>Ga0209689_1000077_pt1 | contig 49073 bp, 35 predicted proteins | sample GraSoiAngelo_149_FD_187119 | JGI IMG/M metagenome (GOLD analysis project Ga0209689, IMG submission 187119) | Grasslands soil microbial communities from the Angelo Coastal Reserve, California, USA - 14_1009_09_30cm (SPAdes) (version 2) | ecosystem: Environmental > Terrestrial > Soil > Grasslands ... | reverse complement strand
TGCTGCATGTGCTCAGGGTGTATCCGCCTTGGGGCCAGCCGATGTACGACCCGCGCTTGAGTCTTTTGGCGTTGAGCTATCGGATCCTTGACACCATCTTTGGAAGCTACCTCACGGCAAAGTACGCGCCTGACGCGCCGATGCGTCACGCGATGGCCTTAGGGGTTGTAGGGCTCATCGTGGGCGGGGCCGGCGCCATCGCAACGATCCCGATGCACCTAGGGCCAGCCTGGTACCCGATCGCACTCGTGCTCACCGCCTTGCCCTGTGCGTGGCTTGGCGGAGCTCTATACCGCGTGAGGCAGGCTGAACGATGAGCAACTGAAGACCCCGGCGAGAAGAAACGTTGCAAAGCAAAACCATCAACAGAGCGGCGCACCGCGTCTGCGTCTCTCCGGGGACTCACTTCTTCTCATCACCCGGAGTAAATGAGCTTCTGATCCCGTTTGGGTTGCTCATCCCCGCTTGCGGCAAGCGAGCTCCAGGGAATTGCGCTGCCCGATTGCTGGCCTCGCTGATCTGCTGTTGGGTCATCACCCGGGACAGGCTTTTCATTCTTTCTCGACCCCGATCATCCCCGCCTGCCACGGCCAGTTTGTACCACGCGTAGGCACTGACATAATCGAGCGGAACGCCCTTACCTTGCTCGTAAAGATATCCGAGGTCCACTTGTGCCCGAGCGTATCCCTGGGCAGCGGCTCGCTGCACCCACTTCGCCGCTTCGGAGTAGTCGAGTGTCACGCCGTTGCCGGTATAATACATCCACGCAAGATCATCCTGAGCAGGAGGGTAATCCCGCTCGGCGGCGGCCCGAAACCAGGTGGCCGCCTGTGCATAGTCTTGCGCAATGCCTCTGCCGCGAAAGAATAAGGACGCCAAATTACACTGGGCCGTAACTTCACCCTGGTCGGCAGCAGCGCGATACCAACGCGCGGCTTCACCCAGATCCCTTCGAACTCCCTGTCCGCGCTCATACATCGAGCCAAGATTGTTCTCCGCCGTCGCCTGGCCATGTTTGGCGGCGACGGTGTAATGCGCCAGGGCTTGGCGGTAATCTCGTCCGACGCCTTTACCTTGTTCGTACAGATAACCCAGTCCAAACTCCGCGTCGGCCGAACCTTGCGCCGCCGCCTCGCGGTACCACCTCACCGCTTCCTGGTAGTCTTGAGAAACTCCGGTGCCGCTCATGTAGGACCAGCCCAGCAAGTACTTTGCTTTCACATCGCCGCTCTGAGCTTTCTTCTGAAGAGAAGAGAGGTCAGCCTGACCGGTTTCGCCACCTGGTATCGGTTCGGCACTTGCCTGGCCGTGTGCAACGTTGGTAAAAGAGCAGAACCAAACTACTGCCAGCAACGTAACTGTAAACAGCACTCGCGCGTTCATTGTCATGTCCTTTGAGAGACCCATCATCGTTAGTTCGATTTCCTCGCTTCCATTGCTCGAACTTTTGCATCAATCAATATTTCCGGCAATGCAACAGCACACACGCGTGCTACACGTGTGGGTAACGGGACATGTGCTTCAAAACGCCAGACTTTCTTCAGGGATCACGCGAATACGAAGTGGGATTTTGGAACTGAGCTAACGGCGGTGATAGACAGTCGTCTAATTAGTGGGGACCGAATGGCAGATCGTGGAATGTCTTCAGTGACGGTTCGCTTTGATATTTTTGAGATTGATCTTCGAGCGGGTGAACTGCGTAAGCAAGGCCGGCTAGTTAAGCTCCAAGAACAGCCCTTCCGTATTTTGTCCCTGCTGTTGGAGCGATGCGGGGAAGTGGTCACGCGGGAGGAGTTACGCCAGAACCTTTGGCCGGCCGACACCTTCGTCGACTTCGATCATGGCCTGAACAGCGCCGTCGCCAGACTACGCGAGGCGCTCTGCGATTCTGCCGACAAACCCCGTTTCATTGAAACCGTGGCCAAGAGAGGTTATCGATTCATTGGCCCGCTCGGTGACGGGGGGCTTGCACTCTCGAAGGTCGCGGATGTCGCGGCCCTGGTTGACAAGACGCCAGCAGGAAAATATGCCCGAGGAAAAGCGTGGATGACCGGGATCCCGCTGATGGTTCTGGTGTGCGCGATTGGCCTCTGGGCCTTCTATCGGAAAACGGCGGAAAGGCCGCTACCTTCCATCGAGGTCGTCCCGCTGGTGAGCCTGCGGGGGTTTCAAGTCACGCCTGCTTTTTCTCCCGACGGCAAGCAAGTCGCATTTCGCAACGGCAATGGCGCGCACAACACGGGAATCTATACGGCGCTGGTGGGAGGCGAGAAATCTCTTCGCCTGACCAGCGATTCCGGCGACTGCTGCCCAACGTGGTCGCCCGACGGCCGCCAGGTGGCGTTCATTCGATACGCTGACAAAACCTTTTCTATCATCGTGGTTCCCGCCCTGGGCGGCACCGAACACCGGGTATACAGGGGACCCGCTCCCATGGGAACAGGGCTCGCCTGGTCGCCCGACGGGAAGTTTTTGGCGTTCCCCGAGGCCAGTGCGGTCGATTCGCCTCGCTCCTGGATCTCATTGCTTTCGTTTGCTGACTACAGCACGCGCCGGCTGACCTTACCCCCCGGAGGATCACTTGACCATGCGCCCAAGTTTTCGCCTGACGGCTCGCAGGTCGCATTCGTCCGCTCCACCGTCGCGGGTGTCTGCAACGATGTCTACGTCGTTGCCGCGGCGGGTGGCGAAGCCAGGCGCCTGACCTTCGATCATCGCCCCATTGTTGGGCCTCCGGCTTGGACTGTGGACGGCCGGGAAATCGTCTTCTCTTCTACGCGTGGGGGTCCGGAGAGCTTGTGGAGAATATGGGCTTCCGGAGGTGTACCTCGACCGGTGGCGGGTCCGATGGGCGAGGGAGGTTGGCCGTCCATTCCTCCCAAGGGCGACCAGTTGGTTTACCACCAGGTTGTTGCCAAGTTCAACATTTGGCGGCTTGACTTGAAAGATCAAAAGCATCATCAAAGACCGCCCTCGGTGTTGATTTCGGAGAAGGGCGACAAGATGCGGCCCGATTTATCTCCTGACGGAAAGAAGATTGCGTTCGAGTCGAATCGGCTTGGCTTCTGGGATATTTGGACGTGCGCAACCGATGGATCGACGTGCGACCAGCTTACTTCCTTGCATGGAACGGCCGGACGGGCACGATGGTCCCCCAATGGACGGTATGTGGCCTTCGAATTTCATCCCAAAGAACTGAGCGAGATTTATGTGGTCGAAGTAGGCGGCGGCGTTCCTCGGCTGCTGCCCACCATTCCGGGCGCCGATAATCTTTCTCCTACCTGGTCACCCGATGGCAAGTCGATTTACTTCGCTTCCAAACGCGGCAGTGAACCTTTTCAGCTATGGAAGATGCCCGTGCAAGGGGGACCTCCGACCAAGCTAACTAAGAACGGTGGAATTTCCGGGGTCGAATCTTTCGATGGGCGCTTCCTTTATTACTCCAAGTACGAAGCAGGAGGCGTGTGGAGAATGCCCCTGGCGGGCGGGGAAGAGACTCAAGTGTTGGAGGAGGTCCGAGGCGGCAGTTGGCCGAATTGGGCGCTCACCTCTAATGGCATTTACTTCCTGAGATTCGATAAGTCACCTCACGCGACAATTCAGTTCTTAGATTTTGCGACGCGCAAAACCATTCCCATCTGGACCCTGGAGAAAGAGCCCGGCTGGGGATTGGCGCTGTCCCGCGACGGCAAATCGATTGTCTACGTGCAGGATGAATTCGCAGAATCCAACATCATGCTGGTGGAAAATTTTCGATGAGCTGAGGAGGGCGCGGGCATGGCCGCGGGAAAACGATTCGGCACGTCAAATCAGCAGAATGAGATGATCTCCTGATTCTGACGTGCCGAAATGAGCCCGGAAGCAAGATTCCAGTTCGATCAGTTTCCCTTTCGAACAGTCAGGGTACGAAATCCCAAGAGGAAGCTTGCGCCATGGTTGAAGGTCGGATGGGCACCGGCACATAACTCGATCGTGTTGTTTCCGAGCACCAAGCCGTCACTGGGCAACACTACCCATTGCATCGAAATGTCGCTGAAACCGTTCGGTGCATAGCCGATCGGGTTCGAGGTGGGAGTGCCCAGAAAGTAAGGAATCTGACTTCCACCGTACGCGCCGCAGGGCTGGCCATTGACGCTAACCGACATTAGAAAACGGCCAGCACTAGCGACATCACCCTGCCAAGTCACAACGATGGGGCTCGGCGTATTTGCGAAATTTACGGTAACGATCTCCCCGGTGCGCTGAGGAAAGTCTCCGGAGATTCCACGGCTGTTCAGCGTGCGGAGAACCTCAGAACTGGACGTAGCGAAGGTTGGAGCGGCCAATGCCAGGGCTAAGGCGCAGATAACCGCAATCCTGGCGGTTCGTGGGTCAGTAGTCAGGTTACGCAAATAGTTTTTCATACATCCTCCAATTGTTTTAGCACTCATTGGGAGTGCGTTTGATTTGACGTTCGGCCATAACGCGCAAATGGATCGGAAAGTAGCTCACCGGCTAAAAAAAACTTTTTAGCCGAGACTTATCGAACTTTGGGGGGAGTTTGGGATGGGCGCAGATTGTGAAGGAAACGAATAAATAAAGACGTGGCAACTGAGGAGGGATTGCCGCGGTCAGAAGGCCGCGCGAGTGTTAGAGGGTGCAACGCGGGCGGAAACGCGCTCGCGACAATTGCAGATGGGGCAAACGCTCAAATCTGCGGAGTAATAAGTGTGACACTTGGCGCAAGGGAGGCCATATCTGATGGGTTTTGGCCGAAAGCTGGTGCAGTGAGCTTCAAACGGCAGGTTGGGCGCCGTCGCCGAATTGGTGATTTCATTGCCCATAAATTCGTACTCTCAGAGGCGGTGTGAACATGGGACGATGTGAATAGTCCGGCTAAGCTGCTTCTTTGCTAAGAATGCGAGGGCGATTTCCTCGATCATGCGAAACTACGATCTTGAGATCGAAGTCTCGCGCGTACAGCAACCAGGTAGTAGTCTGCTGAAGTTCACGCTTAGGTTGCGGGTTTCTGAAAACGATTTTTAAGCCTGATTCACTAGTCTGCGACATTGTCTTGTTCCTTTCTGGTGAGTTGCACTTTTCGCTTCGTCCATAACGCGCAAAAGGGCGAAAAAAGGGATCACGATTCATCAGTTCGAGGCAGACTTTTTTTGGGGGAGACCGACTGGGAGGGGGAAGCAGCAGGGTGGGTAAGCTTGGGGTTCAGCCGCTTTAGCAGACGATTTGGCTTACTGGTTCCTTTGCAAAGCAGACTTTCTGGCAATCAACTCGAAACCCTTGGACCTTGCGGCTTTTTCCAGTCTGGCTAAGCGATCACGGCCCGCAGCGGGATTGTTGCCTTGCATTTCGATAGCTCCCAGAGCGAGAGACGCCTCGAATTCCATGGGAACGTAGCCCAGCCTGGTGGTTTCGGCAAGGGCATCGAGCGCAATACGTTGCGCGCCGGCGACGTCATGAAGGGCAGTTCGCAAATAGGCGTTGCTGATGGTGAGCGCGAGTAGGACCGTTACATCCTGACTCTTCGCTGCCAATTTCAGTGCGTCGGCGATGGTTTTCTGTGCGTCCGGCAACTTTGCCTGTTGGAGGAGGGATTGGGAGAGAAGAGCGGCGGCAAGAATCTCGTGGTCTGTCTCTTTCGCGGCGTGCAATTCGAGCATGGCAGCACGAATCAGCGGTTCGGCGTCGGCACCGTGGCCTAGGTCGCAGGCCAACTGGGCCAGAGCCAATTGAGTATCTGCGGAAGTTCCTCTTTCTCCTAACTGCTGCCGTATGGACAAGGCCTCTTCATAGGCTTTCTTCGCTCCTGCCGCATCCCCTTTCTGCCGGAGTACATTCCCCATGGGGAGCAACGTCCCAGCGTAGTAGCTGCGCGAGCCGATGTCCCTCTGTATGGCGAGGGCCTTGTCATAGTTTTTCATGGCTGCGTCAAGATCGCCCTGGTCTGCTAACACGTCGCCGATTTCTTGAAGGTCGATTGATACCGAGAGCTGGTGGCCCACCTCTCGCGCCAATTCCAGGGCGGACGTGTAACTTGCGAGGGCATCTGCGAATCTCGCTTGCGAATGCAGGAGGTCACCTAGATTGCCCAGGTCCACCGCCAGCCCAGCCTTGTCGCCGATTTCACGCGTAATGGCAATGCTTTCCCTGTAGATTTGTTCTGCGCGTGCTAGATATCCCTGCTGCGCATAGATCAGACCGATGTTACCCATTTCGCGCCCTACACCACGCCGGTCGCCAATTTGTCGCGAGATCGACAAAGCCTGTTCGTACAATTTCTTGGCGTGGTCCAAATCGCCTTGATTCAACGGGACCTCGGCAATGGAATGAAGGGTGCGAGCCACACCGCTCAAATCTCCTGCCTGTTGGTAAATTCGCGCGGCTTCGTCGCAGGCAAGTTTGGAAGCTTCGGGCCGGCCCACATCAGCCAATGAACGGCACTGGAAAGAACGTGCCCGCGCCAACACCAGGTTCGCGCCGGAGGCACTTGCCTTCGTTATAGTTTTTTCTGCGGCCGCCAGCGTAGCCTGATTGTCCGATAACGAGTAGGCGGCCTCTTGCTCTGCTGAATCAATCCGGGGATCGTCTTTCCCCTCCCCTGGCAAACTTCGAAGTTTCTGAACGGAGGCGAGAGCGTCCTTGCCTCGACCGCCGGCGGTCTGTGCGCTGGCGAGGTATAAGCCATATTCCAAATTGTCGGGGAAGAAACTGAACAGCGTGGCATAAGCTTCCATCGCCTTGCCCCACTGCTTGTCGGCTTCGTAGTACCTGGCTTCTACGAGGAGATGATCCTCACGGGAGAGTTCGGCAGCACTGTTGAGAGCTTGTTTAGCCTCATCCCGTGCCTTGGTTTCGTAGCCGAGAGCAATCCATGCTTTAGCCAAAGCGGAATGTGCCAGGGGATAGGAAGGATCGGCTGCCACAGCTTTAGTGAGAATGTCGCGGGCGGCGAGTGCATCGAAAGCGCGAAGTTTGGCCAACCCTTGGGAATACAGCCTTGTAGCCTCAGGATTCGAGGGTACCGAAGCCTGGACTGCCGCGGATTCGACTGCTGACGCTGCGCCGACGCCCAGTTGGCCCCGCAGGCGGCTGCCGGTTCGCGAGACGAGCTGCAATAAGTCTGTCTCGTTGCCGACCTCCGAAATAGAAGCGACAGTATCTCCGCGCTCGGTATCCTGCAGACGAAGGTCGAGGCGGAGTTGCCCTCCCCCGTCTTTCCCCAAATCAAGATAGGAGCCGAGCACCACGAAATCGCTGCCCAGATTCTGGCGGACTCGGGCCAGTGTGTCAGAGGCCAAGCTATCGGTGTCGGGAAGATGTAAGTCAATCTTGGTACGTGCGACGGTCTCCCCCGGCACTGTCCGCAGTTGTTCGCCGGCGGCGAGTTCGGTTGTAAGCATCTCAGAAAGAGCGGTGGAGAGCCAGGCTGTTTCCGGACGAGTGGAAAGATCTTTGAACCCCAGGATTGCAACTGACGGACGCGCCCGGAAAGTTGCAGCGTTACGCGAAGAAGCCTGCCGGGAAATCCTGCGAGCTTCCCATGTACTCACACCGGCCATCAGCATCAGGGCGATCAGGGCGGCGGCAACGGACTCGTGGTGCCGCCGTAGGAATTTGCTACCTCGATACAACGTAGTGGGCCTGCGGGCTTTTACGGGAAGGCCGGAGAGATGGCGTTCAATATCGTTGGCAAACGCTTTCGCGCTTGCGTAGCGCTGTTTGGGTTCCTTGCGGAGCGCCATCATGACGATCATGTCGAGATCGCCACGCAATATGCGCCGCAGTCCTTCAGGGCTCGTATCGCGGGCCTGGCTGAGGACCTCGGGCGATGTCGATGGTTTCCCCTTGCTGGCGGCGGAATCGACTTCGTCTACTTTTTGAACTTTCGTGCTGGGCTTTTCGGGATCGACTTCACAAACCAGCCGCTCAAGCTCGAAGCGTGACAAGCCCGCCGCCCCATAAGGCCGGCGGCCAGTAAGCAGGTAATACAGCAGTACTCCCAGAGAATAGATGTCAGTCGCCGGGGTAACCGGCTCACCGCGTACCTGCTCGGGACTGGCGTATTGGGGAGTCATGGGCCGTCGATCGCTTAATGTGACCAGTTCGGTTTGGAAGCATTCGGGATTGAGCAGCTTGGCAATCCCAAAATCCATCAGCCGCGGAATCCCGTCGTTGGTTATCAGAATGTTGCTGGGCTTGAGATCGCGATGGATGACTAGTTTCTGATGTGCGTAGTGCAGGGCTTCGCATATGGTGCGGAACAATTGCAGACGCTTGGGGACGGACAACTTGTGGGAATCGCAATATTGGTCGACGGGGATTCCCTCGACATACTCCATGACCAGATAAGGCAGACCTTCTTCGGTGCTGCCTCCATCGAGGAGTTTGACGATGTTGGGATGGTCCAGTGCTGCCAGTGTTTGGCGTTCGTTGCGGAAGCGGCGAAGGATGTCATCCTTGCCAGCACCGGGTTTGACCATCTTGACGGCCACGCGCTTGCGGTACTCGCCATCAGCTCGCTCCGCCAGATAGACCACCGCCATACCGCCGTGCCCACACTCGCGGATAATTCGGTAAGCACCGATCTGCTTTCCCACCATGGCGTGACCGGGAAAGGAAGGAATCTCACTGGCGGGAGACTCTTCCAGGAAAGAATCGTCGTAATGCAAGAGCAGGGACTCAACTTCCGCATAAAGAGCCTGGTCATTCCCGCACGCCTGCCGAAGGAAAGCCTCGCGCTCACCCGGGCTTTGTTCCAAGGCGGAGCTGAAGAGATCATTGATCTGTTGCCGCTTCTCAGACATCACTCTGGTTGCGTTCCAGTTCACGCGCCAGCCACGCCTTGGCAACGTTCCAATTCCGCTTGACTGTCGCTGGGGAGATAGAAAGAATGTCGGCTGCCTGCTCGACGGTCAAGCCTCCGAAGAAGCGTAACTCTACGATGCGGGCCTGCTGGGGATCCACCTCGGCAAGCTTGATGAGAGCCTCATCCAGAGCGACTACGTCCGCAGTTCGCTGCTTTGAAACAATGACCGATTCTTCCAGATACACTTTGCCGGAGTTGCCTCCGCGTTTGGCGGCATGGCGGGCGCGGCCATAATCAACCAGGATTCGACGCATCAGTTGCGCCGCAACCCCGAAGAACTGGTTTCTGTTCTCCCACTGAGCTTCACGCTGATTGATCAGACGGAGGTAAGCTTCGTGCACGAGGGCGGTCGCTTGCAGAGTATGGTCGACACGTTCCTGTTTGAGGTAGTGCGAGGCCAAGCGCCGCAGTTCGGAGTAGAGCAACGGAACCAAGGCGGCCATTGTCTGTTGCTTCCCCCCGCTTAAGTCCTTTAGGAGGGTGGTCACGTCTTTGGGTGCTGGATCCATCCGCTACCTCCTGCCCACGCCGCCGGGCTGGATGAGTTGCGCTCAGGGTGTGGAGTGGCAGTCTAGTTCTTAAAACTTCGAAACGAGGTATAAAGACAAGAATAGAAAGGCCGAGCCCCGCGACAGCATCCCCGGTAGCGTCGCGAGTGTTTTCGTGGCGTCATATATACCCTTAGTAGGGCACTAAATCAACAGTGAAGGGCAAGCAGATGGCGGGAGCGCGAGCGCTCTTGATGCCATGGGGAAGGGAACTGCGTCCTATCCGCTACGCAATTTTTCCACAGACGTACCAAGAAAGAGAATTGTGCCTGACTTTTCCCGGTTGCTATAGTCGCAATTAATCAAGCCCACTTTATTGGTTAGGTGAAGATCTCGTTGGCTGTGTTTGTTTTGCGATTGCGAACTTCGCTCGCAGCATGCTTCAGCGAAGAACGCCCCTTCTTAAAGTGAGGGAGACTCGTTGACAGCGGTTTATCTCGGGACCTTCGCGCTTTCACTCATACTGTCGTTTGTCCTCACCAGGTACGTGAGGAATCTCGCGGCAGAGCGCGGATGGTTATCTGCTCCAACTTTCGATCGGCATCTGCACAATACTGCGCTTCCACGGCTCGGTGGCGTAGCGATTTTCTTCGCATTCTTCTTCAGTGTTGCTGCCGCTATTTTTATAAGCTGGTATTTTCACAAGCTCCAACCCGGATTTCCTTTTCAAAAATTAGGGACGATCCTAATCCCAGGAATTCTGATTTTTCTGCTGGGGATTTACGACGACATTCGCAATATAGGACCTTACGTGAAGTTTGCAGTGCAGGCGGTGGCCGCCAGCATGCTATTTGCGGGCGGTTTGCGGATCGATGGTTTGCCGGTGCTCTTTGGCGCACACAGCTTTCCCTGGTATGTAGGCTTGCCGCTTACGATTCTATGGGTGCTGGCCGTCACCAATGCGTTTAACCTGATTGATGGCTTGGATGGCCTCGCGGCTGGATCCTCTCTGTTTTCGACTTTAATCGTTTTTGTAGTTGCCTTATTGAGCCAGTCTTCCCTGGTTGCTCTGATGACGATCGCCTTGGCCGGAGCGATCCTTGGTTTTCTCCGTTACAACTTCAACCCGGCGACAATCTTCCTGGGAGATTGCGGAAGCCTGTTCATAGGATTTCTGCTGAGCGCGCTTGCATTGGAAGGTGCGCAGAAAGCTCCTACCATCATTGCCATCGCCATACCGGTTGTTTCGTTCGGCCTTCCCATCCTTGAGACGACGCTTTCGCTGCTCCGCCGCCTGATCAGTGGACGGCCGCTTTTCACAGCCGACCGCGAACACATTCATCACAAGCTGCTGCAGCGCGGACTTTCACACCGGCAGGTGGTAATCGTCCTATACGCGGTGTCAGCATTGTTTGCGCTGCTCAGCTTGTTTCTATTATGGCCGACGGGAAGCACTCTCGGGCTCGTTCTTGCCGTTCTAGGGACCGGCATCTGGATAGGCGTGCAGCATCTTGGATATCTCGAATTCGGGGAACTGCGCCGGGTAGCTCAGAGAACCATGGAGCAACGCCAGATCTTTATCAATAATCTTGCAATTCGACGCGCAACCGAGGAACTGAAAGCCACGCGTGATTACGATCAATTGTGTCGAATTCTTGAAGCTGCCTTCAGCAGCAATGACTTTGACGCATTCCATTTGAACCTCAAGCTGCTGCCCAATGATGATCCCGGTCAGGTGCCGGTAGAAATCTTCCACCCGCGCCGGGAAGCTGCATCCTTTTATTGGAAAAAAAATGGGCAGCCCGGCTTGCGGGATAGCCTACCGTCATGGAATCTCACTCTTGATCTGATGACCTCGTCAAATCGCCGGCGTGGATCCATGACTATTCAGCGCTTGTACACGCAACGTGATTTACAGTTGGACGTGAATCTGCTTACTGCCGTTTTCCCGGTGGCTCTCGCCGATGCGCTGGATCGGGTCTTCAGTCAACCCCGCGAGGTAATAGCTCGGCCGGAACAGACTCGGACTCTGGTGGCCGTGCAAGCCGGGTGATGATCGTTCCTTTCCTTGACCGCACCTAAGGACCAATTACAATCTCAGTTATTCCCAAGTCCGGCAGGCAAGATTTGTGACCCGCGACCTGGAATCGGCGAAGCACTCTAGTATGGATGTTCTCCACGTAGTTGGCGCTCGTCCTAATTTCATGAAAGCCGCGCCGGTTCTGCGCGCATTGACTACGTCAGCCGGAGTTCGCCAGACGCTGATCCATACCGGCCAGCATTACGATTCAAACATGTCTGGCGTCTTCTTCCAGCAGCTCGAAATGCCTGCACCCGATGTGAATCTTGGCGTCGGTTCCGGCAGCCACGCTCAGCAAACGGCCGAAATCATCGCGCGGCTGGAGCCTATCATTCTGGAGCGCAAACCGGACCTGGTCCTGGTTTACGGCGATGTAAACTCCACCATGGCTGCCGCCCTGGTTTGCTCCAAGCTTCTTGTGCCCATCGGGCACGTTGAGGCTGGACTGAGATCCAGGGATCGCAGTATGCCGGAAGAGATCAACCGGCTCATCACTGACCAGCTTTCTACTCTGCTCTTTACTCCTTCGGCTGATGCCGACGAGAACCTGCTTCGCGAAGGAGTCGAATCCGCGAAAATTCATTTTGTCGGGAATGTTATGGTGGATACGTTAGTCAGACTCTTGCCATTCGCCGAGGCACAGTCCAGCCGAGAACTTCCGCAGCGCTTTGCTCTGGTAACTCTGCATCGGCCGGCTAACGTAGACGATCTCCCCTGGCTGAAGCGAATGCTGTTCGCGTTATCGGAGTTGTCCAACGATCTTACGGTGCTGTTCCCGGTCCATCCGCGCACGCGGCAGCGCATCGCAGATCTCGGACTTGAGGCGCTCTCGAATGGCCGGTTACGTCTGCTCGAACCCAAGCCTTATCTGGAATTTCTTGCGCTGCAGCGCAAAGCAACTGTGGTGATTACGGATTCCGGAGGCATTCAGGAGGAAACTACATTTTTGGGAGTACCTTGCCTCACGGTGCGCGAGAATACCGAACGTCCTATCACGGTTTCCAGTGGGACCAATGTGTTAGTAGGACGCGATATCGCGCTTCTTCAAACGGAAACCAGCCGGATTCTCAGTGGAAAAAAGAAGGCTGCTACTGCCATACCGCTGTGGGACGGCCAGGCGTCAGGACGGATTGCAGAGGTAATCTTGCGGGGCCTATGACGTGGAGGCTCGTCTAGAGTTGGGCGTTCACATAAGAGTTAATTTCGCAGTTCAGCGTGATTTCTTCGAATTGCGGAGTCGTCCATTCCATGCAGTTCTCCTCTAAAGGTTCTCAGTATACCGTGTCAGGCAAAAGACATCCACTCACAATCTTCTGATAGAAGATATCAAAGCGCACATCACGAAAAACGTTTCCATGAGTTATTCACAGCCCAGAACCACCCCCCGACACTTTCTCCTTGGGCTGCATGCATTTACCTTTCTAACTCATTTTCGAAGCGGAGGAATTCTCGCGGATGTCAGGCCGTCTTCGTGCCAGTGATGTCAGTTTTGTCTCATTGCAATCAGCAGTTTTTTGTGTGCAATGCGAACTCATCTGTGAGAACAACACCGGGTTTTGTCTAGCTTGTGGCAGCCAAAGTCTGCTCAGCCTCTGCCGCGTTCTTGGGGGATCCCTTCGCGATCAGCAAACCGCTCATTTGATCGCCGACGCAGAGCTTGATCGGCTGGTCAGGGAGCTGCTGCGTACCGTTCGTTCGTCGCCCGCGCCGCAATCTATGTTGTCGCAATCTGTGTTGTCGCAATCTATGTTTGCAGACCGACGGGCGTCGCGAGAAATGACAGACTGCTTGCCCATTACTTCGCTGCCCGGTCGGCATCACCTGCGTACAAGAGAAACGGGCTTACCAGAACAAGGCTTACCAGAACAAGCCAACCGCCAGAGTTTTGATGATATGGCAATTGGAATAGAGTTGGATTTGGAACCGGGGATCAGCATCATCGCTGAGCGTGCGCAGGCTTTGACCGGGGCGACTGGGGCAGCAATCGCGCTGCGCAAAGGAGACGAGATTGTTTGCCGCGCGCGCACCGGCCGCACTGCTCCCGATCTCGGGGTTCGCTTGCAGGCCAATTCCGGCCTATCTGCCGAATCGGTGCGCACTGGCGAAGTCCTGCTCTGTGACGACACAGAGAGCGATCCGTTTGTGGATTTGGCGAGCTGCCGCCGTCTTGGTGTCCGCTCCATCCTGGTGGCGCCGTTGCGGCAATTCCGCAGAACTCTCGGGATTTTTGAAGTTCTTTCATCCGCTCCCCACGCCTTTGATCACACCGACGCGACTACGATGCAGTTCCTCGCAAGCATGACGGTGGCTGCCATTTCACGGCTTTCATTGATCCGGCCACTTCGGGATTAGGCGTGTGGCGATAGACTAATTCGGGCCTCCCGCCCCTAAACGATACTTACATCGAGCACAACTCGGGGTAATATGTAGGGAGATTTCCCCCCATGGAGCCCCTGGAAGCCAACCCGGCGGTTGCCAGAAGTGATGCGGCACATTTCCCGTTCGAACGCCGCCGGCGTCCACGCCAGAGAGTCCACAGTCCGGCTTATGCCAGCTTCAGTGGGCCATCGAGCGGCATGGTGCTGGACCTGAGCGAGATCATCGACATCAGCGAAAGCGGAGCCGCCATTCAGACTTCTTCCCCGTTGGAAGTGAACGGCACCTTTAACTTGTGCCTCGACCTTTCTGAAACAAAGAGTTATATCCACACTACTGGCTTCGTAGTGTGGGCCGATGGAACGGGACGGGTAGGCATCCGTTTTCCTGAGATACCTGATGCGTCTCTTCGCGAACTACAGGAATGGTTGCTTTTCAATTCACTGATCGCGTGCGCGAACCACGCGGCTAAGGGGAAGCAGCTGGCTGACCGTCCCGCTGCAGCAGAATCGGAAGTCGCCAGGGCGGACACCCACACAGTGGCTCCAGATGCGATGGGGATAGCGGAAGCGACTGACGGCGTGGCATCCGATTACAGCGCAATGCTGTCTGCGCTCTCCGCGGTGCAAGTCGAGGTAAATGCTCTTAGATCCGGGGTTGACGCCGCTTTGGATTTATTAGCGGAGCGAGCCCGGGCATTCAGCCGCGCATCCGGTGCCGCCATCGCGCTGGCGATTGAAGAGTCACAAGCAGAACATAGAGCAGTAATGGTTTGTCGCGCCAGCGCGGGCTCTGATGCTCCCGGGGTTGGTGCGCGGCTGCAAGTTGGGTCGGGCTTCTCGGGCGAATGTGTCCGCAGCGGGAAACTATTGCGTTGCGATGATTCCGAAACCGACTTGCTGGTGGATCGCGAGACTTGCCGTCGCCTCGGAATCCGCTCCATGGTTGCGGTGCCTGTTCGTAATGGGGAGAGGGTTATAGGACTATTGGAGGTTTTCTCTCCCGTTCCGTGTGCGTTCGGAGAAACAGAGGACAGGACTCTGGAGCGGCTCGCGAACATTATTGCTGCGACAGTGAGTCAGCCGCAGGCATCGCGAACACAGGGTTTGGCAGATCGGAACGTGGTCTCGTCCGTAACCAACAAGATCGCGAATTCTGTAAACCCTGAGTCTTCAATTGCACCCCTTGAGAGGGCAGAACCTGATAGGTTGCATGGCATTCCTATCTCTCGTTCTCATCTAATTCTGTTGATCGCGGTTGCCGCCACGGTAGCCTTGGTCTTGGGATTCCTGCTGGCTCCAACAATCGAGAGCAGATGGGATCACCCGGCTGCACCGCAACAAATAACGTCCGCTAAGATCACTAAAACTGCGGGGATGAAATCTCGGGCCGAAGCGAGCACTTTGGATGATCTGCGAAGCTTGGCTCAGCAGGGCGACACTACAGCCGAATTCACATTGGGTGCCCGCTACGCGACGGGAGATGAGGTCCCACAGAGTTATTCCGAAGCGGTTCGCTGGTTTTCCAAAGCGGCAGAGCAAGGACATGTAGTCGCTCAAGCCACCTTAGGGGCGTATTACTGGGCGGGACGCGGTGTTCCTCAGGATGTGAGCAAGGCCTATTTCTGGTCCATTCTGGCTCGCGCGGGTGGCGACGAAGCCAGCAAATATCGGGCAGCGGTGCTCACGTCTCGCATGAGCCGTGCCCAGGTGCTCGCCGCCCAGCAGCAGGCTGACGAATGGATCCACCAGCACCAGCTCGCCAACCAGTCAAATCCGGCCCAGTAAACCTGATCTTAAGCGCTGCAGAACGTCGGCGGGTAGGTGCCGTGTTGCACTTCCATCCAGTAAAATAGAGCTTATGCCAACCCTGCGCGAGGTCGTCGATGAGAAAGTTCGCGAGGGAGACCTCTATGAGAAACTCGATCGCAACCGCGTGCGCTGCTACGCCTGCGGACATTGCTGCCCCATCCCCGACGGCCAACCTGGGGTCTGCAAAGTCCGGTACAACAGGGGAGGAACGCTCTATGTACCCTGGGGCTATGTCGGCGGCGTCCAGTGCGATCCGATCGAGAAGAAGCCCTTCTTCCACGCCTATCCGGGATCGCTTGCCTATAGTTTCGGAATGTTGGGATGCGATCTGCACTGCGGATATTGCCAGAACTGGGTTACGTCACAGGCTTTGCGCGATCCGAATGCCGTGTCGCCTCCACTCGAAGTCACTCCTGAGGCGCTGGTACGCGACGCACTTGCCCAGGGCGCAAAGGTGCTGGTCAGCACATACAACGAACCTCTGATTACGAGCGAGTGGGCGATCGCGGTATTCAAAGAAGCTAGAGCAGCGGGGCTAATCACCGGCTTTGTTTCAAACGGCAATGGCACGCCACAGGCGCTCGAATATCTACGTCCCTGGGTTGATCTGTACAAAGTTGATCTCAAGAGTTTCAATGACCGTCACTATCACGAACTGGGCGGCCGTATCGGACCGATCCTTGACACCATCCGTCGTCTGCACGATATGGGATTGTGGCTCGAAATCGTTACCCTGCTTATTCCCGGCTTCAATGATTCTGATGATGAACTTCGCGGCTTAACGGAATTTCTTGCCGGCATCTCGCCCGATATTCCCTGGCATGTGACCGCTTTCCACAAGGACTATAAGATGACCAGTCCGGAAGACACCACACCCCGAGATCTGCTCCGGGCCACGAAAATTGGAAAAGAAGCGGGGCTTCGCTACGTCTACGCGGGTAATCTCCCCGGATTGGTTGGAGATTTGGAAAACACACATTGTCACCACTGCGGCGAGACGCTGATCAAGCGCCACAGCTATCTCATCGAGGACTACCATCTGACCTCCGAAGGATGCTGTCCCAGGTGTGGCACGGTGCTGCCCGGCCGATGGGCGCCCAAGTTTGATGGGCAAATAGCTGCTGTTCCTTTCTTGCCGCATCGAGCTTCCCGTTTGGTTACAATCCTCGGTCAGCAGTAATCCTGACTGGCCCGACTACGTGCTCGCTTACTTACAACGACTGAATTCCTTCGGTGCGGTGATCCTCCTTTCGCTGGGGTGTGCCGGGTGTTCGCCTCAAGATTTCCTGACACGCCGACTAGCGGCTGATCTCATTGCCGGGTCAGAGACTTTCAAATCAACAGACCACTTTTGGCTGCGCACCGGGCTTATTTCTAACAAGGATTATGTGTCACCTGAGTACCTGGTGTTGCAGCAGAAGGGTTGGATCAATGGCACCACGGTGCGGTGCACCGCTAATGTAACGCCTCCACCGTGTTGGGAAGTTGCGTTGACTCCGATCGGGGTAGAAACGTTTCGCGACCTGATTCACAGCAGCGATAGCGGTAAGCAATACTTCAGCATACCGACCGTGCGCCGGGAACTGGTTGCGGTGACCGGCATCAGCAAGGGGGGCAACTTTGCAGATGTGAATTTCACCTGGCGATGGATCCCGCTCAACGAAGTTGGTGCGGCGCTCTATGCCGGTGATGCCCATTACAAATCAACCGTCGGCTTCAGACACTACGATGACGGCTGGCGCTTGCTTGATGGCAACGGTGCGAAGAGTAGCCAGACTCTGGATGAAGCACTTAAGAATTCTGAACCTGCGCCATAAGGCGAGGCTCGATTTGTCCGGCCGCGCATGCGGCGACGCATGCTGGTAGATAATTCTCATAGAGGCGGAATTGTGGGGCACTTCTTGAAACGCAACGTTGTGCTTTTGGTTTTCGTTTTAAGCACATCGTTACTGCATGCCGACGACCTCGACGACCTTGCCCGCGACTTCTGGGCGTGGCGAGCCATGGAACAACCAATTTCAACTGATGATATCCCACGTCTGGAACGTCCACCGGGTTGGGGGCCCGACTGGTCACCCCGAACAGTAGTTAGTTATCGCCGGCGACTGGACGAGTTCGAAGCGCGTAGGGGGAAAATGAACCTGTCTTCTGCGCCGATTCCGCGGCAGGTGGATTATCGGCTGATAGGCTCGGCAATCGCTCGGGTTCGGTGGGAATTGGATTTGAACCGTGGCTGGCAACGCAACCCGAACTTTTACCTGGACCAGAGTCTGGGCGCGTACTTTAATCTGCTACTGCCACCGCCTCCGTTCGATTCTGCGAGAACACGCCACATTGTTAACACGATGGCTTCCATCCCAGGCACCATCGAAGACGCGAAAGAAAATCTCACGCAAGCGGTCGGCCCGTTCGCCCGTCTGGCCCTCGATCAACTGCAGGACATAGGTCCACGACTACTGAAGTCGGTACAGGAACTCAAGCCACTCCTCGATAGCGAAGGTGCGCGGGACCTGGATGCAGCTACCGAGAAAGCCATCACTGCATTGGAGTCGTACCGCAACTGGCTGAAGCAGCGGATGCCCTCAATGTCCTCCCAAAGCGCGATCGGTCGCGACGCTTATGTCTTCTTCCTGAAGAATGTTGCTCTGCTGCCATACACACCTGAACAATTACTTCGTGCAGGTCGCGACGAATGGGCGCGCTCGGTTGCATTCCAGACCTACGAAGAGCATCGCAATATTGGCCAGCCACAACTCGCGCTCTTTAAAGATCAAGCCGAGCAGATAGCGCACGAAGAAAAAGACGAACTTGCGGTTCGCCAGTATCTTGAGGCTAAAGACATCCTGACCGTGCCCAAGTGGGTGCAACACTATCGGTTTGCTGCGTTGCCGCCATATCTTGAGCCGCTTTCCAGCATTGGTGAAGACGACTATTTCACCGGGCCCACTCACCTTAAGGAGAACGGCATTCGTTACATTGCGCCACCCAGTCCCAGCCTCGGCTATTTCCCTCTGACGACTGCTAAAGATCCGCGTGGTGAGATCGTTCATGAGGGCGTGCCCGGCCACTATTTTCAACTGGTGCTGTCATGGGCAAACCCTGATCCGATTCGCCGTCATTACTACGATTCCGGAGCCAACGAGGGTATCGGTTTCTATGCAGAGGAAATGATGCTGGAAGCAGGTCTGTTCGACGACAGCCCACGCACTCGCGAAATCATCGACAATTTCATGCGCTTACGCGCGCTGCGAGTGGAGGTGGACGTCAGGCTCGCGCTCGGGGAATTCTCTCTTGATCAAGGGGCGGAATACCTCAAGAATACCGTTCCTATGGATGGGTCTACGGCTCACGCTGAGGCAGCTTTTTTTGCTTCAAGTCCAGGCCAAGCCATCTCGTATCAGATCGGCAAGCTGCTGATCATCAAATTTCTCGCCGACGCACGGCGCCGGCAGGGCGACGCCTTCAACCTGCGCGGATTTCACGATTTTTTGTGGCAAAACGGCAACGTGCCGATTGCACTCCAGCGCTGGGAATACCTTGGTCTTAAGGGTGATGTGGATACGCTCCAACAATTGCATTAGCGGATGATGCCTGGGAAGCACCGCCTATCGTGAGCTGCCCGGTACGGTTTTAACCGTAGTAGGTATCGCACCTCTAATATGACCGGCAGTCGAAAAGTGAGTTTCTGATTTGCGCTCGGCACTCCGCCCGTTGTATATCTCTTTGCGGCCACAACTTCTCCTATGATCAACAAAAATCCGCTTGTCGCCACTGTGTTGGCTGTTTTTCTTGTCCTCCCTCTCCCCGCAGCGGCGCAAAAGCCGCGCGTCACTCTTGACGAATTCTTTAATTCAGTTGGGTTCACCGCGCTCAAGCTTTCACCAGACGGCAATTCGGTTGTGATCGGCATCGAGCGCGCCGACTGGGATCAGCAAATCTATCGCAAGGATCTGTGGCTCTATCGTGATGATGGTCACGCCACTCGGAATCTGGTTCAGCTAACGCAGTCGGGGCACGACACTAACCCGCAATGGTCGCTCGATGGCCATTGGATCGCGTTTCTGTCCGAACGCAAAATCTCCTCTGGAAAAGAAGGAGATGCCGCCGATGACTCGGAAGGCAAGGGCAAAGAAATCAGCCAGCTTTACCTAATCTCACCAGGTGGAGGCGAGGCATTTCCTGTGACGCAGGGAGACGAAGAAGTACATGCCTTTTCCTGGTCACCCGATTCTCGCACTCTCTACTTCGCCACGCGCATACCGTGGAATAAAGAGCAGCAGGACACTTACAAAAAAGATTGGAAGGATGTGATTCAATATCGCGCGGCGGAACGCGGCGACATGATTTTCAGTATCACCATTGATGAGGCAATGGGACGTGACCAGGCGGCAGGGACTAAGGAAATTCCTGAAGCTGAGAAGCGCTCCGGCGCAACGCCAGGCGCTAAAGGATTGGCGCGCACCCTATGGCGTATCGAACAACTGGAGACCTCGCCTGATGGACGCCAACTCGCCTTTGTGACGACATCAATTTCCGAACGCCAGGAGAAAATCAACGAATTCGAAATCTACGTGGTTGATCTCGCAAATGCGTCTCCTGAACGCCCACCGCGCCAACTTACTCACAACGAAGCAGTCGAGCAAGACCTGCAGTGGGCCCGCGACGGCCAGCACGTTTTCTTTCGCGTGGATCTTGGTTCAGTGGAGGGAAAGTACAAAGATACTCAGACCCGGCTCTACTGGGTGGACAGCCAGAGCGGCGAAGTGCAGCGCTGGGCCGGCGATTTTGGCGGGGCCGTCGGGCGTTATGCAATTGCCCCCGATGGAAGAGTTGTAGCTCCGGGGCGTGTCGGAACCGAGGTACAAATCTATTCCCAGGCCAAGCTGCCAGCACCTTTCACCAAACAAAACGGATGGCCAGGCACCTACGAGGTCGTTGCCGCCGCCGATCACTCTCCGCGCATAGCCTTCATTTATTCATCTCTGGAACATCCTACAGAAGTCTACTTAGCGGATAGCGGTGACAAGCTTCAGCAAGCCCGTCCGATTACTTCGTTCAACAAAATCTTTACGGAACGCGAACTGCCCAAGGGCAAACCCTACCGGTGGACGGCTGATGATGGATCGAGCGTCGAAGGGATGCTCATCTATCCGCCTGGTAAGTTCGAGGCTAAGCATCTGCCCATGTTTGTCCTAATCCACGGCGGCCCAGCGGATGCCGACGGCAATCATTTCGAAGCTGATTGGTATCAATGGGACCGCTTGGCAGCGAGCCAGGGCTGGCTTGTGTTTGAGCCGAATTATCGCGGGTCAAGTGGCTACGGTGACAAATTCCTGATGGGGATCGTTCCTGAGATCGTCTCGCGTCCCGGCAAAGACATTCTCGAGGGTGTGGACGCTCTGGTCAAAGATGGAGTCGCTGACCGAGACCATCTCGCCGTCGGGGGATACAGCTACGGCGGTTACATGACGAACTGGCTCATCACCCAGACCAACCGTTTTAAGACCGCAGTCACCGGCGCGGGCGCAGTCGAACACGTCGGCAACTGGGGGGACGACGACACAACTTTCGACGACGCATACTTTCTCGGGGGACGTCCCTGGGAGGCGCAGCAGCGTTATCACGACGAAGCCGCAATCTTCCAGATTGATAAAGTCCGCACTCCAACCCATATGGTTGCTGGCGCCGACGACATTCGGGTAGCGGTGCTGGAAGATTACCTGCTGGATCATGCCCTGCACGCGCTAGACATTCCGAGCACCTTGCTGATTTTCCCGGGAGAGGGCCACTCGCTGTCGAAAAACCCGTGGCACGGCAAAATCAAAGTGCGCGAAGAGTTGAAGTGGCTGGAAAAATACGGCGGGATTACAACATCACCGTAGCCTTGATCGCGATTGGACGGGCAGCGCCCGCCTCTCGCGCTACTCTCCGGTGGATTTTGCCGAGGTACTGGCCATTTTCACGCGATGAGGGGCAGCGGCGTAGCGCGCTATCCCCTTGTAGAGGGCCTCGGCAATCTGCTGCCGGTAGGTGGAACTTCCCAATTTTTGCTCGTCAGTTGGACTGCTGACAAAAGACACTTCAGCAAGAATCGACGGCATTGCGGTACCTCTCAGCACTACAAAAGAAGCTTCCTTGACGCCGCGGTCCCGAATCGTGGGACTCTGGGCTGCAAGCGTGCCATAAAGCGCGCGCTGTACGCTGGCAGCGAGCCGTCGCGATTCCTCAATCTTGTCTCGCAGTTCGAGGTTCGAAAGGGAGACCGGCATAACCGCTTTCTTCATACCGGCATTCTCCCGCTTTTCGATTTCCCGCGATCCTGGTGCTGAAAAGAAATTTGTGTAGTACGTTTCTACGCCTCGCGCCGAAGGAAGATCGCTGTAGTTCGCGTGAATAGAGACGAACAGATCGGCTTGCGTCTGATTAGCCAGATCGGCCCGCTGGTCCAAAGGGATATAGGCGTCATCCTTACGAGTGAAAATGACGTCGCTGCCCAGCCGGCTCTCCAACAATCTGCCGAGCCTTCGCGCAATCTCCAGAACAACGTCTTTTTCCAGCAACCCGCGGCGTCCCACAGTGCCGAGATCCCATCCGCCATGTCCGGCATCGAGAACGATGCGAAACTTTGGCACATGCGCGCGCAATTGCAGATCCTCGCGACTCGCCGAAGCAGGAGGTACCGTAAGTTTAATTTTCGGTGGCTCGCTGAGGGCAGGGAAGAGGTCGGCCTTGGCCTCGGTTTCAATTTCGCTGGAATGTTGCCCGCGAACTTGCACTACGAGGCGGTAAGGATTCGGTTCCAGGCTGACTGAAAAGTTCGAGCCGCCCTTGGTCTCAAGCACCACTCTCGTCACACCAGCCATCGGCTGTGCCACCCGCACGCGGGTGAGAAGGGTGTCCCCAACCTCGATGGTCTTTCCCGATAGATTAGGCGCCAGCTTGGTATCGTGCAGGTCAAAGTAAATGCGTTCCGGAGAATTGAGGCGATGTGCCTCATATTGCACCTGATCCCCGAGGTCGATCGCTACTGTGCTCGCATCAGAAGACGACCAGTGCCGGACATCCGTTACGATCGGAAGCACTGCCGGGTGGACATCTCCTGTTTGTGCTTCTGGAACTGTATCGTCCGCCATCGTTGTTGACGGTGGAGTTGCGGTTGCGTCCAATGTTTCTTCAGTCGATTGGGTTTCTGCTTTCGCGTCTGAACTGACGAGGGCAGCAGCGGCTGCCACGGAACCCTTCGCGGGTTCAGGGGCGGCTATATTAAACGCGTGCCCCCCCTGGTTCCACATCTTCCACCCCAGCCCGCCAGCAAACAGCGCCGCAACGATGACCGCAGCCGTTACAACCAGCATGCCCGGCCGTGCGGGTACCACTTTCTCGTACTCGCCAAAATTCAGAAGGTCAGGTGGGTGCCGGAATAATTTCGCTTCAATTTCTTGTACATGCCGTTCGGGAATCTCTCTCGCAAGCGGATCGGGTGCCGGCCTAGAGCCGGCTGACATGAAAGATTCGGTTGCATCAACTAATGCACTAGATTCGGTCGTATCAAAAATTGCAGCACTGGCGACTTCAGATAACCGCTCTTCCTGCTCAGGTCGTAAAGCGGCTAGGATGAGCTCTCCGAGAAGACTCAAGCTGCGGACGTCGCTCTCATTAAACGCATAAGCATCACGAGAAAATGCCTCTAACAATCCCACGACGTTGTGTTGGCCAAATAAAGGTACAGCCACTACGGCGCGCGTTCCCAACCGTTGGCAAGCTTGAAGGTTGACCCGCGAATCATTCTCTACATCGTCGCAGCGGACGATCTTGCCGGTACGCAGGCAAGCTCCCGAAAATGCCGACTTGGGATCAAGCCGAACGCCAGGGTCAGGCGCAATGACGCCGGAAGATGCGCGGCAGATAATCCCGTCACGTTCAGCAAGCGCGATGGCCACCCCATCGGCGCCGGTAATTGCCCGCGCCCGCTCCGCTACGAGTTGGAGCACGTCATCGAACAAAAATTTCTCTTCCTCGGTGAGGTCTTCTGAGAATGGATCTGAAGCCACGCTCCCTGCCGCTCCGCTCCAGATTTGCTTTTGTAATCGACTTCGACGTACTTGCTCATGGAAGAAGGAGAAGGCAAGGAGAGCTTGTAAGGCATCAGGTCGCGAAGAACATAACAGCGAAGGTACTGCTGACTCCGCCAACGGCACCGCACGCGACGCAGCCGTGTGCCTCGCTCCGTCGTCCAACCCGAGCTCTATCTTCGGAGGACTCGCGTCCATAGAAGTGGCCGCTATTTACAGCGGATTGTGCCTCGTGACCTCAAGTTTTGTCCAGTGCAATCCAGCTGTCAATTAGCCAGTCCGTTTACCCCCTGATCAATCGAACAGCGACATGTTTTTCACTGGACCGTCACTTGTAAGGTACTGGTCTTTCGGAACTGTAGCAATGTTCCGAGGTACAGCAAGGCCTCTCGATTGGACATGCTCTTTCGTAAGGCATTGGATTTAAAGACGCTCCCTCTGGTTCCAAAAGGACATTTGCCGTCACTCAGGTTTCAGCATATGCTGGAATTATTCCAGTTCTTCCAGGTTATAAGCGGTGATTGAGACCTCTAAAAAATCTCGTTGGGTGTGGCCACTTGGCCTTATAGCTACCAGCTTGACGGGCGCTGCGGTATTCGTCTTTCGGGGCTGCTGGCATAGCAAGATGAGCTGGCCTGTCCGGTCGGAAGATTACTCCTACCAGGTCTGCATGGGTTGTGGCATCAAACGCCTTTTCGATGAGAAAGCGTTCCGCAGCTATGGTCCCTACAGTTATGACCTGCAACGTCTGATGGCTTGGGAGCGAGCGCATCGCGTGAAGGCTATTGGCCACGAAGCTGTTTCCCAGCAACGATCCGCCTCTTAGCATCGCAGCTTAGGATACCCACGAACCAACAAGGTTATTCAGGCTTGCGGCCCTGCAATACTAAGATTTGAGTATGGATGCCCAGTCCAGCCCGAGGGACAGCTTTGCCTCTATTGTTGCCAATAGTGCGCAGCGTAGTTATCCCCGGCAAAAGATACACCCGCTGGTTTATGTAAATCTCGATCAAGGTAATGGAGGTATTGTCCGTGATCTCAGCGAGCGCGGCGTGGCATTGCAGGCCGTTGCTCGTCTTCGAGTGCAGCAGCAGGTTTATTTGCGATTTGAGTTATTCCAACCCCGGACCCGAGTGGAGGCCATGGGTCAGGTGATCTGGGCTAACGCCTCGGGACAGGCCGGAGTGCAGTTCACGCAAATAAGCCAGCGGACCAGGCGTCTGCTCAAAGAGTGGCTGTTGTTCAACTTGTTGGCTACGGCTGATCAGATTTCTTCGGCATCGTCGATCTTCAACGATGCAAAGCGCAGCAGCGAGTTGATTGTTTCGGCCGAGACCGCTCGGTCTGCCACTCCCCCAACGCAGGACTCGCCACGGACCGATAAATTGGCAGGCAGCGAAGTTTTCAAGTTTGCCTGGTGGCCAGTTCCGATTTCTCCACCTGCCCTGTCTAGAGTAGTGGATGGTCTCATCGTCGGGGTCGCGGTCTTGGTATTCTTAGTTGTGTTTTTGTCAGTCTCGCAAGCGCTTCCAGCTTGGCCAGTGATTACGGGTATAGCAGTTTTCGTCACCTGTACCTTCTTCTTCGTTTACAAGGTTCTATTTGCTTGTTATTGCGAAGGCACTTTAGGGGCGCATCTTGCGGGTATCGTAGCCCTCGAATCAAGAAATGATTTGCGGAAAGATGAAGAGCAGCGTTTCAGGTGACGTGCTGAGCCCGCGGTAGCCATGCGCACAAAGATCGATTTACTCTCTGAAGTACTGCTGCGCCAGCCAGAGTTGTAGGTCCTGCGCCGTGCGTTTGTTCATCTGGACGAAACGAACTCCGGTGTTGCCGAGTTGATCAGTCCACGCGATCTCGCCCGCTGCTTTTACAGCCAGCTTGGTTTTCGGCAGTTCAAAGCAGACTCGAACCGGTCCACGCATCTCCAGTCCACGCTTAAACCGGATTCCCATCCCACCCTGGCTAAGGTTTGTGAGTTGAGCTTGAACCCGTTTTTTGACTCCGTATGTTACGGAGATAGGTACTTCCAGCGCCTGGCGCTGATAACGAAGGCGTCCGTCCAATATAAGGTTTCGAGCCGCGGAAAGGGTGCGCACCGCTTGTTCCACAGAAATCGGCTTTTCGAAGCTGAAGATCGCATCCTTTTCCCCGAATTCGTTTTGGCCGTGCGAACCGCTCAAAATCACCAGAGGAATCGGGTTTGAATGCCGCCCGTTTTCCTGAAGATGACGCAGGAAGTTCTGCGACCCTTTCAGATCGCAGTCCACAATCAATGCATCAACTTTTGATTTAGTGAGTTTGGTTAAGGCCCGCGCCGGTTCCGATTCCACCTCAACGTCGATGTGGAGGCCTCCCAGAATGCATTCCAAAACACTGATTTCCTGCCAGTCGCGAGAAACTACCATGGACGAGAGTGTCATGCTTGCACTCTAGCCTTGCGGGTAATCCCTCCCTAGATAACGAAAGTAATATTGATTCATAGTGGTGGCACTTCTAAATGCACTTGCACTCGCTGCGGATGAGCACACCAGGCATGTGCTGCGAGATCTCACGCGCTTCGACCAATGTAGCGTACGGTCCGTGCCAGCGGGCGTGGTTGGCGTCGTGTCCTGCGGGTCGTCCCTTTCCGTAATTGCACTGCCCACAGGTGGAACGGTGCAACACGATCTTGTGGGGCCCAGCAAGCCAGTTCTCATAAATGTAGAACGCGGCGCTCTCCGGAGTGGGCGCCGCTGCCTTAGTGATCACACCTGCATCAACCGCGATCTTGTGCAATCGTGACCTGGTATCACGACGCATCGGCAAGAGCGGCAAACGATAAACCTCTTCAATCTTACCCATCATCGCGAGAACAGCCTTTACCGGCAGCGGGTTCGATTCGATGAAGTTGGCTTGCATGAGTGCCAGAAATTTGCGATGGATGCGCCGTGCCGTGTCCCAGTCATTATTCATCGCCGCGCGCGTCATCTCCGCCATCTCACGCGGAATCTCGTTCGACGCCACTGAAATAATTCCCAGGCCACCGAGCGCAATCACCGGCAGGGTAATGGCATCGTCACCGGAAAACACCAGAAAGTGTTCCGGCACCGCGTTGCAGACCTCCGCGATCTGGGTCATGTTGCCGCTGGCTTCTTTCACTCCTGCAATGTTTGGCACTTCGGCCAGGCGGGCGAGAGTACTCGGTTCAATATTGGCGCCGGTTCGTCCCGGTACGTTGTAGAGGATCAGGGCCTTGTCCACGGCTTCGGCGATGGTTTTGAAATGACGGTACTGACCTTCCTGGGTGGGTTTGTTGTAGTACGGCGAGGCGGTCAGAACGGCACTTACCCCTGGTCGGGCGGCAACTTCTCTAGCCTTCTCTACTGCATCCTGCGTGGAATTCGAGGTTGCTCCCGCGACGATCGGTACGCGACCTGCGGACACTTCAATAGTGATATCAATCACCGTCAACCACTCGTCATGGGAAAGCGTCGGAGTTTCGCCGGTGGTGCCACACGGAACGAGAAAATCTATGCCGGACTCGACTTGCCAGGCGACCAGATTGCGAAAAGCGGCTTCGTCTATCGAGCCGTCCTGTTTAAACGGTGTGACTAGAGCTGTTCCGCATCCCCGAAGTTGCATGACATTAAGATAACGCTTATTAGTACTGGTAGGAAATACGTGTTTGTCGCACCGTGAAGTGGGCAGCGATAGGATCTCGACTACAGATCCCGCCAAATATCCTTGAAATCGAAAAAGCCGGTTTTCCCCTGCAGCCACTCCGCTGCCTTCACCGCCCCTTCGGCAAAGCCGCGTCTCGACACCGCGTCGTGGCAAACATAGATCGTGTCATGAGGTGATTCGAGCACAACTTCGTGCATCCCGACAACGTCTCCTTCGCGAAACGAGATAATCTCCAGCTCTTGGCCGCCGATGTCACGCAAGAGCTTCTGGATCGCCAGCGCCGTGCCGGAGGGAGCATCCTTCTTATCCTTGTGATGGCGCTCGAAAATCTGTCCGTGATAGCCGTAAGTTGTAGCCGTCGCTGCAGTCCGGGTGATTTCGAAAAACAGATTCATTCCGATGGAAAAGTTCGCGCCGTAAATAAATCCAGTCCCGCTCTTCTTGACCATTTCGTGCATATTTGCCAACTCGCTGTACCACCCAGTCGTCCCGACAACCATATTCTTCCCAGCGCGAACGGAGGCTTTAATATTTTCGATGACGGCCGCCGGCGTCGTGAAATCAAGCACCACCTCGACGTCGCGGAGGTTGGACGGGGTCAGCGCCGAGCCGTTGAGATTATCGCTGCTGCCAGCCACCTGCACCCGGTGGCCACGCTGGCGCGCTACTTCCGCCACCAAGTTTCCAGTTTTTCCGCGGCCCAGGATCAATATCTTCATAAGTCAAACACTGCTTCAGCAATCGCGTCGCTAAGAACGCGAGCAGTTAGGGAAAGAGCAGATCTTTACTGCGTTTTATGGATGATTTTAGGGTCCCTTACGATTAAAAGATTTCGGATAACGCTTCCCAAGGGGCGCTCACGCGAACACCTCGGGATCAAGATCGGAGAAAAACGCCGCATGCAGCTTTCGCACGACCTTAGGCACTTCATCCTCTTCAATCACGAAGGTAAGATTTATTTCCGACGCCCCCTGGGAGATCATGCGGATATTCACGTCGGACAATTCGTTAAAGACCCGTGCCGCAATCCCCGGCGTCTCCCGCAGATTTTCCCCCACTAGGCAAACAATCGCCTTGCGACCTTCATACTTGACATCCGCCAGTTTGGCCAGATCGGCGGCAAGCGCCGGAATCGCCTCATTAGAATCCACCGTCAGCGAGACGCTTACCTCCGAAGTTGAAACCACATCTACCGAGACTCTGTGCCGGTCGAAGGCATCAAAGATTGATTTTAAAAATCCATGCGCCATCAGCATACGCGTAGCGGCTACGTCCACGATGGTGATGCGCTTTTTGGCCGCAATTGCCTTAAACGTGTTTCGACAACGGGGTGCGCGCGCCGTAATCTTGGTGCCATCGCATGACGGGTTCCGGGAATTCAGAATATATACCGGGATATTTTGCTGCACCGCAGGCAACACCGTCGCCGGATGTAAGACCTTGGCGCCGAAGTAGGCCAACTCCGCCGCCTCATCAAAGCTGACGACCTTAATCCGGCGGGCGTCGGGACAAGCATTCGGGTCGGTCGTCATCATTCCATCCACGTCAGTCCAGATTTCGATACGCTCCGCTCCTAGACCGGCTCCGACAATTGCCGCGGAGAAATCCGAGCCGCCACGCCCGATGGTGGTCGTAATTCCAGCGCGTGTGGCCGCAATGAATCCCCCCATCACCGGCACGCGTGCGGCCTCCAAAAGAGGCTTCAGTTTGAGACGCACGCGCTCGTTGGTTTCCTCAAATAAAGGAACTGCCCTCGTATGATTGCCATCGGTGAGGATGCATTCGCGCGAATCTACCAGCTTCGAATCAATGCCGCGCGCGGAAAATGCCGCTGTAATAATCTTGCTGGAGAGCAGTTCGCCGTAGGCAGCCACGTGATCAGTAGTACGAGGCGTCAATTCGCCGACGGCGGCAATGCCACGGAGCAGTTCGTCGAGCGCGTCAAAGTCGACTCCCAGATCGCCGTGAAACTGGGTGAACAGCGCGGTACCCAGGAGTTCGCCCGCCGTATTGTAGTGGCGTTCGCGGAGCGCACGGGAAAGTTTGAGCGCGGTTTTGCGATCTCCCGCCCCGGCAGCGCGTCCCATGGCGAGCAATTGGTCGGTGACCTTGGACATCGCGCTGACCACAACCACGGGTCGCTGTGCCAATCGTCCGTGGACGATTTTCGCCGCGCGATCGATTGCATTGCCATCCTCCACCGAGGTCCCGCCGAACTTCATCACGATCATCGGGAAACATTCCTCGGCAAGGCAGGTGCGAGCACCTGAATATTTCTGAGGGTTGGCGCGGGTTGTCTCAATCGAGGTATCCCTGTGCCTTAAGTAGTTCCGCGTTGAGCAGGGCGGCGCCCGCGGCGCCACGAATCGTGTTGTGCGAAAGTACCGTGAACTTCCAATCCAACACCCCGCAAGGACGCAGTCGGCCCACGCTGGTTGTCATGCCTGCACCACAATCGACGTCAAAACGCGGCTGCGGACGGTCGGGGGCGCCTAGATAGACGACCGGTTGCTCCGGCGCACTAGGCAAGCGAAGCTGCTGCGGCTCGCTGCGGAAGTCATTCCATGCGGAAATGATTTCCTCGGCCGCGGCCTTCTCTTTTAGCTGCACCGATACCGATTCTGTGTGTCCATCCTCGACTGCCACCCGGTTGCATTGCGCGCTCATCGAAAATGCGGCCGGCTCCACTTTCGAGCCATTGAGACGCCCCAGGAGTTTAAGCGTCTCTTCCTCCATCTTCTCTTCTTCTTTAGCGATGTAGGGGATGACATTGCCGAGAATATCGAGCGAGGCAACTCCGGGATATCCCGCCCCACTAACCGCTTGCATGGTCACTGCCATCACGGCCTTCAAGCCAAATCGCTGCTGTAGTGGCGCCAAAGCCAGCACTAGTCCAATTGCTGAGCAGTTCGGGTTGGTGACGACAAAGCCGCCGGATTTGCGCCGCCACGTCTGACATTCCAGTAGCTTGATGTGCCCGCGATTAACCTCTGGGATGACCAGTGGCACATCGGCTTGCATGCGTAGTGCGCTCGAGTTGGTTATGACCGCACAACCGGCTTCCGCGAAGCGGGGCTCGAGTTCGGCAGCAATTGCTGAATCGAGCGCCGCGAAAATAATCTTCGGCGCGCCATCGGGCTGGGCCGATGAAACACGCATTTCGGCGACCCGTGCGGGGATCACAGTTTTCAGTCGCCATCGCGCAGCTTCCGCATAGGGACGGCCTTCAGACCGGTCCGATGCTGCCAGCCAGGTGATTTCGAACCACGGATGGCGCTCCAGCATCTGCACAAAGCGTTGTCCCACAATGCCGGTAGCACCCAGAATTCCTACGGGAAGTTTCGTGTGCATGGGATGATGTTGAATTTTAACACTGGCTCAGTCGTCGTTTGGCGGATGAGGAATTCTGCTCAGGGTCGGCTCCCTGAACATGAATCTCATTGCCAGTAATAGGAAGTGAAGCGCGCGGCAGGACAAGTTGGCGGTTGGAAAGTGGGGACCAGAAAACGAGAACCGTTCTTACTTCCGCGGAGTAATCTCAGTTCCGAAAGCATAGTCGTTCAGCGGTCCGAAACGGCGTTTCTCTACATAAATCCGCCACCGGCGGAACAGAATCCGCAAGCTTGCCATTGCGGGAATTGATAAATAGACGCCAAGCACGCCGGCAATTTCACCACCCGCCAGCACACCAAAAATCGCCGCCAACGGGTGTAATTCCATCTTTTCCCCCATGATGCGGGGAGCAACTACATAGTCCTGTAGCAAGCGCCAGCCAGCCAGAAATAACAGTAACACCAGCCAATGGGAATAACTGCTCAGCAACGCCACGACTATGATCAGCAGGGCGGCGACCAGAGGGCCCACGACGGGAATGAATTCCATGGCTCCGCCGGCCGTTCCCAGAATGAGGGCGTATGGTACCCGCAAAGCACTGAGAAACGATATGTATGCAACCAGTGACAACAAGGCAAGAGTGAGTTGGGCGCGGATGAAATGTGCGAGCATCTGGTTCAAATCATTCAATACGCCCTGGAGGAACTCGCGTTGCGGCCGCGTCTGCACCATGGAAAGAGCGGTCTCGCTGAAACTACGTCCATCCTGCAAGAAGAACACCGCCAGGATAGGTATCAGGAAAAGTAGCCAGATATTCTGGGCGGCCTCAGCGACGCGTACAACTGCTCGTTGCGCGATGCGAGTCACATCATTACCGTAGCGCGCGAGAAAAGCCTTAAGCTGCTCCCGGGTTCTGGGACTCCAGCCGTGTTCCATCCCAATCTTATCCGCAATTTGACTCAAGCTGGTATTTGGCGACAGACCGGGCAGAGTTTCCCCAAGTCTTGCAGCCTGATGCCCCAACCGCGGTCCCACAAAGACGAAAAATGTGATCAGCACCCCAACCAGGAGAAGGTAAATGATGGCAATTGCACGTCCTCGTCCGTGGACCCATCGCTCGATTCGTGAAACCGCGGGATCAACCAGATATGCAAAAAAAATAGCGAAGAGAAATGCGATGAACGTATGGCGCGCAGCGTAAAGAAAAGCCAAGGCCAGCGCGAACAACAGCACCGTGATCAGGATTCGCGCCGCGCGAGTGTCAATAAGAGCCAAAGATAAGTTTCTCGTCGCGCCGGTATCGCGCCGGCTGTTGTGGACGTCGCGTCCCAACTCGGTTTGACTCCGCTGGGCCGCAATAGGGAGCCTTCTAGAGATTTAGTCCCGTACAACCTCCGTATTATCGGCAGCGACCAGAATGCGCATTAGTTTGTACTGATCGTCGAGCCATAATGCCCATTCTCCGCTGTCGTCTTTCAGATTCAAGCGGAGTAATTCGCGCTCGGCACCCTTAATTTTCAATTTCTCCTTGCCGACCGGTGTCAGGCTCACCTTCATAGACAGTCTGTCCTGAGGTACGATCACGCCGAATTGGGCGGGCGTACACAGAAAATTCCCGTCTTCCTGCTTGCAACTGGTCGCCAGGTAGCGCCATGCCAGCACTTCGCGGTGCACGAAAGAATTATTATCAAGCACCATGCTGGAGGTGGGCATCAGGAAGGGTTGTTCCGTCGCCTTATCTCCGGGCACAGGCGTTATTCGTTCAATTAGAAACTGGTCGTTGGGCGTGACCTCTAATTCAGCCTTGCCTGGACTTACCTCGTGCCATGCATAACGAATCAGGTCACCTGTCTTTGAAAGTTTCAGTTCGGAAGCCTGAGCTGCGCTATCTGCACCACCGTCTGATTTGAGTTGGGCTGCAACCGTGCTGCCGCCGGAACCTTCATGCACGGAGAACGTTTCGGTCGCTACGTGTCGTCCATTCTTTAGCACGCTAAAGGTACCAGAGTCGACGGTCTTGTCCGCAGCCTCCTTTTCTTTGTCCTTGGCGTTGACGGAAAACCCCACGCCGAGTATCCCCAAGCAAGCCACGAAACCAACCAGCCGTCTTATTAGGGCCACGCTACTCTCCTTGCTGGAACGCGTCTGGTCCACTTTGAATTTTGTCAATTTCTAATAACGAAATGATCTCTGTCACGATGGATTCAATGGTCTTACCCGAAGTATCCACCCGTGATCTGGCACGCAGGTAGTGGGGTCGCCGCGTCTCATATAAATCTCCGAACTGCTTCGGATCCTTTTGCAGCGGACGCTCAACCGGTTGTTCGTCGTTCCGGCAACGCTGCCACAACTCGCTCCCCGGCGCATCAAGGAAAACGATCAGCGCGCCGGTGGCGTTCAGCAGTTCGGCGTTCTCCGGTTGTATAAAAGCCCCGCCCCCAAGGGCAGCAACCACAGGGGTACTTGCCTTCACCTCCGCCAACAACTCGAGTAAGGCCGCATGTTCCGCCTGACGAAAAACAAGTTCGCCGGAATCGCGGAAAATGTCAGCAATGGCGCGGTTTTCCCGGGATTGAACGCGTTCATCGAGGTCCTCAAAGCGCCAGTTCAATCGCCGGCTAAGGGCGCGTCCAACGCTACTCTTGCCTGATCCCATAAAACCCACCAGGAACACGGCACGCGTCAGAATATGCGACCGCTCCGCAGGCGGTTCGGGCTGGTGCCACGAATCTTGCCTACCTGCCATAGCGGATTCACCCGCCAGTTTTTTTTAGCGTTTCTTAAGGCGAATTTTACCACTGAAGGTACGCAGAACCACGGAAGAAGCTGCCTTACCGATAGTGCCAGCAAAGGAACTTCCTGCAACGAGCGGAAACGTCGTATGGGTCTTGGGGGTGAAGGGAAAATCATTCTCCACCAGACCCCGTATGGAACGCGCAGTTACATCAACTGAGGCATCGGGTGGGATGGTCGCGTCGATATCGCCGGAATGGCTGGTCAGCGAATACTCGCCGCCGGAGCCAAAGTCGCCGTCGTAATGAATCTTGCCGCTGGTGGAACTGACTTGCACCAGCCGTCCGCTAACTGAACTGAGGGTGACGTCGCCACTTACGGAACTTATTTCGACATGCCCTTCCTGGATATTAGTCAAGGTTACCGGGCCGTTCATGGTTTTCACATGAACGTGTACATTCGATACATCCCGAACATCCACGAGGGCGCCTGCACCCTCCAGAGTTAGATCGCCGCCGAGTTTTTCAGCCCGCAGAGGTCCAGTCGCCGATTGCATGCTGATGCTTGCATCCGCCGGGATCAACACTTGATAGTCCACGCGCCCATTGTCGGCAGTCGCACCCGTCAGCAAATGGGATTTTATGTCAATCCGGCTGCCACTCTGGTCGTTGTCAATCTCCACCTTGTCCGAGCGGAGAATCGCTGTTATTACCACCTGGTTTCCCGGAGAGGGCTTCACGCTAATCGGGCCATACTGGTTCACTATCGAAATACTAGCCTTGGGTCCGACGGTGAAACGGTATTCTTTCCTGGTCTCGGCGAACGTCAGAATCCCAACGCAAACCAGGAAGACTACTGCTGCCTTGGTGACGCGCTGCATGCTCTCCATAAGTCCTCTTCCGACCGTCTGCGGTTGATGAGCGCCGCAGCCTTCTGCGCCCTGCACCATTATGGCAGGGAACGGTCCAGGGCCATCTCGTAAAGCATTGCCTTCTGCTCGTAAGCCTGCATTAGATACTGCCGCGCGTCGCCATCGTCCGGATTCTGATCCACCGAACTCTGGGCGTCACGGATGTATGCATTCACGTTCTTGAGATTATCTTCGTAAGCAGACTTCATCAAAGGTGCGTGCCTCTCCACCTCGGAGAGCACTTGGCGGTCGTCGTCGTTGCTGGCCCTCGCGGACATGGATGCGGGAGTAGAAATGCCCCCCAGCTCCGGCTGCCTCGAACGCTGCGCTATGGGGCCAGAAAGTGGACGATTTATGAACAACACCATGCCTACCATCAGAACCGCTGCTATCGGCACCAACCAGGCGGCTGGTCCCCAACGCCTCCTCGACGCCGGGGCTAAAAAACGCGGCTCCGTGCTGACGTCGCGAATCAGTCCTTCTTGCCGAAGAGCCGCCTCAATCGACTTCCAGACTCGTGGGGATGGTTCTTCCGACTCGCGAAGCTGGTGGGCCTGCTCCGAAATAGCTTTCAAGTCCGAAACCAATTCCGAGCAGTTGGGACAGGAGCGCAGGTGCGCTTCCAGTTCGGCGCGGCTGGCTCCCTCTAGAACGTCCGGTAATTCTTGCTGAAACTCAGCACAGGTCATACTGCCTCTCTCCCCGATCATCTCTGTCACTGTGCTTTCTATTTCCTCACGGCTTGCGGGCCTTTTCGGCTCTGCTCGTTTTGAGGAAATCACGCAATTTCAAGCGTGCTTTATGCAATTGCGATTTGCTGTTGCCGATCGAACAACCTACGATTCCGGCAATCTCGTTGTGTTCGTACCCCTCGACGTCATGCAATACAAAAATTGTTCGGTACCCCGGTGGCAGGCGCTCGATTGCCCGCTCCAACTGCAACCTCTCGATCGAGCCGGCCAGCTTCGCGTCCTCACCGCCCAGCTCTTTCTTTGGCGCCTCTTCTTCGGTTTCGATGGTCTCTTCCAAAGGGACCACCGGCAAGCCCTTCTTCCGAAGGCGCATTAAAACGACGTTGACCGCCATCCGATGCAGCCAGGTGGAGAACGCCGACTCGCCACGAAAAGTGGCTATTTTCCTGTAAAGTTGCAGGAAAGCTTCCTGCGTCAGGTCCTCGGCTTCCGCCGCGTTGGCCGTCATACGCAGGCATAGCGAGTAAACGCGCCGTTTATGCAGGTTATATAAGACCTCAAAGGCTTGCGCGTCGCCTTGCTTTGCCTTCTCTATCGCTTCTGCTTCGGACAGCCTATCTTGTGGTTGTCTTGCGTCCGTCAAGTCGCCTTTTTCCGGCCGCACTTGATGAGATGCGGCTTAAGTCTATGTTCGTTGTACCGCTTACAAGCCATTCCTACCTTCTAGCCCAAGATGATACCCCGTGCAGGATACCAGAACCCATTGCCTGCCTTGCACTTGCCGATGCCAGCATTTTTGGGCAGTGACTTTGGTTACTACGATCGGGCGCCAAGCGATTCGCGTATCCCCTCAAAGTTGCGAAGGTTTTCCTTCTCAAGACAACAGAGCATTGATGTCTTAACGACTCGGCGGTGTCAGGTAAAATGCCCTGGCTTATGCAACCGCCTTTGCCGTCGTAATGGTCTCCAATCCGTGGCCGTGTGGCCCAAGCTCCCTCTGCCGCAGCAGGAAGGCAAACAGTACCCCCAGAAATCCCAGGATGGAGAAAATCCACATACCCAGGCGATATCCTGCAGGATTGTCCGCGCTGGCATGGCTGTAGTCGTTGGCCCAGCCAATGAGCAGGTTAAAGCCGAACAGGCCGATGTTCTGGATCATAGTCATCAACCCGTAGGCTGTGCCCAGTTTGGACTGTTCGACAATGTACGCAACCGATGGCCACATTACCGCCGGAATCAGGGAGAAGGCGACTCCCATCATAGCCATCGGGATGTAGAGGTTCACGTGGGTGTAGGCCATCATCAGATATACAGGAATGAGGAGCATCGAGCCGAGCATCATCAACAGAGCACGTTTGCCCACACGGTCCACCAGTAGTCCAAATAGCGGTGTGGCAATCATGGCGAACAGGGTCAGCATACTGGAGAGGAAGCCGCCGAACTCACGCGAGGTGCCGTGCGCTTCCATGAAGAACTTAACCGCGAAGGTCTGAAACGGAAAGATTGCCGAGTAGAAGACCACACAGAGCGCGACGATGAGCCAGTAGTTGACGCCTAGCTTGAAAAGATCAGCGAAAACCACCTTGTCGGTAGAGGCTTCGCCGAGATGATATTTTTTCTCCGCATACGCCTCCATAACCCAGTAAACGATGGCGCCGATGAGGCATAGGCTGGAGAAGCCCAGGGCAATCAGGAAAGGTCCCCGCCAGTTCGCGTAGGCGCGCCCCGCCCAGGTTGGGGAGTTTAACGCCGCGAATGAACCCAGGCGCGTAATAGTCAGATTGACTCCGAACGCGAAGCTAAGCTCTTTCCCCTTGAACCACTTTGCCAACGCCGTGATCACGGCAACGTTGAGTGATTCCGCCCCCATTCCAAAGATCAGGCGACCCGTAGACATGACCCATAGGTGTGACGATGCCACCGTGATCGCCGGTCCGATAACGCACAGCACACCAAAGATCATTAGAGATTTTCGCAACCCGAGGCGGTCAATAATGAAGCCGCCGATGAGCACAGTGAAAATGTTTGGGAAACTGTAGATGGCCTGCAGCAAACCAATGTTCTTATCAGAAAACCCAAGCTGCGCTTTCAATACGTCGGCCAGCGGACTAAGCGCGTCATAAGCGTAGTAGCTGCCAAACATCGTCAGGCTGATAAAGATGAGAACTGTCCAGCGATACAGAGCGGAGGGAGTAGGTCGAGTAGCGTCAGGCATCAAGAATCTGTCCGCGGAAAGATTTCCCTCAGAGGGCGCCCCGCGAATTAAGCGAAAATCCGGCGCGCGCGCAACTTTTATGAACCGTGCAAAGTTACGAAGCAAGAAGATAGCAGATGAGAGGGCGGTTAGCACGTCGCATTTGCTTTGGGAGACGAACCGCCATGCCGAAAAAACCGGTGAAACGGGGAGGCGCGGCCTTCGTAGTGCCCGGTTAGAAAAGATAACGCAACCTAACCACTTTGAACTTTGGGCAAGATCGCATGTGGAAAGCTAGGGGGCACACTTCAGGCTCCCTACGAATTACACATCTGGGATCTGAATCTCCGCCCGGCGCGCTCTCAGCTAATCTGTTCGGTCTTGCCTTTGTATTTTACGATCCCATTCTGCTGGTTAATGCGGTCGATGTCCGCATTCGTATAGGTGCGGCCGGCCTGCTTCTTGCTGGCGTGAGTCAGTTGCGCTTCTCGCGCCGCGCCGATACTCATTTCAGACACGGAAACACCAGTCTCAAAATAGGGTGACGGTGATGCCGGCTCTTGCGCTTCAGCAGTCCGCGACTCTCCAGGAACCGGGACTGTCCCATAAAAGACGGGTGCCAAAGCGGGGACCATAGTCGGCCGGCTTACGATCGATACCGTTGAATTGGTCGCACCTGCGACGTTGCCAGCCGTCGCGTTGCTCGCTCCAACCGTCAATCCCGAAGAACTATCCAAAGACACGATTGGCGTTGTAACCAGGGGAACGTAAGGCGTAGGTGGGTAGTAGCTACCCCAGCCCTGATTTCCGGCATAGCCGGAGATCACCGTGACCTGCCCAACCGCCATCCCGGCCGTGGCCAACACCGCGTAGACAACAAGTAAACGGCGCATATGGACCTCCAAGGTTTTTCTACGATGGGTAGGATTCGCGGCTTCGAGCAGAGGATGCTTTTTCGCGCCTGAGAACCCTTGTCAGGGGCGGCTTTTGACCGCCAGCACCGGAAATCCAGTGCCGCGCAAGCGATTGGCTATCTCGGATAATGGAAATAAACATTGTGCTGCGATGGTATCGGAACGTTATCCCTGGTCGCCGGTCTGAAGCGCCAATTTTGCAACGCGGCGAGTACCTTCTCTTCGATGCCATAGCCTAACGATGCCAAAATTTTGGTTCCAATCACATTTCCCTGCGCATCGATCGTGACTTCCACGACCACATCACCCTGCACACCGGGAGGTATATCCGCGCGCGAGACCATTGGCTCCGGAAAAACTATCGGCAAAGCTGGCCTGACTTCGTGTCCATTGCCTGGGCCTATCTCCAAGGATCCAAATGGCGAACCGGCATGAGCTGACTCATTTGCTGCCTCACCGGGGTGCTCGTTCGCTGCAATTAAGGCTGGAGTCTCAGGCTCGCGCGGTTGCGTTGACTTGGGAACGGGCGCTCTCAACTTCCGATGCCGTGCTATGGCTTTGGCTGGCACGGAAACACCGGGTTTCTGCATTGCCAGATAGGTAATCTGAATTGAGGTTCCATTCGCTCCCGCAATCGTTGCAGACGGCGTCACAAAGGGCGCACGCGGCCCTCGAAGCATCAGCAACAAAACTAGAAAATGGGTCGCAAACGATGCCGCCAACGAGCGAGACCGCTGATAGCCGGGGCGGGGAAGCGGCGTGAACATGGCACCATCTTCTCACGAGAGCTCTGGATTTTTATGCCGTGCCTTGCACGTCCGATTAGGGTGCCTTCCTGGGTACGAGCCACGACCGCTCTGGCAGCCGTCCAACGTTCTAAATTGAGAGGCTAGGTGGATGAAAATGAGTGGTATAGAGTACGCCGCGAAATCAGCCGGAAGAGAGCGGATTTTATTTCCTCGATATCGACCGGCTTGAACGCGAAGTAGTCAACCTTCAAAGCCAGTGCGGTGCGGAGCCGGTCGACCGTGGGTTGATCCGTGTAAACAACCACTGCCGGTGCCGACCTCAATTTCTTTGCCTCCCGGGCGAGTTCCAGCCCAAGTCCTTCTTTCTCCAGACTTACATCTGTAACAACTGCGTCATAGTCATCTCGCCCCATAGCTTTATGGGCTGCTGCGAAATCTGGAACGGCGCGAACCCGATATCCCGTCTCTTCCAAAATAGTTTTGAAAGTATAGCGAATAGCTGGTTCATCTTCGGCGAGCAGAATTGAACCTCTGGTTGCGACCTCTGGTGTCAATTGAAATGGACCCCACTGGGAACACTAGGATGCCAACGCTTGCAAACGAGTTGCGAACACGAACATGACTTTTTTCTTTGTGCTGCTCATTCTCCCGCCGGGTCCTCGCGGCCAATGAGGGGCACGAAACGGCACCCCTCCAGGTGTTTAAGTACCGTCTCGTCTTGCTGCTTGCGTACTAGCAGCAGCTCTTGAGACTGTGTTGAACCGACAGGGATGATCATGCGGCCACCATCACGCAATTGCTCAACCATTGCGAGAGGTAGTTCGGATGCCGCAGCCGAAACGATGATGGCATCATAGGGCGCGTGTGCAGGTAAGCCTTTGCTGCCATCGCCGACCACTATGTTGATATTTCGATAGCCGAGAGCGGCGAGTACGCGCTCCGCAGTTTGCGCCAGCGAGGAGTGGCGTTCAATCGAGTAGACGTGAGAGGAAAGTTCCGCCAGAACGGCCGTCAGGTATCCCGAGCCCGTTCCGATTTCCAGAACCTTGTCAGTAGGCTGAATGGCCAGCGCTTCGAGCATGAGGGCGACTATGTAGGGTTGTGATATGGTCTGCCCCTGGCCGATCGGGATCGGATGGTCTCCGTACGCCTGATGACGAAATTGCTGCGGAACAAATTCTTCTCGAGGAATTCGGGCCATCGCATCAAGCACCCGTTCATCGCGGATACCGCGGGCGCGGAGCTGAAGCGCCACCATGTGCTGGCGGTCAAGCGCGAAGGACTTGGGTTGATCATGATCGAGCATTCTGCCGACATCACCATGAAAACCGGCTTTGAGGATGCCTTTACTATTTTCGTCTTTTACGGACCTTTACATCAAAGCTAACCACACCGTTTTGGTCGCGGAGCCCGACAATCGAGACGTTGCGGGTCACGTTGTATACGACTTGAATGATCTGCTGCGTGGCCTGAGAGACGTTAGTGCTATAGGTCAGCGTTAGTTTGTTGGAAACTTGCTGCTCGATGGTGACTTGCGGGCCGCGATTGATGCTGGTTTCGTTCCCTAGGCCCTGAGGATCAATCTTAATACGGCTGACACCGAATAAGCGCTGCACCCGGTTGCTCACGGTGGCGTTGAGGGCTTGGGTAAGAATCAGGTTTGAAGCTTCCTGGCTGAATGGGGATGGCGAAGAATTCTGCAGAGCGGCGGATTCCTCGCGAGTGCGTCCCAAGGCTAGCAACGCGATGATGTCCGCGCTGGGAAGTGGAGGCTCGGAACGATAATTCACGTTAAGTTTGTCGAGTGGACCGTTTAGTCCCAGGGTGATGTCGTATTCGCTGACGCGCGTGCTGGCTTCGAGATCGAGCACGGGCTCGATACGCACTGGGTTGGTGAAGCTCACATCGCCGCGCTCCAGGCGGTATTTGCCGCCATTGAAATTGACCTCACCTTCAATGATGTCTACTCGACCGAGCAACACCGGACGGGCGGCGTTGCCACGCATGTGCAAATCGGCGTCCCCGGTGAGCTTGGCCAGCGCGGTCTGCATCTGCAGCTCCGGCGTGGTAGTGACGTGAACGTCGAGCTTGATGCGATTCAGCAGCGAGTTGGGATTTGGAACGGAAGCCGAATTCTTTGCGCCCTGGAGGTAAGCGGCAAAATCGAAGCCCGGCGTGACCGCCAGCTTGGTGACCGTGATGTCGCCGCTGAGCGTGGCTGCGGTACTGGTGCCGGTGAGATGCAGATCAGCATTGGCAGTGGAGCTCACACCCGGGGGGTAGCGCAATCGGACATCCTGCCCCTGAGCGGTCAAATCAAATGTGGCTTGCCGATGAAAATAGCTTACAGTGCCGCCGAGGTTGACTATTCCACCACCGGTGCGGGCGGTTAACTTTTCAATCTGTAGACGATCCTGATCGAAAAGGATCGAGCCATTCAAGGCGCTGAGGCCGCTGGGGAGTCCGCTATAGGTGATGGTCCCGTCGGAAACCAGAAGCCGGCCTTGCAGCAATGGATCAGAAGTGGTTCCCGTTGCATTTAACCCCACCGTTACCGTACCCGATGAAGTGAAATCGGGATTGAAGCTCTCGATCAGCTTCAGGTTCACGTGTCCGTCGGCGTGAAAATCAAGCCGGCGTTCGCCTGCCAGTTGTGCAGTGCCGTGCGCGGTGAAGTCAGTGAGATCTCCGAGCACATGCAACTGCTCGAGTTTCAGCATCTGATTTTCGACTGCAAACCGGATGGGGCCGTCATTGTGCAACCTGATGTTTTCAATATCAACGAAGAAGTCGCTGAAGTTGGCAGTGAGATTCAGCTCTCGCGGACGGCGCAAGGGACCCGTAACTCGTAAATCGCCGGCCATCGCCGAGTGGCCGGTCAACCGTCCCCCAAAGTAAACCCGAATCAGCGAATCCACATCGAGATGATTGAAGTGCATGGTTAGGTCAGCAGGCCAGTCCTGACGCATGCGGATGTTCCCATCCAGAGCCAGTTCCGATTCTTGAAAATTGGAGCTGCCGGTGAGGTGTAGGTCGGGACCTTTGCTGACCGCCTCGATAGTGAAATTTCCGGCGCGTTCCTGGTCGAAGGTGAGATCCCGCAACTGGATTTTGGCATTGACTGCTGGCTCTTGAAAGGTGCCGGAGCCTTGCGCCGTGAAGTCCATACGCCCGGCGACATTGAAACGGCTGGTCTGCAATTTGGAGACACGGCTGAGATCGAAATCAGCTCCGGCCAGGGTGAAATGGAACGTGCTTGCCGAGAAGTTGTAACCAGCAGCGCCAGTTATCCGCGCGTGGTCCTGGGTGGCCGCAAGGTTGTTGAACTGTGCTTCGCCATTTATAAAACGGATGTCGCTGCTTAAAACTGCTACCGGCTCGCCGTACAGCGTGGCATTTGTAAGCTGTACGTGGCCATCACCGTGGGGATTTAATCTAGTGCCGGACGCTTGCACGATCAAGTTCATGCGCCCGCTGGCGGGATAGCTGTAGCCAGCCAGGCTTTCAACTTCCGCGAGATCAGCGTTGCGCAAATCTAAATGCGCGGTAAATGGACTGTCATCCGTGAAGCGGCCCTTTTGCAGAGCGGCACTGACATCAAAACGGATCTGAGTCTCTCCACGACGCAGAAGGCCGTTTCTTACTGAAATGTTATGCGCGGACCACTGCATAAAAGCCACTGCGCAGTCCCAGTGAACCTGTTTTTGAGGACTTCTCGAGGTTGCGGGCACGACCGACTCGAAGTTGTCGAGCTGGAGATTTCCGGCGACACTGAGGCTAGAAACCTTGCCTGTCGCTGCGCCGTTGAAAGTCGCGTGGCCGTGCAGGGTGATGGGCAATTGTGCTGGTCCTCGCAAGGCGAGCACCACCGGTTGCCATTCATTCAAATTGGATGTAGTCGCTGTGAATCTTAAACTTGAGGTGGAGGAAAGCAGGCCGATGGCACTGATCTTCGAAGCCGGAGTAGCAGCGGTAAACTCGGAAACCTCGAGTTCCTGGATGCGGGCGCGATAAATTGCACGTGCTCGTGCGCTGACAGGCAATTCCCCTGGCCGTGGATGGCTTGGTGGAGCCACATCGAATGAGATCTGAGTGTCAGCATCGCGTGCCGAACCGTGCCAGCGCGCTTCCAAGGTTCCATTCGCGATGCCCGCCAGCTTCATTCCGTCCAACAGACGCGCCGCAGTACTGACGGATTCAGCCAGCGCTGAAATTGAAACATCTTTCATCCTTAGTCGGACAGTTCCCGTTTGTTGACCAGCTTGTTCGGGCCTTGCCTTGGGATGAAGCGGAAGTGGCGAATGTAACCAATTTAGGAGTTCGACATCGCCCGACACGGCTCCGCCCAAGAGACGTCCTTGAAGCCCTGTCAGCTTGAGCTCTTTATCATTGACGGAAAACTGGGAGCTGAGGCTGGCGTTGCGGAACGAGATATTTTCGTCATGAAAATCAAGATTGCGGGTCTGAATGCTTCCATCGGACGCGAACTGCTCCAGTGACCATGAACCCTTACCTTGCAGTTCCACCATGCCTTGACGCATTCCGTGATGGCGCGCAATGGCCGCAACCTCAACTAGATCGAGTGCGCCGGTGTATCTGCCGTTAACCCGCGGCTGACGGAAATCTGTGACCCGCCCATTGGCTTCCAGATGCGAGCGACCCGAAGACCATTTCAGCGAACTGATTTCAATGTAATCCCTTGCCAGGCCGAACTGCGCTTCCACCCGCGAGGAAAAGGGACGAAAATCTTTGAACCGGGTGTCCACTTTGCCGAGGATCAGATAGCTTTCGAAGCGCTGACGAAAAGTCGAATACCACATGCCGGCGAAAAAATCATTCGCGATGAAATCGAAGGGGACGCGCTGGTTATCCCATAGCAGTTCGCCCTTCTGAACATCGAGGCGATTAATCGAAACCGAAAAAAGCTGTTCCGCCGGAGTCTTCTGGGCCCGCGGAATCTTGGGCTGGGGTTGGTTGGTGGTGCCGTCACTATAGACGATGAAGTGAACGACGGGATGATCCAGAAGAATTGAATGAAATCCGAATTCAGTTCCGAGCAGCGAAATAATCTTTATTCGCGCCACAAAGCGATCCACATGCGCGTACGGCACCTCGCCTGGACCTTCGCGCCCATGAACCGTGACGTCTCGCACCTCCACCTGCAGGTTCAGAGGAATGGTGTGGAAACTACCCAGTTCGACTTGTCCGCCCGTCACTCGCTCTAGTTCGGCGATCAGGCGACGGCGAACCAACGCCTGGAATGAAGCGGTGGTTCCGTACCAGGCCAAGACGGCGAGCACAAGCAGTAAAGCTGTCGTAAAGAGCAGCAGGTATTTCCAGAATCTTCGGCGCGGCGCTTTGGTTGAAGGCGCGATCACTTTACCTGCGTTCCCGAAGGTCCCGGGAAGGTAGAAGCAGTGCGGATTTGGCTCTCCGCCCGCAAATTCTGCAGCCATGATGCGAGCAGGTCGTTCACCTTCTGCTGGGTAAGCAGTTCTTTGATTTGAGTGCTGGCCGCGGCCAACGGAACCTCTTTGGCGCCAGACTTCTTTAGCTGCGGAACAAGTTTTTCCGCGTAATAAATCTCAATGCTGTGCGAGTCAATCAGAATGCCCGGACGCAGCCGTGCTTCCACTAGTTGCATCAGTTCAAGCTGCTGGGCAATGCGAGTCTCCAGTTCCTTCTCTTGTATCCCATAGCGTTGAAGCGTCATCTGCCAGCTCTGTTCAGCTTCGGAACCGGGATACAACTTACGAACTTCCCTGATGCGCTCATCTACTGTCGCAGTTTTAACGGGCTCGATGTACGACGCCTGCACTTGCTCGCGCAGCAACTCCTGGTCAATCAGGCGGTCAAGAGTCGCCTTCCGATCATCGGAAGTGACCTTGCCCGGCGGACGACCGTCAATGAAAGCTTCATAGCGAATCGCGTCTTCCCAGTCGCTCTGCAAGATGGCGTGTCCGTTTACGGTGGCAACGATGCGATCAATTATTTCGCCACGCCCTGGTTGGCCACCCGGCGTTTCCGGTCCCGGTGTCTCGCACCGCCCTGAGATGGCCGGGAAAAGAGTAAGCATGGAAACAACCGTAACGAGATGCAAGTACTTTTTGATCATCAGAATGTCTGTCCAATACTAAAGAACACGTTGAAGCGGCGTGCGTGTTGCGGATTAAACACGCTGGTCGGATTCCCTCGTGATTCCAGCACAAAACTAGGGAACGCGGGTGGATTCAGATTGTATCCGAAGTCGAATCGAACCGGGCCAATAGGAGTCTTGTAATGCACCCCGATGCCGACCGCCTGCGAGATGTAGTTGTAATTGCACTGGCTGGCGGTGCTCTCGTCGAGGCAGAAGTTCTGATCGGGTTGTTTCCAGTGCACAAAGCTATGCAGCATATCGTGGCCGGCGGTAAAAACGTTCCCCGCATCATGAAAAATTACAAAGCTGACATTGTCCTGCAGGTAGGGCAAGGTTACTGGTGGGAAACGAAGCTCGAGATTATTCAAGAACAACGCGCTCCCTCCCAGCGGGAATCCAGTAATTGGATCCCGCGGGCCAGCTTGATTCAATCCGAAGCCGCGATGCGAGTTTCCGCCGCCGGAAAAGAAACGTTCCGGCAAGGGGATCAGGGTTCGATCGCTGTTCGGCGGAAGCGTCACTCCCGGGTTGACCACAACTGTGTTGCTGAAAGGGTTTTCAATACCGATGCGAGTAGAGCGCGCGAAAACAAATTTCCTCGCGACTGGCCGGTTTTTTCCAAATGGCTGGTAGGTGGAATTCTGGATCAGCAAACGCCCAAAATCAGCCTCCGACCCGAAATAGCTTGCGGCCACGCCGCCGTCGACTGTGGTGTAGTTTCCCTTGGTGGTTTCCAGTTGATTGTCACGCTTGTCGCGAACATAGGTAAAACCCGGCATGCCGACGCGGACGGGCTGAGACAGCAGCGGAATCTGGTTCGAGCTCACCACTATATTGGAAGCCTTAACCCGCCGGTAGGTGTACCGATAGAACATAGTGCTGGCTTTATTGATCTTATGTTCGGTTTGAACTGAGCCTTCCAGCCGCTGGGAGGTGAAGGTCGTCACATCCAAGGTATTATCGTAAAAAGCGGTGAAAGTAAGCCGCAGGTCGCGGTTGAACCATTTAGGAACATCGTAGCTGAGTAAACCCCGTTGCTGCAGGCGCCCCACGTTAGTCTTGAAAGCGATGGTTTGATTCCGTCCGCGAAGGTTCAGCCGCGTAACGTCAAAGGAAACCCGAGGGCTGACGCCCGTGGCGCCCTGGGGTTGGTTGCTGCCGATACCAGGTTGTCCCGTCTGAAATTCGAAGCCCAACCCGTAATCAAAGGTGTAACGCTGAGCTTCATGAACGTCTACCAGAACATTCTTGTTAGGTTCGGTTCCACCTGGATTTTGTACGGCGGTATCAACTTCGTTAAAAATCCCCAAATCATAGAGACGGCGTTGAGTGTCAAGCATATCTTGCTGGCTCAAAGGCGTCTCCGGTATGACCTGCAACTCTCGGTGAACGATATACGGTCGAGTGTAGTTCAGGCCTGACACCAGTACTTGGCGGACGAAGAACTGCTCACCTTCGTGGATAGTGAAAGTCACGTCCATGCGATTGGCTTCGCCTTTCGCCGGCTCGGTGGACACCTCGAAGTTGGCATTGGGAAATCCGTGATTAAAGTAGTAATTCAAAACCGAATCACGATCCCCGGCAATATTAAATTCGGAATAAGGCTGACCTTCTGACGTGCTGAGCAAAGGAAGAAGTTGATCAGTGGCGATCGTATTGTTGCCCACCACATGCAGCGACCCGACCAGGGTTTGCGGACCTTCATTGATCTGTACGATGATGCCCAATTGAGCTTCCACTCCCTGGAAATTGTCTTGCACGTCTCCTGTGATCTTCACCTGGCGAAACCCGTTGGCGCGGTAGAGTTCCTCAAGTCCGCGCAGATCGCTGCTTAGCAGGCTTTGGCTGAAACGCCCGTGAGAAAAGCGGCCTGAAGCGGGTTGGACTTGCATTCGACCGCGAAGTAGTTCCTGATCGAAGTACTTGTTCCCATTGATAATGACTTTAGCCAGCTTGTGTCTAGGGCCAGGATCAATCGTGTAAACCACCCGCAACTCATTCTTCGCGGTCTCGTTGTGCTTCTCGAGATTGATCTTGGCATCGAAGTACCCACGAGTTTGCAGGTAGTCGAGCAAATTGCGGCGGCCTTCGTTGAGCAGGTCGTCATCCAGGGCGCCTTCCTCGTAAACCGGTACATTATTCTTGAGTACCGCACGACGAATCCTAAAGCCTTGCGCTCCGATGTCAACGACAGGTCCCGGCTCAATACGATAGGTATAGTCCACGGTATTGGTCTCCGGCCGGTAAGCCCGTTCGGTGATGGAGACCTGCGCCAAAAGCCGGTTCTGCTTTTGATACTTCTTGCGCAGGCGCTGCAAGGACTTGGTAACACGATCGGCTGAGATGCGATCGCCGGGATCCATATTGGCAATGTCCTGTACCTGGCCTGCGGAGTAGCCCGGATTTCCCATCAAGGTAACGTGCCCCACGTGAGCCACGGGGCCGGGACGGATGCGGAATACCAAATCCATCTGCTGAGTTTCCGGGTGAGGATGCTGTTCTTCGTTCACCGTGGAGCGGTAATAGCCATTCGCCTCCATCAATTGCCTGATGTTGTTCAGGGCGCGATCCAACTTTTGGCTGGTGAAAGGTTCCCCTAGTTGAAGTTTGCTGGCATTCACGATTTGATTAGCTGTCGGACGGCTGGGAGCGCCTTCTACACGTAAGTCGCCGACAAAATAGCTGGCGCTGGTGACGAAGATGAGGTCAACTTGGTTATCTGATGTGCGCTCGGCCTCGACTTGGATGTCTTCAAATCGCAGGCTGGCCCAGAGCGTCTGAATGCTCTGGCGGATTAGCTCACGATCAAAAGGCTGGCCGGCCTTTTGCGCGATCAACTGGCGCAACCGTTCCTGGCTGTTTGGAGGAACTCCGCGGAACTCAATATGGCGCACCACCAGACCCTGATAGGAAGACACGTTGCCCGGCAGGGACGCCGGTTGTGCCCCGGAACCAGTCTCCGGAGTTTGCGCTTGTGAAGGCTTCTGCATCACACTCAGCACCGCGTTAGCCGGTGCTTCCCTGGCAACACATACCGCAGCCAGTGCCAGCACAACCAGAGTTGTGAGCTGCGCGCCCTTTAGTCGCAATAAGACTCCTCGGTCCCAGACCGGCCGGCTTGATTAAACGATTAATTAGTTTGATGAATGACCGCGCGCACAACGTTGTGCGGGATTCTAAACGCAACCGCGATTCTAAACACAAACCGCACTTATAATATAAGGTTCGCGCGGTGAAGTGATTAATGTCCTGGGCACCCGAGGAACGCTACTCCCGGCAAATGCTGTTTGCCGGCATTGGTGTCGAAGGCCAGCGCCGTCTGCTCGCTGCGCGGGTGGCGATCGTAGGCTGCGGCGCCACAGGTTCGGCAGTGGCTACGCTACTCGCCCGCTCGGGTGTGGGTACGCTCCGCATTATTGACCGTGACTACGTTGAGCCCAGCAACCTTCAGCGGCAATCTCTGTTCGATGAAGCTGATGCCGCGGAGTCCATGCCCAAAGCCCTGGCAGCAGCAAAAAAGATTGCTGCATTCAATTCGCAAATTGTGGTCGAGCCGCAGGTGGCAGACTTGACCCCGGCAAACGTCCGACCGTTGCTCCAAGGCGCGCAGCTCATCCTTGATGGCACGGACAATTTCGAAACCCGCTACCTGGTCAACGATTACGCAGTGCAGAATTCCGTGCCGTGGATCTACGCGGCGGCCGTAGGCAGCTATGGGGTCACGTTGAATGTGTTGCCGGGAAAGACGGCCTGCCTGGCATGCCTCTTCCCCGATCCGCCGCGAGGAACCTTCGACACCTGCGACACCGCGGGAATCCTCAACTCGGCGGCGAGCCTGGTCGCCTCGATTGAGGCCGCCGAGGCACTCAAGTTGCTCGTGGGCGCCGATGACAAGATACGCCGGACGCTGCTCTCTTTTGATTTGTGGACGAATGCACAGGCAGAGGTTGCGGCGTCAGCCGCGAGACTGGGGTGTCGCGCTTGTGAGCGGCGGGATTTCGTTCACCTGGCGGGAGAGGGACGTCCCCACGTCACCATGTGCGGGCGAAACTC
>Ga0209689_1000076_pt1 | contig 49076 bp, 57 predicted proteins | sample GraSoiAngelo_149_FD_187119 | JGI IMG/M metagenome (GOLD analysis project Ga0209689, IMG submission 187119) | Grasslands soil microbial communities from the Angelo Coastal Reserve, California, USA - 14_1009_09_30cm (SPAdes) (version 2) | ecosystem: Environmental > Terrestrial > Soil > Grasslands ... | reverse complement strand
ACCGACAGGTTCATGACCCCGTCGCTCGAGTTCGCCGACTTGAAGTACAGCAGGCCTTCCATGCCCGACAGCTGCTGCTCGATCGGGGCGGCCACCGCATCGGCCACATCCTGCGCGGTCGCACCCGGGTACACGGCCTGCACCTGGATCTCGGGCGGCGTGAGGGGTGGATAGCTCTCGACGGCGAGCCTCGTGACCGAGAAGAGCCCGAGCAGCACGATCACGATCGAGATGACGGCCGAGAAAACCGGGCGTCGAATGAACAGGTTACGAATCTGCGGCGCGTCGCTCACGGGCGACTCCTGATCCGAAGGGGGACGGCGGGAGGAGCGATCAGCGTACTGTCGTGCACCTCAGTCGCGGCGCTGTCAAGCGCCGGTCGATAGGCCACTGCCCGCGCCGGCTGCCCGGGTGCGACCTTCTGCACCCCGTCGACGACCACCCGATCGCCGACCTGGAGCCCCTGCTCGACGAGCCACGAGCCGCCGTCCCAGGAGGTGGCCACCACGTTGCGGGCCGCGACCTTATCGCTGTCACCCACCACGTACACGAACGCCCCGGTCAGGCCCTGCTGCACCGCGCGTTGCGGGACGAGAATCGCACTCGGCCGCTTGAGGCCGAGCAGGCGAACCCGCACGAACTGGCCGGGGAGCAGGGCGTGCTGCGGGTTCTTGAGCTGTGCGCGCAGCTGCAGTGTGCCGGTCGCCGGCTGGACAGCCAGATCGGCGAAGTTCAGCTCGCCCGCCGCGGGCAAGAGACTGCCGTCCGCCAGCGCGACTCGAACGGCGAGGGCGCGGGGCCCGGGCGGCAGGAGCAGCCGCCCGTCGGCGATGTCGCGCCGCAGGCCCAGCAGGTCCTCGTCGGACGGGCTGAAGTTCACGTAGATCGGATCCACCTGCTCCACCGTCGTGAGCAGGTCACCCGGACCGGTCACCCGCGCGCCGAGCTCCAGCTGCGCACGTCCCGCGCGCCCCGAGATCTCGGCGCGCACGAACGTGTCCTCGTAGTCCTTTTTCGTCTGATCGACCGCCGCTTGCGCCTGGTCGAACGCCTGCTGCGCGTCGTCGACATCTTTCTGTGCGACGGCGCGCGCCGCCAGCAGCGGCTTCAGCCGCGCCAGGGTGCGGTCCGCGTTGGCGAGCCGGGCCTGGGCGCTGCGGTACGCCGCCTCGTACGTGGTCGGATCGATTCGGAAGAGCAGCGTTCCCTTCGCGACGTCGGTGCCCTCGGCGTAGGGCCGCGCGACGATCACGCCGGTCACCTGCGAGCGAACCTCGACCGAGCGCGACGCGGCGGCCTGCCCAACGTACTCGTAGCGCGCCAGCACGGTCTCAGGCACTACTGTGAGAACCGATACTTCCGGCGCCGGCGGAGGAGCACTGGCCACCGGAGTGCGCCGGCGCGCCGCCGCCGCACCAACAATAAGGAGCAGTGCGACCGCAACGGCAGCGGCCCACAGGGCTGGTTTGATCAAATGCTTCATACGAACACCCGTCGTTGAAGGTGACGACCACCGAACCGATAGTGCAGTAATGAACTACGTGGCTGCGAAGGTTCCCGCTACCTCATTCGCCAAGCTGTGTCCCGCCCGTATGGGTAGGGCCGCACTACCCGACCGGGGGGTTGGCGGACGCGGGAGCTACGCCTGGATCACCGCTCCGTGCTCGACGGGATGAGCTGATTCAAGACGCGCACGTTGTCCGCGGTCCGCGGCAACCACAGGAAGGCGGGCACCAGAGACTGCCCAAGGGAACTGCTCCCCGGCGCGTCCACGGCGGTCGTGTCGGGCATGGTAACGGTGGCGATCGCGAACATCAGGCCGATGATCCGCCAGTTGGGCTGCCGCAGCGCCACCGCGACGAGCTGCTGCAGCATCGTCTCCCCCCAGGCTTCCACCGTCACACCGGGCGGCATCTCGTCGACCATCTTGACCACCCCCATCACGGCGGGATCGTTACACGTGGTCCACGGCTCGTCCGCCAGGCGCAGGCTGTCCACCTGCACATAGGTAGCGGCGCTCGAATCGAGAGCGACCCGGCCGATCAAACAGACATAGGGATGCTGCGCGCGCTGGCGCCACAACCGTGCGTACTGTGTCTCGATCGATGCGACCGGATAGCGCGGGAAGCCGTCGTCGACGGGACGCACCGGCGTCTGACTGCGGAGCTCCGGACAAGGGCTAAGCATGATAACGACGGCAGCAGCCAATGCTTTCATTCGCATCGCCTTCCTCCGCACCTCACCCGCGTCACACTGGCCGGCGCCGAAACCGCGCGCCGGCCAGTGTGATGCGGCTCAGAACGTCAGTGTGAGTCCGCCCTGCCAGGCGATGTCGTGTTGAGTCTTGTCGAACCCGTAGCGGTCGAACTTATAGACGAAGTCGCGACCCTCCGCCCGGATGCCGACGCGACCGAAACGGTACTCGAGGCCCGCGCCGAAGTTGCCGGCGAACTTGGACCAGGTGTCGCTGGCGTCGAGCTGATGCACGCTGATGGCGCCCGCTCCGCCGAGCAGGTAAGGGGTCAACGTGGCGGAGCCTGCCTCGATGGGATACCGCAGCACCAGGTCTGCGTCATAGTTGAACTTGTTGAACTTGCCGCGGCCCGTGAGCGCCGCGCCGCGAATGCTGTCCTGCGCCCAGCTGCCGCTGGCGCGAATGCCGACGTTCCGGTGCAGCCACACGGTTCCGTCGATCGAGCCGATCCAACCGAGCCGCCAGTCCGCAGTGCCCACGGTGTTCAAATTGGCGGCGCCCGAGAGGCCGCCGAACGCACCACCGAGGGTGAAGCGATCGGACCAGGAGTGATACGGTGCCGGGGACGTGGTGCTGGTCTGGGCGCGGAGCGCGGGGGGCGTGAGCGCCCCAACGAGCACCGCAGTGACGAGGGACAACGAACGCGTCGACATAAACTCCTCCACAAAGAGAAAGGGTTCGGGGTACAGACATCGCTGCGACGACGGTAGACAGTTCATGAATGAACTGTATTTTAGAAAAGTTCCCGGGGAACTTTGGCGACCCCCGGGTCATTTGTTCAGTGATGAACGGTTCTCCAACGGGGGAGGAAGGCATGACGCCACCATTGGCACACGACCCGCCGAACGCCGCTCCGGACGAGGGGCCGGCGGTGTCGCGCCTCACGGCGGTGCAGGCGCACGAGTTGATCGCGGCCGGTCGGGGCGTGCTGGTCGATACCCGCGACGCGCGGTTGTTCGACAATGCGCACGCCGCGGGTGCGCTGTCACTGCCGCTCTCCACTATCGAGGCGGCCCACGGGCAGCTGCCGGTGGACTCGCTGCCGCCCGATCGCATCCTCATCTTCTACTGCGCGTGAGTGGACGAGCGCACAAGCGCCCGGGCGGCGCGACTGCTGATCGCGGCGGGATACGACGAGCGCAAGGTCGCCGCGCTGCTGGGGGGTATTCGCGCCTGGTATCAGGCGGGGTATGCGCTCGAGAAATGGACCGACCGAACCTGAGCCGCGCTGTCGCGGCGCGTGGCTGGCCGCGCTAGCTTGCCGCCCATGCTCGATGTCTTAGGCGCCCTGCGTGCGGGCCTTGCCCCCCACTACACCGTCGAACGGGAGATCGGGGCCGGGGGCATGGCGCGCGTGTTCCTGGCGGCCGAGCGCCATCCGCCGCGCAAGGTGGCGGTGAAGGTGATGAACCCCGACGTCTCGACCTCCGAGTTTCGCGAGCGCTTCATCCGGGAAGTCGAGCTCACATCGCGGCTCAGTCATCCGCACATCGTGCCGATTCTCGCGGCGGACGAGTGCCTCTTCGTGCCGGATGGGCCCGAGGGGCTGTGTTACTACGTGATGCCGTACATCGAGGGCGAGTCGTTGCGGGCCCGCCTGGAGCGCGAGCGACGCCTGCCACTCGAGGAAGCGGTGCGCATCGCACTCGAAGTCGGCGACGCACTGTCGTACGCACACGCGCAGGGCATCATTCATCGCGACATCAAGCCGGAAAACATCCTCTTGTCCGGAGACCACGCCTGGGTGGCCGACTTCGGCATTGCGCGCGCGGTGAGCGCCGCGGGCGGCCACACACTCACCGGGGGCCACGCCGTCGGCTCGCTGGCCTATATGAGCCCCGAGCAGCTGATGGGCAGCCGCGCCATCGATGCGCGCACCGACGTGTACAGCCTGGGGGGCGTGCTCTACGAAATGCTGGTCGGTGAGCCGCCGCTGGTGGGGCTCGCCGGCGGGACGCCGCGCGGCGGCGCGGCCCTCGACACGGTGTTGCGGGCCCAACGCGTCAGCCACCGGAGCGAGCGATCAATCAAGGAGACCATCGCTCACGCGCTCGCGGCGGAGCCCGACGACCGTTACGCATCGGTCGACCAGTTCGCATCCGGCCTCCGGGACGCGGTGAGCCGGCGGCCGGTGCTGCGCCTGCGGTTGCCACGGGTTGGCCGAAAGGCGCTGCTGCTCGGTGGCGCAACGGCCGCAGCGCTCGGCACCGCCGGCGTGCTGTTGCTCGGGAATCGCGCGCCGGCGCTCGACCCGCGGCGCGTCGTCGTCGCAGGGTTCGAAGACCTCTCGGGGGATCCGACCCTCGCCCCGCTCGGTCACATCGCTGCTGATTGGCTCACGCAGGCCCTGGCGCGCCGCGGTGGGCTGGAAGTCGTGCCCGGCGCTGCCGCCAGCCATCTCGACGCCGCGGACATTCGAGCCCTGGCGTCCCGCACCGGGGCGGGGACCGTGGTATCGGGGGCGTACTACAGTGAAGGGGATTCGGTTCGCTTCCACGTGCAGGTTATCGACGCGACGCGCGGCACGGTGCTGCGTGGCGTCGAGCCGGTCGGCGCCCCGCGGCGCGCACCGACTCAAGCAGCGGAGGCGCTACGCGGCCGCCTCACCGCCCTGTTCGATACGCTGTTTCCACCCGCCCACCGGTGAAACCGGCGGGCCAGCCGTCAGAGCGTGAACCCGACACCGACGCCGAGCGACGAGACGTGGTCGCGGTAAAATTCGCCGTACGGCGCGGGCCCGGTGTAGGCTTTGAGCAACACGCTCCAGCGCCAGCCGGATCCGGCATCGGCCAGGGGATCGCCCAGTTCGAGCCCGGTCACCATGCTCCACCCCAGCTGCCACCCGCGGTCCTGCATCGACTTGACGTCCAGCCCCGCCACCAGGCGGCCGGCAGTAACCCGGCCGAGGCGCAGCAACGAGCCGGGCTGACGGAATTCCAGGCCGCCGTGGAGCACACCAGGCTTGAGATCGGCCGGTCGGTGCGCGAAGACGTAGTCCCCGCCGCCATACACGCGCCAGCGCGCCGTCTCGCTCGCGACGAGCAGCTCCACGGCCTGGAACGTCAAGTCGATCCGCCGGGCGTTGGTATGGACCATGTATTCGTCGCCGAGATGGGAGCTCTGGTGATACAACCGCAGTCGCGTGGCGAGGGAACCGTGACGATACGTGAGCGGCAGGCCGACGAGGTAATCGGTATTGAGCAGGTCGGTGGTCGAAGACTCCATGTTGAACTCGGAAAACACGCCGGCGGCGATCCCGAGCTGCCAGTCTCGCCCGCGTAACAGCCCGATCGTCTGTCCGAACCCTACGGTTCCGAGCCGTGACGCGAGCCGCGGGGAGCGAGCCCAGAGATATCCGGCGAAGAAGCGCGGCTCCTTCGGGTCGGCGAGCAGCGGCTGGAACACCGGAGCCTGAACGGCGGCCCCCGCTTGCGCGATCACTACAGCCGCCCCCACCTGGTATACGACGCTGCTCAACCGCATCCCCACGTCCCCAGTGTATGATAGTTCAGTAATGAACTACGGCGGGGGCGAGTTCCCGCCGCGCCGCTGGCGCTGCGCCTGGAGCACGAAGTCAGAACACGGCGGTTGCCCAATGCGCTGTGATACAATCGCTTGCAGCGTAGCTCCCGGCCTCACTGTCGCTGTCTATTGTGACTGAGGGCACCGTAGTGAATCCTGTATAGCCGCATACTGTTCGCAAGCGAACCCATGACCGTACGGATCCTCCTGGCACGCAACGTCTGCGAAGGGATCGAGGCTCGCCTCTGACAGAGCTGTCCCTCGTCGCCCGTGCGCGGGGGCATGGCGACCGGCCGGCGATCATCGCCCGGGAAGGCACGTTCCGCTATCGCGACCTGCTCGACGCCTCGGCGCGCGTCGCCGAGTGCCTGCTCGCCGGACACGACGACCTGGCGGAGGCCCGCATCGCCTTTCTCACCGCTCCGGGCTTTCACTATGTAGCGATCCAGTGGGGGATCTGGCGCGCCGGCGGCATCGCCGTCCCGCTCGCCGTCTCCCACCCTCCCGCCGAGCTCGAGTACGTCATCCGCGACGCCGAAGCCGAGACCGTAGTGGTGGATGCGGAATTCGCCGCCGTCATCGGGACGATGAAACTCCCATCCTGGGTGCGCACCGTCTCCTCGGCTCACGCGATGGGTACCGCTCCCCGCTCCCCGCTCCCTCGGCTGGCGGAGGGGCGCCGGGCCATGATCGTGTACACGAGCGGCACGACGGGTAAGCCCAAAGGCGTGGTGACCACGCATGCCAACATCGCGGCGCAGGTGACGAGCCTCGTCAGCGCCTGGGAATGGCGGGCGGATGACTGGATCCTGCTCGTGCTCCCGCTCCACCACGTGCACGGCATCGTCAACGTCCTCACGTGCGCGCTCTGGGCCGGCGCGCGCTGCGAAATGCTTCCCAAGTTCGACGCGGACCAGGTCTGGGCTCGGATCGCCGCCGGCGACCTCACGCTGTTCATGGCGGTGCCCACCATCTATGGGAAGCTGATCCACGCCTGGGAGGCCGCCGCCGCCGAGCGCCGCCGCGCCTGGTCGGCGGGCTGCGCTCCGTCACGGATGCGACTCATGGTCTCGGGCTCCGCCGCGCTGCCGGTGGCGCGGCTCGAGCGCTGGCGCGAGATCACCGGCCACGTCCTGCTCGAGCGCTACGGCATGACCGAGATCGGCATGGCGCTGTCCAATCCGCTGCACGGGGAGCGGCGACCGGGACTCGTCGGCACACCGTTGCCGGGCGTGGAGGTGCGGCTGGTGGACGAGGAAGGCCGCCCGGTGCCCAGCAGCGGTGGCACACCGGGGGAGATCGAGGTGCGCGGGGCCTCGGTATTTCTCGAGTACTGGCGGCGGCCGGAGGCGACTCGGGCGGCGTTCCGGGACGGCTGGTTCCGCACAGGCGACGTCGCCGTCGTCGAAGACGGCAGCTACCGGCTCCTCGGGCGCTCGAGCGTGGACATCATCAAGACCGGCGGCTACAAGGTGTCGGCGCTCGAAGTGGAGGAAGTACTGCGGACGCATCCGGCGATCGCGGAGTGCGCGGTGGTGGGCGTGGAGGACCCCGAGTGGGGCGAACGGGTCTGCGCCGCCGTCGAGCCACGCGGCGAGGCGGACCTGACCCTCGCCGCGCTGCAGGCCTGGGCCAAGGAGCGGCTCGCACCCTACAAGATCCCGCGCGCCCTCCGCTCGGTGCCCGCCCTGCCGCGCAACGCCATGGGAAAGGTCACGAAGCCCGAGGTCGCGAAGCTCTTCGGCCCTTGAGTGTCAAGGAGCTGTCAAGCTTCGGCGGCTCCTCTTGTGGGGTCCACGACGGCGCGGCATGTTCGGCCTCCTCAGGGAACGTTCCCGACCTCCGGTCGCCTGCCGCCAGCGTTCACCTACACTCCCCACATCGGAGGCGACCATGCTGTGTGTCAGCCACGCGTCCGTGCGTGCGGTGCTGGTGCTTGCGCTCTGCGGCTCCTACTCCCACGCCGCGGCGCAAGACTCGCGGTCCGCGCTCGATCCTATCACGAGCGCGGTGATCAAGCACCCCATCACCACGTCTTCGGCGGCGGCGCGGGACCACTTCCTCCGGGGCCAACGGGAGTTCGATCTGGCCCGGTTCATCGATGCGAATGCGCATTTCAAGGAGGCGGTCGCCGCAGATCCGGCGTTCGCGTTCGGGTACCTGAACGTCGCGAACACGGCGAACTCGCTCGCAGAGTTCAAGAGCAACCTCGCGCTCGCCGAGCAGCACGCCGCGGGCGCGTCCGACGCCGAGCGGCTCCAGATCCAGATGGCCCGAAAAGGGTTCGACAACGACCTGGCGGGTCAACTGGTGCTGGGGCAGCAACTGGTCCAGCAATACCCCCAGAGTCCGCGTGCCTGGCTCGCTCTTGCCGGAGCCCAGACTGGCTTGAACAAGAACGAGGACGCGCGTGTCTCGATTGCGAAGGCCCTTGAGCTCTCGCCCAAGCTGTACGTGGCGCACGCCACCATGGGGAACGACTACATCTTCGGTGAGCCGCACGACTTTACGAAGGCGCTCGCGCACATGCAGGAGGCAGAGGCGCTGGCGCCGGGTGAGGCCAATGCGCACCTCCTCGTCGGCGACGCCTATCGGGCGCAGCGCAACCTCGAGAAGGCACGCGACGAATACCTGCGGGGCCACGCGCTCGAACCCCGCAGTGCCGTGCTGCTCGTGAAGGCGGGACACGCGAACACGTTCCTGGGCGATTACGGGGCAGCACGGGCCGACTACGATTCCGCCATGGCCGTGGGCCGGGCGAACGAGAAGGCCGCCTACGCTCCGTTCCGCGCCTACGTGAGCGTGTACGCCGGCGATCCCGCGGCGGCGATCGACGAGCTCAATCGGCTGGTCGCGTCGGTCGACGGCTTGGGGGTCCCCGATCCCAAGGCCAACAAGGTTGCCGCGCTCACGAACGTCGTCGTCATCGCGACTCACACCCGTAACCGCGCGGCCGCGGAGCAGGCGTTGACGCAGCTCGAACCGTTACTGATGCAGCAAGCGGACGAGGCAGGAAACCCAGCGTTCAAGCGGGGGCAACAGGCACAGATCGCGTACCTCGAAGGGTGGACCGCGGCACGCCGCGGGGACTATGCGTCGGCCCAGAAGCAGGCCGATCGCATTACCCAGCTGCTCGCCCCCGACGCGAACCCGCGCAAGCTCGAGCCGATGCACCAGCTGGCGGGATTCATCGCGCTCTATCAGGGCAAGTACACTGAAGCGGCCGCACACTTGCGGCAGGGCAATCTGTTGGACCCGTACATCAAGTATCAGTTTGCGGTCGCCACGGAGGGCGCCGGCGACGCCGCACGGGCCAAGCAGCTGTTCCGGGAGATCGCCGACTACAACTTCAACGCCCTGGGCTTCGCGCTCGTGCGCAAGGACGCGCTGCAGAAGGTCAACGGAACGCTCTAAGCGAGGGGCGGACGGCCGATGGGGTGGCGCCGCTGGACCTGGGCCGCCAGGGCCAGCAGCGCCTCCTCCCCGAACGGCTTGCCGACGATCTGCAGGCCCACCGGCAGGCCGTCGGGATCGAGCCCGCACGGCACCGAAGCGACCGGGAGGCCGGTGAGGCTCAATACGAACGTGGGCGCGATCCAGTCCACGTACGTCTCCATCTTCTTGCCGGCCACGGTGTCGGGATAGTTCTGGTCCACCGGGAACGGCGGGACCGCCATGCACGGCGTGAGCAGATGGTCGAACTTCCCGAAGAACTCGCGAAACAGGTGCCACATGCGGCCGCGTGCCGCTTCCGCGGCGCCGAGGTCACGGGTGGTCGCGTCGAGCCCGGCGCGAATGTTCCCCGCGACATTGGCTCCGAACCGGTCGAGGTGCTCCATCCGCGGGAACATCTGCGCGACGAACCACAGCCCGCGTAGCGCGAGGAACGTCTTCCGCCCGAACGACAGGTCGAGCTCGATTTCGTCGACTTCGGCGCCGAGCTCGCCGAGCCCGACGGCCGCCCGGCGGCACACCCGCTCGATGGTGGGATCGATCCCAATCCCGGCGATGTCGGGGCAGTAAGCAACCCGCAGGCCGTGCGCCGGGCCACGGGCGGCCGCTGCCACGAAGTTGCGACCGGCGGTAGGCTGCGACAGGGGCGACAGCGGGCTCGGCCCCGCGACGGCTTGGAGCATCAGGGCCACATCTTCGGCGGTGCGCGCCACCGGGCCTTCGACCTGGAGCGTGTCCCATGCCCAGTCCGTCGGATAGGTCGGAACGAGCCCGACCGACGGCCGCAGCCCCACTACCCCGCAGAACGACGCGGGAATACGCAGTGACCCGCCCAGGTCCGTCCCTTCGGCGAGCGCGATCATGCCGGTGGCGAGGCCCGCCGCACCGCCGCCCGTCGAGCCACCGGCGCTGCGCGTCGGGTCCCACGGGTTGCGCGTCCGGCCGAACACGTCGTTGAAGGTGTTCGCGCCCGCGGCGAACTCGGGACAGTTCGTCTTGCCGAGAATCACCGCGCCCGCGTCACGCAGCCGGCGCACGACCAGCGCGTCCTCGGTGGGAACGTGGTCTCGATAGAGGAGGGAACCGTACGTCGTGCGGAGGCCGGCGACGGGCGTCACGTCCTTGATGCCGACCGGCAGGCCCGCGAGCGGACCCACTTCCTCGCCGCGCACCAGCCGCAGCTCGAGCTCGCCGGCGTCGTCGAGCGCGCGGGGGTTGAGGGTCACGATGGCATTGACGGCGGGATTGCAACGCTCGACGCGCGCGAGGCACGCTTCGACGACCTCGACCGGCGAGAGTTCGCGCGACGCGACGAGCCGCGCCAGCTCGGTGGCGGAGCGATCCGCTAGATCTTCCATTCTCCCGTGAACGCGACCGTGCGGCAGAACGCGGCCTCTCCTCCCTTGAACTTCCAGGGGAAGCAGCCGACGATGAGCCGCTTGTTCTGGAGCTCGGGCGCCTCGATCTCACCGCCTAGGTTCTCGATGTGGATGCAGTCCTTGGGAAACAGCGCGTTGTGGGTGAGCTGGTAGGCGGAGTCGGGGAACATCTTATCGACCGCCGCCTTGCCGCCGAATTTCTGCTCGGCCTTGGCGCGTACCTTGTCGCACTGGCCGTGGGCGCCTTTTCCGAGAAAGCGTCCTATAGGAAGATTCATCGGATGGTCGGTCGAGACGCAGTCGACGCCCCACACGTGGATCTTCTTCTCCAAGAGCCACGGCACCAGATCGGGGTGCGCGCCGGGGTGATAGTGGTAATAGCGCTCCTCGTCCGGGGTGGCGCCGAAGTCCGCGTAGCGGTGCCATCCCGTGTGCAGCAGCAGCAGATCGCCCGGCTTCACCTGGACTCGCTGCTCGATCATCTGCGGGGTGTACACCGCCAACTCGTCCATCTCGTCGCGCAGGTCCACGATCACGCCCGGTCCGCACAACCACTCGAGCGGCAGCTCGTCGATCGTCTTGCCCGCCGTGACGAAGTGGCGCGGCGCGTCGAGGTGGGTGCCCATATGGTTCGACGTCATGATGTACTGCGCGTTCACGCCGTGCTCGGCCTTGCGCTTGATGTACTTGACCTCGAACGGCGGGTAGTAGGGCCAGAACGAGGAGCGCTCGTTCAACGGCTGAGAGAGATCATACAGCTTCATGGGACCTCCGGTAGAAATAGTGCGGAATGCGGAATGCGGAATGCGGAGTTGATCCACAAGCGTCGAGTCCGCAGGCCGACCTTCCACTGCTACTCCGCATTCCGCACTCCCCATTCCGCATTCAGGCTGCCCCCGCCCGCTCGAATGCCCGCCCGAGCGCCCGTCGCGTGAGCACCGCCACGAGCTGGCGGCGATAAGCGGCGGACGCGTGGATGTCGGACGGCGGGTCCACGTCGCGCGTGGCCGCCGCGTCGGCTGCGGCCCGCAGCAGCTCCTCCGACGGCGTCTGGCCGGCGAGAACCTTCTCGGCTTCGGTCGCGCGTATCGGCCCATCGCCCACGCTCAGCATGCTGAGCCGAGCTGTCTTGCACCGACCGCGCGGGTCGAGCGTGACGACGGCCGCGACCCCCACCAGCGCGTAGTCGCCGTGCCGGCGCGCCATCTCGAGGAACGCCGTGCCGCTGCGGGCGGGGAGCGGCGGGACGGCGATTTCGACCAGCAGCTCGCCCGGCTCGAGCGCCGTCTCGAGCATGCCCTTGAAGAACTCCCCCACGGGGATCGAGCGCTCGCCCGTGGCGCTCTTCGCGCGAAAGCGGGCCTCGAGGGCGAGCATGACGGCCGGGAGCTCGGCAGACGGGTCGGCGTGCGCGATGCTGCCTCCGACGGTGCCACGATTCCGGATCTGCGGGTGCGCGATCGACGGCATCGCCTCGGCGAGGAGCGGTGCCGAGCGCGCGACCACATCGCTCCGCTCGACCGCCCGCTGGCGGGTCATCGCGCCGATCGACACGCCCGAGTCCGCGCGCACATAGGCGAGCTCCCCGATCCGGTTCAGATCCACGAGCACGGCGGGACGGGCGAGGCGAAAGTTCATCGCGGGAATGAGGCTCTGCCCGCCCGCGAGCGGCTTCGCGTCGCCGCCGTGCCGTGCGAGCAGCGCCAGGGCCTCGTCCACCGTGGCCGGGGCGAAGTAGGCGAAGGGTGCGGGCTTCATCGTCCTCACCCCCCATCCCCCTCTCCGCGATGCGGAGAGGGGGAGCGAGCTGCACTCATCAGTTCGTACAGGCGGTTTGGGCTGAGCGGGATCTCGCAGATCTCGACGCCCGTGTCGGCGAGCGCGTCCTCCACCGCCTGCGCGAACAGCGCGCCGGTGGGGATCGCGCCGGCTTCACCTACGCCCTTCACTCCCATGGGGTTCAACGGCGAAGGCGTCTCGCGGTGCCTGGTCTCGACGTTCGGCACGTCGGTCGCCGTGGGGAGCAGGTAATCCATGAAGGAAGCATTGAGCAGCTGCCCCTCGTCGTCGTATGCGAGTTGCTCGTAGAACGCGTTCCCGATGCCGTGCGCCACGCCGCCGTGGATCTGGCCCTCCACGATCATCGGATTGATCACGCGCCCACAGTCGTGCACCACGACATAGCGCTTGATCTCGACCTGCGCCGTCTCCGGGTCCACCTCGACCACCATCGCATGGACCCCGTTCGCCGTGCTGCCGCGGTCCGGCCCGAAGTACGCCGTGGCTTCGAGGCCGGGCTCGGCGCCGGGCCGCACGGCGCCGCGCAGCGGATTCGCCTTCAGCGCCAGCGCGCCGAGGGCGATGCCGCCCTCCGGGTCACCGCGCCGGTGCACCCGCCCACCATCGAGCACGAGGTCGCCCGGCGCGGCTCCGAGCTCGCGGCTCGCGAGCGCGAGGATCTTGTCGCGGACTCGGACCGCGGCCGCGTGGCATGCACTACCCGCCACGACCGCGCCGCGACTCGCGAACGTGCCCGTGCCCCAATGGAACTCCCGCGTGTCGCCCGTGCTCACGTGCACCTGCGTCACGTCCACGCCGAGCACGTCGACGACGATCTGGGCGAACACCGTGAAGTGGCCCTGCCCCTGCGTCCCCACTCCGGTCGCCAGGCGGACCCGCCCGCTCGGCTCGACGGTGACGCGCGCACCCTCGTAGGGCCCGATCCCGGTCCCCTCCACATAGCACACCACGCCGATCCCCACGTGCCGTCCGGCCGCCCGCAGCCGCGGCTGCTCCTCGTGCACGAAGCGCCGGTAATCAATGGCGTTGAGGGCCTCGTCGAGTGCGGGCTCGTAGTCGCCGCTGTCGTAGGTGAGGGGCGCGGAGTCCTGAAACAGGATCTCGTTGTTGAACGGGAACTGGTCGGGCCGGAGCAGGTTCTTGCGACGAATCTCGGCACGGTCGATGCCCAGCTCCTTGGCCGCGAAGTCCAACAGGCGCTCGATCACGAACACGCCGTGCTGGCGCCCCGCGCCGCGCACGGGCGTGACGATCGGCTTGTTCGTGAAGACCGCGGTGAACTCGCTCTCGTAGCTGGGGATGTCGTAGGGCCCGAGCAGGGTGCACTGACTGTTGATCGGCACCGTGAGGCCGTAGGGATCGTAGGCGCCGGTGTCGTGCAGGAACACGTCGTGCACGCCGAGGATTTTGCCATCCTTCGTCACCGCGAGCTCGGCGTCGTGGATTTGGCCGCGCTCCTGCGTGGTGGCGAAGAAGTTCTCCTGACGGTCCTCCGTCCATTTGACGGGGCGGCCCAACCGGATGGCCGCCCACGGCACCAGCACTTCCTCGGGGTAGAACATCATGATCTTGGGCCCGAAGCCGCCGCCCACGAACGGTGCGACGACGCGCACTTGCGATTCGAGCAGGCCGAGCAGCTGGGCGAGGCCGTTTCGGATGGGGATCGGCGCCTGCGTGGTATCCCACACCGTGAGCTCTTCGGCGCTCGGGTCCCATCGCGCCGCGACGGCGCGATTCTCGATCGCGGCCGACGCGCCGCGATCGTAGCGGAACCGCCGCTTGATGACCGCATGGGCGCGGGCCTTGGCACGCCCGTAATCGCCTTTCCGCTGCACGGCGTGCGCCGCGAGGTTCGACGGCAGCTGGTCGTGCACGCGAGGCGCCCCCGGGGCGAGCGCGGCCTCGAGGTCCACCACGGCGGGAAGGGGGTCCGCCTCCACCACGATGTCGTCCAGCGCGTCCTCCGCCAGGTAGCGGCTTTCCGCCACGACCATCGCGATCGGCTCGCCTACGTGGCGGAGCTTGTCTTTGGCGAGCGGGACCTGGGTACACGGGTTGAAGACGAGACCGGCGATCGGAGGAGGGGGAACGAGCAGCGGACCGGGGCGCCAGTAGTCGCCCAGGTCCGCGGCGGTGTATACCGCGACGACGCCCGGGCGATTGCGCGCCGCCGAGGCGTCGACGCTCGAAAGGCGGGCGTGGGCATGCTGGCTGCGCAGGAACGCGACGTGCAATAGCCCCTCGAGCCGCACGTCGTCCACGAACAGCGCGCGGCCGGTGAGGAGCCGCGCGTCCTCGTTGCGACGCACGCGCTCACCGATTCCGCTACGCGCGCGCGGAGGGGGGGGCGCCACAGGCGAGTCTCACAGCCGCGACGATGTTCTGATAGCCGGTACAGCGGCACAAATTCCCGGAGAGCGCCTCGCGGATCTGGCGCTCGTCGGGATCGGGGTGCTCGCGCAGGAACGGGACGAGCGTCATGAGGACGCCCGGAGTGCAGAAGCCGCACTGCAGCCCGTGCGCCTCGCGGAATGCCGCCTGGAGCGCATGCAGCGCATCGCCCCCCCCCGAGCCGTCCGACAACCCCTCGACCGTCGTGACGTCGTGCCCATCCCCCTGGACGGCGAACATCAAGCAGGAGCGCACCGCCTCGCCGTCCAACAGCACCGTACAGGCGCCGCACACGCCGTGCTCGCACCCGACGTGCGTGCCGGTGAGACCCAGCTCGTGGCGCAGGAAGTCGGAGAGGAGCAGCCGCGGCTCCACCGCACGCTCGTGGCGCGCGCCGTTGACGGTGACCACCAGCGTCATGCTCAAGGTGCGCAACGTTACGCCCTGGCCGGGAGCGCAGCAAGGCGACAGAATTCCACCATGAAGCGTCGCGAAGCACTCGCCAAGCTCACCGGCCGTGAGCGGTACGTCGACGATCTGCCGCTCGACGACTTCCTATGGGGCATGACGGTGCGGAGCCCCGCAGCGCGCGGGCGCGTCAGCGCGATCCGATTCGGCAAGGACATCGACTGGTCGCAGTTCGTCGTGGTGGACCACCGGGACATCCCCGGACCGAACGTCGTGGCCCTGATCGAGCAGGACCAGCCGGTGCTCGCCGCCGGCTACGTACGCCACGTGCACGAGCCGGTGCTGCTGCTCGCTCACCCATCGCGCGAGGCGGTGCGGCGCGCCGTGCGCTCGGTCGAAGTGGTGGTCGAGCCCGAGCCGCCGGCTCTCGACTTTCGCGCCCCGCCCACGCCCGCACAGATCCAGTACGGCAGCGACAACGTGCTCAAGCGCCTGCAGATCGTAAAAGGGGATGTGGAGCGCGCGCTCGCGCAGGCTCCGGTCGTGGTCTCGGGCACGTACGAGACCGGCGCCCAGGAGCACGCCTACCTGGAAACCCAGGGGATGATCGCGTATCTCGAGGGGGACGTGCTGGTAGTGAAGGGCTCGATGCAGTGCCCTTATTACGTCGTCAACGCGCTGCAACACGCCCTCGAGCGCGAGGAAGCGCTGGTCCGCGTGATCCAGACGCCCACGGGGGGTGGCTTCGGCGGCAAGGAAGAATTCCCCTCGCACATCGCCCTCCACGCCGCGCTGCTGGCGCTCAAGGGCGGCCGGCCGGTGAAGCTGGTTTACGACCGGGGCGAGGACATGGCGGCGACCACGAAGCGGCACCCCGCGCTGGTGCGGCACCGCACCGGGCTCGGGCGCGACGGCCGGCTCCTGGCACAGGATATCGACGTGGTGATCGACGGCGGCGCGTACGTGACGCTGTCGCCCGTCGTCCTGTCGCGCGCCATCATCCATGCCGCCGGGCCGTACACGTGCGATCACGTGCGCATCACCGGCCGAGCGATGTTCACGAACGCCGTGCCGTTCGGCGCATTCCGCGGGTTCGGCGCCCCGCAGTCACAGTTCGCGGGCGAGCGTCACATGGACGTCATCGCGCGGACGCTCGGCATGGACGCGATCGAACTGCGGCGCATCAACCTGCTCAAAGACGGCCAGACCACCGCCACCGGTCAGGTGATCCGGGACGGTACGGATCGCCTGGCCGTGATGGGGCAGGCGCTCGAGTTGTCCCGTTACCGGGAAAGGCAGCGGGAGCACGCCGTGTTCAACGCGACCCACGCGACGCTCCGCCGGGGAGCGGGGCTGGCCACGTTCTATCACGGCGCCGGGTTCACGGGCGGCGGTGAGGTCGCGCTCAAGTCGCGCGTGCGTGTAGCGGGTCGCCCGGACGGCGGGGTCGAGGTGCTGAGCGCCAACATCGAAATGGGCCAGGGGACGCTGACGGTGTTCACCGAGCTCGCGGCGGCACGGCTGGGGCTCGCGCCCGAAGACGTGACCATCGCCGAAGCCGACACTTCACGGGTCCCGAACTCCGGCCCCACGGTGGCATCGCGCACCACCATGATCGTGGGGGGACTGGTCGAACGGGCGGCGGACGATCTGCGCCGCCGCGTCGGCCTCGACGACACGGCACGCGGCGCGATGGTGAAGCAGGCGATACGCCGCTGGCACCAGGAGCACCCCGGGGAGGTGGAGCCGCTGTTCGGCGAGGCGACTTACGAGAAGCCGCCCGGAATCAGCTGGGACGACAAGACGTATCGCGGTGACGCTTACGGCGCGTTCGCGTGGGCCGCCTACGTCGCGGAAGTCGAGGTGGATTTGCGGACGTGCGCCACGCGCGTGATCGATTTCGTCGCCGTACAAGAGGTGGGCAAAGTGCTGAATCCGACGCTCGCCAGGGGACAGGTACAGGGGGGCGTTGTCCAGGGGATCGGCTGGGCGCTCATGGAGGAATGCAAGTGGCGGGACGGGGCGATGGCGAACAACCAGCTCACCAACTACTTGATCCCCACCTCCGACGACGTCCCGTCGGTGCGTGTCGCGTTCCTCGAGAACCCCTACCCGCACGGCGCCGGCGGCGCCAAGGGACTGGGCGAGCTGCCGATCGACGGGCCGGCACCGGCGATCGTGAATGCGATCGCTGCGGCCACGGGCGCGGACCCGCGAGCCATCCCCGTCACGCCGGAAAGACTCATGGAGCTGATGGAGAGTGCGGAATTCGGAGTGCGGAGTGCGGAGTGATCGACATATGAACCTCGACTCCGCATTCCGCACTCCACACTCCGCACTCTCGGTCTCGTTCACCCTGAACGGTGCCCCGGTCGCGATCGAGATCGACCCGGCCGACCGACTCCTCGATACCCTCCGCTATCAACTCGCCCTCACCGGCACCAAAGAAGGCTGCGGCGAGGGCGAGTGCGGCGCCTGCACCGTGTACTTGGACGGCTTGCCGGTGAACGCCTGCCTGGTCCCCACCTATCAGGTGCGGGGGCGGCGGGTCGAGACCGTGGAGTCGCTGGACCCCGCGTCGCTCGAGCCCTTCGAGCGCTCCGGCGCTACACAATGCGGGGCCTGTACTCCCGGCGTCGTGATGACCGCCTGGTGGATCCGCGAGCACCCGGACCTGCTGCGCACGCACACGATCCGGGAGCTGATGGCGGGCAATCTGTGTCGGTGTACGGGATACGATGGGATCATCGACGCGGTCAAAGACGCCATCGGGGACGCATGAAAGTCCTGATGCCGGCGAATCTCCCCGAGGCGCTGGGCCTGCTCGCGAGCGACGGCGCCGCCATTCCCATCGCCGGGGGCACGGATTTGCTGGTGCACTGGCCGATCCGCGGCGAGGCGCACGACCGAACCTACGTGGACCTATCCCGGCTCGACCCGCTGAAGGCGCTGGGCTGGACCGCGGACGAGCTGATGCTCGGCGGGCTCACCACGTACTGGGACGTGATCCGAGACGGGCGCGCGCGGGAAGAGTTTCCACTGCTCGTGCATGCCGCGCGTCAGGTGGGGGCGATTCAGATCCAGGCACGCGGCACGTGGGCGGGCAACATCGTCAACGGCTCGCCCGCCGCCGACGGCGTGCCCGTCCTGATGGCCTACGACGCGGTGGTGGTGCTCGAGTCACGGCGTGGCCGGGAGGAAGTCCCGCTGGACCGGTTCTATTCCGGCTACAAACAGATGCAGCGCCGTCCCGACCAGCTGGTGGTGGCGATCCGGATCCCGCGCCGCCGCTACTCCTACCAGGTGTTCGAGAAGGTCGGCGCGCGGCGCGCCCAGGCGATCGCGAAGGTCGGTTTGGCGGTTACTCGCTCCGGCGCCGGCTGGCGGGTAGTGGCGGCCAGCGTCGCGCCCACCATCCGCCGCTGCCCCGCGGTCGAGGGGCTGCTCGAGACCGGCACCCCAATCGCATCCCCGGCAGCTCTCTTGCCAGCCATCGCGCAGGATGTCGCTCCCATCGACGACATCCGCTCGAGCGCCCAGTACCGCACGCACGTGATGGCGCGGGTGTTGTATCACGACCTGCGGGACTTCTGGGGAAAGCGGGCGTGACTCCCGCCCCCAGGCGCCGACCGATCCATACGGCGTACGTCGGCGCGCACCTGTTTCGGGCGGGACTCGCGACCGAGTGGGGCGAGCTGGCGCTCAACGCCCTGGCGGACTGCGCTCCCGACGCCGCGGTTCTCGCCGCCGCGCTCGACTGCCACATCGACGAGCATGTGTTCGCGCGCTTGAGAGAGAAGCTCCGGCGCGAGCCGGTCGAGGATCTCCGGATCGATTTCGAGGATGGGTTCGGCGTCCGCTCGGATGCGGAGGAGGACGGGGTGGCGCGGTCGGCTGGTGCGGAAGGCGCGGCCGGGTTGGCGCGAAACAGCCTGCCGCCCTTCCTCGGCATCCGGATCAAGGCGCTCGCGGCCGAGCGAGCCACGCGGGCGTGCCGTACGCTCGAGCTGTTCGTGACAGCGCTGCTCGAACGCAGTGGAGGGGAGCTCCCCGCACCCTTCACGGTGACGCTGCCCAAGGTGGCGCACCCCGAGGAAGTGACGGTCCTGGTGCGGCTGCTCGAAGACCTCGAGTCGCGGCTGCATCTTGAGGCGGGTGCCCTCACCCTCGAGCTGATGGTCGAGACGCCGCGGGCCCTTCTCGGGCCCGACGGCCGCTGCCCGCTCCCGGCGCTCGTGGCCGCGACGCGCGGTCGCTGTGTGGGCCTGCACTTCGGCGTGTACGACTACCTGGCGGCACTGGAGATCGCACCTTCTCATCACGGGCTGCGCCATCCGGCATGCGATCATGCACGCCAGGTCATGCAGGTCGCCCTCGCGGGGACCGGGGTCCTTCTGTCCGCCGGCTCGACCAACGTGCTCCCCGTCCCGCCGCGCGACCAGCTGCTCCGCGCCTGGCGGCTGCACTTGCAGGACGTGCGGCACTCGTTGGTGAGCGGCTTCTACCACGGATGGGACCTGCACCCGGCGCAGTTGGTGACGCGCTACGTCGCGGCCTACACCTTCTTTCGAGAGTGCCTCGAGACAGAGGCGGCCGGGAGTGTGCTCGAGGACCCGGCGGCGCGGCGCGTGCGCTCAACCCTGGTACGACGAGCACTCGACTGCGGGGCAATCGCGGAAACGGAAGTGCCCAGCGGGCCTTAGAGCTTAAGCAGCGCGATCGTCGTTCCGAGCACGGTGAGCGTCGTGCCCGCCCAGAACACGAACATCCATTTGACCAACTCAGCCTTGAGCGAACCGGTGCGTTGCTCCCAGCGCGCGTCCAACTCGGCGAGGCGCTGTCCGAGGTTCGCATCAAAGCGCGCGAAGTTGAGCTCATTCAGCTCGCGCAGGTCAGCCCGGTACGTCGCGTCCACTTGATTAAACCACTCCACGAGCTCGTTGGCTAGCTCGTCCCCAAGTTTCTCGTAGAACTTCCGTGACAACTTCGCCGTGACCGGCAAGCGACGCTCCTGTGGGTGCCGGCACAGCATGAAGGTAAGCTCGGCGGAAACCGCAAGCAAAACCGTGCGAACCGTACCACCTGATCGCTATCTGAGCACCGCCCCGGCCCGGATCCATATCCCCACGACCTCCCGCTCCTCCGGTGTCATCCCCGTCAAATTGCCGAGCGGCATCGTCTGCGCCTCGACCGCGACGGCGAGGATGCGGGACGCGTTGGCACGGATCTCGTCCGGGGTGTCGAGCCGGACGCCCAGCGGCGCGGCCGGGATCCCCGACGTGGTGGGCGCACTCGAGTGGCACCCGGCGCAGCGGCGCGCGACGATCAGGCGCACGTCCGCGAACGAGACCCCGCCCCCGACGGTCGCCAATGCGGGACCCGACCGCGGCGCGGTGACGAGCGCCAGCGCGACCAGTGCAAGCGCGGCAGCGGGGAGGATCCACACGTTCCTCTGGCCCTGGTTCCGCAGGTTGAACCAGTGGCGCATCGCGACCCCGATGACCGATAGCCCCGCGAGGATCGCCCAGTTGAGCTTGTGGCCGTAGGTGGCGGGGTAATGGCTGCTCACCATGATGAACAGCACCGGGAGCGTGAGATAGTTGTTGTGGAGCGAGCGCAGCGCCCCCTGCTGCCCGCGCGCCGGGTCGGGAGGGCGACCCGCGGTGAGCGCGGCGACCATTTCCCGTTGGGCGGGAATGATGACCATGAGCACGTTGGCCGCCATGATCGTGCCGATCGCGGCCCCGACGTGGAGGTAGGCCGCCCGCGGGCTCAACAGCTGGGCCAGTCCCCACGCGAGCGCCGTGGCGAGCACGAACAGCGTCGCGCCGAGGGCCGGCGGCCTGGCTCCCAGCGGCGAGCGGCACAGGGCGTCGTACACCAGCCAGCTGACGATCAGCGTCGCCACCCCCACCGCTACACCCCCGCCCGGTGACAGCCGGGCCCCCTGGGGATCGACGAGAAACGATGCCGCGCCCAGGTAGTAGACCAGCACGAGCAACGCGAAGCCCGTGAGCCAGGTGGCGTACGCCTCCCATTTGAACCAATGGAGCGTCCGGGGGAGCTCTCCGGGAGCGACCGTGTACTTCACGACGCGGTAGAACCCGCCGCCATGCACCGACCAGAGCTCGCCGGCCACGCCGGGCTCCCGCCGCTCGGGCGGAGGCGGGGCCAGCCGACTGTTCAGCCAGTTGAAGTAGAACGACGTGCCGATCCAGGCGACACCGGTGATCACGTGGGCCCAGCGGAGCGCGAGGTTGAGCCACTGCTCGAGGTGGGCGCTCACAGCGGGCGGCTCAGCTGCCGCGGTACGTCGTGTAGCCGAACGGGCTGACGAGCAGCGGTACGTGATACTGCTCGGCATCGCGAATCTCGAACACGATCTCGACGAACGGATGGAACGGCGAGACTCCCAGGGCGGCGAAGTACGCCCCCGTGTCGAAGCGCAGGCGGTACGTACCGGCGGGAGACTTCAGGTCGCCCGGGAGCAGATTCGCGACGCGCCCGTTGGTGTCGCTCCGGGTCGCGGCCAGCTCGGCCCAACCGTCGCCCGAGCGGCGCGCCAGCGAGACCGCGACGCCGGCCGCGGGCCGCCCCCGCGCGATGTCCAGGATGTGGGTCGTGATGCCGCTCATGAGACCACCAGTTTGTGGAGTCGGAGCCGCGTGATCTTGGCCTGCTCTTCCGCCGCGATGCGGAGCTCCGTGGTCGGATCGTTCGTGAGGCGACCGCGCAGCGCGCCGAGCATCTCGTCGGCGCTCTTGCCCGTGGCAGAGATCAGGAACACGTGCCCGAACCGCTGCTGGTACGTGAGGTTCCCCTGCGCCAGCGCGGTCAGCGTCGCCACGGCCGCGCCGTCCGCTCCGGCCTGCTCGCGCCGCGCCCAGTCCGTCATGGCCTTTTGCGGGTCGCCGATGCGGGGATGCGCGGCGAACGCCTCGAGCCAGTCGGCACGCCCCAGGCGCCACCACACCCGCTCCGCTGTCGCCAGCAGCTCGGCGTCGCTCGCGAACGGGCGCGCGGCGAGCATCGCGTCCACCCAGTGTCGCGCGCCGCAGCAACGGCCGAGCGCGGCGCGCGCCGCCGCGACGGGGAGCGAGTTCAGATATGCGGCCGGGGTCATACGAGTCTCCCCCAGACCCGCAGCCGTGCCACCCCTCCATCGGGGAAAATGTTCAGCCGCACATGAGTCACCGGCTCGCGCCTCCCAAGCGGGACGGCCAGCCGGTGGCGCGCGTTGGCCCGCAGCGTCGTGCGGGCCACGAGCTCGCGCCAGGCAGCATCGTCGGGCGGCGGCGCGCCCCTTCCCGCTACGTCGCACCCCTCGAGACTCGCGCTCTCGGGGAAGTTGCCCTTGAAGTGGGTCGTGTCCAGGTCGACGCGCTCGACCACACCGCGTCGGCCCAGGCGTAGCACCACCCAGTCGTGACCGGGGCTTCGCCGGCGCTGCGTCTCCCACCCATCGCCCATGTCGCGGGACCGTCCCGGCATGATGAGGTTCAAGGGCTCGCTGAAGAATTGATCGCTCGTGGCGAGCGGCACGCCGCCGTGCTCCACCGCGACGAGGTCGAGGGCGCCCCGCGCCGCCGCGATCTTCCGCCAGTCGGGGCGCGCCTCGCCCCAAAGGCGCAGCCGCGCCACGCCGCCGTCGGGGTAGATCTTGAGCCGCACGTGCGTATAGCCCGCGTCACTCTCGACGGCGAACTCGTTCTCGGTGTGGCCGGCGAGCGACGAGCGCGGCAACAGCTCCACGAACGCGCGGTCCAGCGTGCGCAGCGCCCGAGCGCTCACGCCCGGTGCGCCCGACAGCTGCGCAGCATCGAGCGAGCAGGCGGCGGGATGGTTTCCGCGGAAGTGGGTCGTATCCACGGTGACCACGCGAATCGCGCCCGGGATGCCGAGCCGGATGATGCACCAGTCGTATCCGCCCTCGGGGCCGCGGCGGCGGCGGGTCTCCCACCCGTCCATCCATTTTCCTCGATCGGTGTACTTGCCCTCGATGAACACCGGGCGCCCCGGTGCCAAGAGGCTGTGCCTGGGCGCGAAGAACTCGTCCGACGCGACGAGCGCCCGCCCGCCCACGCGGACGGCGGCGAGATCGATCAGGCCCTCGTGCGTCACGTCCATACCCTGAAGGGTGCGCTCGGCGAGGCGTTCAACGAACCCATCTTCCGATTCCTTGCGTCGCAAATTCCCCTTCCTTATACACACACACTCCTCGCACGAAAGTCTGGCGCACCACGCCCGCGAGCGTCATCCCCGCGTACGGCGTGACGGGATGCCGCTGGCGTAGCCGCCCCGGCTGGACCGTGAAGCGCGCGTCGGGATCGAACACGATGAGGTCGGCGTCGCACCCGGGCGCGATCCGTCCTTTGCCCGGCAGGCCCGCGAGCCGGGCGGGTCGCTCGGCGCACCAGCGGGCGAGGTCTCCCAGGTCCCGGCCGTGATCGCGCGCTCCGGTCCACGTGACGGCGAGCGCCAGCTCGAGCGATGCTACCCCGCCCCACGCCCGCACGAAGTCCCCCGTGTCGAGACACTTGAGCGCGGGAGGCGCGGGCGAGTGGTCGCTCGCAACGAAGTCGAGCGTCCCGTCGGCCAGACCGTCCCACAGACGATCCCGGTTGCTCCGCTCGCGGATCGGTGGAGCGCACTTCCAGGCGGTGGCGCCGTCCACGATCTCCTCCGCGGCGAACGTGAGATAGTGCGGACACGTCTCGGCGGTGACCGGGAGGCCGGCCCGCCGGGCGTGCCGCAGCCGGTCGAGCGTTTCGGCCGCCGAGACATGTACAATGTGAACGCGACAGCCGGTTTCGCGACACAGCCCGAGCATCAGGTCCACCGCCTCGAGCTCGGCGGCTCGTGGGCGCGAGGCCAGATAGGAGCCATAACGTCGCGGATCGCTGTCGCGTGACGACGCTGCCCGCGCGATCGGGCCGGGGAGCTCGGCGTGCACCAGCAATGGCAGCTCAAGCCCGGCGAGCCTGATCATAGCGGGCCGCAACTGCATCTCCGCCACCGGGGGAAACTCGTCGATCCCCGACGGGACGAGAAAGCACTTGAAGCCCCGCACACCCGCGCGGGCCAAAAGCGCGAGCTGGTCGGTGTTGCCCGGCACCACGCCACCCCAGAAGGCGTAATCGACCGTGGCATGACCCGCCGCCGCTCGCGCCTTCAGCTCCAGGGCGGCTGTCGTCGTGGTGACCGGAACGCTGTTCAGCGGCATATCGACGATGGTGGTGACGCCGCCCGCCGCCGCGGCCCGCGTCGCCGTCTCGAACCCTTCCCATTCGGTCCGGCCGGGCTCGTTCACGTGGACGTGCGTGTCCACGACGCCCGGCAGCAGCACGGCGTCCCCCACGTCCAGACGCCGAGCCGCGTCGGGCGCCGCGCCGTGGTCGTGAATGGCGGTGATCACGCCGTCCGAGATCGCGACCGCGGCGGGCGCGGTCCCCTCGGGAGTGACGACGCGCGTGCTGAGAATGACGAGATCGGCGGGGGCGGGGGCGGGGGCGGGGGCGGGAGCCATGGCCGGGAGACGATACGTCGGCAGGCGCGGGTGTCGCCAGAGCGGCGCGGCGTCGCTATTCCGTTGTGGCAATCTGCTGACATGCCGACGCAACACTCGGCCGCTTCCGGAATCTCCACTCTTTTCAAATTCTTCGGTTTTGCACACCGGCCGCGCCAAAGCGATGCCCCAAAAAGCGGCGCCGCGCGGCGTGTTCGCACCACTATTCGACGTCGTTGTTTGGCATTGGTCTTGCGAATCGTCGTACGCGGAGGGCAGTCACTTCAGCCCGCACCGAGAGGGAGCAGTGAGCGAAGGTCGCAAACGGATCATCCGCATCGTGGTCGCGGCGCTGGGTCTGACGGCGTTGCTGGCCTTGCAGCCCGAGTCCGCGCGACTCGTCGCGTCGGCGTGGGCGCGAGGCGAAGCCGCTCGCGGCCCGGTGATGCGGAAGCTGATCCTGTCCGACCAGGCGCGCCGCTATCTGGCGCTCCAGTATCGCTCGTATTCCACCGAGTTCATGGGCTGCATGATCGGCGAGACCCGTGGCAGCGCCGTCGTGGTGCGGCGGATCGCGCCGGCCGACGTGGAGCCCAGGCACTCGACTCCGACGCGGGTCGTCCCTCACCAGACGTGCGAGGACGCCGGGTGGTCCGGGACGGTCGGTATGATCCACAGTCATCCGAGCGGCGAGCGCTGCTGGTACTTCTTCCCGGGCACGCAGGTCGCGACCTCGGACGGCCAGTCGTTCGCCGGCCAGCCCTATCCGGTGGATGCGATCATGTGCGGCGACCACGTTGCGTGGATCAACCGCGACATGGCGGAGGCGCAACTGCCGCTGGTGGCGGATACGGTGCGCCAGCCTGTCGTGCCGCTGATGCGGTGACGTGGGCGACGAAAGCTCCGAGCACTCTCCATGGGCGGGCCTCGCTGCGACTTTTACGACTGGGTGACCCACACAACCTGCGAGGATACGGCGCGCTGGGTGACCCACCAGAAGTCGCAGGACACCGGCCGCCTCGAGCGCTATTATTGTGACAGGCATCGGCCGCCGCGGGCGCGTTTGATTGGCGCGCCGGGCGCCGCGCAGGACCCCAAGGCACGCTGATGGAATGAAGAATTTGCAACGCTAGGGTTACTGTGGACCTGACACGAGCGGGGCCGTGACGCCCAAGCGCTATTGGGCCCGGCTGCGAGCGGACATCGACCGCCCGCTACGCCGTGGCGCGTGGTACCACGTGAAGAAACTGGGGCCGCGCGAAGCACTCCTCGACGTCAGCGGCGAAGCCGTGGACGTCCCGCGGCCGCTCCTCGACATCATCAGCATACCGCCGCACCGCTGGTCCGTCGTGCCGCGTCCCAAGAACCCGGCCCGGTTTCCCGGAGTGACGGAGTACGCGGTCTGCCCGAACTGCCGCGAGCGGGTGCCGCTCACCGAGCGCTTGGCCTCGCTGCGCTGCAGGCACTGCAACGAAGTGTTCGACGTCGCTTGGGAAGAGCAGTACTTCCAGGGCGTCTAGGTCAGTCCCAGCCGGCGCTGCAGGTGCGCTTGCACCGGCGGCGTGATGATCCCACGCTTGGCGGCATCGGCGAGCGCCGCGGTGGTGGCAGCGCGATCGGCGTCGATGCCCTTCTCCCGCAGCTCTTGAATGATCCGGGCGAGTCGACTGTCATACTCCTGCGGCTTGAGCTTTTCGGCGTCCGACACCTGTTTCAGCTTCTCCAGCTCCTGCACGAAGCGCGCGATTGTGACCGGTGCCATTGACAACCTCCCATGGGGTCTCACGCAGATCAATCTAACCCGTGGGCGCGCGGCGGCTGCGGTTTGACTTCCCCCCCCGGCTCCATTACCCTGGGACACCCCTGATCCGGTAGGGCAATGGCCAACGAAGCGGCATGGACGGCGCGCCTGGCGCGCTACAAGGGTCCCGAGCTCAAGCGGAGCGTGTGGCAGCTCGCGACCGCCGCGGCGCTGTTCGCCGGCGCGTGGGCGCTCATGTACGCGAGCCTCCGCGTCGGCTACTGGCTCACCCTGCTCCTTGCCGTGCCCGCGGCCTTTTTCCTTATTCGCCTGTTCATCATCCAGCACGACTGCGGCCACGCCGCGTTCTTCCGGTCGACGCGCGCGGCGGACATCGTCGGCTCGATCCTCGGGGTGCTCACGCTGACGCCGTACCACTACTGGAAGAAGACCCACGCGCTCCACCACGCCACGTCAGGCAACCTCGAGCACCGCGGGTTCGGCGACATCGACACCCTGACCGTGGACGAGTACCTCGCGCGGTCGCGCTGGGCGCGGTTCAAGTATCGCGTGTACCGCCATCCAGTGGTGTTGTTCGGCGTCGGCGCCGTGCTGCACTTCTTCGTGCGTCATCGCATCCCGACCATCGTGCCGCGCGAGTGGACGCGTGAGCGGCGCAGCATCTTCTGGACCGACGTCGGGCTGGCGGCGTCGATTGCATTGATGGGGACGCTCGTCGGGTTCCGGGAGTTCGCGCTGGTGCAGCTCCCCGTGACGCTCCTGTCCACGTCGCTCGGCGTGTGGCTGTTCTATGTCCAGCACCAGTTCGAGCCGACGTACTGGGAGCACGACGCGCGCTGGGCGTACGACGCCGCGGCGCTGCAGGGCAGCTCGTACTACCGTCTCCCCAGGCTGCTCCAGTGGGCCACGGGGAACATCGGGTTGCACCACATCCACCACCTGCACCCCCGCATCCCCAACTATCGGCTCCAGCAGGCGCTGGACGAGCACGCCGAGCTGCGCCACGTCCCGACGTTGACGCTGTGGGAAAGCTTCCGCTGCGTCCGGCTCACCCTGTGGGACGAGCGGGAGCGAAAGCTGGTGCCGTTCGCGGCCGTGAGAAAAGCAGAGGCCTAATCAACCGATAGCACCACGTTAGCGGCAGCCGACCTTCCCCGCTCCACTGCCGCGGCTCACTCCTCCCCCGAACGCGCTCTTCAGACGCTGCAGCGACGACGACGGGCTGACCGGCGAGATCCCCGTGAACGCCGTCCCGACGCCTACTGCGAGTGTCCACTTGGGTGACGCGGCCGAAAGACCGACACTGCCGTCGAGCGCGAGCGCCACCGAGCCCGCCAGCACGTGGCTCGCCCCGGCGCCCAGCACGCGGCTCAAGGCCTGGGTCGAATCTGACCGTCCGACATCGGCACCGAGGGAGACGTCCGCGGTCCAGCGAGGCGAGATGTCGTAGCCGGCCTCGGCGCGCAGCGATGTCGCGTGGGGCGCGGCGAGCGCGGATTGCGACGAGAGGCCGCTGACGCTGCGGCTCGCGTCGGCCGAGACGCGGAGCCGCCGGCTCGGGGACACCCCGGCGCCCACATCGAGCCCGAGCGACGTTTCCCCGCTGCCAAGCCCGCACGCTGCATTCCCCGCCGGCAGCACGACCGTCAGGGCAGCCGCCACAACCGGGGAACCGGGCGTCGCGAACGCATGGAAGGCGTCGGCCGACAGCGGCAGGTCGCCGAATCCGCTGCTCGACACCGAGCGGCCGTTGATCACGTCCGTGACGTGTACGGTGCCGGGCATGGCGGAAAGACCGAGCCACGGAGTCGGCTGATACCGCAACACCCCGGTGAGCGCCTGCTCGGAGCGTGCATCGCTGAGCTTCACGGTACCGACCGTGACGCCCGCCGTGACAGGTGACTGGGCCGCGAGGCGGATGCCGCCGAGCGCGAGGCAAGACATGAGGCAGCCGAGTACCGAACGCATTTCTACACTGTAACACCCAGACCCGGTGACTCCCGTCACAGGACACGATTGCGCGCGGCTTGTGGCGCAGGATGGAACGGTGACTTCCTGCCTCATCGCGTGGTCTTGATGTCGACAGTTTCCCGCTTCAGCCAACCCGGAGGATCCCATGAAGCGAATAGCAGCAAGGCTGACCACGAGCGTCACGCTGGCGTTAGGGCTTGGGCTTGCGACCGCCACCGCCGTCGCCGCCCAGAAGCCGGCGCATGGGCGCGCGTCAGCGCATGCGCCCAACACGAACGGGGCGTCGAATCAGAATCGGGCCAAGGACGTTGACAGGTTCCGCGGCGTCGCGCAGAAGCTCGGCACGACCCCCGACGCCCTCGAGACTGAGTACCTCGCGGCGCGGCAGGCGAACCCGAAGCTCACGCACGGCCAGTTCGTTGCCGCCAACATGGTAGCACACAACCTGAGCGCCAAGAACCCGAACATCACCACGCAGGCGATCCTGGACGGGCTCAAGAGTGGCAAGAGCGTCGGTCAAACGCTCCAGAGCCTGGGGCTCAGCGAGAAGGAAGCCAAGGAAGCGGAGGCGACCGCCAAGCGCGAGGCGAAAGAGGCCGAGCACGACGCGGACAAGGCCGAGAAGACCGGCGGCCAGTAATAGCACGGCGGGCACGTTCGGTCTCGAGCGTGCCCGCCGCGTTTCACGTCCCTAGACGGGGCGTGGTCAGTCGCGCAGTGCCGCGAACCCGCCGATGACGGCGATCACGACGCCCAGCGCGACCTTCGCGGCGGCGGCGGTCGCGCGACCGACCACTGCGCCCCACCCTGCACGGACGGCGGTGTGGGGCGCGCGGGACAGCGAGTACTCAAACAGCGCCGCGCCGACGAATGATCCGAGAAACGCGCCGAGCACGCTGCCGAGGATGGGCACGGGCACGCCCATCGCGGCACCGACGATCCCGCCGACGAGCGCGCCCCACGCCGACCGGCGCGAGCCGCCGAACGTCCTCGCAAAGCGAAATCCCAGCCACGCCTCGATGATTTCACCCAGGAATGCGATGCCCAACACGACGGCGATAGTGGCGACACCGATCGAGCGGAAGTCCGTGAGCCAGCCGTAGCCGACGATGCCGGCCACCATGACCCATAGCCCGGGGAGGCCCAGGGGGACGAGCAGCAGCCCGAGGATGATGCAGACGCCGAGCAGCAGGGCGGGAAGGGCGTGACTCATAGCTGCCGGTAACGTACACTATCGGCGTGACCATCCTCCGCTGGGCGCTCGCGCTGGTGGCGGCCTTCGGGGCCGGCGCGGTGAACGCCATCGCGGGAGGCGGCACGCTGCTCACGTTTCCCGCGATCGTCGCGCTCGGGGTAACGCCGCTCGTGGCCAATGCCACGAGCACCGTGGCGCTCTGGCCGGGCTCGCTCGGAAGCATGTGGGGTTACCGGGGCGAGCTCGTCGGCGCGCGTCGCTGGGTGATCCACTTCGCGGTGCCGAGTGTGAGCGGCGGCGCCCTGGGTGCGTGGCTGCTGCTTCATACCGCCCCGGCCTCGTTTGCCCGGATCGTACCGTTCCTCGTGCTGGGGGCGACCGCGCTGTTTCTCGTCCAGCGACCCCTCCTGCGGCGGCTGAACGTATCGCGCGCGGAGCCAGAAGGACCAAGCGCGGGCTTCCTCGTGGCGCAGTTCCTCGTCGCCGTGTACGGCGGTTACTTCGGCGCCGGCATCGGCATCCTCATGCTCGCTGCCCTGGGGTTCATGGGACTCACCAACATCCATCGCATGAACGGGCTCAAGAACTGGGGCGGGACCAGCATCAACGGCGTGGCCGTCGTCATGTTCGCGTTCGGAGGGATCGTCCACTGGCCGATCGCCCTCACGATGGCGGCCGGCGGGGTGCTCGGCGGATACGCCGGCGCGCGCCTCGCTCAGCGCGTCGGCCAGGAGCGGGTGCGGGGCGCCATCGTCGCGATCGGGCTCGCGGCGTTCTGCTGGCTCCTGTATCATCAATGATCATGGGCGACAAGAGGATGGAACAGCTGCGCTCGCTCCTGAAGACCTACGAGGAGCGCACCGCGAAGTTGCAGGTCGACGTGAAGCCGGCGCAGGACGAGGGGGAGCGACGCCGCCGCGCGTGTGGTGATCGTCTCCGGACGGTCGTGCGCTCGGTGCTGGATCGGTTCATGGACGCGCTCAAGAATGCGGGGCACGAGGCATCGATCGAAGACCGGACGGACAGCGCCGATGCATATCCCAGCGTGGCCCTCGCCTTCACGCCCCGCTCGCCCGGAGGGACCGCGCTCCGCTCGGTGCTGGCGTTCCGCTACGATCCCCGGCGGGGCATCGCGGTGGCACGAGACATCAAGCCGTCTCCCAACAAGGGCCGAATGGTTACGAGCAGCACCGACCGCATCGGGACGATGAAGGTGGAGGCCGTGTCGGTGGAGTGGGTCGAGACCAAGACGCTGAGCTTCATCGAGGCGGTGCTCAAGGTCAACTGAGTCACTGCACCATCCCGAACCGCTTGTTCTGAGCGGTCATCTTGAGGAAGTGCCGCAGCCGTTGCCGCAGGATCTCCGGCCGGCGCCTCGCGGCCTCGATCCAGCCGATCCGGATCCTTTTGTAAGACTCGGGAAACGCCTGGAAGTGCTTCCACGTCGTCCGATCCTGCTTGAGGACCGTCAGGATGTCCGGTGGGATCTGCCACTTCACCTTCCGCTTCGTGTCTCGCGTGTGATCGAAGACGTGCGCGATCCGCTCCAGGCCGGCTTTGGTCATGCGGCGGGCGGCGATCAGCCGGCGCACTCGCTCGCGGTTCATCGCTGACAGCCGGCTCGAGGGCCGGCGTGGCGAAAACCGCTGCGCCCAGCGATCCTCGTCCACCGGCTTGACGATGCTGTCGATCCAACCGTAGCACAGCGCCTCTTCCACCGCGTCGCTGTACGGGATGCGCGGCTTGCCACTGTGCTTCTTGTAATAGATCAGCCAGATCTCCGGCGCCGTCCTGTGATGCCTGGCGAGCCAGGAACGCCACTGGCGGCGATCCTTGGCGTACAGGGTCGTGCCGATTTCCATAGGGAATGCAATCTACGTCTTGACCGGCGGCGGCTCGTACCCTACCCTGGACCGTCCCCAACCCCCTGAGGCGACGATGGGCATGCGCTGCGGCGGGCTACCCGCCGTTCTCGTTTTGCTGGTGCTCTCGGGTTGTGGTGGCGGCAGGCGCAGCGTCCTCCTGCCGCCACGGCTCGACTTGCAACCCTACGGAAGGCTCGGCCTCGTCACGTTCACCGTGGAGAACGCCAAGGGCTCGTTGCATGAATTCGCGACCGAGCGATTCTCCGAGGACATGCTGGCGGCGCAGCCCGGTATCGAGGTGCTCGAGCTTGGCAAGCAGGACTCCTTACTGCAGCGCGTGGGCGAGAAGGAGCTGGGTATGGCCGCGGCCCAGGAGCTGGGCAAGCAGCGCGAGGTCGGCGCGGTGTTCGCGGGCCATCTCAAGGTCACGAATCCCAAGGGGACGGGCGGGCTCGCCGGGCTCGTGACCCCGCATCTCGAGGCCACCGTACGCGTGGACCTCACCGTGCGGCTGCTCTCGACTCGCTCGGGAGCCACCCTGTGGCGCTCGAGTGCCTGGGCGACCGAGCGAGTCGGTCATGTCGCGCTGATCGGCGGGCAGCTCGACTTCTCGGCCAAGGATCCCAAGGAGGCGTACGGACCGCTGGTGAACACCCTCATCCGCCTGGTGACGCAGGACATGCGGTCGACGTGGCAGCAGCAGTGAGCGCCTAGACCACCTCAGGACGCGCGCGCGATCGCTTCGAAGTCGCCCGTCGACAGCTCGAGCAGCGCCGCGGCCACGTTCTCTTCCAGGTGCTTCACGCTCGAGGTCCCCGGGATGGGGAGCATCACGGGGGAGCGCCGTAACAGCCACGCGAGCGCCACCTGCGCTGGCGTGGCGTGCAGCCGGGCGGCCACCTTCGCGAGCGGGCTCCCCGAACGCAGCGCCGTCCCGGCACCGAGCGGATACCACGGTAAGAAGGCCAGCTTCTCGCGCTCGCAGTGATCCAGCACGCCCTCATGCTGGCGGTCGATCGGGCTATAGCGGTTCTGCACCGACACGATCGACACGATCTTGCGCGCCCGCTCGATCTGAGCAGCCGACACTTCCGACAAACCGATGTGGCGGATTTTCCCCTCTTCCTGCAGCCGCTTAAACGTGCCAAGTTGATCCGCGAACGGCACGTCGGGGTCGATGCGGTGCAACTGGTAGAGATCGATACACTCGAGCTTGAGCCGGCGGAGGCTGCCCTCGCACGCCGCGCGGAGGTGCTCCGGGCGGCCGTTCGGCTTCCACTGGTCGGGCCCGGGCCGGTCGAACCCGGCCTTGGTCGCGATCACAAGCCCCTGCGGGTACGGGGAGAGCGCTTCGGCAATGAGCCGCTCGCTCACCTCAGGCCCGTAGGAGTCGGCGGTATCGATCAGATTGACGCCGAGGTCAAGGGCGCGGCGCAGCACGGCGATCGCCTCGCGGACGTCGCGTGGCTCGCCCCAGATGCCCTTGCCGGTAAGCCGCATGGCGCCGAACCCGAGGCGGTGGACAGGCAGGTCGCCGCCCAGGAGAAAGGTGCCGCTCCTCGCAGCCGGACGAGCATCCACGCCGACGTCGCCGGCGCGCTGGGTACCGAGGGAAGGGGTCATGAGGCCGTGAACACCCACGAGGCAGCGGAGGTTCCGCACGAGGAGGGCCTCGGGCCGCTGCGCAGACGCCACATGTTGGTGCCTCCGGCTCCCGGGACCGCCACGGCGCACGGTTTGCTACCCTCCGCACCCATGAAGCGAGCGGGGTTCACGCTCATCGAGCTGCTGACGGTGGTCGCGATCATCGGTTTTTTGGCCATTATCGCGCTTCCGAAGTTGACGAGCGTCAAGGAGCGGGCGCAGGTCGCCGCCATGAAGTCCGATTTGCGGAACCTCGTGACCCTCGAAGAGAGCTACTTCGCTCAGAACTTGAAGTACACCACCGATCTGGGAGCCGCCTACACAGTGTCAGCCGGAAACCCCATGCCGGTGCTCACGGTGACCGGCGACGGCTGGACCGCCACGATGTCGAGCGCGAGCACGGGGCAGGTCTGCGCGATCTTCATGGGCTCGACGCCCGCCAAGCCCGGGACCAAGGAAGGAACCCCCGCCTGCGAGAAGAGCGGCGGCACGACGGTCACCCCCTGAACGACTCCGGATTCAACGCATCGCCGCCCCACGCGCTGCGGCGAGCTTCGCCTGCTGCTCCGCCGAGAGCGTGTTCTTGATGTTGATCAGCAGCGTGATGTGAGCGCGCTTCACCTCACGCTCCACGCCCAACACCTCGTCCACCTGCGCCAGCGCCGCCGTCTGATCCACGGCCGGCTTTTCGAGCAGCGAGGCGAGTCGCTGTGACTGCTCCTGCATGCGCCACTGCAGGTCCACCACCTTGCTCTGGAAATCCTGGATCGCCTTGGTGATCGCCGCGCGCTGCTCGGCGCGGAGCCCGATGTCCTGTTGGTGCTGCATCACGAGCTCCGGAGGAAACAGCACGCGCGCCAGAGGATCCTCAGGAGCTTGCGGCGGTTGCTGCGCCCCTCCCTGCGCCGTCGCGAAGGCAAGAAGGACGAAGGCCGGAACCAGGAAGATATGGAGTGCTTTCACAGAGTCCTCCGGTCGACGCCCCGGCGGCCGAGCTGCGGGACACTGCGCAGCAACTCGTCTCCGGGGAGCTTGAGCAGGAAATCGGTGGGCGCGTGCCACCGCACGGTCGCGAGATCGATTCCTAGAGGGCCGCCCGTCCGGTTGCGCCCGGTCGAGACAACCACGACGGCCGCTACCGCGACGACCACAACGGCGGCGAGCCCCAAGCCGCGGCGTCGTGGTGCAGCGGTTTGGCGCGCGCGTGCGGCGGCGACGGTCGTCCCGAACGGCGGTGTGCCGGCCGAACCTTCCCGGCGCAGCGCCTCGAAGGCTTGCTTCAGGTGGTGATCGTCTTGCTCGGTCATTCTTCCTCTTCCTCCAGCAGGTTTTTCAGCGCGGCCTTGCCACGCTCGTAGTGGGTGCGGGCCGTGCCCACAGAGACGCGCGCGACGGCGGCCGCCTCGGCGATCGTCAGGTCCTCGTAGAACACGAGGTGTAGGACCTGGCGCTGGCGCGCCGACAGTCGCCCGAGCGCCCGCACCAGTCGCGTCGTTTCGTCGGCCCAGACGAGTGCCGTTGCGGGATCGGGCCGGCCGTCCGACCCCTCCGGGCCGAGCACCAAGGAGGCGAGCGGCACCCAGCGCCGCAGCGCTGCCCGGCGCCGTACTTCGCGGGCCGTCCGCGCGATCACGCCGAACACGAACGTGCGGAAGCTCGAGCGTCCGCGGAAATGTGCACGGCCGTCGAGGAGCTTCAGGTAGCTCGCCTGGAGCACGTCCTCGGCTGCGCTTCGATCCCAGCCACAGCAGCTCAACGCCCAGCCGAACGCGGCGGCGTGCAGCTGCTGGAGCTCGGCCGTCAGATCGGCAGGTGACATGTGGGCTCGGTCTCGAGCAATGAGTGTCCGCTGGGGCTCGATTATATGACGCGGTCTTCGTCCGCTCCCCGGTACACCATGTGCCCTAGGGCTGCCCCACCTCGCGTCGGTGCAGCTCCCGAACGGTCGCGATGGTATCCGACTGCTCCGCGGCCTTGTCCGGACGGTAGCGCACGACGCGTGCGAAGCGCAGGGCCAGCCCGCCCGCATACGTGGGGCTCTCCTGGATGCCGTTGAACGCGACCTCCACCACGAGCTCGGGCCGCACGTACACCACGTACGTGTCGCGTCGGGTCTCGAGCTCGAGCAACTTCGCCGTCTGCCACTCGAGCATCTTGTCGGTCATCCCCTTGAAGGTCTTCCCCAGCATCACGAAGCCTCCGGCGTCCGCGTCCCGCGCGCCGAGGTGGAGGTTCGAGAGCCGGCCGTGGCGGCGGCCGTGGCCCCATTCGGCGGCGAGCACGACGAGGTCGAGTGTGTGGGCGGGCTTCAGCTTGAGCCAGGCGGCGCCCCGCGCGCCGGCGTCGTAGCGCGCGTCCAGCGCCTTGGCCATCAGCCCTTCCTGCCCAGCCGCGATCGCCCGTTGGAAGAACACCGCGGCTGCACCCGCGTCCGATGTCACGATGCGGGGCACACGCTGCTCGGCCGGCACCGCCGCGGCGAGGGCGGCGAACCGCCGGGCGTAGGGCTCATCCAACAAAGGCGCGCCGTCGGCGTAGAGGAGGTCGAAGAAGAAGAATGCGAGCGGTAGGTCGGCGCGCAGGCGCTCGACGTCGAGCTTCCGTCCGAAGCGGCGCATCGTCACCTGAAACGGCAGCGGCGTTCCGTCCGGGCGCAGGGCGATCGCTTCGCCGTCGAGGATGGCATCGGCGAGCGGCAGCCGGCGGACCGCGTCCACCACCTCGGGCACCGCCTGCGTGACGTCGTTCAGCTGGCGGGAAAACACCCGTACCTCGTCGCCCGCCTTGTGAACCTGGATGCGCGCGCCGTCGAGCTTGTATTCGAACGCGGCCTCCCCCTCTCCTAGCCGTGTCAGCGCGTCCTTCACGTCGGCCGCGGCCTGCGCGAGCATGGGCTGGAGCGGGCGGAACAGCTCTACGCGAAAGCTCGTGAGGCCTGCCGCTCCCTCGGTGAGGGCGGCATGCGCCACGCGACCAAGATCGGCCGCGAGCATCGTCGCCCGGCGGACGGCCCCGGGCTCAAGCCCGGCCGCCCGCGCGACCGCCTCGGTCACGAGCCCTTCGAGCGCCCCCTGTCGCAGCTCGCCCATGACCAAGCGGAGCAGGAATTCCTGCTCCTCGGCCGTCCCACGGGTCAGCAGCTCACCCAGGAGCCGTTCCTTCGTCTGGGCCGAGCCCTTACCGGTGGTATTCGCGAGGCGTTGGAGCGTCGCGTCGACTCGGGTGAGCTCGAGCGTCGGAGCCTCGGCCGCGTGACCGGGTTTCGCGGCCTGCAGTGTGGCGTAGCCGATGCCGATCCGTCCCTGGCGGGGTGAGCCCGACAGGAAGGCGATCGCGGTCGCGATCTCTTCCGGGGCGGCGCGCTTCAGGAGGGCGGCGACGAGCTCGATCTTCGCGAGCCGGCCGCTCGTTTCCGCGACGCGGCGCGAGGTCTGGACGAGCTCATGAAACAACACGTGGTCCTCACCAAAGGCGCGTTAGAGCACGACGTCACCGCCGGGGTCCGTGCCGCGCAGTCGCTCGACGCGGTCGCGGGCCTCTTGCAGCCGCCGCTCGCGCTCGGCGTCGTCGACGGTGGCGCTCGACCAGTCGGGCTTGCCGTCGGCGTCGAGCCGCACGCGCAGCACGACGCCCTCGCGCACTTTGACCGGCAGCGCCTGCTTGAGCACATCCAGCCCGACGCCGTCGTCTCCCACCAGCACCGCGACCGCTCGCTCCAGCCGATCGACCGAATAGAACACCTCGCGCTCGCTCATTCGCTCATGGTCTCGCGTCGCAGGCGCAGCCCGGCGGTTGCCGGCATTGGTAACCACGATTGATGCACGAGTTGCCGCAGGCCTTCCCCCGCGCGCACACCCGGCAGCAGGCACGAGGCGGCTCGCCGCTCGAGTCGCTCTTCTGTGCGGCGGGCGCGGGCATCGGCACGGCTCTCGCGGGGCCGGAATGCTCGTTGAGAACGATGTAGCTGCCGTTGCGCTGGGCTTCAATGATCACCGCGCCGTCCCGGTCGGTGCGGTACACCCGCGCCCCGCCGCTCTGCCACTGCTCGATGACCTGCGGCGCAGGGTGCCCGTACGAGTTCCCTGCCCCCACCGAGATCACGACAACTTGTGGGCGGGTCGCTTGGACCCACGCAGCCGTGGTGCCGTTCCCGCTGCCGTGGTGGGCGACCTTCACGACCGTTACTCGCGGGACGGAGTCGTGCCGGAGCCAGTAGTCGAGCTCGTCCTGCTCCGAATCCCCTGTGAGGAGCGCCCGGAACTCCCCGTACTCGAGCAGGACCCCCACGGATCCGTTGTTTTGATCGACTTGCCGCGCCGGCGGCGGCAGGACCCGCAGCCGCGCGGAGCCCACGGTGATGGTCCGCGCGGTCGCCTGGAGGTATTGCGCCCCGCTCGCTGCCACGGTGCGCAACGTGCCCTGGTACGTGGCGGTCGTGTGGGGGATGCCGTTGTCCAGGTAGGCGCGCACCACCGCCGAGCCGATCACGGCCACCATCCCGCCGATATGATCGGTGTGATTGTGCGAGGCGACGATCAGATCGAGGGTGTCGTAGTGATGTGACTGCAGGTAGGGAACGACGGGCGACGCGCCAGGGCCCGCGTCGATCAGGACGCGCTTTCCCTCAGGTGTGACGATGAGCGCCGCATCTCCCTGGCCGACATCGAAAAAGCGCAGCTCCAGCGTCTGCGCGTGGACGGGACCGGCAACCAGCAGGCAGCCGATGACGACGGCGACCAACCGGCGCGGGACGCACCGGCGCTTCAAGGCGCGAGGATCTTCCGGACGTTCGCCAGGATCGCCTCGAGCTGGCTGTTCACGCGGCGCTTCTCGAAGATCCGGCCGCGCAGCCAGGCAATGAGTGTCCGCGGGGCCCACACGTCACGCACCGTCACCGCGGTCGATTGGGCCGACGGATCGAGCCGGAAGAAGGTCTTCCAGCCGTTGCGTCCACCCCGCTCCACCCAGCCGAACGTCGTCGGCGGGGCGAAGTCCACGACCTCGAATTCGGTCATGCGCTGGCCGAAGCGCACCTTGAAGCGCACGCCCTTGCGGAGCGGCTTGTCGCTCTGGGTCCCGCCGCATCCGGGGAGCCACTCCGCCATGCGATTCGGGTCGGTGAGCAGGGCGAACACCCGCTCGATCGGGACCGGGACGGTTTGGATGACGGTTCGGCTGGCAGGGCGCATGAAGGGCTCGACGCTCGGGGGTAGGGTCGCACCGCGGGACCACGGTGTCAACCGCCTAGCGCGTGAGCACCGGCAGATAGGCCTTCCAGGGTCCCACCGCCGCCGTGTACTGCTTCGCCATCACGCGCGAGATCTGGGCGATGTGACCGAGGTCGTGAACGACCCACGATGCGAGCAGCTGTGAGAGCGTCACCTGGCCCAGCTCAGGATGCCGGCCCCGTAGCGCCAGCTGCTCCGGTGTCAGCCGCCAGCCCCGCAACGTCGCGACACCGTCTGCCCGCAACTCGCCAAATTGATCCAGCAGTCGCTCCAGTGACCAGCCAGCGAATCGTCGGGCCTGCGCGAATCGGTCGAACGGCTCGAACGCCTGCGATTCCCCTTTAGTGAGGATGACCTTCACCCGCGGGATCCAGTCGGTTTCTTCGCCATGAATCAGGTGGCCCACGATCTCCTGGGGACTCCAGGTGTCGGGGCCTTCGTTCCCGCCCGTCCACCGGGACGGGAGCCCGCTCAGCATCGCCCGCAGCGTGCTCGGGGTGCGGGTCAGGACTTCGACAGCGGCGTCGAGTGAGAAGTCCATGTGCGTCAGTCTCCTTTATCCCAGGCTAAAGCCTGGGCCCGGCGCGGCGCTGTCCTAAAGGACAGTGCGCTTCAGCGCTGCGTCCGACCGGGCCCACCCTTTCAGGGTGGGGAACTACAGCCTCATCCGTTGCACCAGCTCCGCGAACCGCGGGTCGTCCTTCACGGGGTCGAAGATCGGGTCTACCCTGAGATAGGTCAGCCAGCCGCGCCGGTCCTCGTAGGCCCGCTCGAGCCAGTGGAACACCTGGTCGATGTTGCGGAGCCCGAGGTGCGCGATGCAGAACGCGACCGGCGTTACGTATCGCGCGCGCGCGCGCGCCTCGAGCTCGGCAACGAGCGCCTCGGCCTCGCGGCGCCGGCCCGAGAGCGCCAACACGTGGGCCACGCCCGCGGTCGCGTACGACAGGTCCGGCGAGAGCGTGATTGCCTCGCGAAACGCGCGCTCGGCCTCGGCGTAGGCGCCTTGCTGCATCAGCACCAGACCCAGCACGCGATAGGTGTCTTCCGAGGTGGGGTTCATCGCGATGGCGCGCCGCAGATGGTACAGCGCATGCTCGTAGCGACGGGAGTAGTAACTCAGCCAGCCTACGCCACGCCGGACCGAGAGCGACGACGGATCGAGCTCGAGCGCCGTGAGCGCTTCCATCACCGCCTGCTCCTTCTGGCCAGTCACCATGAGCAGGAACGAATACCAGTGATGCGCCGTGGCGAAGCCCGGGTTCAGCTCGAGCGCTCGGGCATACTCGCGCATCGCTCCCGACCAATCCCAGTCGTAGACGTGCAGGACCCAGGCGAGCGACGTGTGCGCCTCGGGCAGTGTGTCGTCCAGCTCGAGCGCCTTCAGGGCGTACCCTCGCGCAAGCCGGTACCCCTCGGTGACGGGTACGCTGCGGTAGTCCACCTGGAGCGCGTAGGCGTCCGAGAGCCCGGAGTACGCGAGCGCGTATCCGGGATCGAGGTCGATCGCCTGCTTGAAGAAGGCAATCGACTCGAGCACGCCTTCCTGGCTGCGCTTGTTCCAACAGTATCGGCCCTTCAGGTAGAGCGAGTAGGCCTCGAGGTTGTGCGTATAGCGCTGCGGCGTGGGATCCGCGATGTCGGCCAGGAAAGTGGTGCGCAGCGTGCTCACGATGGTCCGGGAGATCTCGTCCTGAACGGCGAACACGTCGTCCAGCGTACGATCGTAGCGCTCCGACCAGAGGTTGCGCCCGTCGTCGGCCGCGGAGAGCTGCGCCGTGATGCGCAGCCGATCACCCGACTTCCGCACCGTCCCCTCGAGCACGGCCGAGACGCCGAGCAGGGCGCCGATGGCGCGGATGTCCTGCGGCTTTCCCTTGAGGGCAAACGCGGACGTGCGCGAGGCGATCCGCAGGCCGTCGACCTTGGTGAGCGCGTTGATCAGCTCGTCGCTGATGCCGTCGCTCAGGTACTCATTCTCGGGATCGGCGCTGGCGTTCACGAACGGCAGCACGGCGATGGAGCGCGTCTTGCCGACGACCGACGCAACGGCCCCGGGCCGCGTTTCCTCGAGCGCCGTCATGAACGCCGCCACACTCGCGAACCGGTCCGCCGGGTCCTTGGCGAGCGCGCGGGCGAGCGCCTGCTCGACGGCCGCGGGCGCGTCGGGGCGGCGGGCGCGGAGCGGCTGGGGTGGCTCGCTCAGGTGCTTCGCGACGATGGCGCGGGCGCTGGCTCCGGAAAATGGCGGCGCCCCGGCCAGCATCTCGTAGATGACGCAGGCGAAGGCGTACACGTCGCACCGCCCGTCCAGCTCGCGATCGCCCGCCGCCTGCTCGGGACTCATGTACTCGGGCGTCCCGATGGCAAGCCCGACCTCAGTGACATCCTCTCCTCCGGCCTGACAGATGGCGCGCGCGATGCCGAAGTCGGCGATCACCGCGTGCCCGTCGACGAGGAGCACGTTCTCGGGCTTCACGTCCCGGTGCACGAACCCCTCGCGGTGGGCGTAGTCAAGCGCCCCGCCCAGCTCCCGCGCGATGGCCAGTGCGTCCTTGAGCGGGAGGCGCTGCTCGCGCACCAGGCGTTGCCGCAGCGTTTCCCCGCGCACGTAGGGCATCACGTAGTACAACGAGCCCGCGGCCTGGCCGGAGTCGAGGAGCGGGAGCACGTGGGGGTGGGTGAGCCGTGCCGCGATCGTGATCTCTCGCAGAAACCGCTCGGCGCCGATCGCCGCCGCGACGTCGGGTCGCAGCACCTTGATCGCGACCTGGCGACTGTGGCGGAGGTCCTCGGCCACGTACACAGTCGCCATACCGCCGCGACCCAGTACGCGGTCGATGGTATAGCGCTCGCCGAGGGCCGCCGACAGGTCTTCCAGCACGCGCTCCATGAAGGAAAGCTATCCCCTTGGAAGGCGCGATGAAGTTCCGCCGGTTCCGCTTCCGCATTTAGAAGAGGATCGTGGTCGTCAGCGCCCCTTCATGCTCGAGCAGCCAGCGTTTGCGCTCCAGGCCCCCACCGAAGCCGGTGAGTGCTCCGTTCGCGCCGATGACGCGATGACAGGGGACGATGATGGGGATGGGGTTTTTCCCATTGGCGGCCCCCACGGCGCGGGTCGCGCGCACGTCGCCCAGGCGGCGGGCCAGCTCGCCGTAGCTCAGGGTCGTCCCGTACCGGATCGTGCGCAGCGCATCCCACACGCGCCGCTCGAAAGGAGTGCCGCCCCCGTCCAGCGGGAGGTCGAACGTGGTGCGGGTCCCGGCGAAGTACTCCGCGAGCTGCTCCGTGGCTCGGGCAAGCAGCGCGCTCGCCGGTCCCCGCTCGTTCGGCCGAGCGGCCGCGACAGGCCCTTTGCCCGGGAACCACACACCGGTGAGCCCGGAGTCGGACGCAGTGATCACGAGCTCGCCGATGGGGCTTGGAAACCGGGTCGCTCCCATCCCTAGTCCGCCTTCCACGCGCCAAGCAGGCGTCGCAGCACCACGAGCTCTCCCAGGTGATAGGAGTTGTGGTCGGCGAGGACGAGCGCCTCGCGCAGCACCGTTTGACCGGTGCCGTGCGGGATGCGCGCGAACAGGTCCGTTCCCGGGTCGCGCACCAGTCGTTGCATGGCCCGGCGGTCGCGCTCCACCTGGGCCACGCTTTTGTCCCACGCGACGGCATCGGCTGGCGCGTCGCTCGAGGGCCAGTAGCCCGACGGCCACTCCGGTGAAACGTGCTTTGCGCTCTTCGTGAACTCGACGATGTCCCACTGTGAGATGCGGATGTGCTCGAGCAGGCGCCACGGAGTGAAGGGTTGGCCTGAGGGTTTGGCGCCCCGGAGCTGGGGCGGCCAGTCCGCGATCGCGTCCTCGAACGTCACGTGCGCGTGACCCCCCTCGAGCAGCTCGACGAGGTGGTCCCGCATCGAGCGGTGGGGATCGGTGCGACGAGGTTTGCGCCTGACCGCCACGGGGGGTCCCTGGTCAGCCGGCGCCGTGCTTGCGCCGCTTGTCCCGGTAGAGCGCGCGGTCGGCCCGGTCGAGCAGGCCGGCCACCGACCCCAGGGTGCTCGCCTTGTGGGTCGCGAAGCCGAGGCTGATCGAGAGCTGATAGGGTCGCGCCGCCCGGCGGTTGAATTCGCGCACCTGTCGCTTCAGTCGCTCGGCGAGGACGCCGGCGCTCTCGGCCCCCGCGTGGCGCACCAGCACGGCGTATTCATCGCCGCCGATCCGGGCCACGAGGTCCGAGTCGCGAAACGTCTGCCGCAGGAGGGCGGCGGTGTCGCGCAGCGCGCGATCGCCCACCGCGTGGCCCGCAGTGTCGTTCACGCCCTTCAGATCATCCAGGTCGGCGAATGCCACGAGCAGCGTTTCGTTGCCGCGGCGCGCGAGGCGGAGATCCCGCGTCGCGAGCGTCAGGAAGCCGCGCCGGTTGTACAGGCCCGTCAAATCGTCCACGAGCGCGAGGTCCAGGAGGGCCGCATGGAGCCGGTTCCGCTCGATCGCGAGCCGGAGGGCGTGGGCGAGGACCGGACCGTCGACCTCGTTCTTCACGAGGAAGTCCTGCGCCCCGGCGCGCACCGCTTCGAGGCCGTTACGCTCGTCCTCGGCGTCCGAGAGAAAGAGAAACGGTACCTCGGGCGCCAGCGCACGCAGCTCGGTGAAGATCGCGAAGCCGCGGCGGGCGGAGAGCGACATGGCGAGAAGCACGACGTCGACTCCGCCCTTCGCCAGGCGGGCGAGCGATGCCTGCGGCGCCGAGGTGGCCACGCCGAACCGGTCCGGATCGGTGGCGTCCAGGAGGGCGCGCACGCGCCGGGCTTCGTCCTGCTGGTCGCTCACCACCAGCACGACGAGCTTGTCGCCGCGCGCCTCGACCTCGCGCCGACCGGTGGGCTGGCGGCGATCGGTGGCCCGGCGGCGCTCGGCCTGGTCGCGCCGCTCCTCGTCGAGCGAGATGACTTCCAGGCGACGCTCGCCCGCACGGCGCTCGCTGTCATTGCGGCGGGGCGGCAGGACCCGCCGGTCGTCCCTGTGGTGCTGCTCCCGAGCGCCCATTCCCGTGCCTGTTGTGACCGGTGCATGGAAGATGGGGGGCAATGCCCCCGCTACACAATCGACCTCACCGCTTCACGAGTGGTCGTGACTCGCGCGCCGACGCAGCGCGCTGCAGATTCGGAGCCATGGCCACTCAACGCAAGAATCGCCGGGCGAAATCCGAGCGACGCAGCGGCGCCGATCGCCGGAACGAGCAGGCGCCGGTTGAGCTCGAGCGGCGCAAGGGGAGCCAGCGCCGCACCGGGCTCGAGCGGCGGCTGGATCTGGAAACCGCCGCCGACCAGATCCATGCGGCGCTCGGCCTGCTGACCTACGCGCTGGATCAGGGCATACTCCTCGACGTGGACCGGTGGCTGCTCGAGACGGCGGTCGCCCGCTTGCGGCTGGCAGTCGAGCAGCTGGGCGAGAAGACGGACGAGTCCCCTTAGGACACGGGGCCCAAATGCTCCTCGAGCTGCTCGCCACGCTCTGCACCGGCCTCTTCGCCGGCGCCGCCATCTATGTCAACGTGGCGGAGCATCCGGCCCGGCTCGAGTGCGGGACGGCGGCTGCCCTCCGCCAGTGGCGCCCCAGCTACCGCCGCGCCACCGTCATGCAAGCGAGTCTCGCGATCGCGGGCCTCGTCGCCGCGCTCGGCGCGTGGCTCCAGGGCCGCGGTACCCCCGTGCTGGTGGCCGGATTGCTTCTCGGAGCCGTCGTTCCGTTCACACTCGTAATCATCCTCCCCACCAACAAGCGGCTGCTCGATCCCGCGCTCGATGAGGCGTCGCCGAGGGCTGCAGCGCTGCTCGCGCGATGGAACCGGCTGCACGCAGTCCGGAGCGCCGCGGCGCTACTGGCGCTGGTGATCTTGCTGCTGCATCTCGGCGGGAGAGCGTGAATTAGCTTCGCCCCATGTCCGGTACCATCCTCGTCGAAGCCTGCGTCGACTCCATCGAATCTGCGCTGGCCGCAGCCCGCGGCGGCGCGCACCGGGTCGAGCTCTGCGCCAACCTGATCGAGGGCGGCACCACCCCGTCCGCGGGCACGCTCGCGGTCTGCCGCTCGCAGCTCGACGTCTCCATCTTCGTGCTGGTTCGACCGCGCGGCGGTGACTTCCTCTACACAGCTGCCGAGCTCGCGGTGATGCTCGAGGACATTCGCCGTGCCAAGGAAGCAGGTGTGCAGGGCATCGTGACAGGCGTGCTACGCGCCGATGGAGACATCGACGCGGACCGAACCCGCGAGCTGATCGCCGCCGCCCGGCCGCTGCAGGTGACATTTCACCGCGCGTTCGACGTATGCCGCGATGCGGGCCGCGCGCTCGAGACGCTGATCGCGCTCGGCGTGGAGCGCGTGCTCACGTCAGGCCAGGCGGCGACCGCACCGGAGGGCGCGGAGACGATCGCCGAATTGGTCCGCCAGGCGGCTGGCCGCATCGCCATTCTCCCCGGGGGCGGTATCACCGAAGACAATGTGGCGACCCTGGTGCGTGCGACCGGCGTGTCGGAGGTGCATCTCACGGGCGCGGTGACGCACCAGAGCGGCATGACGTTTCGCGCCCCGGAGGTCACAATCGGCAACGCGGCGCCGCGGAGCGAGTACGAGTGGAGTGTGACGGACGCGGAGCGGATTCGGCGGGTGGTCGCCATGCTGGGGAATCCCATCCAGGCCCCGTGATCCCCGGGCTTGCGCCCGGGGTCAGTTGAGCAGGCCAGCGCGCGCTATGGACGGTTCGCGGGGGGCAAGTACATTGGTCGTCGTGGAGCCAACCGCCGTGTCGCCGTTCAGCGCCTGGGAAAACTTCTACGTCATCATCGGCTCGTCCGCCGCGGCGCTGACCGGATTGCAATTTGTGGTGGTCGTGCTCGGCGCCGAGGCGCGCTCCCTCGGGCCGGAGGTGGGCGCCTTTGGCACGCCCACCGTCGTCCATTTCTGCGCGGTGTTGCTCATGTCGGCGATCCTGAGCGTGCCCTGGCGTACGGTCTCGCACGCGGGGCTCGCGCTCAGCGCCGTGGGTGTGGCGGGGATCGTGTACATGGTGGTCGTCATCAGGCGGGCGCGCGGGCAGACGCGCTACGTGCCGGTGCTGGAGGACTGGCTGTGGCACTGCGCCTTTCCGTTCATCGCGTACGTGACGCTGCTGGTGGCGGCCCTCCTCCTCCAGCGGGACCCTCCGACGTGCCTCTTGCTGATTGGCGCGACGGCGCTGCTGCTGCTGTTCATCGGCATTCACAACGCCTGGGATGCCGTCACCTACATCGCCACGCAACAACCGCAGCACCCGGAGGGCCGTTCCGAGCGGAAGTAGCGTCAGCTGGCGGTCGAGATCGACAACCCCGCGACACCCTGAGAGGAGTATGAGAAGCCTCTCATAACGCGCGCGCGCTAGATCCGCTGTGCCGCAAGTCAGCGTTACTTCCCGAGAAGCAGACAAGGTCATCCACAACTCTCGGGAGGTATCGCTCCATGACGAAGCACCTCGCTTTCCTCGCGCTCGCCACCGCGGCTCTCGCGGCGTGCGAGCAGAACCGCGCCGTCACCAACCCGGCCGCGTCGCTCGAGACGCCGCTCGAGGCGCAGCGCGCCGACGGCGCGTTGGACGGGCAGCGCGCCGTCTACACGCTCACCAACCAGGTGGCCGGCAATGCGGTCGCCGTCTTCGATCGTGCCGCCGACGGCACACTCACCGCGGCCGGCACCATCGCGACGGGCGGAACGGGGACGGGCGGCGGGCTGGGCTCGCAAGGCGCCGTCGCCCTGAGCGACGACGGGCGCCGACTGTTCGCCGTGAACGCCGGCTCGAACGACGTCTCCGTGTTCGGCGTGGGCCCGGCGGGCCTGTCGCTCACGAGCCGCACGGCGTCCGGCGGCACGTTGCCGATCAGCCTCACCGTGCACGGCAACGTGCTCTACGTGCTGAACTCGGGCGGCGACGGCAGCATCAGCGGGTTCACAGTCGGCACGACCGGCGGGCTCACGCCGATCCCGGGCTCCATCCAGCCGTTCTCCGGCACCAACGTCGGGCCAGCGCAGGTGTCGTTCAGCCCCGATGGCCGCCGCCTGGTCGTCACCGAGAAGAACACCAATCTGCTCGACGTGTACGCCGTGGACGCGAACGGCGCGGCCGGCGCTCGCACGTCGTTCACGTCCGCCGGCGGGACGCCGTTCGGGTTCGCGTTCGGCCCGCGTGACCTGCTGCTCGTGTCTGAAGCCGCGGCCCCGGGCTCGGCATCGTCCTATATCCTGGGACGGGGCGGCGATCTCCAGGTCGTGAGTGGCGCCGTGCTCACCCACCAGGGCGCGCCGTGCTGGGCCGTAGTGGCCAACGACGGGCGCTTCGGCTTCACCGCCAACGGGAGCGGCTCGGTTTCGGGCTTCTCCATCGCGCCCGACCGGTCGATCAGCCTCATCGACGCGAACGGGGCCAGCGCCGTGATCAGTGGTGGGGTGAACGATGTCGCGCTGAGTGGAAACAGCCACTTTCTGTACGTGTTGGGGACGAACGCCACCCCGGCAATCCACGCGTTCCGCATCGAGCGGGACGGCCACCTCACCCCTCTGGGGCCGGTCGGGGGCTTGCCCGCCGGCACGAGGGGACTCGCGGCTTTCTAGGATCACCCCCTGTCCCCCTCTCCGCGAGGCGGAGAGGGGGAGCCTACCATTGACACTGCAAGGAGAATCAAGATGACAACGCGCCGAGAAGGCGTCGTGCTGACGGCGTCGAGAGCCGTCCTAGTGGTGGCCGGACTGGTCGCGGTGAGCGCTGCGGCGATCCGGCGCCCCGCGCCGCCGTCCAGCGCTGGCGGCACTCCGGCGCCAGAGCTCACCAACGCGAGCTGGCTCAACGCCGACCGGCCGCTGCGGCTCTCCGAACTGCGCGGCCGTGTCGTGTTGCTCAACTTCTGGGTATTCACGTGCGGCAACTGCACCCGGACGGTGCCATCGCTGGTGGAGTACGACCGCCAGTATCGCGAACGCGGGCTCACGATCATCGGCATCCATACGCCGGAGTTCCCACCCTACGCGGGTGAGCACGACAAGGGCAACCTCGTCCGGGCGCTCCAGCGGCAGGGCATCACGTATCCGAATGCGCAGGACAACGACCGCCGTACGTGGGACGCGTACGGCATCCGCTATTGGCCGAGCTTCGTCTTGGTCGACAAGCGCGGGATCGTTCGCTACACCGGGTATGGAGAGTTCCATCTCAACGACGGGGATTTCCGGGAGTGGGACCGGCGCATCGCGCGGCTGCTCGCCGAATGAGGCGGAGCGTGATGCTCGTGGCGACGCTCGCGGCGGTCGCCTCGTGTCATGGCCGCCCGGCGCTCGTCGCCCTCGAGGCAGGACCCCCGCTCCTCCTCGTAGCAGCGCCAGGTGTGCGGATCAACGCCCGCTTGAAGCCGGCGCTCGAGTTGGACGGCGGGACGGTGCTGCGGTTCGACTCGCCCCATCTGACGCCCGACTCCGCCTACTTCGCGGCGGCGCCGACCGCCGCTCCGCCCGGAGGCGCGCGTCGCGGCACGCTGCGGGTGAGCATTTGTCCGTCCCGCGAAGATATCTGCCGGTCGGTGCAGATGGCGGCGGCATGGTAAGATGCACTCCATGAAAGTGATCGTGTTGGGCACCGGCGCCGTCGGCGCCTCCTACGGAGGAGCGCTGGCGCGCGCCGGCCACGAGGTCACCTGCTTCGCCCGAGGCGCGAACCTCGCGGCGATCCAGGAGCGAGGGCTCGAGGTCCGGACGCCGGAGGGCGCGTTCCGGCCGCGCGTGACGGCCACGGACCGCGCCGACGCGCTCGGCCCCGCCGATTTCGCGATCCTGGCCGTCAAGAGCTACTCGCTCGCCGACATTGCCCCGATCGTGCGGCACTGCGCCGAGCAGGGAACGACGGTGGTGCCGCTGCTGAATGGAGTGGAGACGGCGCAGCGCCTCGAGCAACTGGAAGTGCCGCCCGCAGCCGTGATCGGCGGCCTCACGACGGTCAGCGCGGTGCGCATCGCGGCGGGAGTGGTCGAACGGCGCAGTGCTTTTCAGGTCGTCGTCGTGGGCGAGCTCGACGGCAGGACCAGCGATCGCGTCGATCGGATCGCCGGCGCGTTCCGGGACGCCGGCGTGGACGCCCGCGCCTCCGATCGGATTGAGGTCGCGCTGTGGCAGAAGTTCGTGTTTCTTGCTGGCGTAGCCGCGGCGTGCGGGCTTGCCCGCTCGCCCATCGGGCCGCTGCGCGTCGCTCCGCTGGGACGGCGCCTGTTGCAGCGCGCCATCGAGGAAATCGTTGCCGTGGCGCGCGCACGCGGCATCGCTCTCCCCGACGGGGAGGTCGCCCGTGTGATGGGCGTGATCGATGGCCTGCCGCCCGGCATGAAGCCGAGCTTCTTGGTCGACCTCGAGGCCGGCGGCCCGACGGAACTCGAGATCCTCAGCGGGGCAGTTTCCCGCTTCGCGGAAGAGGCGGGTATCGCCACGCCGATCCACGACACGGCGGCCGCCGCGCTCGCTAAGCCAGCTTAGTCAGCTCCACGAGATCGCCGACCGCGATTGTGCCGGGGCGCGCCACGTAGCAGTTCAGCGCCAGCCGCCCGCCGAACTCCCGGTTGATGCGGTGCAGCACGCCGGTGTCCTGCTCGAGCGTATCGGGATCGAATGTGGTCATGATGCAGCGCTGCCGCAGGTCC
>Ga0209689_1000075_pt1 | contig 49190 bp, 45 predicted proteins | sample GraSoiAngelo_149_FD_187119 | JGI IMG/M metagenome (GOLD analysis project Ga0209689, IMG submission 187119) | Grasslands soil microbial communities from the Angelo Coastal Reserve, California, USA - 14_1009_09_30cm (SPAdes) (version 2) | ecosystem: Environmental > Terrestrial > Soil > Grasslands ... | reverse complement strand
CAGGACTGCCTCCCGCGCCCACTGCTGGAGCGCCGCGTCCCCACTCCCCTGCGCCACCTCCTCGTACAGCGCGAGCGCCTCCCGCCACTGCTGCTGCTCGTCCCGCGCCACCGCGCTCCCCGCCAGCGCCCGGTACCGGAGCCCTCCGTCCACCCCCGGTATCGCCGCCACCACCTTGAACGCCTCCAGCGCCCGCGCGTAATCCTTCAGCTTAAGCGCGGCCTCCCCGAGCAGGAAGTAGGCGTCGGCTCGCAGCTCGTCGTTCTTCGCCGCCGCCGCGGCCAGCGTGAGGGCGTCGTCCCAGCGCTCGGCCGCGTAGGCCGACTTCGCGAGCTCGAAGGCGGCCCGCTGCGCGAGAAGGTCGTCCGGGAACTCCTGCCGGAGCCGCTTCCAGGCCGCCTCCTGATCTTCCGGCCGACCGAGCCGGGCCGCCATCTGGCCAGCCGCGTAGAGGCCGTGCGGCGTGGCCCGAGGCGCCGTCGTCAGGGCGCGGTACTCCGTCTCGAGCTCGCCCCGGTCGCCGGACCGCAGCACCGCCTCGGCGAGCTGCCGGCGTGCCGTCTCCGCGAGCTCGTGGGTCGGGTGGGCGGTGACGAACGCGCGCAGCGCCTGGATGGCCTCGGCGGTCTGTCCCGCCGTGAGCCGTGTCCAGCCGAGCAGGTACTGCGCCTCGGGCTCCTGCGGGCTCTTGGGGTACTTCGTCCCGAATGCCGAGAGGAGCGGCAGGGCCTCCTCGTACCGCTTGAGGTCGACGAGCGTGCGCGCGAGCGCGAAGGTCGCCGCGGGCGCCAGCGGGCTGTCCGGCCACGCCTCCAGGACGTCGCGGAAGCTCTTGATCGCGGGCTCGAGGTGCTTCTGCTCGAGCTGCGCCCAGGCCCGGCCGTACATCGTGTCGGCCGCGAACGGCAGCTTGGGGTCCTTCTCGAGCACGACCTGAAGCGCCCGATCGTACGCCGTCTCGGCTTCCGCGTAGCGTTTGAGGCGAAAGAGCGTCTCGGCCTCCCAGAACTTCGCCTCGCCCGGCTTTCCCGACGGCTCCTTGAGCCCGAGGACTCGGCGGAACGCGTCGAGGGCCGGGGTGAGGTCCTGCTGCGCGAAGCGCGCCTTGCCGAGCAGGAGCCACGCCTCGCCCACGCGCCGGTCGTCGGGATACTTGGCGACGAACTCCTCGAGCACCCGGCGCGCCGTCGGGTAGAGCTTATCGTCGAACGCGCTCGTGCCGACGCGCCACAGGCGGTCGGAGTCCTCGAGGGCGATCGCGAGCGGTGCCCGCACGAGGAGGAGCGTGGAAAGCGTCAGGACCACGACCAGCAATAGCCGACGCGGCACACGGTCATCCTAGCACGAGTTCGCGCGCCGAGACGCCGTCCCGTGTATCCTGACGGAGATCCCGGTGCGGCTCTGTATCTTCGACCTCGATCACACGCTCGTCTCGTCGTCGCTCGACCTCGCCGCGATGGCGGTCGACATGCGGACGCTCATCGAACGCGAGCTCGGACCGCTGCCCGAGCGGCCCGAGCGCTACCGCGTGGGGGAGCTGATCGCCCACTGTCAGCGCGCGGCGCCGGCGCTCGAGCCGCGAGTCTGGGCGGTCGCCCTCGCGCACGAGCAGCGTGCGCTGGCCGACGCCGCCCTCGAGCCCGGCGCCCTCGAGGCGGTCACGGGCGCGCGCGGGCGCGGCTTCGCCACGGCCGTGTGGACGAACAACGCGCGAGTCTGCACGATCCACGTGCTCGAGCAGCTCGCGCTCGCGCCCCACTTCGACCTCGTCATCACACGCGACGACTTCCGGCGGCTCAAGCCCGACCCCGACGGCTTCCGCGTCATCCGCGAGCGGCTGCCACGACTCACGGAGGCCGTCGTCGTCGGCGACTCCTGGGTCGACGGTCTGGCCGCGCGCGCGGCGAGGCTCCCCTTCATCGCCTACCGGGCCGACGAGCGGGAGCTCGCCCGCCACGGCGTGGTCCCTCGCGCCCGCATCACGGCGCTGACCGACCTCCCGCCGCTGCTCGACGCGGGCGCCTGAGCGGGCCCCGGGCCGTATAATCGGCGAGTGGATCTGTTCGAGTCGGAACGCTCCGCCGCGGCCGCCCCCGCGCCGCTCGCCGACCGGATGCGCCCGGCCACGCTCGCCGAGGTCGTGGGCCAGGCGGACCTGCTCGGCCCGGGCAAGGTGCTGCGGCGGGCGCTCGAGGCCGGCGAGCTGCACTCGATGATCCTGTGGGGGCCGCCCGGCTCGGGCAAGACGACGCTCGCGCGGCTGATGGCGCGGGTGGCCGGCGCCGGGTTCGTCGCCTTCTCCGCCGTCCTCTCGGGCGTCAAGGAGATCCGCGCGGTCCTGGCCGACGCGGAGGCGGCGCGGGCCCGGCGGGGTGCCCGCACGATCCTCTTCGTCGACGAGATCCACCGCTTCAACCGCGCCCAGCAGGACGCGTTCCTGCCCCACGTCGAGATGGGCACGATCATCCTGGTCGGCGCCACGACCGAAAACCCTTCCTTCGAGGTCAACTCGGCGCTCCTCTCGCGCTGCCGGGTCTACGTGCTGCACGCGCTCGGCGAGGCCGAGCTGCTGGCGCTCCTGCGCCGCGCGCTCGCCGACGCGGAGCGCGGCCTCGCCGGCCTCCGGCCGGCCGTCAGCGACGCGGCGCTCGGGCTCATCGCGGGCCTCGCCAACGGTGACGCGCGCGCCGCGCTCAACATCCTCGAGCTCGCGGTCGTGCTGTCGACGGCGGACGCGGGCGGCCGGCGCGTCGTCACCGAGACCACGATCCGCGAGGCGGCCCAGCAGCGCGCGCTCCTCTACGACAAGAGCGGCGAGGAGCACTACAACCTGATCTCGGCGCTCCACAAGTCGCTCCGCGACTCTGACCCCGATGCCGCCCTCTACTGGCTCGCCCGCATGCTCGAGTCGGGCGAGGACCCGCTCTACGTCGCCCGGCGACTGGTGCGCTTCGCCTCCGAGGACGTCGGCAACGCCGACCCCGCCGCGCTCACGCTCGCGCTGGCCGCCAAGGACGCCTACCACTTCCTCGGCTCGCCCGAAGGCGAGCTGGCCCTCGCCCAGGCCGCGCTCTACCTCGCGGTGGCGCCGAAGTCGAACGCGGTCTACACCGCGTTCGGCGAGGCCCAGCAGGACGTCCGCGAGCGCCCCGCCGAGCCGGTGCCGCTCCACATCCGCAACGCGCCGACCCGCCTCATGCAGGACCTCGGCTACGGACGGGGCTATCAATACGCCCACGACGCGCCGGACGCGCAAGTCGAGCAGGAACACCTCCCCGAGGCCCTCCGCGGGCGGCACTATTACCGACCGAGCGACCGCGGGGCCGAAGCCGACATCGGCCGCCGTCTGGCCGACTGGCGGCGCTGGCGGGGGGCGCGGGCGCGGTAGAATAACGCGGGATGGCCCTCCGCGTCGGGGTGATCTTCGGCGGCCGTTCGGGCGAGCACGAGGTGTCGTTGGCGTCGGCCGCGTCGGTGATGCGGGCGCTCGCGGAGGCCGGCCACCAGGTCGTCCCCGTGGGCATCGCGCGCGACGGCCGGTGGCTCACCGGGGGCGACCCGCTCGGCACGCTCGCCGCGGAGGCGCGCGTGACCTTGCCCGCGGCCGACGCGACCGGCTCCGTCAAGAAGGCGCTGGTCGAGCGCGCCGGCTCGGCGCCCGTCGCCGGCGCCCCGCTCGCCCACCTGGCCGAGGCCGGCGGCCTTCCCACCGGCCTCCGCCGCGAGCTCGACGTCGTGTTCATCATGCTCCACGGCCCGTACGGCGAAGACGGGACGATCCAGGGTGTGCTCGAACTCGCGGACCTCCCCTACGTCGGCGCCGGCGTGACGGCCTCCGCCGTCGGGATGGACAAGGCGGCGATGAAGGGTCTCTTCCGCGCGCACGGTCTGCCCGTCGTCGAGTACGTGGTCGTGCTCCGCCGCGAGTGGCGAGCCCGTCCGGCCGCGGTGGCGGCGCGGCTCGCTACGGCGCCGGGCTTCCCCTGCTTCGTCAAGCCCTCGAACCTCGGCTCGAGCGTCGGCATCAGCAAGGTCCGCACGGCGGCCGACCTCCCGGCCGCGATCAACGAGGCCGCCCGCCACGACCGCAAGCTTCTGGTCGAGCGGGCGGTCGCCGGGCGGGAGATCGAGGTGAGCGTGCTCGGCAACGACGAGCCGCGCGCCTCCCGGCCGGGCGAGATCGTCTACGCGGGCGAGTGGTACGACTACGAGACGAAGTACGCGGAGGGACAGGCCACGCTCCGCGTCCCCGCGCCCCTCGCCCCGGAGCTCGAACGCCGCTTCCAGGAGCTCGCCCTCGCGGCCTTCCGCGCGATCGACGCGGCGGGCATGGCCCGCGTCGACTTCTTCCTCGAGGGCGACCGGATCCTGGTGAACGAGATCAACACGATCCCCGGCTTCACGAACACGAGCGTCTATGCGCGGCTCTGGGAAGCCTCGGGGCTTCCGTACGTGGAGCTGGTCTCGCGGCTGATCGACCTCGCCCTCGAGCGCCACCGCGACCGCCCCGGTTCGGCGTGATCCGCACGGCGCGAGGCCGGCCGGCGGTTGCTGACGGCCGGGCGCGCGGCGGACGGCCCGGGATCCCGGGGGCCGCGTCGCGCGGGGGACGTGGCGGGGGCGGCGCGCCGGCCCCCGTCGACCTGGCACGAAGCGCGGGCGGGCGCGAGCGCCCCCGGGGACCCGACGCCCCGGGCGCCCGTGCCTCCGGACGGCAGCGCCGATGGGGTCGGACCGGGGGCGCCGCCGCGTGAGAATCGTCATCACGGGCGGCGGCACGGGCGGCCACACGAGCGCGGGGCTCGCGGTCGCGTCGGCGCTCGCCCTGCAGGGCGTCGAGTGCGTGTGGATCGGCAGCCGCCACGGGATCGAGGCGGAGCGGGTCCCCGAGCGCGGGATCCCGCTCTACGCGATCCCGACGGGCAAGCTCCGCCGCTATTGGTCCTGGCAGAACCTGACCGACCTCGCGCTCCGAGTCCCCGCGGGGACCTGGCAGGCCTTCCGGCTGCTCGCCCGACTCCGGCCTGACGCCGTCTTCGCCACGGGCGGCTTCGTCGCCGTCCCCGTCGTCCTCGCCGCGGCGGTCCGGCGAGTGCCGGTCGTGATCCACGAGCAGACGGCCGTGCCCGGCCTCGCCACCCGGCTCACCGCGCGCTTCGCCGAGCGCATTGCCCTCACCTTCGCCGGCTCCGACCTGGGCTTGCCGGCGGAGCGGTGCGTCGTGACCGGCAACCCGCTGCGCGAGGAGCTGCGCGGCGGCGCGCGCGAGCGCGCCCTCGAGCGGTTCCAGCTGGACCCGGCCGCGCCCCTCGTCTACGTGACCGGCGGCGTCCAGGGCGCCCACCGGCTGAACCAGGTCGTGGGCGCGGCGCTGCCCGGCCTGCTCGAGGCGGCGCAGATCATCCACCAATGCGGCGACAACCAGACGACGGGCGACCGGGGCTGGCTCGAGGCGCGCCGCGCCGCCTTGCCGCCGGCGCTCCGCGCGCGCTATCGCGTGGTGCCCTACGTGGGCACCGAGCTCGCCGACGTCTTCGCCGCCGCCCAGCTCGTGATCAGCCGCGCGGGGGCGGGCACCGTCAACGAGTGCTGCCAGCTCGGCCTCCCCGCCTTCTACGTCCCCCTGCCCGGCGCCCGCGGCGACGAGCAGACCGCCAACGCACGGCTCGTGGAAGCCGCCGGCGGCTGCGTGGTGCTGCCGGAGCCGGCGCTGACGGCCGAGCGTCTCGTGGCGACGGTCCGGCCGCTCCTCGCCGCACCGGCGCGCCTCAAGGAGATGGGGGAGCGCGCCCGCACGCTGGCCCGACCCGACGCTGCCCGCCGGATCGCGGAGCTCTGCCTTCAGATCGCACGCGGCGGGCGGCCGTGAAGGTCCCGCCGGAGCGGGCAGCCCCGGCACCGCGGCCGGGTGCGGTGCGCCTCGACGAGCGCCCGCACGGCCTCGGAGGAGGTACCGGGCGCGATCAGCCGGTGGCGGGCGAGCACCCGCCGCAGGTAGGCGTCCACGACGAAGACCGGCCGGCGGCCCGCGTAGAGGAGGATCGTGTCCGCCGTCTGGGGGCCGAGCCCGGGCACCGCCAGGAGCGCCGCCCTGAGGCCGCCGAGCTCCTCCCACCGGAGCCGCGCCATCCGACCGCCGAGGCGAGCCTGCACGAAGTCCACGAACCAGCGCAGGCGCCTAGCCTTGACCCGGTAGGTCCCGGCCGGGCGGATGAGCCCGGCGCGCGCGACCGGGGCCAGGGCCGCCAGCCGGCGGGGCACGAGGAGCCGGCGCGCCCGGAGCGCTCGGAGCGCACGCTCGACGTTCTCCCACGCCGTGTGTTGGGCGAGGATCGCGCCCACGGCGATCTCGAACGGCGTTCGGCTCGGCCACCAGTGCTGCGGCCCGAAGCGCTGTCCGAGCGCCGCGTAGGGCCGGAGCAGGCGCCCTCGGAGCCGGTCGCGCGGCGGCCCCAGCCGGCGGCGGCCTAGGGGCGGGGCGGACGCGGTGCTCGGCCTCATCTTACTGCTGCAGAGTCTGACGATCGCGGTGAGCGGGCCGCCGACCTCACCGGAATATCTCCCGCTCCGGCTCGCGGAGGCCGAGGGGTATTTCGCCGACGCCGGCCTCCTGGTCACGCTCCGGTCGACGCGCGCCGACGCCGGCGCGGCCGAGGCGCTGGCCCAGCAACAGGCCGACCTCGCGGCGACCTCGGTGGAGGCGGCCCTCCGCTTCGGCATGGCCAAGACCGGCGAGGCGCCCCACATCGTGTTCGGCCTCACGGCGGCGCCGCCAGCCGTCCTGGCGGTGCCGGCCGCCTTCGGGCCGACGACGCGCTCCGTGCGGGACCTCGCCGGCAGCGCGGTCGGGATCTCGAGCCCCGGCGCGCCGGAGCAGACCTGGTTCCTCGCGCTCCTCTCGCGAGCCGAGCTTCGCGTGACCCAGGTGAGCCTCCTGAGTTACGGAGAGCAGGCGCTCGCCGGGGCGCTGGCCCGCGGGGAGCTCCGCGCGGGGCTCGTCGACGATCCGCTTGCGAGCCGGCTCTTGGCCGACGGCACGGTGATGGCGCTCGCGGACTTCCGGGACCCCGACCTAAGCGCCCGCGCCCTCGGCCGGCCGACCGTGCACGCAGCCGTCTTCGAGTCCGCCCGGCGCCGCGTCCCCGACGCCCAGCTCGAAGCCCTCGCCCAGGCCCTCCTTCGCGCGGTCGCCAGACTCGAGACGGCGAGCGCGGACGAACTCGTGGCGCGGCTGCCCCGGCAGGCGGTCGGGCTGCCAGACGACTTCGCCGTCCGCCTGGCCGGCAGCCGCTCGCTCTACCTTCCGCAGGGCCTCGTCGAGCCCCCGGCCCTCGAGGCGACGATCGCCATGATCCGCGAGTACGTCCCCCTCCCGAAGGTCCTGCGCGGCGCCCGCGTCGCCGAGATGCTCCGCCTCGGGCCGCTCCGCCGCGTGCTCACCCCCGGCGGAGCACGCTGACGCCGAACGACTCGAGGAGTGCCTGCGTGGTCGCGAGCGGGAGCCCGACGACGTTCGTGTAGCACCCCTCCACCGCCGCGACGAGTCGTCCGCCGCCCGCCTGGACCGCGTAGGCCCCCGCCGCGTCGAGCGGCTCGCCCGTCCTGACGTAGGCCTCGATCTCCGCGTCCGAGTAGTCGCGCATCGTCACCTGAGTGCGCACGACCGCCGTCCGTTCGCCGCGCGCGCGGGCGCGCACGACCGCCACGCCGGTCACGACCTCGTGCCGCTGGTTGCGGAGGCGGCGCAGCATCCCGACCGCCTCCGCCGCGGCGCGGGGTTTTCCCAGGATCTCTCCGGCGACGACGACGAGCGTGTCCGCGCCGAGCACGACGGCGTCGGGGACCCCGTCGGCGACGGCGCGGGCCTTGGCCAGCGCGAGCGCCACCACGACATCGGCGGGCGGCCCCGGGGGCGGCGTCTCGTCGATCGCGCTCGGCAGGATCCGGAACTCGCGGCAGATCTGGCCGAGCAGCTCCCGGCGCCGCGGCGACGCCGACGCCAGCACGAGCTCCAGACCGGGAGGGCTAGAGTCGGCGGAGTGCGAGCGCGGCGATGACAACGCCGATCAGCCCGACCAGGTTCACCTTGAGGGAAAAGCCGAGCGTCAGGGAGACGAAGCGGAGGTCGAGGGTGGCCGGCGTCGTGAGCCCGATCGTGGGGCCCCGTGTCAAGACGTCCTGGACCCAGCCCTCTCGGAGCAGCGCCCCGAGCAGCTCGCCCAGGAGAGAGCCGACGACGAGGCCCGAGACGACGACGAGAAGGATCAGCCCGACCCCGCGCGGGGCCGGCACCTAGCCGACGATCAGGGGATGCCGGTCGGTGATGATGCGGTCCTGCCGCGCGATGGCCTCGCTCAGGAACTTCGGGAGGTTGAACGAGTGCAGGTGGGCCGCCCCCCCCCAGTACTCGACCGGGCCCCGGATCCGCTCGACGAGCAGCCGGTCGATCGTCTCGAGGGACTGCCGCCGGGGATCCCCGCCCTTCGAGGCGAGGATGAAGCCCCACGGGGTGCCAAAGCACGACACAAACGCCTGGTAGCCGGCCACGACGGGGAACACCTCCCGCAGTGTCCGGTGGACGGCTGCGAAGAATTGCGTCTCGCCGACCTTGGTCATCCCCGCCTGCATGGTGATGGCACCCCTGGCCGTGAGCCGCTCTCGGAGCAGCGTGTAGAACTCCTTCGTGAAGAGCAGGCACGCCGGGCCCTCCTCGAGGGGCTCGACGAGATCGACGATGATGAGGTCGAACCGCTCGTCGGTCCGCTCCAGGTAGGCGCGGGCGTCCTCGTGGCGGAGTTCGGTGCGGGGGTCGTCGAACGCGCCCTGGTGCATCTCGGGCAGGTGCTGACGGCAGAGGGCGACGACCTCGTCGTCGATGTCGACCATCACCGCGCGCTGGAGCGAGGGGCACTTGAGGATCTCGCGGAGCGTGGCCCCCTCGCCGCCCCCGATCACGAGGGCCCGGGTGGGCGGCAGGTCGACGGCCAGGAGGCCCGGGTGGACCAGCGCCTCGTGGTAGACGAACTCGTCAGCCTCGCTGCTCTGGATCCGCCCGTCGAGCACGAGACACTTGCCGTACGAGGCGGTCTCCATAATTTCCACCTGCTGGAACTTTGTGCGGGCCGAGACGATCGTCCGGACGATGGCGTGCATGTGGCCTTCGACGGGCGTGGTGGTCTCGAAGAACCACTTGTAGCTCTGCGGGTTGATCAACCGCTTCAGGCCCGGGCCACGGCGGCGCCCCGGTTGGACAGGAGCCCGCCCGCCTGCAGGAACATCCCCCGCTGCATCTCGACCACGGAGGTACGCTCGGCGGCGAACTGCTCGACCAGGTAGCTGGCGGCGACCTCGGGTTTCAGCACGTCCCCGCAGGAGAAGATGTCGACCGCCGCGTAGCGGTATTCGGGCCAGGTGTGGATCGAGAGGTGGGATTCGGCGATGACGACGACGCCGCTGATCCCGAACGGGTTGAACTCGTGGAACACGACGTCGACGATGGTGGCCTGCGCCCGCCTGGCGGCTTCTACGAGCGCGCCCTTCACGGCTTCCAGGCTGTCGATGGCATCGGGAGCGCAATCAAACAACTCGAGAAGCAGATGTCGTCCGAGGGCGTTCAATCCCGTGGCCTCCCCTTTCGGCGCCTGCGCCATCTACCGCACTCTCCTGGCGACACACCGTACGTCGCCCTCCCACTTCCTCTCACTGCGCTCGCCCAGCCGCGACGCGGCCGCGAAAAAATTTTACTGAATAAAACTTCCTCACAGTAGGGTCAGAAATTTTCGATTGCAAGAAAATAATGCGGCTTTCCGACCGCTTCGGCGCCGGGAGTCGGGCAAAATTCCGCTTGCATTCGGTCGACCACCGGCTAAAGTGGGCTGAAGAACGAGACGGGCGCGGCCGCGCAGGCCGCGCGACGACGAAGGAGGCGAGAAGGGAGGCGCGAATGCGCAAGAAGGTCACCATGGCGGCGGCGACCGCCGGCCACGCGGAAGGCGGCAGCTGCCTCAACGCCTTCGACAACGCCCTGCTGGCGGCAGGCATCGGCAACCTCAACCTCGTCAAGGTCTCGAGCATCGTTCCCCCCGACGTTGACATCATCGAGCTCCCGAAGCTCACGGCCGGCGCCCTCGTCCCCGCCGCCTACGCGGCGATCACGAGCGACGTGCCCGGTCAGGTCCTGGCCGCCGCCGTCGGCTACGCGCTCCCGGACGATCCGGCCAAGCCCGGAGTCATCATGGAGTACCACGACCGGGCCGACCGGCAGACGGCCGAGCGGACGACCCGGGAGATGCTGGACGAAGCGTTCCGAGTCCGGGGTGAGACGATCCGCGAGGTGAAGGTCGTCGCGACGGAGCATACCGTTCTTCGGGTCGGCTGTGCCGTGGCCGCGATCGTGCTCCTGTCCGACGACGACCTCGCCTAGCGGGCCTCGGCCCGGTTTGAAGGGTGAGGCCAGCGTCGCCCCGGTTCATCGCCTGCGGGGAGCCCCCCGCTGCGGGCGGGATCGTCGTCTTCGGCATCCCCTTCGAGGGCCGGGTCAACCTCCGGAAGGGCGCCCAGGCCGGGCCGCGGGATCTCCGGCTCGCCTCGGACTCAATCGAGACCTACTCGGCCCTCCTCGGCCGGGATCTGGAAGACCTCCTCCTGTGCGACCTGGGTGACTGCGAGCTACCGGCCGACGCCGCGCCCCGGGTGCAGCTCGACGCCGCCCGCGACGAGATCGGACGCTGGTGGCATCCAGCACTCCGCCCGTTCATGCTCGGCGGCGACCATACCGCCACCGTCCCGGTGATCGAGGCGATCGCCCCCGCCCTCCCGGAGCTCCGGATCCTCCAGCTCGACGCCCATCCCGACACCCGCGAGGAGTTCCTGGGCGAGCGATACAACTACGCCTCGGCGATCGCCCGAGTCATGGACGTCGTGCCGGCCGACCGGGTGTACCAGGTCGGTATGCGGACGGGGTCCAGGGAGGAGTTCGAGCACCGGCGGCCGAACTTCTTCCCGGTGATGGCCGGGCACCCGCTCGACGTCATCAGGCGCCTCCTGCCGGAGCTCCAGGGCTACCCGCTCTACGTGACGATCGACGTGGACGTGCTCGACCCGGCGCACGCGCCGGGCACCGGCTCGCCGGAGCCGGGCGGACTCAGCGTTCCCGAGCTGATCGAGATCGTACGCGTGCTCGGCGCCGCCTCGGTCATCGGCGGCGACCTCGTCGAGGTCGCCCACGCCTGGGATCCGACCGCCCGCACCGGCATCGCCGCCTCCTGGGTGATCCGGGAGGCCCTCCTGGCCTGGTGGGGCAAATGACGGGGCTGCTCGGCGCCGGCCGGCCTAGGCCGGGGCGAGCCCGGCGTGGGCCGGGTCGCGCCGAGTCGTCATCGGGCGGGGCGGCCGTGACGGCGCCCGCTCGACGGGCGAGCCGGACAGGGCGAGTGACCGAGTCGAGACCCCACTATTCGGCGCCGCGGCTCTACGAGATCGCCTTCGACCTGAACCGCAAGGCCGAGGTCGACTTCCTCGAGGGCTGCTTCAAACGGTTCGCGCGGCGCCGGGTGCGTCGGGTGCTCGACATCGCCTGCGGCACCGGCCCGCATCTCCTCCGGCTGGCCGCGCGTGGCTACCGGATGTCGGGCCTCGACCTCTCGCCCGCGAACATCGCCTTCCTCGCCCGGCGGGCGCGCCAGGCCGGGTTCGAGCCCGACCTCCTCGTGGGGGACATGGCGGACTTCCGGCTCCGGGCGCCGGTCGACGCGGCGATATGCATGCAGGACTCGCAGGGGCACCTCCTCACCAACGAGCGGCTCCTGGCCCACCTGCGCGCGGTCGCGCGCGCCCTCCGCCCGGGCGGCCTCTACGTGTTCGACCGCTACATGACCTCGTCGTGGACCGACCCGGCCCGCCGGTGGAGCTGGTCCAGGCGGCGGGGGCGGCTGATCGTGCGCGCGTCGTTCTCGGCCCTCAACGACGTCGACCCCGTCTCCCAGGTCTTTCGGGAGCGGATGGAGCTCGAGGCGATCGAGAATGGCACCCGGCGCCTGTACCGCCAGAGCCACCTCTCCCGCATGGTCTTTCCCCAGGAGCTGAAGTCGCTGGTCCTGCTGGCGGGGCAATTCGAGTTCGTGCAGTGGTTCTTCGGCTTCAAGCCGCACCAGCTCCTCGAGCGCTCTCGCCACCCTCTGCTGATGGTCGTTGTCCTCCGGAAGAAGCCCTAGCCCGCGGCTCCGGCTCCGGCGCGCGGGGGGACGGAGCCGCACCCATCCCTGGATCTACGCGGGCGAGATCGCCGGGCTCGAGGGCGCTCCCGAGCCCGGCGACGCCGTCACCGTCCTGGACCAGGCCGACGCCCTCGTCGGCCGGGGGTTCTACAACCCCCGGGCGAGCCTCGCCTGCCGGATCCTGACCCGCCGGGACGAGCCGATCGATCCGGCCTGGTTCGCGCGCCGGATCGGCGAGGCCGCCGCCTACCGGCAGGCCCTCGACCTCCCAGGACAGGCCCACCGTCTCGTCTGGAGCGAGGGCGACGGCCTGCCCGGTCTCGTGGTCGACCGCTACGCCGAGGTCGTCGTGGTCCAGTGCCTGACGCTCGGGATGTCGCGGGCGCTGCCGTGGATCGCCGCCGGCCTGCGCGGGGCGGTCGGCGAGGTCGCCGTCTACGTGGCCGACGAGCCCGGCGCCGCCCGGCTCGAGGGCTTCGAGCCGCGACGGGGATGGCTCGACGGGGACGGGCCCGAGACCGTAGTCGTCGCCGAGGGCCCGGCCCGGTTCACCGTGCGGGTCGGGACGGGCCACAAGACCGGCCTCTACCTCGATCAGGCCGAGAACCGGCTGCGGGTCGCCCGCTGGGCGGCCGGCCGGACGGTGCTCGACGCCTTCGCCTATACCGGCGCCTTCGCCGTCCAGGCGCTCGCCGCGGGTGCGGCGCGGGCCCTCTGCGTGGAGTCCTCGCCGGTCGCGGGGGCCGGGGCTGCCGCCGACCTCCTGCTGAACGGGTTCAGCGGGCGGGCAGAGCTCCGAGCGGCGAACGCCTTCGACGAGCTGCGCCGGCTCGAGCGGGCGCGCGCGCGCTTCGGCCTCGTGATCCTCGATCCCCCGCCGTTCACCCGCCGCAAGGGCGCGCTCGACGCGGCGGCCCGCGGCTACAAGGAGATCAACCTGCGGGCGATGCGCCTGCTCGAGCGGGGAGGGATCCTGGCCACGTTTTCCTGCTCGCATCACGTCTCTCCCGCCCGGTTCGAGGAGGTGTGCCGGGCGGCCGCGGAGGACGCTGGCGCGGCGATGCGCACGCTCGAACCGCTCGGCCAGAGCCGCGATCATCCGGTCTTGCTAACGGTCCCGGAAACGCGTTATCTGAAGGGGCTGCTGCTGGAGAAGCTCTAATCGACCGCGGCGAAGGAGACCATCGTGAGAGAGAACACGCTGAAAGCGATCTGGGCCAGGGGCGACGCGGTGATCAACGGGTGGCTGGCGATTCCCAGCGCCTTCTCCGCCGAGGTGATGGCCCACCAGGGATTCGACTCCCTCACGGTGGACATGCAGCACGGCGTGGTCGACTATCAGGCCGCCGTCACCATGCTGCAGGCGATCTCCACCACCCCGACCATCCCGCTGGCCCGGGTCCCCTGGAACGACCCCGGCTTCTCCATGAAGGTGCTCGACGCGGGCGTCTTCGGGCTGATCTGCCCGATGATCAACACCCGGGCGGACGCCGAGGCGCTGGTCCGCGCGTGCAAGTACCCGCCGCTCGGCTACCGGAGCTTCGGGCCGGTGCGCGCGTCGATCTACGCGGGCCCCGACTACGGCGACCGGGCCAATGCCGACGTCCTGGTCATCCCGATGATCGAGACGAAGCAGGCCGTCGAGAACATCGACGACATCCTCAGCGTGCCCGGGATCGACGCCGTCTACGTCGGGCCGGCCGACCTGAGTCTGTCGCTCGGCTGCGCGCCGGGGCTCGACAAGACGGATCCGCCCGTGGTGGACGCCATCCGGAAGATCCTCGCCGCCTGCAAGCGCCACCGGATCATCGCCGGCCTCCACAACAACACCGTGGCGTACGCGCAGAAGATGATCAACGACGGCTTCCAGTTCGTGACGATCGCCAGCGACAGCCGGTTTCTGGCCGCGAAGGCCAGCGAGGAGGTGGCGGCACTCCGGAAGTCGGGCGTGAGGACCGGCCGCCTCCCCGCCTACTAAGGGGGGCCGGTGCCGCGCCGTCGGCGCCAGCGAGACCGGTCAGGACCCCGCCCCGCGGCCGTTGTCTGCCTCCTCGCGCTGGCCGCCGGCGGCGCCGGATGCCGCTACTCGGTCCGGCTGGCGGCGCCGATCACCGGCAGGATCGTCGACGCCGAGACCCAGCGGCCGATCGCCGGCGCCGCGCTGACCCTCAGCCGGGTCATCGACTGCGGCGGGCGGACCCCGGACGGCAGCGACAGCTGGTACTACTCGCTGGTCGAGACGACGACGGGCGCCACCGGCCGCTTCTGGATCGCCAGCCTGGCCGGACGCATGCCCTGCGCGGTCTGGCGGCGCTACGAAGAGCTGAACATCGTCGCCCCCGGATACCTGCCGACGGTGGCGATCGACGCGGATGAGTCCCCGCCCTCGGCCCGCTCGGTCCGCGGAGGCTCGTTCTCCCTGCGGCCGATCCGGTACCGAAGCGAGCTCGACTTCCTCCGCCGGCCGGCCGACGTCCCCGCCCGAAACGGACTCCCGCTGCCTCGAACGGGACCGGTCTGGGTGGGCGCCCTCGCTGCCGCGCGCCAGCGTCCGCCGCGCCCTGCCGGCCCCGTGGGCGTCTTCGCGTCGCGCTCGGCCGCGGCGTTCGAGCGCGTGACCACGGCGAGCTATTCGACGATCCCCGACGTCGCCCGGCGTCCCTGGGTCGTGGCGCAGAACGGCCTCACGGGGGCGTTCTACGCGTGGACCCCGCGGGGCGATCCGTCGCCGCTCCCGATGCCGGGCGAGGCCGGGCTCTCGCTCGTCGGCGGCAGGCTGGAGGAACCCGCGCTGCTGGCCGACGGCCGGGTCTACCTGCCGGCGACCGGAGGGTCGCTCGCCGATCTCGGCCCGGACCGCTGGGTCCCCCAGCCGCCGCCGGTGGAGCGTACGCTGGGCGCCGCGACCCTCGGGACGTTCATGGCGACGCTCGAGGCCGGGCGCCGGGAAGTGGCGCTGTACGACCTCGACGCCGCGCGCGCCGGCCAGACGCCGGGTGGGCGGCGGGGGATTACCCTCAAAGGGCGCTTCGGCGTCAGCGACCTGTTCGGGTCGGCCGCGCCGCCCGACTGCGTGACGCGGATCGGGGGCGCCGCCCCCGACAGCGCGTTCGTCTTCATCCAGCGCGCTCGGAGCCAGTCCCAGGTGTACCTCCTGCGCGGCTTCGGCGACGGCCCGTTGGTCCTGAAGGTGCACCGGGTGCGGCTCCAGGGATCGCTGGCGAGCCCCGTCACCGCGTGCGACGGCGGCCAGTCGGGAATCTACGTCGCCCTGGCGGATTCGAGCTTGGTCCGGATCGACATCCGGTTGCGGGAGAAGACGGCCGAGGGCGAGCAGTGGGTCGCGGAGGTGACACATACGCTCGCCGGGCCGAGCTGGGGAGCCCCGCAACCGGTCAGGTCGCTCGCGGTCGGCCAGCTCACGGGCGATCGCGGCGAGGACGCGTTGGAAGTCCTCTATGCCGTCGCGGGCGACGGCCAGGTCTACCGGTTTACCGCCGACCTCCGTCCGGACCAGCGCCTCGAGGCCGAGCCGCCGGGCGGACCGTGAGGCGGGAGAGGGGAATCCGGGCGAGACCTCAGCGCTGGGCGGCCGTCCGGACCACCGCCGCCAATTCCTTGAGCGTGAAGGGCTTGCCGAGGACCGGCGCCCCCTCGGCCTCGATCGCCTGGGCCTCGGGCGAGCGGGGGTTCCCCGTCATGAAGATGGTCCGGCGCGCCAGCGGCGCCGCCCGCACCTCCAGCGCCGCCCAGAACTCGCGGCCGTCCATCTCCGGCATCTTCAGGTCGACGAAGACGACGTCGTAGGCGCCGGCCCCGACGCGCGCGAGCCCGTCCCGGCCGCCGATCGCGACGTCCGCCGTGTGGCCGAGGCTCTTGAGCAGGCTCGCGAGCACGTCGGCCACGCGCCGCTCGTCCTCGACGAGCAGCACGTGGAGCGGCCGCGATGGGAGCGGGAGCTCCCGCGGCGGCGCCGACGACGGCGCCGGCCCCGCGATCGGCAATTCGAGGTGGAAGGCGGCACCGCCCTCGGGGCGGTTCTCGGCCCAGAGCCTCCCCCCGTGCTCGCTGACGATCCCGTAGGAGACGGAGAGGCCGAGGCCCGAGCCCTCGCCCGGCGGCTTCGTCGTGTAGAACGGGTCGAAGATCCGCGGCAGATGCTCGGGCGGGATCCCCGGGCCGTCGTCGAGCACCTCGACGCGGACGGCGCCCTCGGCGGGGCGCACGCGGACGGTCAGCACGCCCCGGCCGCGGGCGGCCCGCATCGCCTGGTGCGCGTTCTGGACCAGGTTCAGCAGCACCTGCTGGACCTGGTTGTCGTCGGCCCACACCGGGGGCGCCGGCGCGAAGTCGGGGACCACGCGGACGTTGTCGAGCTGGAACTGGTAGGCCTTGAGCCCGAGGACCCGCTTGATCTGGTCGGCCACGACGCAGAGCGTGCGCTGGGGCGGGTAGACCCGCGCGAACAGCAGGAGGTTCTGCACGATCCCCGCGGCGCGGGCGCTCTCTTCGGCGATCACGCGCAGGCGGTCGCGGACCTCCTCGCTCGGCGCGCTCATCGCCAGCAGCTGCACCTCCCCGAGGATCGTGGTCAAGGGATTGTTGATCTCGTGCGCCACTCCCGCCGCCAGCTCGCCGACGGCGGCGAGCTTTTCGGCGTGGATCAGCTGGGCCTGGGTGCGCTTGAGCTCCTCGAGCTGCCGCCGGAGTTCGGAGTAGAGCCGCGCGTTGTCGAGCGCGACCCCGATCTGATCGGCCGTCGCCTCGAGCAGCTGCACCTCGGCGGGCGTGAACGGCTCCGGGACCTGCCGTCCGAGCGACAGCGTGCCGAGGATGCGGCCCTGGGCGCGGATCGGGACGCACACGAACCCCCGGATGCCGTCGGCGGCGACGGCATCGCGGGCGGCGGCGAAGAGCAGCGGGGACTCCGTCACGGCCGTGAGGGTCAGCGTCTGCCCCGAGGCGGCGACGTGCCCGATCAGCCCCTCACCTATCGGCAGGGCCCGGTTGACGCCGCGCAGGCGCTCGGACAGCCCGCGGTCGCCGCGAAGCTGGAGCGTCGAGCCGTCGGCAGCGACGAGGTGCAGGCTCGAGATCTCGTGGCCGGTGACGTGCGTGAGCGCGGCGAGCGCGGTCCGGAGGACCTCCTCGACGTCGAGCGACCGGCTGAGGGCCGACGCCACGGTGTGCAGGATCTCGAGATGCCGGCTCGGCTCCACGGCGGGGATCGACCCAGGGGCGGCCACAACGGGTATTCTACCCGGGGCGCCCCCGGGGAAGGGCCGTTCCCGGAGGGACGGCTCCGCCGCCGGTGACGCGGTCGCGGGAGTCTGCTAGGATGGCTGCCCGCATGACCCCGAACCACGTCAAGCAGAAGCTCCGGGCCGGCACGCCGTCGGTCGGGAGTTGGCTCAACATCGGCAGCCCCACTTCCGCGGAGACCCTTGCCGCGCTCGGCTTCGACTGGCTCTGCGTCGACATGGAGCACGGCCAGATCGACCTCGAGACCCTGGCGGCGATGCTGGCCGCGGTCGGACGCTACCCGGTGGCGCCGCTCGCCCGGGTCCCCGAGATCACCGAAGGCGCGATCAAGCGGGTGCTGGACGCCGGCGCGTGGGGCTTCGTCGCCCCCGACGTCCGGTCGCGGGAGGAGGTCGAGCTGATGGTGGCAGCGGCCAAGTACCCGCCCGCCGGGGTCCGGAGCTTCGGCGGCGGCCGCCATGCGCTCTCCTTCCGGACCGACCCCCTGACCTACTTCCGCCGCGCCAACGACGAGGTCCTGATCGTGGCCCAGATCGAGCACGTCGACGCGATCCGCCGGATCGACGACATCCTCGCCGTCCCCGGCCTCGACGCCTGCTACACGGGCCCGAGCGACCTCTGCGCCTCGGCCGGGCTCACGCCGGCCCTCGAGCCGGAGGACGCCGAGTTCGAGGCGATGATGCAGCGGCTGCTCGCCGCGGCCCGGCGCCGCGGCGTGGTTCCCGGCATCCATTGCGGCACGCCCGAGTACGCCAACCGGCGCCTGGCCGAGGGCTGGACGCTCGTCGGCATCGTCAACGACCTGCGCTTCCTGACGGCCGCGGCTCGGAGCTCTCGGGACGCCATCAAGGCCTGAGATGGCCGCGGGGCTCGACGTCCTCGGCGTCATCCCCGCGCGGCTGCAGTCGACGCGGCTGCCGCGCAAGGTGCTCCGCGACATCGCGGGCCGGCCGATGCTCTGCCACGTGTACGCGCGCGCCCGGCGGTCGCCGCTCCTCACAGACCTCCTCGTCGCGACCGACTCGGACGAGGTGCTGGCCGCCTGTCGCGGGCACGGCATCCCGGCGGTCCTCACCTCGCCCGATCACCCCTCGGGCACCGACCGCGTGTGGGAGGTCGCGCAGGCGCGCCGGGCCGACCTCTACGTCAACATCCAGGGCGACGAGCCCCTCGTCACGCGCGGCCACATCGCGGCGCTCGTCGCTCCGTTCCGGGCCGAGGCCCCGCCGCAGGTGACGACGCTCAAGATCCGTCTCCTGCCCGGGGAGGCGGACAATCCCAACGTCAACAAGGTGGTCTGCGCGGCCGACGGCCGCGCCCTCTACTTCTCGAAGTACCCGGTCCCCTACGACCGCGACGGGCGGGGCGTCGTGCGCTTCAAGCATATCGGCCTCTACGCCTACCGCCCGGCCGCGCTCGACGCCTTTCACTCCCTCCGTCCCTCGCTCCTCGAGCGCGCGGAGGGGCTCGAGCAGCTCCGCTTCCTCGAGAACGGCCTCACGGTCATGGTCGTCGAGACCGAGGACCCGACGATCGGCGTCGATACCGAGGAGGACCTGCGCGCGGCCGAGGCGGCGCTGGCGCTGGCGCGCGACTGACGACGGCGGCGGACGTCCGCGGGCCGCCGTCAGGTGAGGTGCTTCACCCGCGGCATCAGCACGAGCGCCACCACCCCCACGACCGTGGCGGCGGCCGAGATCGCGAGCGGCGCCCCCAGCCGGTCCACCGCCCAGCCGAGGTCGAGCGCGCCGAGCGGCTGGAAGCCGATCACGGTGATCGTATACATGCTGACCACGCGCCCCCGCATCCGGTCCTCGGTCGTGTGCTGGAGGAGGGTCTGGGTGGTCGAGGAAAACGCCGTGGCGCACGCCCCGACCAGGACCAGGATCGCGACCGACAGGAGGTAGTGGGCAGAGGTCGCGAAGGCGATCACGGCGACCACGAAGAGGCCCGCGCTTGCCACCAGGAGCCGGCCCTTGCCGCGGACGTCGGCGAACCGAGCGAGCGCGAGCCCGCCGAGCACGGTGCCCAGACCGGGGGCGGAGGAGAGCAGGCCGAGCGCCCGCTCGTCGAGGTGCAGCACGAGCCGGTAGACCGGCAGCATCTGGTTGTACGGCGCGCCGAAGAGGCCGAAGGCGGCCGCCAGCAGGGTCAGGGCGCGGAGCGTCGGGTGACCCCAGATGTAGGAGAGTCCGTCCGCGACCTGCCGGAAGACGGGGGGATGCGCGGCGCGCGGCGGCGCCGCGGGCAGCCTGAGGAGGGCCAACGCGACCAGGACGGCGCCGAAGCTGACGCCGTTGAGATAGAACGTCGAGGCGAAGCCGGCCGCGGGGACGAGCAGGCCGGCCAGCGCCGGCCCGAGGACGGCGGCCCCGTTGAAGGTGACCGACATGAGCGCGATCGCGGACAGGAAGTCCTCCCGCGGCACCAAGTGGGGCAGCAGCGCCTGGCGCGAGGGCTGGTCGAAGGCGAGCACGGTCGCCGAGAGGAAGCCGAGTAGCCAGACGTGCCAGACCTGGATCCAGCCGGCCTGGGTCAGGAACCCCTGGACCAGCGCGAAGGCGGCCGCCAGAGCCTGGGTCGCGTAGAGCAGGCGGCGCTTGTCGACCCGGTCCGCGATCGTCCCGCCGACGAGCGAGAGCGCGATCAGCGGAAGCGCGCGCGCGAGCCCGAGGATGCCGAGGTCCGTGGCGCGGCCGGTCATCTCGTGGATGAGCCAGGCCTGGGAGACGAGCTGCATCCAGGTGCCGACGTTGGAGACGATGAGGCCACCCCAGAGCAAGCGGAAGTTGCGGTGACCGAGCGCGGCGAAGCGGGGGGGGCGGGGCCCGGCCGCCGGGCGCCGGATCGTGGCGACAGGCTCCTCCCGCGGCCCGGGACGCGTCACGGCCGCGTCCGCTCGCCCGCCGGGCGCGGGAGAGCACGGCCGGCCGGGCCGGCTGTGGGCCGACGGGGCGCGGTGAGGCCTCGATCGTCCGCCGCCCGCCTCCGCCCGCGTCTGGCGCCGCCCCGCCGGACGCGGAGCGAGTCCCGGATCGAGCGGGCGCTCGGCATCGGTCGGCTAGCGGAGGGAGGACCGGAGCGCCGGAAACCACCCGGTCAGCGGCGAGTCCTCGCAGAGGATCGTGTCGTCGCGCACGGCACCGGTGGAGATGAGCCCGAACGGCACGCCGACCAGCTCGGAGAGCCGGTCGAGGTACTGCCGCGCCTTGGCCGGGAGATCCCCGAGCGTCCGCGCGCCCGCCGTCGAGGTCTGCCAGCCCGACAGCTCCTCGTACACCGGCTCGGCCGCGGCCCAGATCCGCTCCTCCACCGGGAACTCCGTCAGGAGCTCGCCCTCGTACCGGTATCCCGTGCAGACCTTGATGACATCGCACTGGTCGAGGACGTCGAGCTTCGTCAGCGCGAGCGCCTCGCACCCGTTGAGGCGCACGGCATAGCGGCCGACCACCGCGTCGAACCAGCCGCAGCGACGGGGCCGCCCGGTGACCGCGCCGTACTCGTTGCCGCGCACCCGGATCAGCTCGGCGGCCTCGCCGTGGAGCTCGGTCGGGAAGGGGCCGCCGCCCACGCGCGTCGTGTAGGCCTTGGAGACGCCGAACACGCCGTCGATCTTGGTCGGGGGCACCCCGGTCCCCGTCGACGCGCCGCCCGCCGTCGTCGACGACGAGGTGATGTACGGGTACGTGCCGTGGTCGACGTCGAGCATCGTCCCCTGGGCGCCCTCGAAGAGCACGGAGTAGCCGGCGTCGATCCAGCGCGCCAGCAGCAGCGCGGTGTCCGTGATGTAGGGGGCGAGCCAGCCGGCGAAGCGGAGATAGGGGATCAGGATCTCCTCGACGCTGAAGGTCGGCGCGTCGTAGATGTCCCGCAGGAGCCGGTTTTTCTGGGTGACGTTGTACTCGAGCTTCTCGCGGAAGAGGCGCTCGTCGAGCAGGTCGGCCATGCGGATGCCCACCCGGCCGGCCTTGTCCACGTAGGCGGGCCCGACGCCCTTGCCGGTGGTGCCGATGCGCCGGTTGCCGAGCTTGGCTTCGGAGGCGCGGTCGAGCGCCGGGTGGTACGGCAGGATCAGGTGGGCGTTCTTGGAGATGAAGAGGTTGCCGTCCAGCACGATGCCGCGCTGGACGAGCGACTCCATCTCCTGGATCAGCGACGCCGGATCGACGACCACCCCGCAGCCGATGAGGCAGCGCCGCCCGGGGTGGAGGATGCCCGACGGGATCGACTGGAGGACGAACTTCTCGCGCCCGACGACCACCGTATGGCCGGCGTTGTTGCCGCCCTGGTAGCGGACGACGACGTCGACGTAGGGCGTGAGGACGTCGACGACCTTGCCCTTGCCCTCGTCGCCCCACTGCGTGCCGAGCACGACGATGTTAGACATCGAAGTACCGCGCGGGCGCCTCGAGCACGGCGGCGATCGGCAGCTCGCGCGCGGCGCCGTCGCCGAGCTCGATCGCGCGCAGGTGCCCGGGAGCGATGTCGGGCCGGCCCACCACGAGGACCCGGCGCGCCCGCAGCGCGCGCGCGTACCCGATCGACTCCTCGAGCCCGCGGGTGATAATGTCGCGGGCGACGGAGGCGCCGAGGTCACGGAGCCGCCGCGAGAGCGAGAGGGCGGCCGTCTTCTCGGGGGTGAAGTCGATGATGAAGAACTCGGGGCCCGCGAGCGGCACCGTGACGCCCTGCGTCTCCATCGCGAGCAGCGCGCGGCCGACGTCGAAGGCAAAGCCCGTGGCCGGGCACTCGTAGCCGAACCGCCCGAGCATCTGGTCGTAGCGCCCGCCGCCCGCGATGGAGGCGCCGAGACCGGTCACGTACGCCTCGAAGTGGACCCCCGAGTAGTAGTCGAAGCCGCGGACCTCGCCGAGGTCCAGGATCACCGAGTCGGCGAGGCCGTAGATCCGGACGAGACGGTACACCTCGGAGAGGTTTTCGAGCGCGCGCTCCGAGCGCGCGTTGCGGACGAGGCGGCCGGCGCGCGCGAGCGCGTCGTCGCGGCCGACGAGCGCGGGCAGGGCCAGGAGCGCCTCCCCGACGTGGGCGGCCGGCGCGAGCTCGCCGACGAGCCGCGCGAGCGCGGAGGCGTCCTTGCGGGAGAGCGCCGCCTGGAGCTCCCGGGCGCGCGCGCGGTCCCCCTTGATCTCGTCGAGGAGGCCGCGCAGGAACTCCGCATGGCCGACGTCGAGCTGGAAGCGCTCGAGCCCGAGGGCCCGCAGCCCCTCCACGGTCATCGCGATCATCTCGGCGTCGGCCTCCGGCTTCTCGAGCCCGACGAGCTCGACGCCGGCCTGGTAGAACTCGCGGTAGCGCCCGACCTGCGGCTCGTCGTAGCGGAAGACGTTCGTCAGGTAGGCGAGGCGGATCGGCCGCGGCTCGTCCCGGAGCCGGGTGGCGACGATGCGCGCGATCTGGGGCGTGACGTCCGCGCGCAGCGCGAGCAGCCGCCCGCTCTCCCGGTCGACCAGTTTGTACATCTTCTCCTGGAGCTCGACGTCTGTGCCGAGCGAGAGCACGTCAAAGTACTCGAACGACGGCGTGACGATCTCGCGGTAGCCCCAGGCGGTGAAGACGCCGAGCAGGCGCTCCTCGACCCAGCGCTTGCGCGCGGCCTCGTCGGGGAGGTAAATCTTGGCGCCCTTCGGCAGCTGGATGTTGCCCCCCGGGTCAGGGCTCACGGGGCGCCTCCAGGTGCCCGAGCGTGTTCATCCGGTGCACGGTCGCGGAGTCGGGCCGATACTCGATCTCGCTGATTCCGGCGGGCGTGGCGTGCACGACCCACAGGCGCTCCGGCCCGAGGCCGAGCGCCTGCAGCACGATCAACCGCACGATCACGCCGTGGGTCACCAGCACGACGGTCTGCCCGGCGTGAGCCCCCGCGAGCCGGGCGAGCCCACCGAGCGCCCGCGCGCCCGCCGTCGCGAGGTCCTCGCCCGCCGGAAAGCGGACCGTGTGCGGCTCCGCGCGCCACGCCGCGTGGAGCCCGCCGAACCGCGCCTCGACCTCGTCGAGGGTCATCCCCTCCCACGCGCCGAACGAGATCTCCTTGAAGGCCTCGTCCGCGATCACCCCGAGCCCGGACGGCTTCGCGATCTCGGCGGCCGTCTCGCGCGCACGCCCGAGCGGGCTCGTGTAGACCCGGGCCGCGCCCGACCCGGCGAGGGCGCGGGCGGTCCTCTCCGCCTGCACGCGCCCGTCGGCTGAGAGCGGGACATCCCGCCATCCCTGGAACCGGCGCTCGCGATTCCACGCGGTTTCCCCATGACGCACGAGGATCAGGCGAAAGGAACTCACGGAACGGATATTGTAGCGGATTACTTCGGCCCGGCGCTCACCGGCCTACAACTTCACGAGCTTGGCGAGCACGATGTCCGGCATGGCGCGGATCTCGTCGAGCACCGCCTCGGGCACCGGGTCGTCCAGATTGAGGATGGAGACCGCCCGCCCGCCCCGGCGCTCGCGGCCGAGCTGCATGCCCGCGATGTTGATGTGATGGCGGCCGCACAGGGTGCCGATCCGGCCGACGACGCCGGGGACGTCCAGGTTGGCGAACACGAGCATCCAGCCCTGCGGGACCGCCTCCAACGGGTAGCCGTCGATCCGCACGATCCGCGGCTCCCGGTGGTTGAAGAGCGCGCCGGCGACGCTCCACTCCCCGCGGTCGGTGGCGAGCGTCGCGCCGAGCAGGCTCGCGAAGCCGCCGCTGTCGGGGGTGGAGGTCTCGACGACGCGGAGGCCGCGAGCCCGGGCGACCAGCGCGGCGTTCACGTCGGTCACGCGTTCCTCCAGAATCACGTTCAGGAGCCCCCGGAGGAATGCGAGCGTGAGCGCGTCCGTCGGGTGCTCGGCCAGCCCGCCGCCGTAGGCGAGCCGCGCCTCCGCCATGCGGCCCTCGGCGAGCTGGGCCAGGAAGGACCCCAGACGCTCGGCGAGCGTGAAGTAGGGCGCCAGCTCGCGCAAGGTCTCGGCGTCGGCCGACGGCATGTTGACGGCGTTCAGCACCATGCCGCGGAGGAGCGCCGCCGCGACCTGCTCGGCGATGGCCAGCGCCACCGTGGACTGGGCCTCCTCGGTCGACGCGGCCAGGTGCGGCGTGACGATCACCTGGTCGAGCCCGAGCAGCGGGTGCCCCGCCGGCAGCGGCTCCTGCTCGAAGACGTCGAGGGCGGCCCCGCCCACGCGCCCGGCCCGGATCGCCGCCGCCAGCGCGGCCTCGTTGACGACGCCGCCCCGCGCGCAGTTGATGATCCGCACCCCCGCCTTCATCCGCGCGAACTGCGCCTCGTCGAGGAAGTTCCGCGTGTCCTTGCTGAGCGGGGTGTGAATCGAAATGAAGTCCGACCGCTGGAACAGATCGTCGAGCTCGACGCTCTCGACGCCCAGGCGCTCGGCGGCCTCCCGCGGCAGATAGGGATCGTAGGCGATCACCTTCAGGCTGAGGCCGAGCGCCCGGCGCGCGACCTCGGACCCGATCCGGCCGAGGCCCACGACGCCGAGGACCTTGTTGTAGACCTCGACGCCGGCGTACCGGCTCTTCTCCCAGCGGCCCGCCTTGAGCGCGCCGTGGGCCTGCGGGAGATTGCGGGCGAGGGCCAGCAGGAGCCCGATGGTGTGCTCGGCGACCGCAATCGTGTTGCCGCCGGGCGTGTTCATCACGATGACGCCGCGCTCGGTCGCCGCGTCGACGTCGATGTTGTCGACGCCGGCGCCGGCACGGCCGATGACGACCAGGTCCGGGTCGGCCTCGACGACCGCGCGGGTGACCCTCGTCGCGCTCCGGACGATCAGGCCGTGGAGGCCGCGGAGCCGCGCGACGAGCTCGGCCTCGGCGAGGGTCGGGACGGTCTCGACCTCGAGGCCTTCCTTCCGCAGATAGTCCACGCCGACGGGGGACAGCCCGTCCGTGACGAGGACCCGCTTCACGGCTTCTCGGCGAAGACCTTCTGGGCGGCCCGCACGCTCGCCCCGAAGTCGACCGGCACCCCGAGCTCGGCCAGCACCTGCTCGAGCGCCGCCAGGGCGGAGATCGTGTCGAACTCGGCCGCGTACCCCATGTGCCCGAGGCGGAAGATCCGGCCCTTCATCTCCCCCTGCCCGCCGGCGATCGTGATGTTGTGCGTCTTCGAGAACGCGGCGACGATCTTCTCGGCGTCGACGCCCCGTGGCGCGTGGACGGAGGTGAGCGCCGGGCTCGGCGTAGCCTTGGCGAACAGTTCCAGGCCGAGCGCCTCGACGCCGGCGCGGGTCGCGCGCGCGAGCCGGTCGTGGCGCTTGAACACCTGCGGGAGGCCCTCCGCCTCCAGCATCCGGAGCACCTCACGGAGCCCCACGATGATCGACACCGCGGGCGTGAAGTGCGCCTCGCTCTTCACGACGAACGCCCGCTCCTGGATGAGGTTGAAATAGTACTTGGGCAGGGTGGAGGTCTTCGCCCGGGCCCACGCTCGCTCCGAGAGCGCGCAGAAGCCGAGCCCGGGCGGCAGCATCAAGCCCTTCTGGGAGCCGGCGACGACCACGTCCACCCCCCAGGCGTCCGTCTCGAGGTTCGCGATCGCCAGGCTCGAGACCGCGTCAACGATCAGGATCGCGTCGGTCGGCCGGGTCACGGCCGCGAAGCCCCGGACGTCGTGGAGCACGCCCGTCGACGACTCGCTGTGCTGGGTGAGCACGGCCTTGATCGACGGCGTCTTGCCGAGGGCCTCGGCGACCCGCTCGGCGGGCACGGTCTGCCCGAAGGGGGCCGCCAGCTCGATCACGTTGAGACCGTAGGCCTTGCCGATCTCGACCCAGCGCTCGCCGAACTTCCCCGCCCGCACGACCGCGACCGTGTCGCCCGCGGAGAGTGTGTTCACCACGGCGGCTTCCATTGCCCCCGTCCCCGAGCAGGCGAGCGGCACGACGTCGGTTTGCGTCTGGAAGATCCGCGCGAGCCCGCGCCGCACCTCCGTGAAGAGCGCCTCGTACTCGGGCGTCCGGTGGTGGATCATGGGCTGGGCCATGGCGAGCAGCGCCTGGCTCGGGACCGGCGTCGGACCGGGGGCCATCAGCTGGTATTTCTTCATCGGCGAGTCTCCACGTCGCGTGCGCCGCAATCAACGCCGCGACGACCGAGCCGCGCCCGCGGCGCACCTCCGTCATGATACCCCAAAATCAGCGGATGCGAAGCCCGGCCGCGCGCGGGGCGCCCCGGACGGAACGACCGAGGGCGGTCACGAAGATCGCGTCGAGCCCAGCCGCGTGCGGCGAGAAAAAGTCCGTCACGTCGCGGTCGTAGAACGTGAGGCCCGAGGCGCCGAACCCCTGCGCGTAGGCGGCGAGGTAGGCGCGGCCGCCGGCCCAGCCGGCCGCGAGGTTCGCCAGCCGGTAGCCGCGATTGCCCCAGATCCCGAGGATCGGATCGAGCGGCGCGAGGAAGTAGATGACCGCGGCGGCGTCGCCGCCGAGCGGCTGCTCGAGGCAGAGGTACGCCGACCGGGCCCGGTGGTCGCCGGCGCGCAGCGCCTCGAGGCGCGGCTCCCCGGGCCAGTAGCCATAGCTCCCCGGCGCGATCCCCTCGACGGCGCTGACGATCAGGTAGAGCCACACCAGGGGCCCCGGGACGTCGGCCGGCATGGGGCTCGTGGCCGCGGCGAGCGCGGTCGACAGCTCGACCGCCGTCAGCGGCTCGTGCGCGAACTGCCGCGTCGACGCGCGGCGGAGGATCGTCTCACCGAGGCCCCGCCCGGCCGCCGGCCGCGGCGGCGGCAGCAGGACGGGCTGCCCGCGCGGGGTCCGCGCGGGCAAGGGTCCGCCCTGCCGCCAGGCGCGCACCGCCTCCGGCGTGTCGAGCATCGACGCGGCGTGCACCTCGCGGAGGGCGGGGTAGTCCACCTCCGCAGACGAGAGCGGGAGGACCGGGTGGCTGATCGGGGGGACGCCCGAGGCGCCCGGGGGGCCCGCCGGGTTGACCGGCGAGGGGCGGGCCGAGGCCCGGCCGACGCCCGTCGGCGCGAGCCCCAACCCCACGAGCTCGAGGGCGGCCTCCCGCGCCGGATCGAGGCCGAGCAGCCGGCCGAGGTCGGCGTCGACGAACGCCGTCAGGATCCGCGGCGCGAGCCCGAGCAGGCCGGCCGCCGCCAGCATGTTCGCGAGCATCGTCCCCGAATCCCAGAAGAGATGGCGGTAGGCGCGCGCCTGGTATTTCCAGGTGTTGCGCCAGTAGATCGCCGAGAGCACGAGCGTCGACGGCCGGCGCGCCAGCTCGGGCTCGGCGGCGGCGTCGGCGAGGGCCCCCCGATAGTCTCCGTCGCGGAGGCGCCGCAGGCGGAAGTCGCCCGGCGAGAAGTGATAGACCCCGGCGCCGAGCCCCTCGACCGCCCCGGCGACGACATATACCTCGGTCTGGTACAGGGCGCCCGTCGACGGCGCCGCGCGAAAGCGGGTCTCCTCTCCGCCCGGATAGGTCTTCTTCCGCGTGAGACCGGCGGAGAAGAAGAGCACCGCGGCGAGCGTCCCGAGGGTGAGCGGGCCGGCGGCGTCCGGCGCCGGCCCCGCGAGCGCGGTCAGGGCGTCGCCCGCCAGCGGATCGAAGGCGGTGGGGAGCGGGACCTCTGGGAGATCCGGATAGACCTTGAACGGGAGCGGCCTCACCGCCCAGTCGAGAGCGTGGCCGCTCGACCGGACCGACGCCGGTGAGTGCGCGGTTCGATCGTGGAACGCGCGAGCGACCTCGATGTCTCGGTTCGTCCCGGCCATTCTCGGGTGGGAGCCCTGCGGGGCCGAGTCAGGAGAAGCGGTAGGGGGGGCGGTAGACGCCGCGCTCCGTGATAATCGCGGCGATCAGCGCGGCCGGCGTCACGTCGAACGCCGGGTTGAAGACCGGCGACTCGTCGGGCGCGGTCTGCTGGCTTCCGACCCGGCGCACCTCGGCGGCGTCCCGCTCCTCGATCGGGATGCCGGCGCCCGACGGGATGGTCGGGTCGATCGTCGAGGAGGGCGCCGCCACGTAGAACGGCAGCCCGTGGTACCGGGCGAGCACGGCGAGCGAGTAGGTGCCGATCTTGTTGGCGGTATCGCCGTTGGCGGCAACCCGGTCCGCGCCGGTGATGACGAGGTCGACCTGGCTCCGCGCCATCACGGCGGCGGCGGCGACGTCGGCGATGAGCCGGTGGGGGATGCCGTCTCTGACGCACTCCCACGCGGTGAGCCGGGACCCCTGCAGGACGGGGCGCGTCTCGTCCACCCACACGAGCGCGACCTTGCCCTGCTCGTGCGCCGCCCGCACGACCCCGAGCGCCGTGCCGTAGCCGGCCGTGGCGAGGGCGCCCGCGTTGCAGTGGGTGAGGATCCGGGCCCCGGCCGGCACCAGCACGGCCCCGTGCTGGCCGAGGGCCCGGTTGGCGGCGAGGTCCTCCTCGAGGATGGCCTGGGCCTCGGCGAGCAGCCGGGCCCGCAGCGCCGGCAGCGGCGCCGTGCGCTCCCCGACCGCCACGCGCTTCACGCGGTCGAGCGCCCAGAAGAGGTTGACGGCCGTCGGCCGCGTCGCCGCCAGGCCCTTGATCGCGGTCTCGAGGTCGGCGAGGAACGCGTCGAACGTCGCCGCGGGGCTCGTGCGCGCGGCCAGAGCGACGCCGAACGCTGCCGCCACGCCGATCGCGGGCGCACCGCGCACGACGAGCGTGCGGATCGCGGCGGCGACCTCCTCCCAGGTCGCACACGCCCGCTCGACTTCCTCGCGGGGGAGCCGCGTCTGGTCGAGCAGGTGCAGGCGGTCGCCCTGCCAGCGGACCGGCGCGATCATGCCCCGAGCCGCGCGCGGAGCGCGGCCGCACTCACGCCGGCGACGCGCACGAGCTTGTCGCGGCTCCGCTCGCCCGCGACCACGCTCACGGCCGAGCGGGCCACGCCGGCGGCGCGGGCGATCAGGTCGACCACGGCCGCGTTGGCTCGGCCCTCGAGCGGCGGCGCGCTCACCCGGAGACGGAGCGTCTCCTCCCGCCAGCCGACGACCTCGTCGCGCGACGCGCGGGGCTCGACGCGGACGCGGAGCCGGGCCGCGGGAGGAGCCGCCCCCGTCACTCGGTCCCGGCCTCGCCCAAGTCCGCGTCGGCCAGCCTGAGGTAGCGCTCGACCGCGACCTTCACGCTCTCGGCGAGCTGCCGGTGCAGAAGCTTGAGGGAGTGCATGTCAGCCCGGATCCGCGCCTCCTCCGCCCGCGCCGCGTCGAGCACCTTCTCGCTCCGGAGCTGGGCCTCGTCGACGATCAGCTGCGCCTCCCGGCGGGCGGTGGCCTTGAGCTCCTCGCTCATGCGCTGGCCGGTGACCAGGGTGTCCTGCAGCGCCCGCTCGAGGTCGGCGAAGCCGCGCGCCCGCTCCTCGAGGACCGCCAGCTGCTCTTTGAGGAGCGCGTTCTCCTTCAGGATCGTCTCGTAGTCCTCGGCGACATCCTGGAGGAACGCGTCCACCTCCTGCACGTCGAAGCCACGGAACATGCGGACCGTGAACTGTTGCTGCCGGACGTCGAGCGGCGTGATGCGCATGGAGACCTCCTCAGTACAGCGACGGCAGGACCACCCGCTGCACGAACTGGATCGCGATCAGCACGATCACCGGCGACAGATCGAGCCCGGCCGTTCGCCACGGCGGCAGCAGCCGGCGGACCGGCTCCAGCACGGGCTCGGTGGCCCGGCGGAGGAAGACCACGATCGGGTTGCGCGGGTCCGGGCTCACCCAGGTGATCAGCGCGGCGGCGATGATGACCCAGGAGTAGAGGTCGAGGAGCCAACCGACGAAGCCGATGAGCCGGACTGCGACCACGTTATCCACTCCGTCCGAGCTCCTGCGAGCGACGGGTCGCCCGCTCGATCGCGCCGATCAAGGCGCGCCGGAGGCCGCCGTCCTCGAGGGCGGCGACGCCGGCCATGGTCGTCCCCCCCGGGGAGGCCACCATGTCCTTCAGCTGGCCGGGATGCAGGCCCGTCTCGAGCAGGAGGCGGGCAGTGCCCAGCACCGTCTGCACCGCCAAGGTCATCGCGGTCGCGCGATCCAGGCCCATGTTGACGCCGCCGTCGGCCAGCCCCTCGATCACCAGCGCGACGTAGGCGGGACCGGACCCCGAGAGCGCGGTGACCGCGTCCATCAGCTCCTCGTCGAGGACGACGACCTTGCCCACGGCGCCGAAGATCTCCTGGACCGTCTCGAGGTCCCCCGCGTGGAGCCCGTCGGCCTTCGCGATCGCGGTGGCGGCTTCGAGGACGAGGGCTGCGGTGTTCGGCATCACGCGGACGAGGCGGACCCCCGCGGGGAGCTCGGCGCGCAGGCGGGCGGTCGGCACGCCGGCGGCGATCGAGACGAGCAGCGTGCGCGCGGTCACGCCGGGGGCGATCTCCCGGAGCACGGCCGTCATGACCTGCGGCTTCACCGCGAGGATGACCACGTCGGCCCGGCCGACGAGCTGGCGGATGTCGGGGCACATCTGGATGCCGTACTGCCGCTCGAGCTGGCCGAGCCGCTCCGCGCGCACGTCGGTCGCCACGATCGCGGCCGACGGTACCAGGCCCGCGGTGAGGAGCCCCTTGATCAGGGCCTCGCCCATGTTGCCCGCCCCCACGAAGCCGACCGTCTTGCCTTTGATGCTCACGCGGCCTTGCCTCGCTCGCCGAAGATCGCCGTCCCCACGCGGATCGCCGTCGCGCCCTCCTCGATCGCCACCTCGAAATCGGCGCTCATGCCCATCGACAGCTCCGGAAGCCCGGCCGCGTCGCGCAGCTCGCGGAGCGCGCGGAACCAGGGGCGCGCCTGCTCCGGATCGGCGGTCGCGGGCGGGACGGCCATGAGCCCGCGTACCTCGAGGCGCGGCAGCGTCCGGAGCAGGTCGAGAGCGGGCTTCACCTCGGCCGGCGCGAAGCCCCCCTTCGAGGGCTCGCCAGCCAGATTGACTTCGACCAGCACGGCCACCGGCCGACGGGCCCGCCGCGCGAGCTCGGCCGCGAGCGGCAGGCGATCGACCGACTGGATGACGTCGAACAGCTCGAGGGCGTCCGTGACCTTGTTGGTCTGCAGGCGTCCGATGAGGTGCCAGGGCACGGGGCGCCCGAGCGCCCGGACCTTGTCGCGGGCTTCCTGGACACGGTTCTCACCAAGGGCCGGCAGGCCGCCCTCGAGGGCCGCGCGGAGGCGCTCGGCGGGGACGGTCTTGGAGACCCCGATCAGCAGAATGTCCTCCGGCCGGCGCCCCGCCCGGCGCGCCGCGCGCGCCATCTGCTCGCGCACGCGCTCGAGATTGGCCCGCACATCGTCCATGAGCCGTACCGCCGATTCTAGCACACGGTCCCGGGGCTGCCCGGCGCCGATGACCCGAGAGGCAGAACGGCGTTGACAACTCCGCGCCCTCGGCAGAGAGTCTCGCCACCGGACCGGGAGGGGCGCGGCCGCGGGCCTCTCGGTCGCTCGGGGGTGCGCGAGCCGGAGACGGCGCGAGGAGGACGAACATGGCTTCACCGTCGGCCGGTCCGCTGCGGATCGGCCTGCTCGGCAGCGGGTTCATCGCCCACTTCCACCTCCAGGCCCTGCTCGGCGTGCGCGACGTCCAGGTGGCGGGCGTCTTCAGCCCGACGGCCGCCCACCGCGACGCGCTGGCGGCGAAGGCCGACCTGCTCGGGCTCGGGCCCTGCGCTACCTTTCCGTCGGTCGAGGCGCTGGCGGGCTCCCGGGCGATCGACGCGGTCTGGATTCTCGGCCCGAACCACACCCGGCTCGAGCACATGCGCGTCCTCCACCGGGCGGCCAAGGACGGCCGCACGGGGGTCCGGGCCGTGGCCTGCGAGAAGCCGCTGGCCCGGAACCTGAAGGAGGCGCGCGAGATGCTGCGCCTGGCCGAGGACGCCGGGCTCCTGACCGGCTACCTCGAGAACCAGATCTTCTCCACGGCCATCCAGCGCGGCAAGGAGATCGTCTGGCGGCGCGGCGCGGCCAACGCCGGTCGGCCCTATCTGGCCCGCGCGGCGGAGGAGCACAGCGGCCCGCACCGACCCTGGTTCTGGCTCGGCAGCAAGCAGGGCGGCGGCGTGCTCTCCGACATGATGTGCCACAGCCTGGAGGTGGCGCGCTTCCTGCTGACCGACCCCGACAAGCCCCGGTCGAGCCTCCGCCCGCTGAGCGCCAGCGGCACGATCGCCACGCTCAAGTGGACGCGGCCCGAATACGTGCGGCGGCTCCAGGAGCTGATGGGGCCCGAGGTCGACTACGCGCGGACGCCGGCCGAGGACTTCGCACGCGGCACGATCGTGCTCGAGGACGACCGGACGCAACGGCTGATCATCGAGGCCACGACGTCGTGGTCGTATGTGGGCCCCGGGCTCCGCCTGCAGATGGAGCTGCTCGGTCCGGAGTACGCGATGGAGTTCAACAGCCTGAACACCGGCCTGCGCGTCTTCATGTCGCGCGCCGTCTCCGGCAGTGCCGGCGAGGACCTCGTCGAGAAGCAGAACGCCGAGCAGGGGCTCATGCCCATTCTCGAGGACGAGGCCGGCGTCTACGGCTACACCCTCGAGGACCGCCACATGGTCGAGCGGTTCCGCCAGGGTAAGCGCCCCCTCGAGACCTTCGAGGACGGCGTCGCGGTCGTCGAGCTGCTGATGGCGCTCTACAAGTCCGCGGAGACCGGTCAGACCGTGACCCTGCCCGACGCCGGTCTCGAGGATTTCGTCCCGGCGGTCGCGCGCGGCCTCTACCGGGGGTAGCGTGACCGGCGGGTCAGCCGGCCGCCGGCAGCATCGCGAGCGTCACGAGGCGGCCAGGGCTGCCCTTGCGGTGCGAGTGGAAGAGATCGGGGCGGCAAGCGGTGCAGAGGCGCGCGTTCGCGATGCGCCCGGGATCGACGCCGGCCCGGGCGAGCTCGGCCTCGTTGACCGCCCACAGGTCGAGCAGCCACCGCCCGTCGCCGCGGGGGGTGATCCAGGGCTCCACCGGCCCCAGGGCGGCGCGGAGCGGATCGAGCACGGCCTGGTCGACCTCGTAGCAGCACGGGCCGATCGAGGGGCCGATCGCCGCGACGATCCGTGCCGGCGCGCCGCCGCGCGCGGCCAGCGCCTGCACCGCCGCCCGCGCCGTGCCCCCGACGGTGCCGCGCCAGCCCACGTGGGCGAGCGCGAGCGCGCGAACCTGGGGGTCGTAGAGGACGACCGGCAGGCAGTCGGCGGTGACGATGGCGGCGGGCAGACCCGCGGTCGTCGTGAGGAGCACGTCGGCCTCGCCGGCCGAGCCGCCGCCCGTGGCGCGGGCGGCGGCGGCGCCGTGCACCTGGCGGGCGAACGCGACCGCCGGCACGGCGCCGTCGATGGCGAAGGCGGTGCGGGCCTCGGCGCTGAAGGGCGCCCCCCCCGCGGGCGTGGTGGGGCAGTGCCGGGTGGTCGTCGCGTGCGGGAGCCCGGCCGCCGTCAGCGCCTCGAAGCCGAGGTGTGTCGGCGGCGTCCCGTGCCAGCGGATCGCCGCCCCGCCCGCGCCGGCGCGGCTAGTCGGCCTGTCGGCGGAGGAAGGCCGGGACGTCGAGATCCTCCTCGGCCGCGTCGGCCGGGCCGGGCGCGTCATCGCCGCGGACCTCGGCGAGCCGGCGCCGCCACGCGGGCGAGCTCGCGGGGGCGTGGCGCGGCGCCTTCGGGAGATCGACGACCTTGCCCGTCGGCTGGCTCGCCTCCCGCTTCTCTGTGAACCCGGTGGCGATGACCGTCATGCGGATCTCGTCCTGGAGGGTCGGGTCGATCACGGCGCCGAAGATGATGTTGGCGTCGTCGTGCGCCGCCTCCTGAACGATCCGGGCGGCCTCGTCGATCTCGTGGAGCGACAGGTCGGGCCCGCCCGTGAAGTTGATCAGGATCCCGCGCGCGCCCTCGATCGACGTCTCATCAAGGAGGGGGCTCGCCACCGCCTTCTGCGCGGCCTCGAGCGCTCGGTGCGCGCCGCGGCCGCTGCCGGCGCCCATGAGCGCCATGCCCATGCCCGACATGATCGTGCGCACGTCGGCGAAGTCGAGGTTGATCAGGCCCGGCACCAGGATCAGATCGGAGATGCCCTGGACCGCCTGCTGGAGGATCGAGTCGGCGATGCGAAACGCCTCCTGCATCCCGGTCCCGCGCTCGACGACCGCGAAGAGGCGCTGGTTCGGGATCGTGATCAGCGTGTCGACGACGCTGCGGAGCGCGTCGAGACCGGCCTCGGCTTGCTGCATGCGCCGACGCCCCTCGAAGTGGAAGGGCTTGGTGACGACGCCGACGGTGAGAATGCCGAGGTCCTTGGCGAGCGAGGCGACGACGGGGGCGGCGCCGGTGCCGGTGCCGCCCCCGAGCCCGGCGGTGATGAACACCATGTCCGCGCCCTCGAGGAGGCGGGCGATCTGCTCCGGGTCCTCCTCGACCGCCTTGCGCCCGATCTCCGGGTTGGCGCCGGCGCCGAGCCCCTGGGTCAGCTTGGCGCCGAGCTGGACCTTGATCGGGGCCAGCGACGCCCGCAGGGCCTGGGCGTCCGTGTTGGCGGCAATCAGGTCGACCCCCCCGAACTTCGATTCCACCATGCGGTTGATGGAGTTGCCGCCGGCGCCGCCGAGCCCGATGACCTTGATCTTCGCCCCCTGCCGCACCTCCTCGAGCTCGAACATCGGCCGCCGTCCGCGATCCCCCTCCATTCGCGCCTCCTTGCGGGCGTCGGCGCCGGACCTGCCGGCGGCGCGACGCAGGTTCAGGGGCAGCTCCCCCTGCGACTTAGAAGACTGCACCGAACCACTCGGACATCCGCCGCGAGATGCGCGCGAAGAGGGTCCCGTCGCCCCCGTCGAACGGCGCCGTGGCCGGGGCGCGCCCGCGGGCTCCCCAGAGCGCCAGCCCGACGCCGGTCGCGTAGATCGGGCTCCGGACCACGTCGGCGAGGCCGCCGAGCGCCCCGGGGACGCCCCGTCGCGCCGGCAGGTCCAACACCTGCTCGGCCAGCTCGGGGACGCCTTCCATGATCGAGGTGCCGCCGGTCACGACCACGCCGGCGGTCGCCGCGTCCTGGAGCGCGCACTTCGACAGCTCGCGGGCGACCAGCGTGAAGATTTCCTCGACCCGCGGCTGGACGATCTCGGACAGGATTTGCCGGGAGAGCTGCCGCGGCTTGCGCCCGCCGACCGACGGCACCTCGATCGTCTCGTCCTCCCGCACCAGCGAGGTGAGGGAGCAGCCGTAGCGCTTCTTGAGGTCCTCGGCCTCCCCGGTCGGCGTGCGCAGCCCGACGGCGATGTCGTTCGTGATGTGGTCGCCGCCGAGCGGCAGGATCGCCGTGTGCCAGATGGCGCCCTCGCGGAAGAGCGCGGCGTCGGTGGTGCCGCCGCCGATGTCGATCAGGAGGACGCCGAGCTCCTTCTCGTCGGGCGAGAGCACGGCCTCGGCGGAGGCGAGCGGCTCGAGCACGATGTCCTGCACGGTGAGGCCGGCTCGGTTCACCGACCGCACCACGTTCTGGATCGACGTCACGGCGCCGGTGACGATATGCACCTCGACCTCGAGCCGCACGCCCGACATACCGAGCGGCTCCCGCACCCCGTCCTGCTCGTCCACCACGAAGGCCTGCGGCAGCACGTGGAGGATCTCGCGGTCCTGGGGGAGGTTGATGGCCTTGGCCGCCTCGAGCGCGCGCTCCACGTCGGAGGCGCTCACCTCGCGGTTGCGGCCGGAGACCGCCACCACGCCGCGACTGTTGAGGCCGCGGATGTGCCCGCCGGCCACCCCGGCATACACGGACGCGACCTCGACCCCCGCCATCTGCTCTGCCTCCGCCACCGCCTTCCGGATCGACTCGACGGTGGAGTCGATGTTGACGACGACCCCCTTGCGGAGGCCCCGCGACGCCGCGGCGCCGACGCCGACGACGTCGAGCCGCCCCACCGGGCTCACCTCGGCGATGATCGCGCAGATCTTCGTGGTGCCGACGTCGAGGCCGACGATCACGCTCGGCTCCCGCCCGCGTCTCACCGCGACCCGCCCCCGTTGAGGACGACCTGGTCGCGAAAGCGCAGGTCAATCGAGGTCACCGGCTCCGGCGCCGCCGCGAGCTGGCCGAGCACGCCCTCGAGGCGGGCGAGCCGGCCGTCCCAGTTGTCGGCGCCGAGCCGGACCTCCACGCCGTCCACGGTGTAGAGCACCGGGTCGTCGGGCCGGCTCACGTCGATCTCCGAGATCTGGTCGACGAGCGAGCTCCCGCTCCGGAGGAGCACGCGGATCAGCGCGATCGCCTCCTGCGCCCGCGGCGACGGCCGCTCGCGCATCACCGCCAGCTCGTCCGGGGTGAGTCCGCTGATCACGGGCGCTCGCGGCGCCACCGCCTCGCGCTCGACGCCGACCGGCACGCCCTCCTCGTCGACCCAGTGGAGCCGGCCCGCGTGCACGAGCGTGAAGGGCCGGCGCTCCTCGACCACGATCGTCACCCGGTTCGGCCAGGCGCGGACGACCTCGGCGTGGCGGATCGCGGGCAAGGCCTCGACCCGGCGCTCGACCTCGTCGGTGCGCAGCCGGAGGAGATTGGTGCCGGGCGCGATCGCCGCAGCCTCAGCGATCGCCCGGGGCGCGACCCGGCTCGCCCCCCGAACGTCCACGGCGGTCACGCCGAAGCGGGCCGCGGTGAGGACGAAGTGGGCGGCGAGCGCGCCCGCGGCCAGCGCGCCCGCGGCGGCAAGTCCCGTGAGCGTCGCCGCGATCCGACGGCCGGCGCGGCGCGCGGCGGCCCGGCGAACGCGCTGCGACACGATCAGCGCCGGCCGCTCGCTGATGTCTTCGTAGGCTCGGTGAATCCCGCGCGGTGACAAGAGTCGGGTGGCCCTCACGCGCGCCCGTCCTGCCCTCTCGGCGGCATCGGCGCGGCTCCGGTCACTCGCGCGCGGCCCCGCCGCGGGCGGGCGGCCCCCCGAATCTCGGCTCGGCCGGCTTGACGCGCACGCTACTCCCCCATGATCCGGATCTCGGTCTCGAGCGTGATCCCGAACTGGGCGTGGACGCGCTCGCGCGTCATGTCCATGAGGCCGAGCACGTCGGCGGCGGTGGCGCCGCCGCGGTTGACGATGAAGTTCGCGTGCTTCGAGGAGACCTCCGCGCCGCTCAGCCGCTTGCCCTTGAGCCCGACCTTCTCGATGAAGCGCCCCGCGGTGTCGCCGGGGGGGTTCTTCCAGACGCAGCCCGCCGAGGCCAGCGCGAGGGGCTGGGTCGCCTTCTTCTGCTTGAGGCGTGCCTTGATGTCCTTCTGGATCTCGGCCTGCGGACGGCGATGGAGCCGGAGCCGGCAGCCGATCAAGGTGGCGCCCGGCGGGTGATCGAACTGGCGGTACGAGAACGCCCCCTCGGTCGGCTTGAACTCGCCGAGGGTGCCGTCGGGGTGGAGGAAGTAGACGGCCGACACGAAGTCGCCGATCCAGCCGTCCGGCGTGCCGGCGTTCATCGCCAGCGCCCCGCCGATCGTCGCCGGGATCCCGACCAGGCACTCGATGCCGCCCAGGTTGAGCGCCCCCGCCTCGCGGATCACCGCCGACAGGCTCGCGCCGGCGCCGGCGAGGGCCTCCTCGCCGTGGAACTCCGCGCGCCCGAGGCAGCCGGCGAGCTTGATCACGACGCCCCGGATGCCGCGGTCCTTCACGAGCAGGTTGTTGCCGCCGCCGATCACCTCGACGGGCAGCTGCTCCCGCTCCGCGAACAGGAGCGCGTGGCGGATGTCGTCCACGTCCTGCGGCACGACGAAGATGTCGGCCGGCCCGCCAATCCGAAGCGACGTGTGGAAGCTCAGGGGTTCCTTGAACCGCACTTCCCCCCGGATCTCTCCTAGCATCAGGGCCTCCCTTCAAGGCGCTCGAGCAGGGCCCGGCCGAGCTGGCCCACGTCGCCGGCGCCGAGCGTGAGTACGAGGTCGCCGGGCCGGAGGACGTCTTCGAGGTGAGCGAGGATCCGTTCGCGATCGCTGGCGAGGTAGACGACATCCCGGTGCCCGTGCGCGCGAATGGCGTCGGCGAGGTCCTGCCCGGTGACGCCCTCGATCGCCGCCTCGCCGGCGGGATAGATGTCCATGACGACCAGCACGTCGGACTGGTTGAAGGCCGTGAGGAACTCCTGCCGGAGGTGCAGCGTGCGCGTGTAGCGGTGCGGCTGAAACACAGTGACGACGCGCCGGTCGAAGCCGGCCTTGGCCGCGGCCAGGGTCGCCCGGATCTCGGCCGGGTGGTGGCCGTAGTCGTCGACCACGAGCACGCCGCGGGATTCGCCGCGGACTTGGAAGCGGCGTTGCACGCCGGAGAACTCGGCGAGCCCCCGCTGGATCGTCACGAACGGGATCTCGAGGTCGAGCCCGACCGCGATCGCCGCCATCGCGTTGAGCACGTTGTGGCGCCCCGGCACCCGGAGCGCGCACTCGCCGAGCGGCTGGCCGCGGTGGAGCACCTCGAACCGCGCCGTGAGGCCGGAGAGGGTGAGCCGGTGCGCCGTGAGGTCCGCGGCCGACTCGAGTCCGTAGGTGATGATCCGTTTCTCGACCCGGGGGATCAGGAGTTGGACGTTCGGCTGATCGAGACAGAGCACGGCCGCCCCGTAGAAGGGAACCTTGTTGACGAAGGCCAGGAAGGCCTCGCTCACGCGCTCGAGGGTGCCGTAGTGGTCGAGGTGCTCGGCGTCGATCGTGGTCACGACCGCCATGGTCGGCGTGAGCCGGAGGAACGACCCGTCCGACTCGTCGGCCTCCGCGACCATGTACTCGCCCTGACCGAGGCGCGCGTTCGAGCCGAGGCTCCGGATCCGCCCGCCGACGACCACCGTCGGGTCGAGCCGGCCCTCGGCGAGGACCGAGGCGATGAGCGAGGTCGTCGTCGTCTTGCCGTGAGTGCCCGCGACCGCGATGGCGTACTTGAGCCGCATCAGCTCGGCCAGCATCTCGGCGCGCGGGATCACCGGCACCTGCCGGGCCCGCGCTTCCGCGACCTCGACGTTGTCCCGGGCCACCGCCGACGAGTAGACGACGACGTGGGCGCCGGCGACGTTCGCCGCGTCGTGGCCGACGAAGACCTTGGCGCCGAGCTGCTCGAGCCGTTCCACCGCCTCGCCGCGCCGCTGATCGGAGCCGGTGACGCGGTAGCCCATATTCAGCAGGACCTCGGCGATTCCGCTCATGCCGACGCCGCCAATTCCGACGAAGTGGATGTGCTGGTATCGCTTGAACATCAGGCCCCCGACGGCGTCGGGCGCGCGAGCGCGCCGCGAGCGGCGGAGCGGGCGTCGGCGGCGCGGGGGCGCGACGCGCGCCGGCGGGAGGCGGCGTCCGCGGCGCCGTGCTGGGAGATGTTGAGGAGGATGCCGGTCGACAGGAGCGTCATGAACAGCGCCGAGCCGCCGAACGACACGAACGGCAACGGGAGGCCCTTCGTCGGCAGGGAGCCGGTAACGACGCCCAGGTTCACGAGCGCCTCCGTCGCGAGCATGGTGGTGAGCCCGAGGGCAAGGTAGGCGCCGAAGCGGTCTGGCGCGCGCAGGCCCGCCCGCAGGCCGCGCCAGATCAGCACCATGAACAGCGCGATGACGGTGACACCGCCGATCAGCCCCAGCTCCTCTGCGATCACCGCGAAGACAAAGTCGGTGTGCGGCTCGGGCAGGTAGAAGAGCTTCTGCTTCGAGCCGCCGAGGCCGCGGCCAAGGAGGCCGCCCGAGCCGATCGCGAGGAACGACTGGATGATCTGGAACCCGCTGCCGCGCGGGTCCGACTCGGGGTTGAGGAAGGCGAGGATCCGCCGCCAGCGGTAGGGCGCAAGGTAGACCGCCACCGCGAGCAGCGGCAGCGCGGGCGCGGCGAGCAGCAGGAGGTGCCGCGGCCGGGCACCGGCGAGGAACAGGAGCGTGAAGGCGAGCGCGAGCAAGGTCAGGCTGTTGCCGAGGTCGGGTTGCCGCAGGACTAGCGCGGCCAGCACCCCCCCGATCACGGCCGGAGGCACGGCCCCCCCCCAGAAGCCCTGGACCGCCTCGCCCCGGCGGCTGAGGAAGCGGGCCAGGTAGATCACGAACGCGAGCTTGGCGAGTTCCACCGGCTGAAACGACACGCCCCCCAGGCGCAGCCAGCGCCGGGTGCCGTTGATCGCCTGCCCGAACGCCGGCACCAGCACGAGCACGAGCAGGAGGGCGGCCACGCCGAGGAGCGGCAGCGCGACCCGCTCGAGCACCCGGTAGTCCACCGCGAGCGCCGCCCACAGCCCGCCCAGGCCCAGGAGGGCCCAGAAGAGCTGACGCTTGAGGAAGTAGTGGGGGTCCCCGAAGCGATCGGCGGCGAGGATCGCGCTCGCCGAGTACACCATCACCACGCCGATCGAGACGAGCACTAGCGCCGCGCCGAAGAGCCACATGTCGGGGACGAGTCGCCGCGGCATCAGTGCTCCGGTAGCGCCAGGACCAGGGCGCGGAAGACGTCGCCCCGGTGCTCGAAGCTGTCGAACATGTCGAAGGACGCGCACGCGGGCGAGAGGAGGACGACGTGTCCCGGGCCGGCGAGCCCGCGCGCAGTGCGGATGGCCGCCTCGAAGCTCGCGGCGGGGGTCACGGGAACGCCGGCCGCCTGGAGCGCCTGCCCGACCTTCTCGCCGTCCTCTCCGATCAGCACCGCGTGGCCGACGCGCCCGCGCGCGACCTGGGCGAGGGGCCCGAAGTCCTGCCCCTTGCCCTTGCCCCCGGCGATCAGCACGATCGGCTCGCCGAAACTCTCGAGGGCCCTGATCGTCGAGGCGACGTTGGTGCCCTTCGAGTCGTTGAAGAAGGCCACGCCCCCGATGTCGCGCACGAACTCGATGCGGTGGGGGACGCCGCGAAAGACGCCGATGCCGCGACGGATCGCGTCCGGGGCCATGCCGGTCCAGAGCGCCCCCGCCGTCGCCGCCAGGACGTTCTCGACGTTGTGCGCGCCGCGCAGTGCGATCTCGGCGAGCGGGCAGATCTCCTCGGCGTGGCCGTTCAGCTTGGCCACGATCCAACCATCCCGTACGAAGGCGCCGTGGTCGAGCGCCGTGAGCCGGCTGAACCAGAGCACGTGGGCCACGGTCCGCTGGGCGAGGCCCCGGGTGACCTCGTCGTCCCAGTTCAGCACGGCGCAGTCGGCGGCCGTCTGGTTCTCGAAGATCCGCGCCTTGGCCCGCAGGTAGGCGGCAAAGCTCTTATGGCGGTCGAGATGGTCGGGCGTGACGTTCAGTACCACGGCGACCCGCGGGCGAAACGCCTCGATCGTCTCGAGCTGGAAGCTCGACGTCTCCGCCACCACAATGCCGTCGGGCGGGAAGGTCAGCGCGTGGGCGGCGAGCGGCGTGCCGATGTTCCCGCCGATGAGCACCGCGCGCGCCTGCTGCCGGAGGAGCGCGCCGAGCAGCGCGGTCGTCGTGGTCTTGCCATTGGTACCGGTGATGGCGATGGTGTCGGCGTCCATCACCCGCCAGGCGAGCTCGAGCTCGCCAATCACGGGCGTCACCGCCCGGAGCTGGGCGAGGACCGGGGTGTCGAGGGGGACGCCCGGGCTCACGACGACGAGGTCCGCGCCCCGGAAGGCCTCGGCGGGGTGTCCGCCGGCGAGGATGCGGGCGCCGAGCGTCTCCAGCGCGCGCGCCTCGACCCCGAGGGACGGGAGCGGCTTCTCGTCGGTCGCGACGACGCGGGCGCCGCACGCGACCAACAGGCGCACCGCCGCCACGCCGCTCCGGCCGAGGCCGACGACCGACACCCGCCGTCCCCGCAGCCAGTCGCGATAGGCCTGTCCCCGGGCCATGACCCGCATCTCCTCCAGGAGCGTCATCGCCGGCTCACCTGAGCTTCAGCGTCGTCAGCGCAAGCAGGGCGAGCGCGAACGAGACGATCCAGAAACGCACGATGATCTTCGGCTCCGACCAGCCCTCCAGCTCGAAGTGGTGGTGGAGCGGCGCCATGCGCAGGACGCGGCGCCCGGTCAGCTTGAAGCTGGCGACCTGGACGATGACCGATCCGGCTTCCAGCACGTAGAGGCCGCCGATCAGCGGCAGCAGCAGCTCGGTCTTGGTGAGCACCGCGAGCATGCCGATCGCCGCCCCGAGCGAGAGCGACCCCACGTCACCCATGAAGACCTCGGCCGGGTAGCAGTTGAACCAGAGGAAGCCGATCGCCGCGCCAACCAGCGCCGCGCAGAAGACCGACAGCTCGCCCGCGCCCTTCACGTTCAGGATCTTCAGGTAGTCGGCCGCCCGGAAGTTGCCGGTCAGATACGCGATGACCCCGAAGGCGAAGCCGGCCGTGATCACGGGCACGGTCGCGAGCCCGTCGAGCCCATCGGTCAGGTTCACCGCGTTCGACGTGCCCACGATCACGAGGAGCGCGAAGACGATCCAGAGCCACCCGAGGTGCACGAGCCAGCCCTTCAGGAAGGGGATGGCCAGGAGCGTGGTGAAGCCGTCCGCCGGGAACGAGTAGAGGTACTCGAGCAGCACCAGGACGAGCAGCACCTGCGCGGCGAACTTGAAGCGGGCGGGAATCCCCTTGCGCGTTCGGAGCTTCGTCAGGTCGTCCCAGAGCCCAATGACGCCGAAACCCGCGGTGCCGAGCATGATCAGCCACACGTAGCGGTTCTTCAGATTGGCCCACAGGAGCGTCGACACCAGGAGCGCGCCCAGGATGAGGATCCCGCCCATGGAGGGCGTGCCGGCCTTCGTCCGGTGTCGCGCCGGCGTGTCCTCGCGGAGCGTCTCGCCGCCCCTCTGCAGCTCCCGGAGGCGCTGGATGAGCCAGGGCCCCATGACGAGCGAGAGCACGAGGGCCGAGATGAACGCCATCGCGGACCGGAACGTGAGGTACCGGAACACGTTGAAGATGATGTGTTCCCGGCCGAGCGGTGCCAGGAGCAGGTAGAGCATCGGTCATTCCCGCCGTAACCGCGCGATCAGGGCGTCGACCACGCGCTCCATGCGCATCCCCCGCGAGCCCTTGACCAGCAGCACGTCGCCCGGGACGAGGCGCTTCAGCAGATGGGCCACCGTGTCCTCGAACGTCGAGGCGCGCGTGGCGGCGGGGAGCCCCGCCGCGCGCGCCGCCTCGACCGCCTCTCCGGCCAGCCGGCCGACGCCGACGAACTCCGCCACCCCCGCCGCCGCGAACTCCCGGCCGAGCTCCCGGTGCGCCTCCACCGCGTGCGGCCCGAGCTCGAGCATGTCGCCGAGCGCGACGAGCAGGCGGCCGGCACCCCGGGCGGCCCGCGCCGTCTCGAGCGCCGCGCGCACCGACACCGGGTTCGCGTTGTAGCTGTCGTCGAGGATGCGCACGGCGCCGGCGGCGCGCCAGACGCAGCGCCCCGGCACCGGCCGCACCGCCTCGAGGCCGCGGACGATGTCCGGGAGCGCGAGGCCGAGGGCGTGCCCGGTCGCGGCCGCGGCGAGCGCGTTCGCCACGTTGTGCGACCCCGCGAGGGCCAGGCGGACAGCGTGCTCGCGGCCGGCGATGGCGAGCGTGAACTCGACCCCGCCGGTCGACTCACTGACGGGCCCCACGGCCCGGACCTCGGCCGACGGCCGGCGCCCGTAGGCCAGGACCGGCGCCGCCGCCGCCTCGGCCATCCTTATCACCCGCGCGTCGTCCGCGTTCAGGACGACGCGCCCGGAGGCCGGGACCGCGCGGACGAGCGCGCTCTTCTCGGCCAGGACACCCTCGATCGAACCGAGCTCCTCCAGGTGCGCGGGCGACACGGTGGTGACGACGGCGAGCGTGGGGGCGGCGATCGCGGCGAGGGAGGCGATGTCGCCCGGGCGGTTGGTCCCCATCTCGAGCACGACCGCCTGGTGGGCGGGGCCGAGCTGGAGGAGCGTCAGCGGGAGGCCCCACTGGTTGTTGAGACTCCCCGCCGAGCGCAGGACCTGAAGGCGCGTGCCGAGGACGCCGGCGATCAGCTCCTTGGTCGTCGTCTTGCCGTTCGAGCCGGTCACGCCGACGACCGGGACGTCGAACCGGCGCCGGTACGCCGCCGCCAGCCGCCCGAGGGCGGTCGTCGTGTCGTCGACGAGCACGACCGGCACGTGGCCGGGCAGGTCGTCGGGCAGCGCGTGGACGACGAGGCAGGCGGCGCCGCGACCGATCGCCTCCCGCGCGAACGCGTGACCGTCGAGGCGGTGCCCGCAGATCGCGAAGAACGCCTCGCCGACCGTGAGCGTGCGCGAGTCGATGGAGACGCCCCGCACGGGCACGCCCAGGTCGCCGCCGACCAGCGCGCCGTGGGTCGCCCGGACGACGTCCTGGACGCTCAGCACGGGCGGAGAGATGGTCTCGTTCACGCCGGTTGCCTCTGGCTCAAGATCGCTCGCGCGACTTCGCGGTCGTCGAAGGGGAGCACTGCGGGGCCGACCAGCTGATACGTTTCGTGGCCCTTGCCGGCGATGACGACGCAGTCGCCGGCGCGGGCCCAGAGGAGTGCGTCCTCGATTGCCCCCTGCCTCTCCGGCATCGTAACATAGCGGCCGGGCTCGGGCGAGACGCGGCGGATCCCGGCCACGATCTCGTCGATGATCGCCCCGGGCCGTTCGCTCCGCGGGTTGTCGGACGTGACCCACACGCGGTCGGCGAGGCGGGCTGCGATCTCGCCCATGAGGGGGCGCTTGCCCCGGTCGCGGTCGCCACCGCAGCCGAACACCACCCCGAGCCGGCCGGCGGTGAGCGCGTGCGCGGTCGCGAGCACCCGCTCGAGCGCGTCGGGCGTGTGGGCGTAGTCGACGATCACGAGGAACGGCTGCCCGGCGTCCACGCGCTCGAAGCGTCCGGGCACCGCGCTCACCCCCGCCAGCGCCTGGCCGATGACGTCGGCCGACAGCCCGAGCGCCACCCCGCACCCCACCGCGCCGAGCAGGTTCAGCACGTTGTGCTCACCGATCAGCGGCGAGCGCACCTCGACCCGCCCGCGGGGCGTGTCCACGGCCATCCGGATGCCCGCCAGGGTCGACGAGTACTCGCGGGGACGCACCGTGGCAGACCGGCCGAGCCCGAACGTGACGGTCGGCAGGTCGAGCCCCGCCACCATCGCGGCGCCGGCGGTGTCGTCCGCGTTCACCACGGCCGTGCGGCGCTTCTTCGAGGAGACGGCGAGCAGCTCGAAGAGGCGGCGCTTGGCGCGCCGGTACGCGTCGAGCGTCCCGTGGAAGTCGAGGTGATCCTGGGTGAGGTTCGTGAAGACGGCGACGTCGAAGTCGACCCCGTCGACGCGGTGGAGCGCGAGCGCGTGGGAGGAGACCTCCATCGCGACCCCCCCGACCGACCGCTCCCGCATGCGGGCCAGCAGCGCCTGAAGCTCGACCGCCTCCGGCGTCGTCTGCCGGGCCGGCCAGGTCTCGGTGCCGACCCGGTACTGGATCGTCCCGATCACCCCCGCTGCGGCGCCGCCGGCGGCCAGCAGCGCCTCGCAGAGGTAGGAGGTCGTGGTCTTGCCATTGGTGCCCGTGATCCCGATGACGGTCAGCGCCCGTGACGGATGGCCGTGATACGCCGCGGCGAGCGCCGCCAGTGCCGGCCGCGCGGCCGGCACGAGCACGCGGAGCACGCGCTCCTCTGGGAGCGGATCGGGCGGTTCGGCGACGATCATTGCCGCGCCGCGCGACAGGGCGTCAGGGATGAAGCGGCGGCCGTCCTGCTTGAACCCGGTGACGGCGACGAAGCACTCGCCCGCCGAGACCTTGCGCGAATCTGCGCCGACGCCCGACACACGAGCCGGGATCTCGCCCTGGAGCGTCCGCTCCGGCAACTCCTCGAGGAGCTGAGTCGTCGGCACCGTGCGTCCGCCGCTCATCGCGGCGCCAGCTCCAGTCGGGCGACGGTACTCGATCCGAGGGTCGCGCCCGCCGCCGGGACCTGGCCGACCACCACGCCCCGCCCGCGGATCTGGACCTCGACCTGGCGCGTGGCCAGGAGGGTGAGCGCCTGCCGGAGCGTCTTTCCCGCCAGGTCGGGCATCGAAGGGCCCGCGGCCCCCGACGGCGGCCAGCCGGCGCCGGACTCCCCGCTGCCACCGGACGCGGTGGACTCTCCGCCCGGCGGGGCTCCATCGCGCGCCGGCCTCTCCTCCTGCCGGGCGCGCTCGGCGCGCGCCCGGGGAGCCGGGGCGGCCACCAACTGCACGGGGGGCGTGTTGCCCGGGGGCACGCCGAGGTAGCGCAGCACCTCCCGGCCGATCGCCGCGAAGACGGGGGCCGCCGCCTCGCTGCCCCACTGCTCGTTCACGGGCTCGTCGAGGAGCACCAGCATCACGAAGCGCGGATCGTCGGCGGGCGCGAAGCCGACGAAGGAGAGCACGCCCGGCGTATGGGAGTACCGACCGGTCGCGGGGTCGAGCTTCTGGGCGGTGCCGGTCTTGCCCGCCACCTCGTAGCCCGGGATCGCCGCCAGGTGCCCCGTGCCCCGCTCGACCACGTTGACGAGCAGCCGCGTCAGCGTCCGCGCGGTGTCGGGCGAGATCACCTGCCGGACGGGATGGGGCTCGAAGCCCCGGAGCTCGTGGCCCTCGGCGTCGAGGACCGCGCGCACGATCTGCGGCTGCATCAGCCGCCCGCCGTTAGCGACGGCGGCGACCGCGGCCGCGAGCTGGATCGCGGTAACCGAGATCTCCTGGCCGATCGACAGCGTCGCGAGCGAGAGCCCCGACCAGCGGCGCGGGTCGCGCACGACGCCCCGGCTCTCGCCCGGGAGCCCGACGCCGGTCGCGGTGCCGAAGCCGAAGTCGGAGATGTAGCGGTAGTATCGGTCGCGCCCGAGCCCGAGGCCGACCCGGATCGCGCCGACGTTCGAGGATCGCTCGAGCACCTGGCCGAAGGTGAGCCAGCCGTAGCGTTTCCAGTCGCGGATCGTCGTGTCGGCAACCGTGATCGATCCGTTGCCGCCGAAGACGAGGTCGGTCGGCTTGACGAGACCCTCCTCCAGCGCCGCCGCCGCCAGGACCACCTTGAAGGTCGATCCCGGCTCGAACGGATCGGTGACCGCGCGGTCCCGCCACTCCCGGGCGGTCGCGAGCGCGAAGGTGTTCGGATTGAAGGTCGGCCGCACCGCGAGCCCGAGGAGCTCCCCGGTCCGGGGATCCATGATGATGGCGATCGCGGCCCGCGCGCCCGTCCGACGATAGGCGGCGTCGAGCTCGCGCTCGGCGAGGTACTGGACGGTCGTGTCGATCGTGAGGCTCACGCCCGCCCCCGGCGTCGGCGCCTTGATCACGACCGGCGTCGTGGTGACGTCGCGGCCGAGCGCGTCGCGCTCGACGAGCGCCTTGCCGGACGCACCGCCGAGGTGGGCGTCCCAGACGCGCTCGATGCCCTCGAGGCCGCTCCCGTCCACGCCGTCGAAGCCGAGCACGTGCGCGGCGAGCTCCCGGTTCGGGTAGAACCGCACCGTCTCGGGGGCGAGGTCGAGGCCCGGTTCGCCGAGGGCGCGCACGGCGTCGGCGGCCGACGGGGAGAGCCGGCGCCGGAGCCACACGAAGCTCCGGTCGCTCGCGAGATGCCGGCGGATGTCGGCTTCGCGCTCGGCGAGGATGGGCGCCAGCCGGTGCGCGACTCCCGCCGGGTTGACGATCCGGCGCGGCTGCGCGTGGAGCGACTCGGCGGGCGTACTCGCGGCCAGGGTGTGACCGTTGCGATCCAGGATCGGCCCGCGCCGCGGGCGGATCGTCACGGTCTTCGCGTACTGCCGCTCGGCGGTGGCCGCGAGCTCGGCGTGCCGGAGTACCTGCAGGTAGGCGAGCCGCCCGACGAGCCCCGTGAAGGCGCACGCGAAGAGCGCCGCGAGGATCAGCGTGCGCGCGCGGAGCCCCGATTCCCTCAACGCACCCCGGCCCCGCCCGGCGGACGGCCCTCGGCCACCCGCAGGGACACCGTCCCCGTGTCACCCGTCACGAACTCGCGGGCAAGGCGCACCTGCTCGCGAGCGGGCGCCGTCAGGCCGAGCGCCCGCGCGCGCGCTTCGACGCGGGCGGGCGAGCGGAGCGTCGCGACCTCGACGCGGAGCTCGCGGGTCAGCTCCTCGAGGCCCCGGCGCGTCGTGCGCAGGGTGTCGAGCTGGTAGGAGAGCCGCACCTGCTCCACCCGGAGCGCGACGAGACCCAGGGTGGCCCCGACCAGCAGCGCGGAGAGGCCGAGCGCCGCGGCCATGGAGCGCCGGAAGCGTGGATCAGGTTCCCGATGCAGAGTTTGCCCGGTCGTCATGACGAGATCCGCTCCAGCACCCTGAGTCGAGCGCTCCGGGCGCGGGGGTTCGCGCGCACCTCGTCCGCCCCGGGGGCGAGGGGCGCGGGCATGAGCTCGGCGTACGCCTCGGACGCCAGAGCCCGGAATGTCCGCTTCACGACGCGATCTTCACCCGAATGAAAGCTGATGACGCCGCATCGGCCGCCGACGGCGAGCAACGCGGCCGCGCGGGGGAGGGCCTGCGCGAGCGCGCCGAGTTCGTCGTTGACCGCGATCCGGAGGGCCTGGAACGTCTTCGTCGCGACGTGGGTCCGGCGGGGCCACCGCGCGCGCGGCACCGCCGCCCGCACGGCGGCCACGAGGTCGTCGGTCGTGCGCAGCGGGCGGCGCCGGACGATCCGGCCCGCGATCCGGCGTGCGTACCGTTCGTCGCCGTACTCGAAGATGATCCGGGCGAGCTCCGCCTCGGGCAGTCCGTTGAGCAGGTCCGCGGCGGTCTGCGGGCCGTCCGGGTCGAGCCGCATGTCGAGCGG
>Ga0209689_1000074_pt1 | contig 49767 bp, 47 predicted proteins | sample GraSoiAngelo_149_FD_187119 | JGI IMG/M metagenome (GOLD analysis project Ga0209689, IMG submission 187119) | Grasslands soil microbial communities from the Angelo Coastal Reserve, California, USA - 14_1009_09_30cm (SPAdes) (version 2) | ecosystem: Environmental > Terrestrial > Soil > Grasslands ... | reverse complement strand
GTAAAGCGCGGCTCCGAGGGCGGCTTCACCGCCGCGGTTCGCAGCGTCGGTGCCGCCGGTGGAGTGATCGGATTATAGGCGCGGTGATTCCTCCACGTGACGAACGAGCGCTTTTTGCCGTCCGGACGGATCGACTCCGGGGAGAGGAGCTCGTAAAACGGCAGCGGCGTGGCCGCCCACGCGTCGTCCGGGCCGGCTCGGAAGAATCCGGCCGCGGGCTCTGCCGGATCGGTTCCGAGCAACAACGTCACCTGCCACGGCTCGCCGAAGTAGTGCTCGTGCGTTTCGACGTCGTGCTCGGTGAGGCTCAGCGGGAGCGGTGGGTGCGTGTGATACCAACCGATGAGATGCGCCTGTTGCGCTTCCACCTGCTCCTGGACGCGATCCCACAGCCGGGTGACGACGTCGCGCGTGCGGTCCCCGTAGATCGCCTGGTTGAGCCGCAAAGCGGCGTCGATAACCAGATAGGAGACGTTGGTCTCGGGGCACTCGCACAGGTCGCCGAGTAGGAAGCCCAGGACGCCCTGGCCCGGCCGGACGGGTGTCGCCACGTGCTCGTGGATTGCCGTCAGCGCGGATTGCGACAGGAAGACGGGAAACGGGACGTGTCCCGGTCGCTGGGCTCCCCCGCCCCCTCCCTCGCCGGCGGGGCTCCACAGGATCGACCGGGCGACAGGGATCGGCTGACGCAGCGGACCGCCTGTGCTCATCATCCCAAGATACGAAAGACGGGGGAGGTTGTGGAGGCTTGGGGAGGTTAGAGGAGGTTGCTCCGCCGACGTGACAACCTCCCCAACCCTCCTCCAACCTCCACAACCTCCCCCAACCTGTTCTAGCCAAGTTGCACCCGCTGCGACCGCCGCATGCGGACCAGATCGTACATCTCCGCCACTTCGCCGCCCAGGAGGAACAGGTAGGCCGTGTAATAGACCCACAGCAGGAACAGGAACAGGGCGACGATGTTCGCGTCCGAGGCCACGCGGTCGAGAGTAGCGAACCGGGTCACGTATAGCGCGTACAGCCGCTTCGCCACCTCGAAGCCAAGCGAGCAGAAGACGGCGGCGACGAGGGCGGTCCGCCACACGATGCGCCGGCTGGGGAGCAATTTGAAGACGACGAAGAACAACGCGACGCCCAGCGCAAAGGACGTCAACTCGAGACTCAACCGCCACAGCCATTCGATCGCGAAGCTGCGGCTCACGCTGCCCGCGTTGCGCGCTTCCCAGGTGGCCACCAGCGCGCCCAGCACCAGCAGGGTGCCGGTGCAGAGCACCATGGCGAGATCCAACAGCTTGGCGACCGGCCACGATCGCCGCTCGTCGGTGTCGAACACTTCGTTGAGCGCGGCGCGCAGGCCGCCGAACAGTCGCGTGGAGAACCACAGAAACAGCGGCAGTCCCACGGCGGTCAGCCGGACGCGCTGGCGCACCACGCTCGCGAGCGCGCTCTCGACCTGCGTGAACGCCGTGTCGGGAACGCCGCCCGCGGTGGAGGGCAGCAGCCGGGCGAGCAGCTCGTGCAGCTCGACCTGCTGGGTCGTGACTTGATGCTGCACGAGGTATCCGACGGTGGCGAGAAGCAGGGCGACAAACGGGATGATGGTCAGCAACAGATCGAACGAGAGGGCGCTCGCGAGGAAGGGAATATTGTCTTCGAAGGCCGCCTCAAACGTGCGACGGGCGATGCCGGTCACCGACCGATGCCAGCCGCGCTCGGCCTTCACGCGACGGGTTCGTCCTCCCCCTCGAGGCTCGTCCCCCTGTTCCCGCGGCGGCGGCGCTTCGCCTCGGTCAGCCGCCGCTCGATCGCGACGCGGGCGGTGGGCGCCTCGTCCGCTTCGTCCTCTGCGGTGTCGAGCAGCTCGCCCGCCTTCTCGGCCGCGAGGTCGCGCAACCCGCGCAGCTTGCTCGACAGCTTAGTGCGGGACGCCTCGCCCGGCTCGGGCGCGAAAAGGAACCCGAGCACCGCGCCCAGACCCAAGCCCAGCAGGAAGGGCCCGAACCCCGCGCCCCGCTCGCTCATTCTCCAGCCTCCAGGTCGTCGGGCGCGGCCACCGCCACCGGGCGTGGCTGCGTGTGTGACTGGAGCGGCGGCTTAACGTAGCGGTCGGTCACGGCGCGCGTTTCTGTGACGCGGAGCTGCTCGAACAGGAAGGCGAACGTCTTCTCGAGGTCGGCGGCAATCGCGTCGCGGACGTCCGCCGGAAGGTCCCACATGCGGCGCTTGAACGGGCCGATCGCCTTCTTGCGGCTCTTGTAGTAGAACTGCTCCTCGGTGTCCCCCTGCTTCCACTCGTCCTTGCACTCCGCCTTCACCCACTCCTGAAGGTCGCGCCGCAGCTCGGCCGGCAGCTTCGGGTGGTCGAACACGATGTTCTGGAAGTTGGTCGCGAGGTGAATCTCGATCGCCTCGCACTTGGGGAAGTGGCCGAACGCGTCGGGCGGCAACGTCGAGGCCCCGTGCTGCACCGCGCCGCCCAGGCCGTACTTGCTGCGCGCGTCGGCGGACAGCGCCTTGAGGGCGTCGAGGTCGAGCTGGACTTTGGCGATCGAGCCGTCGGGAAGCACCACCCCGCCGTGGCTCGTCCCCGTCTGCACGGAGATCTTGCTGATCGCCGTGTAGGGCCCCAGGCGCGCGAGCGCGCGGACGTAGCCGTCCATGAAGGCCTTGAGCTCGTGCACGTCCGAGTTCTTGCCGCCTACCTCGCCGATCTCGGCGCCGACGGACACGGTCACACCCTCGGGCTCTCGGTCCCGGATGAATTTGGTCAGGTCGGCCGCCCGCTCGTAGTTGACCCGCTGCTGCGCGTCGAGCGTGGCCTGGGAGAGGTCGACTAGGGTCGACGTGTCGACGTCGATGTTGTAGAAGCCGGCGTGCAGCTCCTCTTCGATCAGCGTTCGGATGGCCTGCAGCTCGGTCTCCGGGTCGACGGCGTACTTCTTGGCGTTCACCTGGACGTGGTCGCCCTGGATGAACAGCGGCCCGGTGAAGCCCTCCCGCAGCGCCGCGGCGGTCATCACGGCCACGTACTCGGCGGGGCGCTGCTCGGTGTACCCGATCTCGGAGCGGGCGATCTCGCAGATGAGGGCCCCCACATCGAGCCGCTTGGCGGCCCGGAAGACGGCGCGCGCGGAGTCGTAGGAGAGGACGCGGATGTTCATCGCCGGGGTCGTGAACGGCCGCACCTCGCCCCGACCGCGCGCCAGGTACAGCTCGTGAATCGACGCGGGCCGCACGCCGGCCTGCTGTCCGATCTCCCAGATCAGCCAGCGCGCCTGCTCGCGCTCCTCCGGGGCGCCGAATACCGCCTGGCGCACCAGATCGTCGAGGGCGGCGCTCCGCCGGGCGGCCGGGCTCTGGAACCGTCGCAGCGTCGCTTCGGGTGCGTTCGCCATCGCGTGCAATCCTCCTCGCGACGAATCTAGACCGGGCCCACTTCGATCACCAGCCCGTCGTAGGCGGGCGCGACGCCCGCCGGCAGACTGGCCGCGAGATCCGCATGGGGCGTCGCGTGCGTGAGGTGCGTGAGAAAGGTTTGCCGTGCGCCGATCCGCTGCGCCGCGGCCACGGCCTCGGGGATCGAGAGGTGCAGTGGGTGAGGGCGCGGCAACAGGGCGTTCAGCACCAGCACCTCGAGCCCCACCAGGCGGGCGAGCGCCGGCTCTGGAATCGCCTTCGCGTCGGTGAGGTATGCGATCGGTCCCACGCGGTAGCCGAGTACCGTGCGGTCGCCGTGCGGCAGGACGAGGGCGCGCACCGGCATCCCGGCGATCTCGGCTTCTCGGTCGGGCTCAAGGGGGTGAGCGGCGAGCTCGGGCTTGCTCGTCCCCGGTTGGGCCGGGGCGCCGTCGAAGATGTACGCAAAACGCCGCTCCAGCTCGGCGAGCGTGCCCGCCGCGCCGTACACGTCGAGCGGGGCGCGTTGCCGCGCGGAGAAGGCGCGCAGGTCGTCGATGCCGTGGACGTGGTCGGCGTGGGCGTGCGTGAACAGCACCGCGTCGACCGACCCGACGCCCGCGGTCACGAGCTGCAGCCGCAGCTCAGGCGGGGTGTCGATGAGGAGGCGCCGACCTCCCGACTCGATCAGCGCCGCCGTCCGGGTGCGCCGGTCGCGCGGGTCGGACGAGGTGCACGTACGGCAGTCGCAACCGATCTGGGGCACCCCGTACGACGTGCCCGTGCCGAGGAACACGAGCCTCACCTCACACGACCTCGACCTTGAGGAGGTTGGTGGTCCCGGAGACCTCCCACGGCAAGCCCGCGGTCATCACGATGCGGTCACCCGCGCGCGCATACCCGCGCTTCAGGATCAGGTCGCGCACCACGGCGAGCATCGCGTCGTAGCCCGGCACCCGATCCACCAGGACCGGCGTCACGCCCCACACCAGCGCGAGCTGGCGGTAGGTCGTGGCCTGGGTGGTCACGGCGAGGATCGGCACCGGGGTGCGGAGCGCCGCGACCTTGCGGGAGGTGAACCCCCCCGAGGTGAGCGTGACGATGAGCGGCGTCTTGAGCATCCGCGCCACCGCGCTCGTGCCGATCGCGATTGCGTCTTCGACGGACACCGTTTCGCCGGGGACGAGCCGGCGCTCGTCGCGGGCTCCCACCCCCATCGCCGGGCCCTGCCGCTCCATCTCCCGGATGATGCGGTCCATCGCCCGCACCGCCTCGAAGGGGTAGTCTCCCATCGCCGTCTCGGCCGAGAGCATGACGGCATCCGTCCCGTCGAGGATCGCGTTGGCCACGTCGGACGCTTCGGCGCGGGTCGGCCGCGGGTGGTGCACCATGGACTCGAGCATCTGGGTAGCGGTGATCACCGGCTTGCCGTAGCGATTCGCCTCGCGGATCAGGCGCTTCTGAACCGCCGGCACCTCCTCGAACGGCAGCTCCACCCCCAGGTCGCCGCGCGCCACCATCACCGCATCGCACGCCTCGAGAATCCGCGCCAGGTCCTCGAGCGCGGTCGCCTTCTCGATCTTCGCCACGAGCCTCATCTCGGGGGGGACGAGCGCGCGCAGCTCGGCCAGGTCCTCCGCCCGCCGCACGAACGAGAGCCCCAGATAGTCGGCGCCGGCTCGGACGGCGTGCGCCGCGTCTTCACGATCCTTGTCCGTCAGCGCTGGCGCGGATACGTGCAGCCCCGGGAGATTCATCCCCTTGTGGGCTGTGAGGGTCCCGCCGTCCACCACCCTGCCCTCCACGCGCGGCGCGACGATCCGCGTGACCTCGAGCGAGAGGAGGCCATCGTCGAGCAAGATGCGGGCGCCCGGCCGAACGTCGGTGGCGAGATCGGCGTACGTCGTCGGCAGCTCATCGCCGCGCGCGACGTCCTCCGGCGCGAACACGATGGTCTCTCCGGGGCGCAGGACACGCGGAGCGGCCAGCTTGCCGACCCGGATGCGCGGCCCCTGCAGGTCCACGAGCACCGCCACCGCGACGTCGGCGGCCGCGGCCGCCTCCCGCACCGCGGCGATCCAACTGGCGCGTTGCTCCGGGGTCCCGTGGGACGAGTTCACACGGATGACGTTCGCGCCGGCGCCGATCAACCCGGCGATGCCTTCGGGCGTCCCCGTGGCGGGACCCAGCGTGGCGACGATCTTAGTGCGACGGATCAGAGCCGTTCCCCCCTCCCTCTCCCTCCATCAGTTTTCAACATTCCCGGTGCATAGCCCCAGTGTGGAAAACCGTCGCCCGCGATCCCCGCGCCCCAGGCCGAAGGACAGAGTGCGGAGCCGCGCTAAGGGGGCGAGTTAAGTGGATGCCGATCGGTCGTATAGATGACGCACTTCAAGTCGTCTCTCGCTCGACCCAGCCGCGTTGCCGGCGGGGCTGCGTCATGCATAAAGATACGCACACGTGTAACCCCCCTAATGCACGACGCCGATCTGCTTCGCTTCGAGCCGCTGCCTGAACTCCTGGAGCAGGTGGACCGCCCGAGCGATGCTCGACGCGGGCAGGCCCTCGATGGCGCGGGCGGCGAGGCGGCGCTCGAGCTGCCCGGCGCGCAGCAACACCTCGAGGCCACGCCGCGTGAGCGTGACGCGCACGCCGCGGTCGTCCTCGGGGTCCGGGGTGGTCTCGACCAGCCCCTTGGTCTCGAGTCGCTGAATGAACGTGGTGGCGGCCGCGCGGGACACGCGCAGCTGGGCGGCGATGTCCTTGGGGCGGGCCCCGTCCGGCCCGCCCAGGTCGACGGCCACGAGCGCTGCCTGGGCGCGCTGCGACAGCCCATACGCGCGGAACGCGCGGTCGCCCGCCCGCTCCGCAGCCGCCTTGGCGGCCACGATGGCGTCGGTGAGCTGGAGAGCGAGCTCGGAGCGATCGGTCATGTCGGTCCCATTACACGTTGCACGTTACACGTTGCACGTCGCGAGGCAGATGCAGCCGCGGGTTCGACCTACGACAGTAGTTAATATATTGACTGTTAATATGCTAACTATGTCGGGCTCCGCAAGAGACCCGGGATTTCCGTGGAACGTGCACCGTGGAACGTGGAACGCCTAACAAGTTTCGGTCCAATCCACCGGCGAGGTCGCGCCACAGCGGACGCACTTCAGGCCGGCGGGCTTGCCGGCGAAGTCCTGCCGATAGTGACACAGGGGACAAACGGCATAGGTGGTGACGACCGCACTCCCCTGCCCTCCTCCCAGGGTGGGCCGCAGCACCCCGGTGCGCGCCACAATACTCCAGTGGTCGGGGGCCTCGCTCCGAATCGTCACGTCGGCGCGGGGCACACGCACCCGCTGCTGTCGCACTTCGACGACGACCTGTCCGTCCGACGACTCCTCGACGATGGGATACCAGGCGCCGCGGCGCAGAATGTCCGCCACGTTGTCCGCACAGCGGGCCCAACCGAGAGTGACGCGCATGGGGGAATGACCGACCCACATGATACCATGTTTTGATAGATTCCGTTATGCGCGACCTCGGCCGTATCGTTCGCCTGCAGATCCAACGCTCCTCGCTCAAGATCGGCGAAAAGCCCATGCGCGTGTACGACCCGGCGCCGCTCCTGGCCGTGGAGCGCCTCGCGCTCGGACCGGACGGAGCACTGGGCGAGGGACCGGGCGGATCGTGGCTGGTCGATGTGCACCACCGTGCGCACCCACGCACCAAGAACGACGACGGGGTACACGGCCTGTCACTCGGCTTCACGTCACACTACGCGCTCATGCGCGACCGCTTCGGAGAGCGCATCACACTCGGCTGCGCCGGCGAGAACATCATCGTCGAGACCGAGCGTCGGATCGCCTTCGAGGACCTCGAGCGCGGCGTCGCGTTGCTGACCGGCGACGGGCAGGAGATCGCTCGTCTTGAAGTGCTCCAGGTCGCGGAGCCGTGCCGACCGTTCAGCGGCTGGGCGCTGGGGGGCGTCGTGGAAGCTCAAGTGCTCAAAGAGACGTTGCAGTTTTTGGAGGGGGGAACGCGGGGGTACTACTGCACGGGCGTGGGTTCGGGAATCGTTTCCGTCGGGGACAAGGTAGCGGCGCTCGACGGGTGAAGGGCCGCTCGCTTAGCTCATCTCATCCCACGCCAGCGCGCCCACCTTCTTGCACCGCTCGCAGCTCAACTCCTTCACATCCGACTCAAACCCCTGCCGGTGGCGGCAGGCGGGACACACGGCGTACGTGAGTGGGAACAGCCGCCCCACCCGCTGAATCTCGCGCGGCTCGCACCGGACCACGCTCCAGCGCTCAGGGGGATGGTAGCGGATCTCGAGGAAGCGCCGGTCCACGGGCACGTTCCGCCGGTTCACGTCCAGCACCACGATGTGGCTCGACGAGATGCGGACGACGGGGTACCACGCACCTCGACGCAGCAGATGGGCGCCGGGCCTGCCGACCCGGGCCCACCCCTTCGCCTGGAGGCGCGTGGGTGTCATTGGACGGAACGGAATACTCACGCATTGAGGATAACACGATCGAGGTGCCGCTGGTCGTGACAGCCGTCACAGGCACGACCGTCGCGCGGAATGTGACGAGGGACCCCGGCGCGCGGTGAGCGGCGCCGCTCGACAACCACCCTGCCCCTAGCTCAGCCGCACTCCGAGAAGCCGCACACGTGGCATTTGGCGCAGCCCTCGATGAACGCGAGCTGCGAGCCGCAGTCGGGGCACGCGCCGATGAAGTCCTGTGCGGCCCCGCCCCGTTCGGCGGCCGTCCCTTCGGGTCCGGGGACATCCGCCTGGACGGGAGCAGCGGCGGGCGCCCCCACGCCGCCCAGGAGGTCCTGCTGGATGCCTTGCTTTTCCTGCATCCATTTTTCGATCGCGATGCCGATCGCGTCGGGGACCGAGAGCACTTTGTTCGGCCCGAGGCCGACGACCCGATCGGACGAGATGCCCCGCAGCTGGCGGTACACCTCGCGCAGGGGGATGCCCGAGCGCAACGCGAGTGAACTGAGTCGCCCGATCGCTTCCACGTCGGCCATGAGCGCGCCGCCGGCTTTGCCGAGCGAGATGAACACCTCGAACGGCTGACCTTTGTCATCCTCGGTGATGTTCACATACATGGTACCGAGGGGCGTTTCGACCCGCCGGGTGGCACCCTTGAGGAGGTCGGGGCGCGAGCGCTTCGCCCGCCGCTGCAGGTTCTCCGCTTCGGAATCGTGCAACTTGTCGCGGGTACGCGCGAGCTCGGCCTCGAGCTCCGCGATGCGGCCGAGCGCCTCCGCCAGCGCGTCTTTACCCAGCCCTGCGGCCTGCTCCTGCACCTTCTTCGCCGTCGACCCGGTCGAGAGCACCTGCATCTCGCGGGCGCCGTCGCGGTACACGGTCACGCCCTTGCAGCCCAGCTTGTAGGCGTACCGGTAGATCTTCTCGACGTACTCCTCGGTCGCGTCGTTCGAGAAGTTGCAGGTCTTGGAGATCGCCGAATCGGTGAACTCCTGGAACGCCGCCTGCATCTGGATGTGCCACTCCGGCGTCACGTCGTGCGCCGTAACGAACACGCGCTGCCACTTCGCCGGTACCTGATCGAAGTGGATGTGTCCCGCCTCCCCGATCTGCTGCATCAGGGCGCCCGAATACCAGCCTTCCTGCTTGGCGATCGCGACGAAGTCCTCGTTCACGTCGGGCATGAGCACGCCCGCCTGATTCCGCATGAACGCGACCGCGAACAGCGGCTCGATACCCGACGAGCAGCCGGCGATGATCGAGATGGTGCCGGTGGGGGCGACGGTCGTGAGGTTGCAGTTGCGCAGCCGTCGCATCGGGCGCACGCGCTCACCCTTGGGCCCGCGGGCGCAGGTCGCGTCCGGCCCCCAGATCGACCGCTCCCACTCGGGGAACACGCCGCGTTGCTCGGCGAGCTTCTCCGAGGCCGCCTTGGCCTCCTCGTCGACGAATTCCATCACGCGGCGGCCGAGGGCCACCCCCTCGTCCGAGTTGTAGGGGAGACCGAGCCGCACCAACAGGTCCGCCCAGCCCATGACCCCGAGGCCGATGCGGCGGATACGCTTGGCGAGGTCGTCGATATCGGCCAGCGGGTACTTGTTCGCGTCGATGACGTTGTCGAGGAAGTGCGTGCACAAGTGCACCACCGTTCTCAGGCGATCCCAGTCGACGTCGCCCTCCTTAACGAACAACCCGAGGTTGATCGAGCCGAGGTTGCAGACATCGTAGGGGAGCAGCGGCTGCTCGCCGCACGGGTTCGTCGCCTCGTAGCTGCCGAGGTGCGGCACCGGGTTGTAGTGGTTGGCTCGGTCGATGAAGTACACGCCGGGCTCGCCCGTCTTCCAGGCCCCGTGCACGATCTTACGGAACACCTCGCGGGCGTCGAGCCGGCCCGCCGCGGCGCCGGTGCGGGGATGGATCAGGTCGTACGCCGCACCTTCCTCCAGGGCTCGCATGAAGGCGTCCGTCACGGCTACCGAAATGTTGAAGTTCGTCACCTGGGTCAGGTCGTCCTTGCAGGCGATGAACTCCAGGATGTCGGGGTGATCCACGCGCAGGATGCCCATGTTCGCGCCGCGGCGAGTCCCACCCTGTTTCACGACGTCGGTCGAGGCGTCGTACAGCTTCATGAACGACACGGGGCCCGACGCCACGCCCATGGTGGAGCGCACCACGTCGTTCTTCGGGCGCAGGCGCGAGAACGAGAACCCGGTCCCGCCGCCCGACTGGTGCACCAGGGCCATGGCCCGCAGCGTGTCGTAGATCCCGCTCCGGTCGTTCGAGAGGGCATCGTCCACGGGCAGCACGAAGCAGGCAGAGAGCTGGCCCAAGGGCCGGCCGGCGTTCATGAGGGTGGGCGAATTCGGCATCCAGACCCGCCTCGCCATCAGCTCGAAGAACGTCTCCGCCAGTCCCTCCACGGCCTTGTCCGATGCCCCGTAGCGCCGCTCCGGCTCGGCGATGGTCCGCGCCACGCGCCAGAACAGATCCTCCGGCTGCTCCACGGGCTTGCCGTGGTCGTCCTTGAGCAGGTAGCGCCGCTCGAGCACGGTGACGGCGTTGGGGCTCAGATCGAGTGTGCCGGTGCGGCTGGAAGCGGTCATGCGGGCTCGTCCCTCGCGGAGGTGAGCGTACTCACCAAACGTGTGGTATGGGTAGAATTTAACAGCGCGCAGACCAAAAAGGCGCGGAGGGGCAAGGTAGACCCGCTGGGGCGTCAGGGCAACACCTCGCGAGAGTGGTGGCCCCACGGCAGATCGAACAATCCACATCACAAACTTGTTCCAGCGATCGGGAACGCGCCCGCGCGGTGCCGCTCCGCCTCGGCCACGTAGTGCTCCCAGGTGTCTCGGATCCGCTGCCGCAGGGCGTCGTCGACCGGTCGCGTGACACGCGCCGGCACGCCGACCACGAGCGAGCCTGGCGGCACGAGGGCGCCTTCAGGCACGACCGCACCCGCTGCCACGACACTGCCCGTCGCGATGTGGACGCCGTTGAGGAGCACGCTCCCCATGCCGATCAAGCAATCGTCCTCGATGGTGCATCCGTGCAGAATGGCGCGGTGTCCCACGCCGACGCGCGCGCCGATCCGCGCCGGGAGCCCTTCGTCCACGTGCACGATCGTGCCGTCCTGGAGATTGGTGCGCTCGCCTACCACAATCGCGGCCATGTCCCCGCGCAGCACCGCGCCGTACCACACGCTGGCGTGCGCCCCCAGGGTCACGTCCCCCAGCACGACTGCGCCGCGAGCGATGAACGCCGTCGGATGGATGTTGATGCTACTGCCTCACCGGCTGGAATATCCACTGGACCCACGCGTCTACCGGCTCGCCGTTCCTCTGAGCGGGGTTCCAGCGCAGGGTCTTCGCCATGTCCAGCGCCTCGTTGTTGAACGTGTCGAGGTTGGAGGGTCCGAACACCCGCGCCTCCAGCGTCGAGCCGTCCTTCGAGACATGGATCAGCAGAATGGCCTGGCGCGGGAAGATGGTGGCGTCGGCGGGCACGGGAATGCGCGTCAGCGACAGCGGCAGGGGACGAGTGTCGAAACAGAGATGGTCTTGGTTGTAGGCGGGCCCATACTGATCGCACGGTCCGGCGTTCGACCCTGCTTCCCCCGACGCCGGCTGCAGCTCGATCCTCACCGTGGATGGCGCACCCGGCGTGATGACCACCTGGCGGTCGTACGGCTCGAACCCGCTGGCCCGCACCGCGAGGCGGTACGTGCCGGGAGGCACATCTCCCTGCGAGCCCCGAAACGGCATCCCGTTGAGCGTGACGCGGGCGCCGGCGGGCAGGCCCTGGAGCGTGAGGCGCCCGAGCGTCCCGGGAGGGACCAGGCGGGTACGGGCAGTGTCGGCGTGCGGAGTCGCGGCCGCGGCCTGGGCCGCCGTGTCGAGGGCTGGAGGGACGCCGGTGTCAGACAACAGGCGCTGGGCGAGTGTGTCGCGGGGGGCGCCCGACGCGGAGTCGGCGGGGGCGGCCCGGGCGAAGAACAGCAGTCCTTTCTTGTAGGCGTACAAACCGGGGGCGCCCAGCCCGATGCCCACGACCACCACCCAGAGGGCGATGCCGGCTGCGACCGAACGCTTGTGGTGCTCCGTCCCGAGCTTGTCGGCGATGCGCGGCAGCGGCGTCGTGGGAGCGGACGCCATCCGGACCCCCGCGAGCGAGGGGATGGCTTTGGTGGCGGCCGTCGCGAGGCCGACTGCGGCGAATCCGCCACCCGCCTCGAGCGCCTGGACGAGATCGTCCGCGCTCTGAAAGCGCTCGTCGGGAGACTTCGCCATCATTTTTCGCGTGATTTCGAACACCGTACGCTGATCGTAGGTCTCGAGCGGCGGGGTGGGAATCTCCTCCATGATGTGCTTGTAGCCGATCGAGAACGAGTCCTCACCGTCGAACGGCACGCGACCGGTGAGGCTTTGATACGCCACGACGCCGAGCGAATAGAGGTCCGAGCGTCCGTCGAGCGGCTGGGCGCGGGCCTGCTCCGGGCTCATGTAGTGGGGCGTGCCGATGGACATCCCGGTACCCGTCAGCTTGCCGCCCGACGCCGCCTTCGCGATGCCGAAATCGGTGACCACGGCCAGCCCGTGCTCGTCGAACATGATGTTGTCCGGCTTGATGTCGCGGTGCACGATGCCGCTTTTGTGCGCGTAGGCGAGGGCGCGCGCCACCTGGACCAGGATCTGGCGGATCTCGGCCGGGGGGAGCGTAACGCGCGCGGCCAGCACGGACGACAGCGGCTTGCCGCGCAGGAACTTCATCACGAAATAGATCACCCGGCCGGATTTGCCGACGCGATAGATCGGGATGATGCTCGGGTGCTCGAGCTTGGCAGACGTACGGGCTTCGCGCTGGAACCGCTCGACGAACTCTTTGTCGAACGCGAGGGAGAACGGCAGGACCTTGATCGCCACATCGCGCTCCAGCTGCTTCTCACGCGCCTTGAAGACGATGGCCATCCCGCCGCGGCCGAGCTCCTCGAGGATCTCGTACTCGTCGTGCAACTGCTCCCGCACCAGATCCAGCTCCGTCGCGTCGACCTGCTGGTCGCGCACGGCGGCTACCGGAGTCGTGTGCGACAGATCGAGTCCGCAGGAGCGGCAGAACTTGCTGGCGTCGTCGTTCTGGGTGCCGCAGCGGGAGCAGTACATCAATTCTCCGAAGGGTCGCGGAAACTTAGGGATTGGTCGGACGACGTGTCAACTCGCGACACGGCCCCGCGTGCTCAAAAGTCGGAGGCGAGTGCCGCGTACAGCTGCGGCCGCCGCGCCCCTCCGGACGGCGGAGCGACGAGCGGCTGCGCGATGCCGACGCGCAGCGACAGAGGAAAGTCGTAGCTCACCGTCATCCGACCCGCGAGCTCGAGTCCGGTGGAGCGCAGTCGGGTGAGGCGCGGAGACGCCCCCGGGGACCACGCGTCGCCCGCGTCGGCGAACAGGTTGAGCCACAGCCTGTCGACGCCGAGGGGGAGGTGACCGAGGGCCTGGCCCACCAGCGCCAGCGGCACGCGGTACTCGACGCTGCCCGCGGCCGCCCGCTGGCCGCGCAGCTCACCGGACGCATACCCGCGCAGCGGAAACGCGCGCGTTGCGGTCAGCGTTGGTGCGAAAAACAGGTTCACGCCCTGCGGCGCCACGCCCCCCACGCGGAACAGCGTGCCGAGCGGACCGTTGGTGCCGCCGGCGAGGAGCCGCAGCGCCAGTACATGATGGGCGAAGCCGCCCAGCCCGGGTACCCGTGCGTAGAGCGCCAGCCGGGAGCGCAGCTCATTCGACCAGCGGGCGTTGCCCTGCTCTTCCCGCCGGCGGTAGGTCACGGACCACGCGACTCCGTTCTCCGGTGAGACCGAGAGGGCGCCGGTCACTAACCGCGACAGTGTGAGCGTCAGCGACCCGCCGATGAGGTTCCGCGTGACACACCCCGGGCACACGGCGGCGAGGGAGCTGTCGGGGATCGCGGCGTAGCGGGTGCGCTCGAGCTCCGCCGCGACGCGCACGCTCGCCAGGCTGCGCCAGCGGCGCGCCACCAACGACGCGCCGAGTGCCGCATAGTGGTCGAGCTCCGAGAGCGTGAGCGTCGGCGTGCTGGGCGGCGGTCGCAGGTCCGTCCATGACGCCCAGGCCGACAGGTCGAGCGTTGGGTTACCGAGCAGCGACGATACCAGCGCGAAGTCGCCTGCGGCGCGGAGCGGCTCCGGAGAGACGAACACGTCCGCGGCGTACGAGAAGCGACCCAAGGCGTCCGTCCCGGCCGTGAGCGCGCCCCCGAACCGTCCGGTTGGTCCCGCGTTGTCGAACACCGGAATCCAGAACTGTGGCCGCAGCGACGGCCACATCGTGTAGCCGGTCTCGGAGATCGCCACCGCCGGCGCCGGGTCGAACGGCAGCGGCTCGGCGAACGAAACCGGCGCACCTCCCTCGAGCACCCGCGCGCGGCGCAGCTCCCAGCCGCGCGCCGTGAGCGCCGTGTACAAGAGCGTACCGTCGGCGAGCGGCGCCGGCGCGCGGGCGCCCAGTGGCTCGCTCGTGAGCGACTGCGGGCCGCCCGAGTCGCGCCAGCGGTATACCTGCGGGACGCCGGTCGGGTCGGCGACGAACCAGAGGTCCCCGCCGGCCGTCCACACCACGTCCGCGATGCTGCCACCGGTCTCGAGCAGCACGGCGCCCGCGTCGGGCGAGTCGGCCGGCCAGCGGACCAGCGCCCAGCGTCCATCCGCGATCCGGCTCCCGGCCACGCGACGTCCATCGGGCGACGGCGCGACATCCTGCCATACGGCGTCGCGCGGGAGGGCGGGAGCCGGCACGGTCGGCCGGCCCGATGCCGGCCCGAGCGCGATCGCCGCGAGCCGACCGCCGCCTGCTGCGGGAGCGACCAGGCGGGCGCCGCGCGTCGCGCGCCGCCACGCTCCTCCCGGGACCCAGCGGTAGAGGTCGCTTCGGATCCGCCAACGGCTCGTGAAATCGAGCTGGGTGATCACGAGGGTGTCCCCCAGCCAGTCGTAGTCCACACCGGCATTCACCCGGTGAGCAGCGAGCGGATGCTCGGTCGCGGCGTCGAGCACGCGTAGCACGCTCGTGCCTTTCCCGTCGTCGCGCACGTACGCCACTCGTCGTCCGTCCGGGGACACGCGCGGCACCGGTTCGGTGCGCAGCCCCCGGTCGAGCACGCGTGCGCCGGGCGGCGGCACGCCCGTTCCGGGCAGGTCGGGCACGGTCCCGCGCGGCCATTCGCTGCCGAGCGTGCGTCCGGGCGCCACCCGCGCCACCTGGCGCCCGACGCGGAACGGAATGAGCTGGGCTGAGGTGGCCTCCGCGAACCGCGGCACCACCGAGTCGCTCACTGCACCGACGAGATAATGGAAGAAGCGACTGCCATACGCGTACGGAACCAGTCCGTCCGCCCAGCGCGTGAACAGAGTCGCGTTCCATGGGGACCGCGACGCACCCGCCGCCCGGTCTGCGCCGAGCAGCTGGGTATGGAAGCTCCCCCGCACGCGTCCCGCGTTGGTGAACCTCGACTCGTAGTAGGTGGCGATCCCTTCGGTCACCCAACTCGGTTGATATTCGTTTGGGAACAGCCCTGGGGCGCGCCCGAACACGTGCTGCAGCCCGCTCCACAGCCCGCGCGAGCGGTCGAGGTGAAACACGTGCGTGAGCTCATGCGTGGTCACGAGCCGGAGCCAGCTATCGAAGAACAGCAGGCCGTGGTCGCCGGCCGGCGGCGCGGCGTAGATGGTGATCCGGTTGGTGGGAAACACCGTCGTGAAGCCGTTCGCCGCGTCGATATCGTCGGCCAACGTGATGTCCACGACGCCACGCGGCGGGTGCAGCTCCGTCGCGAGCAGTCCGTAGGACCGCTCCGCCTCGCGCGCCTGCGTGAGGGCGGCATCGCGGTAGGCGGGGCGGAAGTGGATGCGGAAGTGGGGAGTGTGGAGGGTACGCCAGTTGCCAGACGGATCGACCTGAGCCTCGGCGCGGCTGGCGAGCAACAAGAACAACAGAATGCGGAGTGCGGAATGCGGAATGCGGAATTGCAGGGGAGGTTCGATCCGCGGGCTCGACCTTCCACTGACATTCCGCATTCCGCATTCCCCATTCCGCATTGTCACGGCTCCCGTGCCCGATCGCGCAGGAACGCCTCGATGCCGCGGACAACCGCCCGCGCATACCGCCACTGGCCGTCCTCGCTCGCGAGCAGCGCCTCCTGCTCCGGCAGCATGATGAACAGGCCCTCGGTGAGCGCCGCGGGCATCCAGGTGGGCCGCACGAGCGCGTAGTCGCCCCGGCCGATCCCGAGGTCGCGCACGTGGAACTCCGTCACGAGCGCGCGGTCCAGTTCGCGAGCCAGGCGGGTGCTGCGCGGCTGGAAGTAGAACACGCTGGTTCCCGAGTTGGTGAACGGGTTCACGCCGTCGGGCAGGGCATTCGCGTGAATGGAGACGAGGATGTCGGCGTCGCGCAGCTCCGCGAAATGCGTGCGGGGAAAGAGCTCGATCGCCGTCGAGTCGGTGCGCGTCAGGAACACGGTCGCGCCGGCACGCTCCAGCAGGGTCTTCGCCTTGAACGCCACGGCCAGCGTCGCTACCGGCTCCCACAATCCCGTCGGCCCCGTGGCGCCGAGCGGTGGGTGACCGGGGTCGAGCACGATGGTCCGGCCGCGGAGCGGGTGCTCGTGATCGAGCGCCGGAGGACGGCGCACCTCGAGCAGCAGGTCCCGACCGTCGAAGCGCGCGCGGTACCCCCACACGCGCCGCGCCAGCTCGAGTGTGATCGTCACCTCGTCGGCCGCCGGCTGCGCATAGCTCATCCGCGTGACCAACGGGTCGCTGCCGACGGCTCCTCCGCCCCCGCCATACTGCATCCAATTGATGTCGGAGGCGCCGCCGTACAGCCGCACGGTTAGACTCCGCTCGCGCTCCGTGATCTGGTAAGGGAGACGCGCGGGCAGCGGCACGCGCAGCGTCACCGCCTTCGGCCCCGTGGCGAGCCGCACCGAGCTCACGACGCCGCCCGGCGGCGGCGTGCCCGGCGAGAGCCGCACCACGTCGGCCTCGTTCACCCACGCGACCGTGGCGCGCGAAAGCCGGAGGCGCACCTGATCGTTCCAGCGTCCCGACTCGACCGCGACCGTCCCGGTCGGAAAAAACCAGTTGTAGGTTCCGTGGGGGACGGCGCGCCCGGCCGTGAGGCTGTCGGTCGTCCCGGTGTGCGCGGTGTCGTCGTCCAGGACCACGACGCTCGGGAAGGTCATGTCCACGAGCGTCACGCCGAGCGGCCAACGCGCCGTCGCCGTGTCGGCGCCCACGGTCACCACGAGGATGGCGCATGCCGTCCGGCCGTCCGCACACAGCGCGGCCGCCGGCAGCCAGCCCACGTAGCGTCCCGCCGCGGGCACATGTCGGCGCGGCGCCGTATCGATCACGAAGGCGCGGACGCCCGCGGGAAGGCCAGCCGGCAGGGTGTCGGGAACGAGCGGAACGCTCGAGCCCCACGGCAGTACCAACCGGACCGTCGCGCCTGGCGTGGCCTGCACGCTCAGCGGAATCCCCTCGTCCCGCGGGAGCGCGAGACTCCCCGCCGGCGTGAAGCTGGTCGTGTCGATCCACACGGGGCGTCCGGGCGGCGGGCGAAACTGCGGCGCGATGCGCGCGGTGTACACGAAGCGACTGGAGTCGGGACCCGCGGTTGCCGCGATCAGGTAGTGGACGACGGTGTCGTCGGGCAGGGGCAACCAGGCGATCCACGCTCCGTTCGCGAGCACCGGCACCGACTGCCCGTTGACGCCCAGGTGCACGGCTCCCCGGGCGCCGCGCACCGCACCGAACAGGAACGCCGAGTCGTGCGACTGGATGACATCCGTAACGGCGGGATAGACGACGGCGATGCGCAACGAGTCGCGGACCGGCGCAGTGGGTGCCGGGAGCGCTCCTCCGGACACGGGTGCGGTACCGGAGCGCGGGACGGCGCATCCGGTCACGACGCTCACGAGCAACATGCCGACCGATCGCACAGGTCGCGCAAGGTAGCATCGGCCCTTTCAGCCAGTCAATTTGCTGAATAGATTGGCACGCCATAACTTCTGCTCCCAGTGGAGCACTTCCGGCAGTGACCGCCTGCCCTTATTGCGGCCGGGCGAACGACCCGGGCGCGCTGTTCTGCATGGACTGCGGCAAACCCATGAGCCAATCCGCTAGGCGCAAGGCCCCCGCGGCAGCAGCGGGCGGGGGAGCGGGGGGAGCCGCGTTGTTGCCGGACACGCGCGTCGTCGCGCGCTCCACAGTGGCCCAGGGCGAGCCCATCTCCTGCCCGTTCTGTGGTGGTCGCGCGAGCGGGCAGCAGCCGTTCTGTCCCCAGTGCGGCCGCCGCCTCACGGCCCCCGGCTCCGGCCCGAACTGCCCGCGCTGCGCCTCGCCCGTAGCGCCGGGGATCAAGTTCTGTGCGACCTGCGGCACGCCGCTGACCGATCTCGTGGCGGCGCGGCGGGCTCCCTCGGGGCCGTCGCGAGCGGGAGCGACGATCACGCTCGTGCTGCTCGACGATCTCGGTAACCCGGTGCAGCGCTTCGAGCGCACGGCGCCCGACACGACCATCGGCCGCCAGGACGGCGACATCCGTTTCCCCGAAGACGTCTTCTTGTCGCCGTTGCACGCCAAGCTGTCGTGGGAGCACGACACCCTCGTCGTGCGCGATCTCGGCAGCCGCAACGGCACGTGGGTGTTTCTCGAGCAGGCACATCGTCTGCTCGACGGCGACCTCCTGCTGATCGGGTCTCAGGTGATCCGGTTCCGGCGGCTGGGGTATCCGGGGCCGCATCCGCCCGACGCCGACGCGACCAAGCGGATGGGCAGTCTCATCCCGAGCGCCGATATCGCGAGCCTCACCCAGCTGCGCTCCGACGGCAGCGGGCGCGACGTGATCCAGCTCTCTCCCGGCCGCGACGTCGCCATCGGCCGCGAGCAGGGCGACTGGCTGTTCCCCTACGATCCGGCCATGAGCGCGCGCCACGCCCTGGTGCGGTCGGAAGACGCGGATTTCGTGGTCCTGGACGCCAACAGCCGCAACGGGATCGCGCTCGCCGCGCGCGGCGACATGGCGCTGCGCGACCAGTCGCGCATCCTGGTGGGCGACAAGCTGCTGCGGATCGAGATTCCGGCGTGAAGATCTGCCCCGTCTGTGGGACCCAGTACCGCGACGACCTGCGATTCTGTCCGAATGACGGGCAGACGCTGCGCTCGTCGGGGCCGACGCAGAATCTCGTGGGTCAGGTGCTGGCCGACCGCTATCACATAATGAAGAAGCTGGGCGAGGGAGGCATGGGCCAGGTGTACCTCGCCGAGCACGTGAAGATGGGCCGCCGCAGCGCCATCAAGGTGATGAATCCTTCCATGGTGCACGATCCGGAGGCAGTGGCCCGCTTCAATCGCGAGGCGTCGAACGCCAGCCGCATCTCGGACTCCCACGTCTGCGCCATCTACGACTTCGGGGAGACCGAGGACGGGCTCATCTACCTGGCGATGGAGTTCGTGGAGGGCGAGCCGCTTACGGAGCTGCTGGCGCGCGAAGGGGCGCTCCCCGTCGCGCGGGCCGCGGACATCTGCATTCAGGTGGCCGCGGCGCTCCAAGCGGCCCACGACCTCGACATCGTGCACCGCGACCTGAAGCCCGACAACATCATGGTGACGCGCGGTCGTGATGGGACGGACGGAGTGAAAGTCGTCGATTTCGGCCTCGCCAAGGCGGTGGGGGGGGAGGGAGGCGGCCAAAAGGTGACGCGGACCGGCTTGGTGATCGGCACCCCGGAGTTCATGAGCCCCGAACAGCTCTCAGGCGACAAGCTGGATGGCCGGAGCGACATCTATTCCCTGGGCCTGGTGCTTTTCAACATGCTCACCGGGACGCTCCCCTTCCCCGCCGACTCCGTACAGGAGGCGATGGTCAAGCGCCTGACCGACGAGCCTGCGGAGCTGATCGAGGTGCGGCCCGATCTGCACTTTCCCCCGGGGCTCCAGCAGACCCTGGACACCGCGCTGGCACGGAGCCCCGTCGACCGCTATCAATCGGCCGCCAAGTTCGCCCATGACCTCGCCGCGGTGGTCGGCTTGTCCCGGTCGGACGCCGGCACGGCCCTGCCCTTCACGCTGGCCGACGCCGACGACAAGACGGAGCTGATTGAACCCGTCCGTGCAAGGAGAAGGAAGCGGTCGCGCGTGCCGATGGTCGTCGGCGCGATCGTCGCACTGGGAGCCGCGGGAGCGGTCGTCACGATCGGTCGCAGCGTCAGGCAGACCAGCAGCGTCCCGCCCGCCGACACAGCACGACAGATCGTGGCTCCCCGCCCAGCGGACACGGTGGTCTCTCGCGCGCCTGTGGCGCCGCCGCCGCGGCGTGAGCCGGTCAAGCGCCCGCCAGCAACCCCCGCCCGACCGCGCATCGACGTCGCCCGGGCACGGGACCTGCTGGACGATCTGCTCATCAAGTTGAACCCCCTCAATGCGGCGATGGTGCGCGACTCGGCGACACACATCTTCTACGCACCCGGAATCGGGTCGACCGACAAGGCGCATGCCGCCTTCGTCATGGGCAACGCGTTTCTCCAGCAATTCAACCGCCCGCGCGGGTGCGAGTGGCTCGAGACTGCGGTCCGACTCGACTCGGCCAACGCCACCTATCGCGACCTCGCCAGACAGTGCCGCACCTGACCATGTTCGGGCGCTCCCCTTCCAAGCCGATCAAGGTCGAGGTCTTCGCCAAGACCGACCTCGGTAAGACACGCGACCACAACGAGGACCGATTTCTGGTCGCGGACCTGTCGCGCCGCGAGGCATCGCTCCAGCCAGCGGTCCGCGCCCACGAGGTCGGTGAGCGGGGCTCGCTGTTCGTGGTCGCCGACGGGATGGGCGGCGCCGCCGCCGGTGAGGTCGCGAGTGAGATGGCCACCGACACGATCTACCGGCAGCTGGTTCGGGGATGGGGAACCGAGCGGGAGGTGACGGCCCAGCGGTTCGCCTACCGCCTCAAGGAAGCAGTCGAGGTGGCGAACGAGCAGATCCACGCCTATGCCGCGGCGCACCCCGAAGTCCGCGGGATGGGGACCACGACGACCGCCGTGGGAGTGTTGGCCGATCACTTCTTCCTGACCCAGGTCGGCGACAGCCGGGCCTACCTGATCCGGAACGGGGAGGCGGTGCAGCTCACGAGGGACCAGTCGCTGATGCAACGCCTGGTCGAGGCGGGCGAGCTGACGGAGGAGGAAGCCGCGCGGAGCGAGCGCCGCAACATTATCCTCCAGGCTCTGGGACCGGACGCGCGCGTCAAGGTCGATCTCACCCATCAGGAGGTCCGCAAGGGCGACATCCTGGTGCTGTGCTCCGACGGCCTGTCGGGCCAGGTAAAGAAGGAGGAGATGGCCGCCGTCGCGACGCGTGAGCGGGACCTGCAGGCCGCGTGCGACAAGCTGATCGCGCTCGCCAACGAGCGGGGTGGGCCCGACAACATCACGGTGGTGCTCGCGCGGTTCGACGGCGAGGGCCTGCGGCCGCCGGAGCCCAATGGGCAGATGGGCTATCAGGTATACCCCCTCATCGACACCGAGACCAGCACGGAGCCGGTCCCGGTATACCGGGGGAGCCCGACCCCCGAGCCCGCGGCGCATAATCGCAGGCGCGTGATCGCGCTCCTCGTCATCGCGGCGGCCGCCGCCGTGGCGCTCTATCTGGTCAACCGGAGCCAGTGACCGCTCGGTTCACCTTCCTCTCCGGCGCGCGCGTCGGGCAGGTCGAAACGTTCCGCAAAGCGTACGTCGGCCTCGGCCGGCACCCGCTCTCCGACATTCGCTTTGATGCCGAGCGCGATCTCGATGTATCCTCGCGCCACGCCGGAATCGTGCGCCACGGCGAGAGCTTCGTCGTACGGGACCTGGGCAGCACGAACGGCACCTTCGTCAACGGCGCCCGTATCTCGGGAGACGTGGTGCTGGCGGACGGGGACGTGATCGGCCTCGGCCCGAACGGGCCCAGCGTGGAGTTTCACATCCTGCCGGGCGAGCCAGGGGTCGACACGGTGCCGGACGCCGCGGTGGCGGTGCCTCGACCCCGGCGCTCGAGCACCGCCCTGCGGATTGCCGCGGAGGTGGCGCGCCTGAATCGCAGGACCAAGCTGCTGATCGCACTGCTCGTCGTGGCGCTCGCCGGGTTCGGGGCGCTGCAATGGCAGAGCGCGCGTGACGCGCGCGACCTGGCCCGGCTCCAGACGCGGGCGGACAGCCTGGAGGCGGAGGCGCAGCGGCTGCTCGCGCGGCTCCAGACCGAACTCGCGAGCGTGCGGGACGCCCTGCGGCAGTCGCAGGCGGAAGTCGCGCGGCTGCGGACCGAGCTGGCGGCCGCGGGCACGAGCGGCAACGCCAGCTCCGTGGCGCGGCTCCGAGCCGCGCTGGACGTGGCGGAGACGCGCCAGCGCGGCCTCGCGGGCGCGGTGGCGATGGACTACCGCGCCATCTCGCTCAAGAACCAGGATGCGGTGGCGCTACTCGTCGTTCAGTTCTCGGACAGTGAGGTCTTCAGCGGCACCGCGTTCGCCGCCGACTCGCAGGGCACGCTGGTCACCAACCGCCACGTCCTGGTGGGCGAGGACGGCAACCGGCAGCCCCGGCGCATCGCGATCAAGTTTTCGGGGAGCCGTCAATGGTTCCCGGGCCGCCTGGTCGGCGTCGCCGATTCCGCAGACGTCGCCGTAGTAAAGGTGGAGATCCGCGGGGGCACACCGCGGGTCGCGGGCTTCGCGAGCGAGCCGCAAGCGCTCGCGCGCGGCGATCCCGTCGCCATCATCGGCTACCCGCTCGGCGAGGATCTCCCGATGGAGCGTATCGGCGAGAGCGGCGTGGTCGCCGACCCGACGCTCACGGTCGGCACGGTCAGCAAGACACTCGCCAGCGTGGTACAGGTCGATGGTTACGGCGCGCCCGGGTCGTCGGGGAGCCCGATCTTCGATCGCACGGGCCGCGTGGCGGCCGTCTTGTACGGCGGCAACCGGGAATCGCAGGGCAAGATCATCTACGCGGTCCCTGCAGCCGCCGTCATCGCCTATCTGAACCGACTTCCTAGATAGAAGCGTCTCGAAGAGACCGTAGGACGATCCTTCGTGACGTCGTTTCGAGACGCTGTGCCGTGACGCTCTCACTTTAGCCAGGTTATCAGTCGTCGCGCAGCGGCGCGCTGCATGAGCGGCTGCCCGTGCCAACACAACAGGACTGGTGCCGTGCCGGGGATCTGCGCCGCGAGACGCGGATGGCCGAGCAGCACCACGAGTTGCGCCCCGGGCACCAGACGGCGCAGGGCCGCGCGCGAGCGCGCGCCGAGATCGGCCCGGCCCTTCCACGAGCGGGGCTCGGCGTACAGCAAGACAATGCGTTGCAGGTTCCCGGTTGCACGTTGCACGAGGGAGACCCCCGCCTCCCGTAGCGTCTGGTGGAATACGTCGCGCGGTCCGACCGTATATGGGCCACCCAGGTCGTCATCGACGATCGACACGCTGAGGGGTGTCTCGATCCTCGGCGGGTCACCGCGCACCAGGTGAGCCGCTCGGTCGGCAAGCCCGTCCGCGAAGGTCGCGTGGCCGGCGCGGTCCGGCTCTCCCTGGTCGGGCAGCTCGCCCCACGCGGCCAGTGCGTCGTCGTAGTGCGCGAGCGCCTGGTCCGCCCGCGCGGCCGAGATCTCCTCACCGATGGCGCGGTCCAGCGCGGCGACGACGCTGGTGAAGTCCTCCGGGTAGAGCAGCGCGTCGCAACCGGCGGCGACCGCGCCGACGGTGGCCGCGGGCACCGGCTGCGCGGCACGGGCCCCCGCCATGATCAGCGCATCGGTCACGACCAGACCGCCGAAGTTGAGCGTGTCCCGCAGGTAACCCAAGATGTCGGGCGAAAAGCTCGCCGCTCGCCCGGCGGGATCCCAGTCCGGGTAGGCGACGAACGCGCTCATCACACTGCCCACACCGGCGCGGATGGCGTATTCGAACGGCGTCAGATCCGTCTGCTGCAGCTCGGTGAGTGCGGCGCGCACGCGCGGCAGGGTCGCGTGTGAGTCCTGGGTCGTGCGCCCGTGGCCGGGATAGTGCTTGGCGCACCCCAGCACGCCGTGCTCCTGGGCGCCGCGGATCCACACGGCCGCCTGCTCGCCCACGCGCACCGGGTCGGCGCCGAAGGCGCGCGTCTGGACGATCGGGTTCTGGGGCTCGAGATCGAGATCGCACACGGGGGCGAACGCCCAATTGATCCCGACCGAGCGCGCTTCGGTCGCGGTGATCATCCCACAGGTGCGGGTGGCGTCCAAGTCGTCCAGCCAGCCGAGTGCCGCGGGCGGCGGCAGCTCGGTGAGCCCTCGCACCTGCTGCGCCGGGCCGCGCTCCAAGTCCGCGCCGACCAGCAGGGAGCGCCCCGCCTGCTCCCGCAGCTCCCGCGTGAGCGTCGTGACGGCCTCGCGGGTCCCCCCGAAGACGATAAAACCGCCCACCCCGGCGGCGAGCGCGGCGTCGATCTTGGGGCGCTCGTGCGCGAAACTCTCGCGCCGCCAGCGCAGCGAGGGAAAGACGAGACGAGCGAGCGACCCGGTCACGCCGGTGTGATGTGGCCGAGCACGCGGGGGCCCCGGGCGCCGGTCGCGGACGGCAGGTTTCCAGGCTCGCCGCGGACGGTGAGAAACCCGAGCAACGCGAACACCAGAGCCTCCTTGGCTTCGCCGTCGAAGAACAGGCGGTCGAACGGCACCACCGGTCGCGGAGCCACGCGGGCGGTGAGGAGCTCGACCAGCCGCGGGTTGCGGGCGCCGCCGCCCGAGATCACCAGCTCGTCGGAGGCCCGAGCGGGCGTCCAGCGCTCGATCCCGCGGGCGATGGTCTCCACCGTCAGCGCCGTCGCTGTCGCCACCGCATCGTTGTCGGACCCGCCCGCTTGCTTTACGTCGTCGATCAGCCGCGCCGCGTAGTCGGGGCTGAAACGCTCGCGGCCCGTGCTCTTGGGTGGCGGCGCGGCGAAATAGGGATCAGCGAGCAACGCGTCGAGCACCTTGCGGGACGGCTTGCCGCGCCGCGCCCGCTCGCCGCCGGCGTCGAATCGCGCGGCGGGGTCGATCCGACGGGTCACCGCGTCGACCACGCCAACGCCGGGACCCGTGTCGAACGCGATGGCGCCGCCCGTGACCCCGCGGCGCGGGGCGAAGGTGACGTTCGCGATGCCGCCCAGGTTCAGCAGCAGCCGCCCCTGCTCCGCGTGACCGAAGAGAACCACGTCGGCGAGAGGCACCAGGGGCGCCCCCTGGCCGCCCGCCGCCACGTCGCGGGAGCGGAAGTCGCTCACCACCCGTACCCCCACGCGCTCGGCGATCACCGCCGGGTCCCCCAGCTGCAGCGTCGCGCGGCCCGGCTCGTGCCAGATGGTCTGCCCGTGCGACGCGATGAAGGACAGATCGCGAGGGGCGACCTTCGCCTGGGCCAGGAGCTGCAGCACGGCCCCCGCGAAGCGCTCGCCCAGGGCAACGTGCAGCAGGGCCAGATCTTTCGAGCTGCCCCGCGCGATGGCTTCGATGATCTGCTCGCGCTCCGGCACGGTATAGGCGTCCTGTCGGAACGCGACGAGCTGCGCGTCGAGAGGCTGCTCGGTGAGGCGCACGAGCGCCGTCGAGACCCCGTCGAGCGACGTGCCGGACATCACGCCGACGGCGAGGGCCGCGGTCACGCCGGCGACACGGGCGGCGGGTCGCCCGCGGCCTGACGCACGAAGCCACCCGCCTCCGCGAGCAACCGCTCGGCCTCGGGCTTGCCCACTCCTCGCTTGGCCATCACGATCGCCAGCTTCACGCTCCCGCCTGCCCCCTCGATCGCCCGGCGCGCCGCGCCCCGATCCACGCCCGTGCACTCCATCACGATCCGCTCCCCACGGTCGCGCAGCTTGTCGCTCAGCGCGACCAGGTCCACCATGAGGTTGCCGTACGCGCGCCCCAGCCGGATCATCGCGCCGGTCGAGACCGTGTTGAGGACGAGCTTCGTGGCGGTCCCGGCCTTCATGCGTGTCGACCCCGTCAGCGCTTCGGGCCCGACCTTCGGGAGAATGAGGACGTCGCATGTGTCGACGAGCACCCGAGGCGGATCCGAGCAGGAGAGAAGTCCCGTCCCGGCACCGATCGTCTGCGCCCGGGACAGCGCCGCGCGGACGAACGGCGTCGTACCGCTTGCCGCGATGCCGAGGACGAAGTCCGCGGGCGCCACCCGCACCTGGTCCATCGCCGCCATGCCCGCGTTCACGTCGTCCTCGGCGCCTTCGGCACTCTTCACCAGCGCCTGGTAGCCGCCGGCGATCACCCCCACCACCATTTCGGGCGGCGTGCCGAACGTCGGCGGGCATTCACTCGCGTCGAGCACGCCGAGGCGCCCGGACGTGCCGGCGCCGACATAGATGAGCCGTCCCCCCCGGCCGAACGCACCCACTACGAGGTCGATGGCGCGGGCCACGTCGCCCCGCACCGCATGCACCACCCCTGCCACGGTCGCGTCCTCCGCGTTCAGGAGGTCGACGATTTCGAGCGCCGACGCGACGTCGATGCGCTCGGTGCGGGGGTTGCGCTGCTCGGTGAGCCGCGGGTCGGTGTAGTCGGAAGAAGAACGAGTCATGACGGGTGTCGGATGGCCCCCAAGTTAGACGTTGACCCGAACTCGGGTCAACGTGCACAATTCGGCATGCGCAGATCCCTCGGTCTCGGCCTGGCGTTGCTGACGGCGTGCGGCGGGGGCCTCAAGCCGCCGGAAACGATCCCCGTCCCGGCGGGCGTCCCCACCCCCGTCCTCCCCGCCATCGCGCTCCCTGCTGTCGATACCTCCGCGAGCCCGGGCGCGGGAGGGCGAGCGGCCGGTCGCGCGCGCATCGCGGCCGAGTGGCCCCTCAGTCAGCGCGTCAAGTCCGTCGCCGGTGAGCATGCCATGGTGGTGACGTCGCACCCGCTCGCGAGCGATGTCGGCGTGGATATTCTGCGCCGCGGCGGCAACGCGGTGGACGCCGCGGTAGCGGTCGCGTTCGCGCTCGCGGTGGTGCACCCCGTCGCCGGCAACATCGGCGGTGGCGGGTTCATGGTCGTCCGGACGCACGACGACACCGTGCGCGCCCTCGACTTTCGGGAGGTTGCGCCGGCCGGCGCCACGCGCTCCATGTACGTCGATTCGGCGGGGAACGTGTTGGCATCGTCCCTGACCGGTCACCTCTCGGTCGGGGTGCCCGGGACCGTCGCGGGGCTGTTCGAGGCACACCGCAGGTTCGGGCACGTGCGATGGAAGGAATTGGTCGCACCCGCCGTCCGCCTGGCGCGTGACGGATACGCGCTGGACGGCGCGCGCAGCCGCCAGATTACCCGCGAGGCGGAGCGACTCGCCCGGTTTCCCGCCTCGCGCGCCCAGTTCCTCGTCGACGGTGAGGCGCCTCCGGCAGGCACGCGGTTCGTTCAACCAGACCTCGCGCGCACGCTGCAGCTCATCGCCGACAGCGGCCCAGACGTGTTCTACCGCGGCGGCATCGCCGAGCGGATCGTCCAAGAGATGGCCCGCGGCGGCGGGCTGATCACGCGGGACGACCTCGCCCGCTATCGGGCCAAGTGGCGCGACCCGATCGCGATCGGCTACCGCGGCTACACGATCTACACGATGCCGCCGCCCTCGGGCGGCGGGGTCACGCTGGCGGAGATCCTCAACGTGATGGAGGGGTACGCGCCCCTCCCACCATTCGGAAGCGCCCGGCTGATGCACCTCCAGACCGAGGCGATGCGTCGCGCGTACGCCGACCGCAACGCCTTTCTCGGCGACCCGGATTTCGTGGATATCCCGCTCTCGCGGCTGCTCTCGAAATCGTACGCGGCCACGCTGCGAGCGAACATCGACTCGCAACGCGCGACGCCCTCGCCGCCGGCTAGGGGCGGGCCTTCGGAGGGAACCGAGACGACGCACTACTCCATCGTGGATGCCGACGGGAACGCGGTAGCCTGCACCACGACGCTGAACAACGACTTCGGCAGTGCGGTGACGGTGACCGGGGCGGGGTTTCTGCTGAACGACGAGATGGACGACTTCATGACGGCGCCCGGCAGGCCGAATCTGTTCGGCCTCGTCCAGGGGGAGGCGAACGCCATCGCGCCGGGGAAGCGGATGCTGTCGGGAATGACGCCGGCGATCGTGGTCGATTCAGCCGGCCGGCTGTTTCTGGTGCTCGGGTCACCGGGCGGCTCGCGCATCACCACGGCCGTCTATCAGGTGCTCAGCAACGCCATCGACCAGGACATGCCGCTGCCGAGCGCCGTGGCGGCACCCCGGCTGCACCATCAAGCGGTCCCGGACACGCTGCACCTCGAGAACGACGGCTTCGTCCAGGCCTCGATCGACTCGCTCGAGGCGATGGGTCACAGGGTGAGTTTCTGGAACTACAAGACCGAGGTGAACGCCATCGGGCGCGCCGCCGCCGGCTGGATCGGTGTGGCCGATCCCCGGCGCGGCGGCGGCGCGGCGGGATACTGAAGCGGGCGGGCTAGGCCGCCTTCACCGTGAGCGGCGCGTTCAGCTTAATCGTGATCGCCGCACCTTTGGGGATCACGACGTCGATATCGCGCGACGCGCGCGCGGCAGCCGCGCCGGCGGCGGCACCGGCCGCGCCCCCAATCACGGCGCCCTTCGTGTTCTTCCCGAGGAGCTTGCCAACGATCGCCCCAGCCACCGCCCCCCCGGCGACCTTGGCGGCGTCGGCCTTCGTCACCCCGCGACCCTTCATGACGGTATCCATCGCCACGACGGAGGCATCGATCGAGTAGCTCTTGCCGTGCACCGTGACGTTCGTGACCGACAAGTCGATCTTGCCGGTGGAGTTCGGGTTCGGCGCCGGCTCGGCGGCCGCGATCGTCCCGGACACAGTCGACCCCGCGGGGATGACGACCCGCCCGGTCGCGTCCTTCACATCCTGGCTCACCGTCGCGGTGAACGGATCACCGGCCTTCGCCGAGCGCGTGGAGATCGTGTCGCCGGCCGTGGCCGGGACGCGCGTCCCCGCCGCCAACATCAGCGGAGCCGGGGCGGCGGGCTTCGGCGGAACCGGCTTCTTCACTGGCGCCTTCTTCTCGGGCGCCGGCTTAGCTGCCTCGGTCGCCGGTGCCGGCACGTCTTTCAGGGCCGCCGTTGATTCGGTCGGTGCGAGTGTCAGGTTGCGAGCCGTGGAGTCAGCCGACTGGCTCGTCTGGTCGGGCTTCGCGCAGGCGAAAAATGCCATGCTCGCCAGCGCGGCAAAGAGCGATCCGTGCTTTGCTAGTCTTGTCATGTAGTCCCTCTCATTGAGTTTCGCAGGCACCTAATAGCGTTGCAGGCAACTAATATAGGAAGGTGGCCCCTCAGGGTGGGAGCCCCGGGCGCCTGGAACGGGATTCTTACAGCCGGCTCTTCAGGAACCCGGGCGTCAGCCCCTGCAGCCAGCTCGCGATCAAGGTGAAGCGGTCGGTCACGAGGAGCAGGCCGAGAACGATCAATAGGATGCCCGCGACCCGCTCGACCCAGAGGAGATACGGTCGGAACCGCTGGAACCAGACGAGAAACCGGTCGAGCGCCAGTGCAGTAAGGAGGAAGGGAACGGCAAGCCCGACCGAATAGGCGGTGAGCAACGCCGCGCCGTGCGCCACGCTCGCCTGGGCGGCGGCGAGGGTGAGAATGGCACCGAGGATCGGTCCGATACAAGGCGTCCACGCCGCCCCGAACGTCACTCCCACGACCGCCGACCCCACGTAGCCCGCCGGCTTGCGGACGAGCTGGACCTTGCGCTCGCGCATCAGGAACGCCGGGCGCAACAGACCGAGCAAGTACAGGCCGAACAGGATCACGACGACGCCGCCGACGCGCGCGATCCACACTTGCGATTGCACCAGCCAGAGGCCCAACGCGGATGCCGTGGCGCCGAGAGCCACGAATACGAGCGAGAACCCCGCGACGAACCAGAGCGCGTGCACCAGGGCCGTGCCGCGCCGGATCTCGAGCTCCTCGAGCGTGAGCCCGGTCAGGAACCCGACGTAGCTCGGGACCAGCGGCAGGACGCAGGGGGAGAAAAAGCTCAGCAGCCCGGCGAGAAAAGCGAGGGCGAAGGAGGGCGTCACCCGCAGAAGCAGACCGCCGAGACCACGGTCGTCCAGCGGCCGTCGTCTCCGCACTCGGCGGTCGAGGTAATGTTCATCGTCCGGACGATCTCCCCCGACAAGAGCCATTGCTCGCGCCGCTCGTCCCACGCTTTGTCCGAATCGAACGGGACACCCAGCACGGTCGCGAGCATCGAGGCGGCGAGGTCTTCGGCGTACTCCCCCGATGTCATCTCGTTCTGGCCGTAGCTATGGTGCTCGGAGATGTAGCCGTGGTGGGATTGGTCGGCCGGCATGGCGACGCCGATCGACGCGGCGACGAGGCGGCTCGGTTCGTTGGTCGCGGACTCGGCGATCACGGCGAACACGACCTGGCCGGGCTTCATCAGCGAGAGGCCTTCCTCACGATCCACCAGCTCGCAGTGGGGCGGGAAGATCGAGCTCACCCGCACGAGGTTGAAATTCGCGAGATGCGCGTCCCGCAACGCCATCTCGAAGCTGGTGAGCTTCTCCTTGTGCCGACCAACGCCCTTGGTAAGGAAGGCCTTGGTGGGCACGAACATTCGTGATTCGATCAACCCGTCACCTCGTGCGTGCTAAAGGGTTCGTCTGCTGACAGCTGCGGCACAATCCATAGATCTCCAGCCGGTGGTGGTGGGGTCGGAACTCCACCTCCTCCGCCAGCAGGGCGATCATCCGCTCGAGCCGGTCGTTCGCGAACTCCGTCACCCGGCCGCACGACGAGCAGATACAATGCTCGTGCGCCTGGCCGGCCGCGAGCGGCTCGTAGCGCTTGAATCCCTCCCCGAAGTCGTGCTCCTTGGCCAGCCCGGCGCGGACCAGGAGATCGAGCGTCCGATAGATCGTGGCCGTGCCGACGGCAACGCGGTTCGACACTCGCCGACCCACCTCCTCGGCCGACAGGTGCTCGCCCGCGAAGAACACCGCCTCGGCCACCGCCAGGCGCTGTTGCGTCGCCGGCAGATTGTGCTCGGCCAGGTGGCGGCGGAATTCCTCGAGCAGCTTGGGTCCGTCAACCTTCATACCACACCGCCGGCCCCACCGCCACGGGTGGCTCCGGGTCCCCGGTCCGCTCGGCGGCTGCCTGCATGACGCGCGCGATCACCGCCGCGGGGGACAGCGCCGTTTCCTCGACCTCGATCCGGGACTGGCCCCGCTCCTTTCCGCGCACGATCAGCATGTAGCGAGCCGTGTACACGCGCAATCGACCGCCGGCCCCTTCCCCTGCTCCCTCGGCCGCGCGGCAGGCAACCACCGCGGTGCCCCACTCGCGACCCTCACGCTTCCAGGGCCGGAACAGGTAGATGGTCTCGATCTCGGACGGCGGCACCCGCAGGGCGACGGCCTCCGCGAGCTTCGCCCACCCCGGCCCCCGGCCCGGATCTAGCGGAGGACGGGCGCCGGGGCCTGCGCCTGCTCCCATCGCTCCACGTAGAACCGCAGCACGTGCATGAAGTCCTGGGCATTCGTCACCACGCCGTACGCCTGGTGCGTTCCCCGGTCCCGCAGCTTGTTCACCACGAACTCCGTCTGATCGACGCAGATCGTGGTGAGCGGCCGCAGGTCGTCGGGCGAGGACGCGTCTACGAAGGCCGGAAGCATGTTCCCGACGGCGATCGCGTGCAGCGCCGTGGCGACGAAGACCGCGAAGGTCGCCTGCGCCGTAAACTCCCGCATCGCGTCTTGCGCGACGAGCGTATCGGAGAGCACTTCCGGGAGCGGCCCGTCGTCGCGGATCGAGCCCGCGAGCACGAACGGCACGCCGTGCGTCACGAGGGCGTGCATGATTCCCGCGGTCACGACGCCCTGCCGCACGGCGGCGGCGATGCCGCCGGCACGCCGGATCTGGTTGATGGCGCGCATGTGGAGCGCATGGCCGCCTTCGACGCCCTGCCCCGAGCTCGTCATGCCGAGCGTGGTCCCGAAAATCGCGGCCTCCAGGTCGTGCACGGCGACGGCGTTGCCGCCGAGTAACGCCTGCACGTAGCCGTTTTTGACGAACCAGATCATGTCGTCGCGCGCCCGCGCGTGGACGAGCGCGGGTCCCACCACCCAAACGATCTTGCCGCCGCGCTGTTTCTCTTCGCCCAACAGCTGCGCCAGCACCGCGTAGTCTACCGGCCGCTCGCGCGACACTTCCGTCTGCATGAAGCCGAACTCGTTGGCGCTGTGACTGCCGCCGAGGAAGCCTTCGGCGTGCACGAAAATGCCCTGGCTGCCGTCCTCTTCGGTCCCGACCGCCACGGCCTGTCCCTTGCGCACCTTGCGCGGCTCGGTCGTCACCAGATCACGAGCGGACTGACGCACGATGACGCAATCCATGCGCGGAAGGCGCGGCCGGGACCACGCCCCGGCGGCTCTGACATACGTCGGCAGGTTGGTGGTCGAGAAGAAGCCGTCGGGCAGGACCCCGTCGGCGGGCGCGGGCTCGAAGCGCGCATCGGGCGCTCCCGCGAGCGGGGGCGCGTCGAAGTTGGGTGGCCGGTACTGGAACCGGGGACGGGTCGTCACTGGAACGCTGATAATACGCGCGCCGAATCCCGTCACGCAACGGCCGTTACAAGAGTGAGACCGGGTCGCGATCGACGATCACGGCGCCCCGCGCCCGCGCGCCCAACGCGCGCACCACGCGACCGATCGCCCTTGGCTCCGCGGCCTTCACGAGCATGTGCCAGCGCCAGCGCCCCTTGAGCCGCTCGATCGGACACGGCGCCGGTCCGAGCACGCTGAGCGCGCCGGAGAGGCGCTCGGTATTGGCCCGGACGAGCCATGCGGCCACGCGCTCGGCCGCCCGCTGGACCCGGCCGGCGTCCTCATGGGAGGCCACGAACCGCGCCAGCCCGACGTGCGGCGGGTACGCCGGATTGGGCGGGGCCCGCAGCGGGAGCTCCGCCGCCACGAACTGCGCCACCGAGTGCACCGCCGCCGCACGGATAGCGTGATGGTCGGGCGCTCGGGTCTGGACGTACACGCGGCCGCCCTTCGGCCCGCGCCCGGCGCGACCCGCCACCTGCGCCACGAGCTGGAACGTCCGCTCGGCCGCGCGGAAGTCGGGGAGATGAAGCCCGGTATCCGCGTCCACGACGCCCACGACGGTCACGTTCGGGAAGTCCAGCCCCTTCGCGATCATCTGCGTGCCGAGCAGGATGTCGATCTGTCCCTGCGCCATGCGCTCGAGCACCCGGTGGTGCGCCCACTTGGTACTCGTCGTGTCCAGATCCATGCGGGCGATCCGGGCCTCGGGGAACCGCAGCCCAACGAAATGCTCGAGCTGTTGGGTCCCCAGGCCCCGCATCCGCTCGGTCTCCTTGCCGCACACCTGGCAGACGGTGGGGACCGGCTCCTCGTGGCCGCAGTAGTGGCACCGCAGGGCGGCCGGCGTCTGATGCACGGTGAGGGCGATGGCGCAACGCGGGCAGGCGCGCACGTCGCCGCAGGACGGACACTGCAGGTACGTCGCGAAGCCGCGCCGATTCAAGAGCAGGATCACCTGCTCGCGTCGCCCGAGCGCGCCGCGCACGGCCTCGTCCAGCGCCACGGTCCACGGTACGCCCCGGGCGTCGGGTACCCGCTCGGCCCCGCGCAGGTCGATCACCTCGACCGGCGGCAGCGGTCGCGCGCCGATCCGGTTGGGCAGCTCGAAACGCGCCACCCTCCCCGTGGCCGCGAGGTGCAGTGTCTCGAGCGAAGGCGTGGCGCTCCCCAGAATCACCCGGGCTCCCTCGAGCCGCGCGCGCTCGAGCGCTACATCGCGAGCGTGGTACCGCGGTGCCGTGCCCTGCTTGTAGCTCGACTCGTGCTCTTCGTCCACCACGATCGCCCCGAGCCGCTCGACCGGAGCGAACACCGCTGAGCGGGGTCCCACGGCCACGCGCCGCTCGCCGCGCCGCAGCGCCCGCCAGGCGTCGGCGCGCTCGCCGTCCGACAGCCCCGAGTGCAGCACCGCCACCTGGTCGCCGAACACGCCCCGCACCCGCGCCACCGTTTGGGGCGTGAGCGCGATTTCCGGAACGAGCAGGATGGCGCCCTGACCTGATGCGACCACGCTCCGCAGGACATCCAGATAGACGAGGGTCTTCCCCGACCCCGTGACCCCTTGAATCAGTGTAGGTGTCTCGACCGGCGTCGCCAGGATACCGGCCACGACGCGGCGCTGGTCGGCAGTGAGGTCGGGGGGCGGTGGCGACGACAGCCCGGCGAACGGGTCCCGGGCACGCGGCACGTCGGTGTAGCCGGCCAGCCGCTGCGTCACCAGCCCGTCCAGCGCGGCGGGAGACAAGCCGAGCCGTGCGATCAGGTGTCGGACCGGCGCCGAGCCGCCGATCGCCTCCAGCGCCTCGTACGCCACGCGACGCTTGGGCGCGCGTTTGAACGCCCGCTCACGCTCGAGCAGCGACGGCAGCGCCCCGCTCAACGTCAACACGCGCTCCACCTGTTCGGCAGGCCCCGCCGGCCGGCGCACGCTCCACAGCGCCCCCGGGAGCAGCGCCCGCAGCGCGAGCCCGAGGGGGGTCCCGTAGTAGCGACTGATCCACACGCCCAGCGCGAACAGGGGCGGCGTGATCGCCGGCTCCGCGTCGGGCGCGGCCACGATCGGCTTCGCCATCACGGTCGGGGCCGGCGGCGCTGCGTCCACGGTCGCCACCACGCCCACCACCTGGCGCCGCTGCACGGGCACGACCACGCGCGCGCCGGGCACGACGCGGGGCTCGAGCTCGGGGGGAATCAGGTAGCTGTAAGTACGAGGAACTGGGATCGGCAGGATGATCTCGGCGTACCGAGGAGCCATCCCCGCGCTCGCGCGCGGGGTCAGTGCCGGCTCTGACCCCGGGCGCAAGCCCGGGGTTCCCGGAGCGGGCCCCCTCACCGCCGCCGGACGCCCAGCCCCGGTCCGGTGGGCAGGCGAATCTGCCCGCCGTCGATCGTGGCGCCTGCGAAGGGATCGTTCGTGGTGAGCGCGGCACCGTCGAGATCGGCGGCATCGACGAGGGGAGTGAAGTGGGCCGCGGCCGTGATGCCCAGCGACGTTTCGATCATACACCCCACCATGACGAGCATGCCGTGCGCCCGCGCGGTGGCGATCATGCGCAGCGCTTCGCGCAGCGAGCCGCACTTCGCGAGCTTGATGTTGATCCCGTCCACTATCCCTGAGAGCCGCGGGATATCGGCCGCCACGATGCAGCTCTCGTCCACCACCACGGGCAGGATGCCGCGGCGCCGGACCGCGGCGAGCCCCTCGAGGTCGTCCGGTGGCAGCGGCTGCTCCACGAACTCCACGCCATACTCTTTGAGCACGGGGAGCATGTGGAGCGCGCGCTCCCGCGTCCACCCGGCGTTCGCGTCCACCCGGAGCGGCTTGTCGGTGGCGTCGCGGACGGTCTTCAGGATTGCCTCGTCCCGATCGGTGCCGAGCTTGATCTTGAGGATCGGATAGGACGAGGCCTCGAGCACCTTCTGGCGCATCTTCTCGGGGGTGTCGAGGCCGATCGTGAACGACGAGCGTGGCGCGCGGGCGGGATCGAGTCCCCAGAGCCGCCACACCGGCTGGTCGAGCCGCTTCCCCACGAGATCGTGCAGCGCCGCCGACAACGCCGCCCGCGCGGCGCCGTGCTTGGGGCAGAGCTGTGCGAATTTCGCTTCGGACGCATCGAGATCGAACGGGTCCGTCGGGAGATACGGCTCGAGCCGCCGCAGCGTCGCCAGCACCGTGTCCGCCGTTTCCCCGTAGTAGCGCGAGGGGTCGGCTTCGCCCCACCCCTCCATTCCGTCCCCGTCCATGAGGCGCACCCACACCACCCGCGTGTCGTCATCGCCGCCCCGGGCGATGACGAATGGATGCTTGGTCTTTAGCGAGAGAACGTCGGCGGCGAGCTTCAGAGCCATTTGCGGCGCTTCAGCCACCCTACGATCGCCAGCGAGACGATAGCCATGCTGCCGACGGCGACCCAGAAGCCGAGGGGATCGTGGATGAGGGGCATGCGACTGAAGTTCATGCCGTAAATCCCGGCGATCACGATCAGCGGCAGCGCAACCGTCGCCACGATCGACAGCTGCTTCATCACCCGGTTCATCCGGTTGGAGGTTTGGGACAGGTAGGTCTCCAGCACGCCGGCGAGCAGGTCGCGCGTGGTGTCGACCGACTCCATCAGCCGAATGGTGTGGTCGTACACGTCCCGGTAGTACAGCTGTGTCTCGGGCCGAATGTAGCCGCACGGACGGTTGGTCAGGATGTTGAGCACTTCGCGCAGCGGCCCGATGTGGCGCCGCAGCGCGAAAGTCGCCCGCTTCGCCTTGAAGATCTCGTGAATCAGGCCCTCGTCGAACTCCTCGAACAGCTTCTGCTCGAGCCCGTCCACCATGCCGCTGAGCTCCTCGACCAGCGGAAAATACGCGTCCACCGCCTGGTCGAAGGCGACCCCCGCCATGACCACGAAGACATAGCGATCGTACTCTTCCAACTTGACGCGGGTGCGCGGCGAAAGCGTGTCCTCGACAGCGAGGGGGTGGAAGTCGAATACCTTCTCGAGGAGGGCGTGCTGATGGAGGTCGTTACTGTCCACGTCCACCCACAGCTCCCCCTCCCCCACACGCGGGATCTCGCGCAGCCGGGCGGGCGAGAGACCCTGCTCGACCCCCCCGTCGGGCCGCCGATAGATGCTGGCGGGCCAGTGTTTGGATGCCGCTGGTGCGGCGGTGGCGGTCACCATTGTAGTATCGGGACGTCGCACCCCTCAGGCAAGCGCGCGCACGTGGGCGCGCGCGCCGGCGGCGAGCAGGTCGAGCCGGTAGCCGCCTTCGAGCAGCCCGACGACCGGCGCCGGCGCGACGCGCGCGCGAAACGCGCTCGTCCAGTGCGCCATGTCCTCGGGCGCGAGGGTAAACCCGCCCAGGGGATCGCCCGCCAGGGAATCGAAACCGGCCGAGACCAGGAGGAGGTCCGGCCGCCATCCCGCTACGGCCGCGTCCACGGCGGCGAGGAGGTCCCGCACATACACGGCACGAGCGAGGCCCGGGGGGCGGGGCACGTTGAACACATTGCCGACCCCACGCTCGTCCGCGGCGCCGGTCCCCGGATACCAGGGATATTGGTGCATCGACACGTAGCGGATCGATGGATCGCGCTCGACCAGCGCCTGGGTGCCGTTCCCGTGGTGCACATCCCAGTCCACGATCAGTACGCGCGGCTTCCCCAGCCGCTGAGCGTGCCGCGCCGCGACCACGACGTTGTTGATCAGGCAGAACCCCATGGCACGGTCGGCGAGCGCGTGGTGCCCCGGAGGGCGCGTGGCACCGAACCCCGAGCCCCGCTCGATACCCTGCTCCACGGCGCCGATCGCCGCGCCCGCGGCGGCTAACGCCGCATCCCAGCTGTCCCGGCTCATCACGGTGTCGGCGTCCAGCGCGCCTCCGCCCCCGCGCGCGAGGCGCTCGATGGCGTCGAGATAGCCGGGCGCATGCACCCGCTCCAGCTCGTCGCGGGTCGCGGGCCGGCCCTCGACCCAGGCGACCGTCGCCGTCAGGTCGGGCGCCCGCAGCGCGGCGAGGACCGCCTCGATCCGTTCGGGGCGCTCGGGATGGCCGGGCCCCGGGTCGTGCAGGCGAGTCGCAGAATGAAAGACGACGGGAACGGACACTACATCAGTTGTCCAGGTGCTTGCCCTGCAGCAGCTGCCGGATCGACTCCACCTCCGCCCGCATCTCCCGCCGGGCGTGCTCCAGGTCCGACAGGACGCGACGGTAGCGCCGCCACCCGATCACCACCAACCCGGCCGCGACGAGACAGACCGCGCCCCAGAAGACCAGCCAGCGGCGACCGAGGGCGACGCCGCTGTACGCCAGGAGCAGGGCGTCCAGCAGCAAGAAGCCGACGGTGAAGGTCGTCAGCGCCCGGGAGACCATCAGCGCACCGGTTGGCGCCGGGCGGGCAGGACGATGAACGGTGAGTTGGGCACGGCGCCGAGCGTGGCCAGGGTCGTGGTCTCTTCCAGTACCTGGGCACCGCGGAACTTGACTACGTAGTCCTCGGGCCGCACTTGCGCCCGTTTCAACGCCTGAGTTAGGGCCTGGCGCTTGAGATCCGCCACGGTGGTCGTGGGCTCGACCGCGAGAAACACCTGATCCCACACATCGGTCACCATCACGCGGACGGCGAAGCGCTCCCCCACCAGGGTCACGCGACTTCCACCGTGGTCTCGAGGGGGAGCGTCGAGAGGAACCGGTCGAGCGCCTGATCGAAGAAGAGCGTGGACGCACGTACCCGGGTCTTGCCCGCGGCGTCCGCCCACGCGTGTAGCGCGATCTCCTCTCCACCCTGACCCCGCAGCACCAGGAACCCGGGCCCTTCCTTTTCTACGAATGCCGCGGCGTGCGGCACCCGCTCCGAAAAGAAGCGCTTCGCGCGCTCGAGCACATCCTGGGGTGGCAGTGCGACGGTCGTGGAATGCGTCATGGCTCGGAAAGATAGACCCCGCCCCGGACTCCGCAAAGTTGACAGGCTCGGGGTGCCAGCTTGAGCACCCCGTTGTCAAGTTGACAAGCCGAGGCCCGCGAGGAACGGCACGCCTGTTGCAATCGCGCGCGGGCGAGTGCAGTAGGCCAGGTTGACCACTCAAAACGGAGGTGTTGGCAATGTTTGTGACCACTCGCTCCCTTCAGAGAGACCCGGTCATCAACCGGATCTTCGACGTCTTGGGCAGCCTCAACGGCGATACAGCAGAGGCCACCTGGGTGCCTCCGGTGGACATTTTCGAGGACCCTGAAGGGATCCGCATCATCGCCGAAGTGCCCGGTGTTAACCCCTCGGACGTGAAGATCTCGCTCGAGGACAACGTCCTCACGATCCAAGGCTCGAAGCAGCAGGTCGCCGAGCAGCGCACCGAGCGGGTGCACCGCTACGAGCGGACCTATGGCACGTTCGAGCGCAGTTTCACCCTGCCCGCGACCGTGGACGCGAGCAACATCAAGGCGAGCTACGAGCACGGCGTTCTGACCGTGACGCTCCCGAAGGCGGAGAAGGCGAAGCCGCGGCAGATCGAGGTGCAGGTCGCGTCGAAGTAAGCAGTCATGGCGAGGACATCCGGGAGGGGCGCAGGTTAGGAGTAGGGGCGCAGCATGCTGCGCCCCTACGTCGTCAGGCCCTATATTGCCAGGAGATCCCGCAGGCGCGCCTCGACCTGCGAATTCGGCACGGCCGTCGCCCCCGCCTGCCGCGCCGCGTGCAGCAGCTCCGCGTGGACGTGTGAGCCGTAGGCGAGCACCGGGATCCCGCGCCGTACGAGCTCGTCGATCCGCTCGGTCGCCGCCGGCCCCCCGAGCTCCAGGACCGCGAGATCGCAGGCGGCCTCGTCGCGGGACACTTCCCCGCCGCCGGCGGCCACCACGGCGCCCAGCTTCGAGCGGAACAGCAGGTCCCGCGTCGCGAGCAGGACTCGCTTAGCCAATCCGCTCCGCGACGTATGCCGCGAGCCGATCGGCGGCGATGCGCACCTGTTGGAGCGTGTCCCGGTCCCGTACCGTCACGCTCCCATCCTGAGTGGACTGCCCGTCGATGGTGATGCCGAAGGGCGTGCCGGCCTCGTCCTGGCGGCGGTAGCGGCGACCGATCGACCCGCCGTCGTCGTAGAACGTGTTGTAGTGCTTGCGCAGATCGTCGAAGATGCGGCGCGCGAGCTCCGGCATCCCGTCCTTGTTCACCAAGGGGAACACCGCGGCCTTCAGCGGCGCGATCGCGGGATGCAGCCGGAGGACCACCCGTTTTTCCCCCGCCACGTCCTCCTCGTGGTACGCGTCCACCATCACCACGAGGGTCGTGCGGTCGGCGCCCGCCGACGTTTCGACCACGTACGGAATGAATCGCTCGTTCGTCGCGACATCCAGATACTCGAGCTTCTTTCCCGAGAATTCCTGGTGCCGCGACAGGTCGAAGTTCGTCCGATTGTGAATCCCTTCGAATTCCTGCCAGCCAAAGGGAAACTCGTACTGGATGTCGTAGGCGTCCTTGGCGTAGTGCGCCAGCTCGTCTTTCGTGTGCTGGTGGAACCGCAGCTTGTCGGGCCGCACGCCCAATCCGGACAGCCATTTCATCCGCTCGTGGCGCCAGAACTCGAACCACTCGAGGTCCGTGCCCGGCTTCACGAAGTACTGCATCTCCATCTGCTCGAACTCGCGGGTCCGAAAGATGAAGTTGCCGGGAGTGATCTCGTTCCGGAACGCCTTGCCGATCTGTGCGATCCCAAAGGGGACCTTCTGGCGTGACGACTGCAGCACGTTGAGGTAATTGACGTAAATCCCCTGCGCCGTCTCGGGACGCAGATAGACCAGCGCCGCCGCCTCTTCCACCGGGCCCATGAACGTCTTGAACATGAGGTTGAACATCCGCGGCGCGGTGAGCGTGCCCTTGCTGCCGCACACCGGGCACTGCGCCGTGGGCTCGCCGGGCGTGCCCTTGATGCGGGGGTCGTCCGCGCGAAACCGGTTCTTGCAATGCTTGCAGTCCACCAGCGGATCGGTGAATCCCGATACATGACCCGACGCTTCCCACACCTTGGGGTGCATCAGGATCGCCGCGTCCAACCCCTCGATGTCCTCGCGGTCGCGGACCATGGAGTGCCACCAGCGCTCCTTGATGTTTCTCTTGAGCTCGACGCCCAGCGGCCCGTAATCCCACACCGAACCGAGGCCGCCGTAGATCTCCGAGGACTGGAACACGAAGCCGCGCCGCTTGGCCAGCGACACGACCTTGTCCATGACGTTGTCGGTTGGGGACATGAGGGCCGGAAGATAGGCGGGCCCCTAGGCGCCCGGCAACCCGAACGCTTCGCGGACGGCCCGGTCGGCGAGGGCCGAGATACCGGCCGCGTCGAGCACCCGCCCTTCGCCGTCGAGTGCGTGCAGGCCGACGAGCCCTTCGACCTTGCCCGCCACCACCGCCACTCGCGTCTTGGCGGCTTGGGCACGTCGCACCACCTCCCCCGCCGCCTTGCCGACGAGCGAGGTCTTGTCGAACGAGCCCTCGCCGGTGATCACGAGCTGCGCCTTGGCGAGCGCGGCGTCGAAGCCGATCCGCCCCAGCACCCATTCCGCGCCGCCCGTGAGCTGCGCCTTGGCGAAGCAGACGAGACCCGCGCCCAGACCGCCCGCGGCACCACCCCCGGCGAGTGTCGCGAGGTCGCCGCGGCCGTGCCGGGCCATCAGCTCCGCCAGCCGCTCCAGTCCCCGGGAGAGGAGCTTCACGCCCTCCGGCCCCGCGCCCTTCTGGGGCGCGAACACGGGGGCTGCGCCCTTCGACCCCACCAGCGGCGTGGTGACATCGGCGAGCGCGATGACGCGAGCCGCGAGACTCCACCCCCCATCGAACTCCGCCAGCCGCGCCAGCGACCCGCCTCCCTCGGGAAGCGATGCACCCGCCGCATCGAGGAACGCCCAGCCCAGCCCGCGCGCCGCGCCGGTGCCGCCATCTACCGTCGCCGTGCCGCCGAGCCCCACTACCACCGTCTTGGCGCCCCGCTCCACCGCTTCCCAGATCAGCTCGCCTACGCCACGCGTGGTGGCTCGCAACGGGTCGAGCTGCTCGGGCTTGAGGAGCGCGATGCCGCACGCCGTCGCGCTCTCGAAGATCGCCGTTTCCGGATCCACCCAGCCGAGCTCAGCTGGCACTGGCTCACCCAGAGGCCCGGTGACGCTGATGCGCTCCCGCAAGGCACCAGAGCCCAGCAGGGCATCGAGCAGCCCGTCGCCGCCGTCGGAAACGGGGCACTGCAATACGGCGGCGTCCGGCAGAGCGCGCCGGGCGCCCGCTGCCAGGGCGTCGGCGACCTGGCGGGGTCCAAGCGTGCCCTTAAAGGCCGCAGGAGCGATCAGTATGAGCTGCGACATATTGCATTATGCTATGAAACGTGCAGTATGCGATATAGTACGCCTCGGTGTCATTCGCTATGTGCCGTAGTAATCGTCATTACGCGGCAGGCACCTTTCTTGCTCGATAAGGCTGCGGCTTATCAAGCACTTCGTCTCGCTCGCATCGGGTTCTAGGGCGCACGATGTCGAGCAGGCGATCACCCCCCAGGGGCAACTCTGGGGGGTTTGCTTTTGATGTGATCGCAGATCCTGCGACCATGCTCGCGCCCGTTCTCGATGAAGATCTTGTTGGCATCGAAGCCCGAGGCGAGCACGCCGGCGATGTACGCACCCGGCACGTTCGTCTCCATGGTTTCGGGCGCGTGCCGTGGTACGCCGCTGGTCTCATCCACCGCCACGCCGACCGAGCGGAGGAGCGAGAGGTCCGCCGTGTAGCCGGTCAGGGCCAGGACGAAATCGGCCGCGATCGCTTCCCGTTCCCCGTCCGGATCGCGCCGCACCACGACCTCTGACCGCCCGATCTCGACCACGCGGCTGCACCAGCGAACCGCCACCCGGCCCTCCTTCACGCGGTTGGTGATGTCGGGCAGGATCCACGGCTTCACCCCCCGGTCGAACTCGCTCAGGAAGTGCACCAGGGTGACGCGTGCGCCGACCCGGCACAGCTCGAGCGCCGCCTCGACCGCGCTGTTGCCCCCGCCCACCACGACGACGCGCTGCTGCCAGTAGGGATGCGGCTCCACGAAGAAGTGCGATACGTGCGGGAGATCTTCCCCGGGGACGCGCAATGGATTGGGCGACTCAAAGTAGCCGGTCGCGAACACGAGGTGACGGCTTTGGATGGCCTCCGGCTCAGAGCTCCCCGGGTGCTGCGCCACCAGCTCGAATCCATCCCCCGCCCGCGTCACGCGGGACACGGTGTGGTATTGGCGCACGTCCAGCTCGAAATGCTCCGCCACCTTGCGGTAATAGGTCAGGGCCTCCCGTCGAGTGGGCTTGTCGCCGGCGGTCACGAACGGCACCCCGATCTCGAGCTTTTCGGGGGTCGAGAAGAACGTCATGTACAAGGGATAGCGCATCAGACTGGAGGCGACCGGCCCCTTGTCGAACAACGAGCACGTCAGCCGGGCGCGCTTCGCCGCCACGCCCACCGCGAGCCCGCAGGGCCCGGCTCCGATCACCGCGAGGTCGAGCATCAACCAGCCACTGTCACGTCACTTCGATGATCTGATCGCGATGCGAGCCGACGCTCACGTACTGGATCGGCGCGTGGGCCAAGTCTTGGAGCCGGTCCAAGTAGGCGCGGGCCGGCGGTGGCAAATCCGCCAGCCGGCGCACCTGGCAGAGCGACTTCTGCCAGCCCGGGAGCGATTCGTACAGCGGCTCCACGCGGGCGAGACGCTCCACTTCGGCCGGCATAGAGTCGAGCGACTCGCCGTCGCAGCGATAGCCCACACACACGGGAATCTCCGAGAACGAATCGAGCACGTCGAGCTTGGTGACCGCGAGGCCGGTGAGGCCGTTGACACGCACCGCATAGCGCACGACGACGGCGTCGAACCACCCGCAGCGACGCGGCCGCCCCGTGGTCGCCCCGTACTCGTCCCCCAGCTCGCGGATGCGCTCGGCCAGCGCCGGCGTGGCCTCGGTCGGAAGCGGCCCGTTCCCCACGCGGGTCGTGTACGCCTTGACGACGCCGAGCACGGCATCGACCGCCGTGGGGCCGATCCCCGCCCCGACGGCCGCGCCGCCAGCCGTCGTGTTGGATGAGGTCACGTACGGGTAGGTGCCGTGGTCCACGTCCAGCAGCGCACCCTGCGCGCCTTCGAGCAGCACCGACTCCCCACGCTCGAGTGCCTCCCATACCACGCGTCCGGCGTCCACGGCGAGCGGCAGCAGCCGAGGGGCGAGCCGCTCGAGCAGCCCCACGTGCTCCCCCGGATCGGCGCGCTCCGTCGAGCCAAGCAACCCGAGGAACTCGTTGGCGGCCTGGACGCGTCCGCACACCAGCTCCTTCGCCCGCCCCAGGTTCCGCAGGTCGCCCACCCGGATGCCCCGTCGCCCGTACTTGTCCTCATAGGTGGGCCCGATGCCGCGGCCCGTGGTGCCGATCTTCTCTCGAGCCTCACGCGCCCGGTCGAGCAGCTTGTGGAACGGGAGGGTCAGGTGCGCACGGTCCGACACGTAGAGCTTGTGCTCGGTCCGGATGCCGCGCTCACTGAGGGCATCGAGCTCGGTGAACAGCGTCTCCGGATCGAGCACGACGCCGTTGCCGACCAGGCACACGGCGCCCTGGATGATCCCCGAGGGAATCTGGTGCAGTACGAACTCGCCGGCGGCCGTATGGACCGTGTGGCCAGCGTTGGCGCCGCCCTGATAGCGTACCACGAGATCGGCGCGCTCGGCGAGCACGTCGACGATTTTCCCTTTGCCCTCGTCGCCCCATTGGGCGCCGACAACCACAACACAGTGGGTCTTCGGTCCGAACATGGCTCCCCAGCAAAAAAACGCCCCGAAACCGGGGCGTTGGAGTATCCTCCGACGGAAGCTAGACCCATGAGCATCGGGCGTCAACGCATCCGATTCCCACTCTCAAGAGTGGGTCCGGCACGCCGCTGCCCTTAAGGGCAGAGCATCACCGGGCCCAGGCTTCAGCCTGGGAAGAGAGCGGCGGCGACGCTCGCGGCCACCCGGCGCACGGCCTCCAGCGTCAGCCGCTCGGCCGAGTCGCGCGGCGTATGAACGATCTTTGCCGTCCCCCAATCGCCCCGCATGATCGTCACGCCCTCGCGTGCCGCCGCGCTCAGGACGAGGCCGTCCACCAGCACCGGCAGCCAGCGCGCGCGCCGCGCGCCGAGCGCCGCGGCCACACGCGCGACCGTGGGCCCGGTGCGATGGACGAAGGCGATCGTAAAGCCCCGGTCGTCGAGACCGTCGAAGTTGACGAGACACGTGTCGCCGAGCAGGTTGGCCCGTTCCCGCACCAGCGCCCGTGCCCCGAGCAAGCCGTACTCCTCGGCGTCGGGGAAGAGCACCCCGACTGGCGCGTCCGGCGGCAGGGCATCCAGGGTGGCGAGAACGGCCACCACGCCCGTCGCGTTGTCGACGGCGCCCGCCGAGCGATCGGTCACCCGGTTGGCCGCGAGCAGCAGGACGCCCGTCACGCCGGCGGCGCCGGCGAGGACGTCGGGCGCGCCCACGCGGAGCGGACCGAGCAGCGCGCGCACAACCAGAGCGAAGAGCTCGAGCGCGCCGAGGATGGCCAGCGCGGCGGCCACGAGGCGCGTCGCCATCGAGAGGGGCTGGCCTTTCGAGTCGTAATGCGCGGCGAGCCACACCGAGACGCGAGCCCGGGGGCGGACGGCGATCAGGTTGACGCCCTCGAGCGGCGCCCGCCCGAGGCGGTGCAGCAGCGATCGCCCCGTGAACCGGTGCTCCATCACGACGAGGCCGCGCGTGGCGAGCTCACGCTTCAGCACTTCCCGAATCTGCTGGTTCGCCGCCGTGCCCGTGAGCCGCGGGACCGCGATGGCCGCGAGCAACGCGCGGTAGTCCATCACGCGGCGACGAGCTTCACTACTCGCTCCCGCTCCGACGCCGCCACGGGTGCCAGCGGCGGCCGCACCGGCCCGCCGTACAGGCCCCCCCCCACGGCGTCCATCGCGGCCTTCACGCCCGCGGGCCCGAGCTTGGCCACGACCTCCCGGTCGAGCGGTGCGAGCCGCTCCTGGAGCTTCCCCGCGCCCTCCCGATCGCCGGCGCGGAAGGCGGCGAGTACCTGGGCGCAAAGCGCGGCAGCGAAGCAGGCCACGGCCAGGATGCCCCCCTCGCAGCCCAGCTCCAGGGCGGCATACAGGAGCGAGCCCGACCCGACAAAGACCGACCACTGCGGCGCCGCGTCGCGGTATGCCGCGAGGTTCTTCGCGTCGCCGGAGGAGTCCTTGACGCCGACGATGTTGGCATGGGCCGCGAGCTGCCGCAGCAGGCCGGCGGCGATGGGTAGGTGCGTGTACTTGGGGATGTTGTACACGAGCACCGGCACCGGGCTCGCGTCGGCCACGGCCCGATAGTAATCCACAAGGCTCGCGGGGGAGACGGCGGCGGAAAAGTAGGCGGGGGGCCGCACCAGCACGGCATCCGCGCCTTCGGTCGCCGCCGCACGGCTCAGCGCCACCGCCTGGCGGGTGGACTCCCCGCCCGTCCCCACGATGAGCCAGCGCTTGTCCGGCAGTACCTCGCGCACCCACGCGACCATACGGCCCTGCTCGTCCGGGTCGAGCAGGGCCGATTCGCCCGTCGAGCCCGCCACGACGACGCCATCGAGCCCCGCCGCGACGAGCCGGGTCACGTTGTGGCGCAGATGGACGGGGGCGACTTCTCCTGTCGCGCTGTCGAACGGCGTGGTAATGGGGGCGAGCACCCCCGCGAGCTGCCGCTCCGTCACTGGCCGGGGGCGGCCTCGGCGGGCGTGGGGACGCGCGGACGGCGACGCACGGCGCGCATCTGCTTCTCGAAGTCCACGGGATTCGTCGCGGCGGCGAGCGCCGTCTCGTACGTCACCACCTCGTCCGCCACCAGGTCCATGAGGTGCTGGTCGAAGGTCTGCATGCCGTACTCGTCACGCGCTTCGCGAATGTAGTCCTGCAGCTCCGCGGTGCGGCCCCCGTCCTTGATCAGCTCCCGCACCTCGCCGGTGGAGATCAGGATCTCCACCGCCGCCACCCGCCCGTGGCCGTCGGCGCGCTGAAGGAGCCGCTGTGACACGACCGCCTGCAGCGCCTCGCACAGCCGCAGCCGCGCGACCTCCTCTTCCTCGGGCGGGAACATCGAGATCATGCGGCTCACCGTGGTCACGGCGTCGGGGGTGTGCAGCGTTGAGATCACGAGATGCCCCGTTTCGGCTGCCTTCATCGCGGTGTCGATGGTCTCGGCATCGCGCATCTCGCCGATCAAGACGACGTCCGGATCCTGGCGCATCGCGGCGCGGAGCCCCGCGCGGAAATCGTCCGTATCGACCCCGATCTCCCGCTGCGTTACCGAGCAGTTGATGTCGCGGTGCAGAAACTCGATTGGATTCTCGAGCGTGACGATGTGCTTGTTCTGCGTCTGGTTGATATGGTTCACCATGGCGGCCATGGTCGAGCTCTTCCCCGAGCCCGTCACACCGGTCACGAGAATCATCCCGCGCTCGGTCGCGGCGACGCTCGCGAGGATCGGTGGCAGCTTGAGTGTATCGAAGGTCGGCACGTCGAACGGGATCACGCGCATCACGATCATGAACGAGGAGCGCTGCCGCAGGATGTTCACGCGGAACCGCCCGACGCCGGGCATGCCCCAGGAGCAGTCGTAATCGCGCAGCCGGTCGAGACGGGCGCGGTCCTCGTCGTTGGGGATCAGGTGCTGCGCGATTGCCTTGGTCTGCTCCGGCGTCAGGCGGTGCTTGGTCAGAGCAACCAGCTTCCCGTCGATGCGTGCGCGGAACACGTCTCCGGCCTTGACGTGGAGGTCCGACGCTCCACGGTCGATGGCCGCCTTGATGATCTGCTCGATGCCGCGCGGTTGCCCGGCGGCGGCGCCCGCACGAGCGCTCTTGGCTTTCTCCTCCACTAGTGCCGTTCCAACGTGTTTGGCTGAATCATGTTCAGCGATTCCTTGAGTCGGTTGTTCAAATACCGCTTGCCTTTGCCCGTCTTTAAGAACCGTTCCCGCCGGCGGGCATCCGCAAGATGCACGCACGCCTCGTAATAGATCAACTTCAGGGGACGTCGATATGCAGTCGAGCGTACTCGACCAGCATTGTGGTCTCTGAAACGCGCTCGCAGATCGCTCGTGGAGCCCGTATAGAACCGTCCGTCCCGTTCGCTGAGCAGAACATACGTGTACTCCATACGATGGCTCTCGTTCGCATCAAGGGAGTTGGAACGGCACTAGTATCCGGCCTCCAGGTCGACCGTGTTGGCGAGCGGGGACCCTGCAAGATAGCGCCGGATGTTCTCCACGATCAGCCCTGTCTCGCGCTCCCAGAACCGCGTCGTCACGGCGGCCACATGGGGGCTCACGAGCACGCGCGGGTGATGCCAGAAGGGGTGGCCTGCGGGCAGCGGCTCCGTCGCGAAGACATCGAGCGCGGCGCCTCGCAACCGAGGGGCGTCGAGCGCGTCGAGCAGGGCCGTCTCGTCCACCAGCGTCCCGCGAGAGACGTTCACGACAATGGCATCGTGCGGCAGCCGCGCGAGCACCGCCCGGCTCACCGCGCCGCGCGTCTCCGCGGTGTGGGGCGCGGCGATCACGAAACAGTCGCTTTCGGCGGCGAGCCGCGGCAGGTCGCCGAGCGCGCCCACCCAACCGACGCCGGGCGGCCCGCCGCGCGCCGGCCGCCGCCGCACGCCCGTGACGCTCATTCCCAGGGCCGCCCCACGCCGCGCGATCGCCCCCCCGATGCCGCCCAGGCCGAACACCCCCAGCCGGAGCTCGCCGAACTCGCGTACCGGGACCTCGAAACCGGTGAACTCCGCCCACGCCCACCGGCCCGCCGCTTGGAACTCGCGCATACGGTCGAGCCCGCGCGCGAAGTAGCCGATGGCGGCGAGCGTCCAGTCGGCGATGGGCTCGGCGTGGATGGCGGCCGAGTTCGTGAGCACGATTCCCGTCCCGGCGACCTGCGGCAAGCTCGGAGCCACGCCCGCAGTCACGGTGTGCGCCCAGCGGAGCGTCCCCCGGCCGGCCTTAGCCACGCCGGCGGGCACCACGTGTCCCAGGTAGACCTCGGCACCGTGCGCCGCCGCCATCGCCTCCGACGTGCCGGGGCCATCCGCGGGCGTTGGGGCCGGCACTTCCACTACCGCCCAACCGGGCCCGAGCGCCGCCCGAATCGTGGCGACCGTGGACGGTGGCACTCGCCAGGCGGCGTGCGGCGACGCAAGATCGACGACCAGCCGTCGGAGGGAGGTCACTCGCCCGTGGAAACGGTCCGCACACCGGGCTCGTGGAGCAGCGCCACCATCACTTCGTCGTGCAGCCGCTTGGGCCCGAGCAGCGTGAAATCGATAACGAGGTCCACGTTCTCGCGACGGCTCGCCAGGCGCTCGATCTCGAGTCCGGTGCGGCGCACGACTGCCTCGAGCTCGTCCAGCACCGTGGGGTCGGGATGGGCGTGCACCGACAACGTGCTCCGGGTGGATTGCCGCGCCACCAGCCGCTCGACGCGCCCGAGTCCCTGCAGCACCACCAGGACGAGCAGCGTGGTGCCCCCGGCTTCCCAATAGAACGTCGCGCCGAGGGCGACCCCGATGGCCGCGACGACCCAGATCGTGGCTGCGCTCGTGAGACCGACGACCGCGCCGCGCGCATGCAGAATCGTGCCCGCGCCGATGAACCCCACGCCGGTCACGATCTGTGCCGCGATCCGTGTCGGGTCGGCAGTCCCGGCCGCCATGGTGATCGACAGCTTCGTGTACAGCATCGAGCCGATGCAGATCAGGATGTTCGTCCGTAGACCGGCCGGCTTCCCGCCCAGCTCGCGCTCGAGACCGATGGCGCCGCCGAACACCGTCGCCAGGCACAACTGGAGAAAGAGCTCCAGCCGGAACATCTGGGCCATCTGCGCTAGGAAGTGTGGCATCAGGCTCCCTTTCCCTCCTCCTCGAGGAACCCCATGCGTCGGCGGACCTGGACCACCGTGCGACGCGCGATGGCGCGCGCCCTGGCCGCGCCGGCCCGGAGCAGGTCCGTCACCTTGCGCGGCTCCGCCTGGAGCGCCTGCGCCCGCTCGCGGATGGGGGTGAGCGCGGCTATCATATTGTCCGCCAGCACCCGCTTGCAGTCGAGACAACCCCATCCTGCGGTGCGGCAGTTGTGCGCC
>Ga0209689_1000073_pt1 | contig 50368 bp, 38 predicted proteins | sample GraSoiAngelo_149_FD_187119 | JGI IMG/M metagenome (GOLD analysis project Ga0209689, IMG submission 187119) | Grasslands soil microbial communities from the Angelo Coastal Reserve, California, USA - 14_1009_09_30cm (SPAdes) (version 2) | ecosystem: Environmental > Terrestrial > Soil > Grasslands ... | reverse complement strand
CGCCGATGGACACGCGCACGGCCATCTCCCGCGCCCGTGCCGAGGCCTGCGCCGTCATCAGATTCGCGACGTTGGCACAAGCGATGAGCAACACCAAAGCTACCAGCACTCCGAGAATCTCAAGCGGCCGGCGTGTCTCGGACTGCAGCGACGAAACTCCGGTCGCTGCCGGCAAGAGCAAAAGCGTCTGGTTCAAAAAATGATCGATGTCTTCTTTGCGCATCCCCAGAAAACCTTTGGCTCGCTCTTCCTCGAATGCGCGAGAAGTTGCCTGCAGTTTTTGCCGGATCGATTCGAGGGCTGCTCTGTCATTTTCCAGCGCCCCCGGTTTTGGCATGAACAACGTTCTGTGCCAGGTCCAGTCTTTGCGCGTCACGCCGGGATGCATCATGATGGGCACGAAAATATCGACTATCGTGCCGGGCTCGGTGCCGGTAAAGGGTGCCTCCGCGACGCCGGCGATCTCGTAAATTGTGTTGCCCAGGCGAAAGGTACGGCCTATCACGCCAGGATCCTGGCCAAAGCGGTGCGTCCAGTAATCGTGCGACAACACGGCATAGGGATGCCCACCAGGCTTGCGATCGTCGTTTTCTGTAAACACTCTCCCTAAGGCAGGCCGAATACCGAGCGTGGGGAACATCCAACCGGAAACACATTGCAGGTACGCGCTTTCCATCTCCTCGTCTGACTTGTAAGTCAGATCCACCGGCTCGGCATACGAGACGGCGATCAACTCGGCCTGATTTGCAACCGCGGCCCGCATCAATTGGAAGTCCGGATAAGCCCAGCCATCGAACGTCTGCGGCTTGTTATCGGGACCTATCCCTTGCCGTGACAAATCGTACAGACGCTCAGCGTTCGCCACGGGCAAGGGACGCAGTAGCAGGGCGTCGATCAACCGGAATGCAGATGTACATGCACCGATTGCCAGTGCCAGGGACAAGATTGCCGCGAGAGACGTGACCCTGGTCTTATTAAGCTGCCGCCAGCCGAACACCGCGTCCGCGCGCAACGATTCAAGCCACGCCACTAGCCGGATATCGCGGCTCTCCTCGCGGTGCCGCAGCGCGGAGCCGAACGCTTTTCGGGCTTCAGCGGGGTCGCGGCCGTGCTCGATCGCTTCTTCAATGTGCGACTGAAATTCTTCGTCGATTTCACGATTCAAACGATCGCCGCGAAGAAAATTGGCTAACCGTGACCACAGCGGCATATCAGGCCTCCCGTAGAACGCGATTGATTGCGGAAGTCACCGCTTGCCAGCGCGACTCTTCGGCGCCAAGCTGCTTCCTGCCCGCCGCAGTCAATTCATACATGCGCGCCCGCTTCCCGGAGTCTTTGGTGATCCATTCCGCGCGAATCCAGCCTGCTTCCTCCATGCGGTGAAGCGCCGGGTACAGCGAACCTTCCTCCACGCGCAGCACTTCGCCGGACATGTTCTGAATTGCCGACATGATGGCGTAGCCATGCAGCCGTGCCCGGCGCGAGAGAATCTTTAGCACCAGCAAATCGAGTGAACCCTGGAGTGAGTCAGGTTTTGGCATACTCAGTCCTCGTAATACATAGACGTCTGAATATCCAAAAAGTTCCAAAAAAATTTACTGGGCTGCGAAGTTGAGCATAATAGCGATTCGCCAAAGCAATGGTAATTAAGGAGCTTGCGTTGTTCGGAGTCCACAAAGGTGGTGTGGGAATCGAAAGATGAGGTTCTGGACGTGGTGAATCGTCCATTCTGCCCCCAAATCAGGAGCGAGTAGGGACTCTTCTGACAATGGCCATCGAGTTCGCAGCCAGGGGCTCGAGTTCCCTTGAGCGATTGCTCGATGTACTGTCGCAGTCTTGAAGATATAATCCCTCCTGACTTGACAGGCTAGGCCATCTCTAAATGTGAGGGCCACGATGAAGAAATTCATCCTGCGCGTTCTTCTTTTAACTCTCCTCTGGCAAATTTCGTCCGCCTCCGCCGCAGACACCCCCGACAACGCCGCAAAAATCGATAAGCTCATGTCCCAGTATGCAGACTGCTGTTCATTCACCGGCACGGTGCTGGTCTCGGACCACGACAAGGTCATTTTCAAAAAAGGTTATGGCCTGGCTAATCGCGAGTGGAACATCCCGAACACGCCGGAGGTGAAGTTTCGCCTCGGCTCCATCACCAAACAATTCACTTCTATGCTGATCATGCAGCAAGTGGCCAAGGGCACTATTGAGCTCGACGGCCACCTCTCCGACTATCTCCCCTACTACCGCCAGGACACCGGTTCGAAAGTCACCATCAGCCAGCTGCTGAGCCATACGTCCGGGATTCCCAGTTATACAGACGCACCGAATTTCTTCGCCGACGTTTCGCGAAACCCTTATGGGGTCGAGGAGTTCGCGAAGAAATTCTGCAGCGGCGATTTGCAGTTCGAGCCAGGGACGAAGTTTCACTACGACAACTCCGGATATTTCCTGCTGGGGGCAATACTCGAGCGCGTGACGGGGAAAACGTACGAGACGCTGCTGAAGGAGAGCATTTTCGGACCGCTGGGAATGAAGGATTCCGGCTACGACCACCATGCCGACATTTTGGCGAATCGTGCCACGGGGTATCAGCAGGAGTTGGGCGGAGTGGAGAACGCGCCGTATCTGGATATGTCGTTGCCGTATGCGGCGGGTTCGCTTTATTCGACCGTGGAGGATCTCTACAAGTGGGACCAGGCGCTTTACACGCATAAACTCGTTCCGAACGAGCTGAAGCAAAGGCTATTTACGCCGAACCTGGAGCACTATGGATATGGTTGGGATATTCGGACAATTCCGACGGATGAGCCTGGCGCGGGGCAGACGGTGATTTCGCATGGCGGGGGAATCAACGGGTTCAATACGCTGGAACAGCGGCTGGTGGGCGATCACGACCTGATCGTGATTTTCAATAACACGCCGGGGGCGAACTTGGGCGAAATGGCGAAAGGAATTCGCGCGATTCTGTATGAGAAGGAGCCGGCCGCGCCGAAACGCCCGCTGGTCCCTGATCTCGGTGAGACTTTGGTGAATCGTGGCGTCGATGCTGCCGTTGCTCAATACCGCGAACTCAAGCGCACCAATCCCCATGGTTATAATTTCGACGAACATGCCCTCAATCAGCTCGGCTACATGCTCCTGGAAAAGGGCCGGAATGCCGACGCCATCGCCATCTTCAGACTCAATGTCGAGGAATATCCCAAGTCAGGCAACGTCTATCACAGTTTGGCCGAAGCATACGCCAAGGACGGCCAAAAACAACAGGCCATCACCAACTACCGCAAATCCCTCGAGCTCGATCCCAAAAATCAGAATGCAGCGGACAAACTGAAACAACTCGAACAAAAATAGTGGAACACTGCTCTTATCCGATATGCCGAGCTCAATTCGCGAAGTGTGCCCTCGCTGGCCGGAAACATTGTTGCGGGAAACAAAATACGAGTCTCTGGGCGTGTAATAATCGGCAACCCTTACCTAATCTTGTTACGTCAGAGTTGTCTCGTAAGCGGGTACTGGATTTTCTTGAGCGCGAAACGGCGTCAGCTCGATGTTTCGTAGCCGTCGATCGAGCTTCAGGAACTCGCCCGGGCTTGGCGTGCCAGCATTCGAGACCACAAGGCCGATATCCAGATCCTTCGTATGCTCGGCGAGTTTCGAAACGAAGCCCTCTTGCGAGAGGTCCAACGGCGCATCGGCGTCAGCCGGGGACCACCGAAATGAGTAGGTGGCCTCCAGAACCTTTCAGATGTGACTGGTTCGCAACCAACCGCCGCAGCGCAAGTTCCACGCCCGGCGCAAACAGCCCTCGCAAGCCGCCTCAAGAATGAAGCAATGGCAACCGCTTAGTCTATGTATTAACTATGAGAGAAGGGTCTCTAAAGGCCCGGTGAAGTCCGGTGAGTCAACTGGCTTTGTTTTCCTGCAAGTCGTTTGTTTACAATACGCGAGGATTTGTTCCTAAGTCTTGCGCGTCTGCCAGTTCCGCCACTCCCGTAGTGTTGGCTCTATTCTACAAGCATGCGAAGTGCCCCTCCACTGGGATTTTGGGAGGTATTTTGAAAGGAATTGCCAGCCGCGCGAACGTGCTGGATTCGAGGCATAGGTGAAGGCATAATACCATCGTCGATAAGAGAATTACTTGGCCAGTCTACCCGCCGGGCCAATGCGTTTAACTCTGAAGGCGTATGTTTCAAGCGTCGCTGCTAACGAGGGCAGCGCCATGATCATTCAAGAGCACGGTGATCATCTGATCTTGATTCGCCAGACGGACCACGCGGTTCTGTCTGGGTATTTTGCGCGCGAATTGGGCAATGAAGGTTTCGCGAGGCCCGAGCCTTTGGAATCGTTCCAACTCGCTGCCACGGAGCACGACAATGGCTGGAACGAGTGGGAGCTCCAGCCGCGCATCGACCCCGTCAGCTTTTTGCCCTACAGCTTCATGTCCCTGCCCACGCAGGAGCACATTGATCTCTACCACCGGGGAATCGAACGCATTGTAAAAGTGGACCGCTACGCCGGTCTGCTTGTCAGCTTGCACTGCGCGGGCCTGTATGATCGAACACGCGCCACGATGCCGGGATTCTCCGCCAAGTCCGTGAAGGCTCACGAGGCTCCTGTCGTCGGTAATTTCTTGCAAACACTGCGTTTGCAGCAATTGCGGCTGAAAGTGGACCTTCGCGCGGATCCCACGAAGGTAAGTTTTGTCGACGAGAAATGGTTGCAGGCCAACGCGCAGCGTCTCGAGGCGTTAGACCGCCTCTCCCTTTATTTTTGCCTCGGGCCCTTGGAAGGCGCCACGATCGATGCGGTACCGGCCGACTACCAGGGCACCGAAGTGGATTGGGATCTGCAACCCGAAGGGAACAACGGTGCGAGGCTGGAGCCCTATCCCTTTCGTCGCGACCCGTTGGAGATCAGCATTCTGGCGCGGCGAATTCCCAAGCGGCGCTATGCGGATGATCTTGACCTTCAGAAAGTTCTGGCGCAGGCTCCCTATTTCGGGCAGAGATTTACGTTACGTGCCGGAGACACACGACGGATGAACGCGCGGGTCGCCATCGGCGTCTGAGCAAGCCAGCCCTGTGCGTCCCAATCCCGTCTCGCCGTTAGCTTCCGGGATGTGTGGCGTGCTCGATGCCCTCCGCGATACGCAGAATGACCAGCGCTAGCTCAAGCAGGGCGCGCACAACCAGAATGCCCACGAAGAGAGCCACGATCCCTGCGACGAGATTGATCAGGCCTTGGGCCGGCGATTGCTGCATGCCGAGCACGACGCAGGCGACCACCGTGATTCCGCCGGACAGGATGGCGATGGCATACAATAATTTTACAAGGCGGCGAAGCAGCAAATGACTGAAAGAGAAATCAAAAAGCCCCGTAAATAAGTTCTTTTCTTCGGGCATGCGGCCTCCTGGTCACACAAATCGATTGTGAATGCCGGGGTAGTAAAGTTAGTAAGGCTAGTCGGTGCTGAAAGTCAAGCGAAGTAAACCAGTGTAAGTAAACCAGTGTCAAACCAGTGGCACCGTTGCATTAGCGCACGTGCCGAGAGGAATGCCTGAAAATCCCAAGCCAATTGTGGCAAGCCTTTCTGCTTGACAATCCTGCCGCCCACGTACATCTTGGTTGGCTTCGCCGCCCTGTCTGCCGACCAGTCTGGAGGCGAAGCGGCGAACCCGCTCACTTATGACCAAGGTCCGGCTCTGTTTTCACGATCGCTGCTTTGATGGCACTGCTTCCGCTGCTCTCTTCTACCGCTTTTATTGCGAACGCTTTGACCAGGCCGCAGAGTTCAGCTTCACGGGGATGACTCACCGCGCCGCGCAACCCTGGGAAGCCGGCCTGTTCGATGGCGACGAAAACGTCATCGTGGACTTCAAGTTTTCCAATTCGTCGAAAGTGACTTGGTGGTTCGACCATCACCAGAGCGCATTTCTCACGCCGGCCGACGCCGAGCAATTCCGCAAGCGGCCCGGCCCGCGGATGTTTTACGAGCCGGATTACAAGTCGTGCACCAAGCTCATTGCGACGATCGCCAAAGAAAAATTTGGCTTCGATACCAAGCCGCTCGAGGACTTAATTCATTGGGGCGACATCATTGATGGGGCGCAGTATCCGACGCCGCAATCGGCTGTCGAACTAACCGAGCCGGCGACACAGCTAGCTTTGGTGATTGAAGCTGCGCCAGAGAACGGCCTGCCCGCACGAATCATTCCAGATCTGGCCCACCGCCCGCTGAGTGAAATGGTGAGGCTGCCCTTGGTGGCGAAGCATCTTGGGCCGCTTCTTGAAAGGCATCGCAGGTCGATTGAGATTCTGCGCGAACGGATCGACGCGCGTGGCGGCGTCATTTTCTTCGATGTCAGCGACATGGATCTTGAGGGCTACAACAAGTTCATACCCTATCTGCTACATCCGGAGTGTGTTTATTCTGTGAGCGTCAGTGCCTCGGCGGTGCGGGCGAAAATTTCACTGGGCACGAACCCGTGGAATCAGGCGACCGCGAACCAGAACTTGGCTTCACTCGCCGAGAAATTTGGTGGTGGCGGCCATCCGCGGGTCTCTGCCATTTCCTTTGAGCCGGGAGATCTGCACCGAGCGCGTGAAGTTGCCCTCGGTCTAGCCGCCACACTGCGCGGAAATTAAGGCGCCTATCGCGGACGGCAACCGTTTCGGCAGTGATGCATTTTGAATTTCGGCATTATTCAATGAGCGCGGCTAGCTTCTGTAGAGATTCCTTGCAGCCCATTTCATTATCTTCGGATCGAATGGTTTCTGGTATGTCCTCCCAGAGCACGGCGACTTCCGTTCCTCCGTCGACGTCCGCAAAGCTCACAATCATTCTCCTCTCAACTGCAAATCGCGGCTCCGGCGACTCGAACACAAGACTTCAACGATCCTTCGTAAGGGATCAATTCGACAAATCTCCTTGGAAGGTGTCCGTGTCTTCGGATGTCTTGCCGCTGAGCGAGTGCGCTTGGACTTGGTACTTGAGCGAGATTCGGAATATGCCACCCTCGCGCGCGTCGAAGACATGCACATGGCCGCTCATATTGTCCGGCGCGAGCCGCGCGGCGCTTTGATAATCTTTGAAACTCGTGTGCTTGACCTATTGGCAGCCCGCAGACGACCCGGTCATGTTTGGTAGTCTTTTTGTGAATGCGGGAACTTACCCTGGAGGGCGCCCTTCAGCTTTGTTTATCACAAGTCAAACCGAGTCCCTATCACCGTTTCCGGGCTGTTCGACAAAATTGTTTCGCCCGTGTAAAATTCTAAACACAAACTGGACCGGTAGCTCAATGGTAGAGCAGCTGACTCTTAATCAGCGGGTTGGAGGTTCGAGTCCTCCCCGGTTCACCAAAATTCACAATAAAAACGCAGTTTTTGAGTAGGGAGGGGAGCGCAGCGGGTTAGGGTTTTACGTTTGTTCTACGGCGAACGAGGAAGGAGGGAGTGAAAGTACGGGTAAGCTTGCTGGCAGGAGTGCTTTGATAGTAACCGCCACGGTGGGGATCTTATCTACCGCAGTAAAACCTACCTACTCAGGAGGCTCAGGAGGCCTTATGGTGACAGGCTTCATGAGCTGAAGCCCACCGAATATCTTGCAAAAGTAGAGCACTGCAGCGAGGCATAGCTTCGAAAGCCAGGGGATGTCAGCGGCATTCACGAATTGGAGTATGGTCATGGGCTTGGGTTCGTCACGCGAGCTTAAATCGTAGCGACGCATGGAAGGGAATGGTAGCAGAGGGGAGCCTTGCGCGGCAGAGGCAGGAGAGGGGATTCAGGTGAAGCTAGACGAATCAATAACTTAGCATTGGGAGCGGTGACAGCGGGTTGGAGGTTCGCGTCCTCCTCGGTTCACCACAATTTCCTCCTATTTTTCTTGAACTCGTTTTAGCTGACAAACTGGCCTTAGATGCGAAATTGTGGTTCACTCTTGATTTGCAAAACCCTCAGCTCGTGAATAGAGAGCATGCAGCTTAATGAAAAGTCTTAGAATATTGGTTTATTACTTGATGTTCTTCGCGTTTCTTCGCTCACCCCTTTGTGCGGAACCGGTGCTGTCTCACATTTTCAGCGATCACATGGTGATACAGCGAGAAACAGAAATCCGCATTTGGGGATGGGCCGATCCGGGGGAGAAGATTTCTGTCAGCCTTGGAACTGGCAACGGACAAGCCACTACGGACACCAATGGCAGCTGGCGAGTCATCCTGCCTGCGATGCGAGTGGGCGGTCCCTTCGCATTGATCATCCAAGGCAAGAAGACAATTGTGTTCCGCGATGTGATGCTAGGCGAAGTCTGGGTTGCATCGGGTCAATCGAACATGACCTATGCCCTAAGCGGAGCCACGGGCGGCGACAAGGGAATACTCCAGGCAGACTATCCAGGAATAAGATTCTTCACCGTTCCAAAGAGAATTGCGGTCGCGCCGCAGTCAGACACCTTGCCAGCGGCGTGGGAAGTATGTTCGCCCGAGACGGCGAAAAAGTTTTCGGCAGTGAGCTACTTTCTTGCGCGCCACTTGCACAAGGAGCTCGGTGTGCCGGTCGGAATCATCCTGAGCGTCTGGCCCGGTACTGCCGGCGAGGAACGGACGGACCCGGATTCATTGCGGCGCGATCCTGTCCTTAGGCCGATCGTAGAGCGATGGGAGGCTTCGGCCGCGGAGGTAACTCCTACGCAGCACATCCCATGGAATTCTCAACGGAGTTCGATGATTTTGAACTGTTTCGCGCGGAGAACGATCCCCAAGGCGCATTGAGCCTCAGCAACTTCGACGATGGCGCGGCGCAAATAGCTACGGGGGGCAGTTGGACGTATGACTGGCAAGGCGCGCCGGACAGTGTGTTCGAGATACTTTGGAATCAACGGCTGCGGAGGCTCGCATACCCAAGCTAGCGCGGGCCAGCCGTTGGATTTCGTAACCGGCGCGAATAGCTCTCCGCGAACCGGCCAGTTTGCGCTGCGATTCACGTTCTAGGCCGCAAGCGTCTTGAGGGAGAGGATCTGTTCGCGGTGCAGCGAGCCGCTACGCGACCCCGGCAGGCACCGACCTGGGGAGATCGTGAATCTGCCGGGGCGGGAACGGGAAAATACACGGTTTCTGCATCGTTGGTTCGCGTCGAGGAGGATCGCTCTATCGGTGAATTCTCGAAGAATGAAGAGCCTTCTCGGTTTCGTTCTGTTCGGCACTCTCCTTGGTTCGAACGGTGATGCCAGTGCGGGGAGAAGGCCGGACGGATGTGCTGACGTTCCAAGCAACATCTATTACGTGGATTCACGAGCCGGTGACGATTCGAACGTGGGCACAAGTCCAGCGAGCGCTTGGAAGTCGTTGGAGAAAGTGAATGCGAGAACATTTCTACCTGGTGAGCGCATCCTATTGAAATCCAGCTCCATGTGGAATGGACAATTGTGGCCGAAAGGATCGGGGGTCGAGGGGCGGCCGATCACAGTTGGGATGTATGGCGGCGGAGTGAAGCCGGTGATCAACGGCGAAGGTTTGTTCGAGGACGCCGTTCTGCTGAAAAACCAGGAGTATTGGGAAATTGCGGACCTTGAGATTACGAACACCGCTCCACAACGCGCCGAACGACGTGGCGTTCATGTTGCGCTGGAAAACTATGGCGACGCACACCACATCTATATTCGTTCACTGACAATCCACGACGTGAATGGAGTGGACGACGTCAAGCCGAATGGCGGAATTAACTACACCTCGGTGGGCGCCAAGAAACCGAGCCGCTTTGTCGACTTACGCATCGAGAACAACGAGATTTACCGCGTGGACCGCAGCGGAATTTTCGGCTGGGCGGATTCGTGGGTTCGCTCGAGATGGAATCCGAGTCTTGAGGTGCGGCTTCGGGGAAACCACCTGCATGACATCGGCGGCGATGGCATCGTGGTGGTTGCGACAGACGGCGCCATCGTCGAACGCAACGTTGTCGGGCATGCCAATCAAAGGTCGGATGGATACAACGTAGCCATCTGGGCCTGGAGCGCCGACAATACGGTGATTCAGCACAACGAGGCTTATGGAACGAAAGGACAGCGCGACGGGGAGGGCTTTGATTCCGACTGGAATAGCCGCAATACCGTCATCCAGTACAATTACAGCCACGACAACGACGGTGGTTTTCTCCTGATTTGCAACGAAGGCGGGCATAAGCCTGAAGAAAGCGCCGGTAACACGGGTACGGTAGTGCGCTACAACATCAGCCAAAATGACCGCACGCGCGGCATCAATATCGCCGGTCCCGTGAAAGAAAGCCTGATTTACAACAACACTATTTACGTCGGGCCACATCATTCAGTGGACCTGTTGCTTTTTTCGGATTGGCATGGCTGGTCAGACAGCACCTCTTTTTACAACAACATTTTTTACGTGGCTGGAACAGCGCGGTTTTCGTATGGAGTTTCGCGCGCTTCGGACGGCGCTTACCTAACTGCCCATGGTTTTGGAGAGAGCAAAGACAATCTGTTCGATGCCAATGATTATTATGGCGTGGAAGTGGCGGCCAGCGATTCTCACGCGCTGACGGTTGATCCGAAGCTGATTGCGCCTGGCCAAGGCACTGACGGGATACTCTCTTTAACTGGGTATCGTTTGCAGGCGGCTTCTCCCGCAAGAAAAAACGGAAAGCCTATCGAAAAAGGTGGCGAGCATGATCTTTGGGGCCACGCCGTGCCGTCGTGTGGCGCAACCGATCGGGGAGCTTTTCAATCGGACGACTGCAAATAGTGCGAGGAGCGATACAAGGCGCTAATCGGACCTTTGAGTACAGACCTATGATCCGCGAGATCGCCAAACGCGCAAGAGTTTCCACCGCCACGGTGTCGCGCCGATGAATCGTCATCCCAGCGTGCAACCCCAATTGGCGAAACGCGTGTGGCGAATCATCGAAGAGCTCGGATATTTCCCAAGCACTCAGGCGCGGGCTCTGGTTTCCGGGCGGAGCCGAATTTTTGGATTGATCGTTTCAGGAATCACGAACCCATTTTTCCCGGAGAGCGTACGTGTTTTCGAAGAGACCGCCCTCCAAAACAACTACGAAATCCTAGTGACTTCCACAGTTCACGATCCCGAGCGCATGAAGACTTCAGCGCGGCGTATGCTGGAACACCGAGTCGAAGGCGTGGCGGTCATGACGTTCGGAATGGAAGAATCGCTGCTCGAGGATCTCAAGCTTCGCAACGTGCCGCTGGTGTTCGTGGACGTCGGACCGCCACGGCCGCGGGTCAGCAATATTGGCATCGATTATCTGAATGGCATCCGGCAGGCGGTGCAACATCTTGCGGCGTTGCGCCATGAGAGGATCGCGTTCATTACAGGTCCGCTGACCTTGAAGTCCGCCATTGCTCGAAAGGATGCATTTGTCCAGTCGATGGACGAGATCGGATTGGCCTGCGATCCGGAGTTAATCGTCGGCGGCAACCATACGCTGGAGGGTGGGGAAGAGGCCTTCGCGAAATTGTTGAATGGGGCGTTGCGTCCGAGCGCAGTGTTGTGTTCGAACGACACGACGGCGATTGGGGTGATGCACAAGTGCTACAGCGAGAAGATCGAGGTTCCGCAGGATCTTTCGGTGATCGGCTTCGACAATATCCACCTGTCGCGATACATTCTCCCGCCGCTGACGACCATCGAGGTGTCGCAGACCGAATTGGGACGCCTCGCGTTTCAGGCGCTGCTGCATGACGTGCAACTTGAGACTCCGAATCCAAAGGGAACCGAATATGTGCTCAAGACGAGTTTTGTTCTGCGGGATTCAACGGCGATGAATCCGGGAAAGGGTAGGTCATGATTCCCTGTGAACGGGATCGCATTGCACTTTCGTGGAGTCTTCGAGCAGGGATTGTTTTCTTTGGCCTGCTTTGCACTGCTCTACCGGGGAAAGCCCAGGCCCGCGAACCTTTCCGGGCTGATCGCATGGATACCGTGCTGTACGGCGTAGCGTATTACCCGGAGTATATGCCCTACGACCGGCTCGAGCAGGATGTGCAGCTCATGCAGAAGGCCGGTATAACCGTCGTCCGTATCGGGGAATTCAGCTGGGGGTTGTGGGAGCCGGAAGATGGCAAGTTTGCATTCGCATGGATGGATCGTGCTGTAGAAAAGCTCCACGCGGCCGGCATCCGCGTCATCATGGGCACGCCGACAGCCTCCATTCCTGCCTGGCTCTATAAAGAACATCCTGAGATTGTCGTGACGCGGCTGGGAGGGCAATATCTCTATTTCGGATATCGGCAAAACTCGGATCTTTCGAACCCAACCTACAGATTCTATTGCGAACGCGTGACCCGAAAGATTCTGGAACATTACAAGAACAATCCGGCGATCATCGGCTACCAGATCGACAATGAAACTTCCTCGGCTGGTGCGGCAAATCACGACGTTCAGGTTGGGTTCGGCGATTACCTGAAATCAAAATTCAAAACGACAGATAATCTCAACAAGATTTGGGGGCTGAACTATTGGGGACAGCGCCTGAACGATTGGTCCGAGCTTCCGCCACGCGACGGCATTATCAACCCTGGATGGAAGCTCGAATGGGAGCGCTACTCGCAGTGGATGACCACCGATTTTCTTGCCTGGCAGGCAGCCATCGTCAATGAGTACAAGCGTCCCGATCAGTTTGTGATGCATGACTTTGCGGGGCCTCCTCGCCCGGAAGTGAACGAGCCTGAAGTGGTCAAGACGCTCGACATCGCGGCAGCGAACCCGTATCACGGAACGCAGGACCAGTTTGACGGTGAAGCATCTTCTTACGTTGGCGACTACGTCCGCTCGCTCAAGCAGACAAATTACCTGATCACGGAAACGAACGCTGAGGCCATCGGATGGGATTCCAAAGAGCAATTTCCACCCTACGATGGTCAGTTACGCTTGGATGTGTATACACACGCCGCTTCAGGCGCCAACATGGTCGAGTATTGGCACTGGCACTCGATTCATTATGGTCAGGAAACCTACTGGAAAGGCGTGTTGGGGCACGACCTGACGCCGGGCCGCGCGTACGACGAAGTGAGCCGCACGGCGCATGAGTTGAGACGGGTCGGTCCGGAAATCGTCGATCTTCAGCGCCAGAATCAAGTCGCGATTCTTTACAGCGACGATTCCTATTACGGCATCGAGTTTATGAAGTTCAGCGATCGTGTGAACTACCGCACGATACTTCGGCAGATGTACAGTGCGCTGTACCGGTTGAACGTCGGGGTGGATTTCGTTTTTCCCGAAAGTAAAAATCTTTCCGCGTACAAGGTGATTCTCGTTCCGCCGCTTTATGTGGCGAGCGATGAGGTGCTTGGGAGACTTGTGGATTATGTAAAAGGCGGCGGAAACCTCGTCCTCGCATTTAAGAGCGGATTCTGCAATGAATATTCGACAGTTCGCTGGGAAATGGCGCCGGGACCTTTACGCCAGGCCGCAGGCTTGCACTACCAGGAGTTTTCCTCATTGCTCCGGCCCTTGGCGCTAAAGGATGATCCATTTCAAGTCGGTGCGGACAATAGAGTTTCCGAATGGGCGGAGATGCTGATCGCAGATACCGCAAAACCGATCGCCTACTACGATCATCCTTTCTTCGCAAAGTATCCAGCCATTACCCGCAATTCCTTTGGTAAAGGCACCTTGACGTACGAAGGAACCGTACTCAGCGACAAGCTGCAGCAGAGTGTGATCCTGGATGCTCTGGAACAGGCAGGGTTAACGGGTCCTGATCAGGACTTGCCGACGCCGGTTCGCGTCAAGCACGGTGTGAACCGCTCAGGCAAAATGGTGCACTACTACCTAAACTATTCGAACGCTGCCCAATCATTTGCCTATGCCTACCGTCCCGGCGTGGATTTGCTTTCGCAGGCGCCTGTAACCCAGGGCCTGCAATTAACACTGAAGCCGTGGGACGCAGCCATCGTTGAGGAGAAGTAGATTGGATTTATGCGCCGTTTCAACCATCCATCAGGGTTGCGCCTGCACCAGATGATGACCCTGCTGTTCATTCTTCATAGCGTTTCTGGATTTAACAGCGGGTTGGAGGTTCCGGTCCTCCCCGGTTCACCAACACTCAAAGCATTCTCTTGATTGGATGGACAGCTCCGCCTCAATTCGGAGAAGCGGACCTGATCGATGGAGGTCGCAACCTGGCGGGTCGCGCGGAGGAGTCATTTTGAGAGCTAGGTTGGTCGTAGAGCACCGACGAAGTATATCAGTCGCCTACGATCGTTTGTAGATCGGTTCCTACCGACGGCCGCCCCATCTACCGCTAAGCACTTCAGAGCAAGCGCCGTAATCGTCGCAGCGGATTCAGCGCGAAAGGGGACCGGGGAACTTGTCCGGTTTCGTGAGTACACGTCGGACTGGGGCAACATCTCGGGACCGAGTGCACGCGCAATGCCGGCCTTCCGGAAAAACAGTCTTCAAACGTATAATCGCGCAGATGGACGACTCGTCTCTACCCTTTGGGATTGACCGATCCCTTCTGCGCTTGGACAGTCAGGATCCCTATTTCTGCCTGCATTTCATCATGATCTTCGTTCGCGATCAGGAACGAAGCCTGCGATTCTACGTTGACCAGCTTGGCTTCAGGCTAGTGGTGGATCAACGTTTTGAATCTGGCGGCCGGTGGATCGAGATTGCGCCTCCGGACGGCAACGCGAGCCTCTCCCTAGCTCTGGCGACCCCCGACTCCGAGGAATACAAACTCATTGGGCACGATACCCGGATCTACTTTATCACCGAGGATGTCAACGCCAAGTTCAACGAATGGAGCGGTCGTGGAGTTCGCTTTCACTTTCCACCACAGGTACCGGAATGGGGCGGAACCTTCACACGATTTGAGGATGTGGACGGGAATTCGTTCGGCCTTGCTGGTTTCGACGAATTAACGCTTGGAGTGGAATCGCAACGCCGCACCATCGCCCAAAAGCTCGAATCCGAACGGCGCGCCGCGCGCGACCTGGAAATCGCGCGGCAGGTGCAGGCGAGGCCCTTTCCGCAAAGAATGCCAGCGGTTCGCACCCTGGAATATGCTGGAGCTTGTCTTCAGGCGCGGGAGGTGGGGGGAGATTACTACGATTTTCTTGACCTCGGACGAGAACGACTTGTCCTAGTGATCGGCGATATCGCAGGTAAGGGAATCGCGGGCGCTCTGCTGATGGCCAATCTGCAGGCCAACCTGCGCAGCCAGTGCGCGATTGCCGCAGACGAGCCGCGGCGGTTCTTGCGATCAGTGAATCAGCTGTTTTACGAGAATACGGCCGACGGCGACTACGCAACATTTTTCTTCGCGGAATATAACGATAAAACTAAGTGGTTGCGCTTCGCGAATTGCGGACATCTTGCCGCGCTTCTTCTCCGACGCGATGGCACTTTGGAACGGCTCGCCTCCATCGCGACGGTTCTGGGCCTGTTTGAGGATTGGGATTGCATGCTGGAGGAGCGACAGCTATTCCCGGGAGACACACTGGTTCTCTACACGGACGGCATGACCGAATCGTTCAACGATTCCGGAGAGGAATTCGGAGAGCAGCGCCTGATCGAAGCGCTACAGCGGCATCGTGGAGAGTCTTCTCAGGCCTTGGTTTCATCACTTCTCGATGAAGTTCGGCAATTCAATCCTAACGAACAGCAAGACGACATCACGCTCATTGTTGCCAACTGTCGAGAAAGCCTAGAGCCGATCTGATTGGAGATTGAAAGTCAGCCCTGCGCTAAGTGTTCAATGCCTGCTCCGCTAACGGGACGATGCGTCCGAGTGCCACACGATTGGCCCGTGCTACACTGCGGAGTTTGTCGGAGGAGGTTTTCATGCGGTGTGCAATTTTATGTTCAGCTTTCCGCTTGGCAACTTTGATCCTTGCGTGTTCCTGCGCCAGGGCGAATGCGCAGGACCAGCTCCCGGCCGAAATGCAGCACAAGATTGATAAGGTGGCTACCGACGCGCTCGCCAAAACGGGCCTACCAAGCGCCTCCGTCGCGGTGGTAAAGGATGGGCAGATCGCCTATCTGCACGCCTATGGGAATGCGCGGCTCGATACTGCCACACCGGCGAAGCCCGAAATGCGTTTCAGCATTGGCTCCATCAGCAAGCAATTCACGGCTGCGGGCATTTTGCTTCTGCAGGAACAGGGCAAACTTTCGCTCGATGATAAGGTCGGTAAATTTCTTCCCGGACTTACGCGCGCGAACGAAGTAACCATTCGCCAGCTTCTTTCACACACCTCCGGCTATCAAGACTTCTGGCCGCAGGACTACGTGATGCCCAATATGTTGCAGCCAGTCACGGCAGAAAGGATTCTGGACACTTGGGCGCGCAAGCCGCTCGATTTTGAGCCCGGCACGAAGTGGCAGTACAGCAACACGAATTATGTCATCGCCGGACTCATCGTCGAAAAGGCCAGTGGCAAACCGCTGCTGCAATTTCTGCAGGAAAAGATATTTACGCCCCTCAACATGAAAAGCGTCACCGACATTGATAGGGCCAAGCTCTTCGACACAGATCCAATCGGTTACCTGCGTTATGCGCTCGGCCCGCCGCGTCCGGCGCCCAAGATAGGAAGCGGCTGGCTCTTTGCGGCAGGCGAACTGGCCATGCCCGTGGAAGACCTGGCAAAGTGGGACATTTCGATCATCAATCAGAAATTGATGAAACCCTCTTCCTATCACGACTTTGAAACGGAAGTCTTGCTCAAGGATGGCTTGGGAACGGGTTACGGGCTCGGCGTGGGTGTCCGGTCGGAGCTTGGCCATCGTTCGTTGTCTCACGGCGGCGAGGTTTCGGGCTTCACGTCAGAAAATGTCGTCTTCCCGGACGAGCGCGTTGCCGTGGTGGTGCTCACAAACCTGGACGCCACCGACGCTTCGGGCGCGATCGCCAAGGGCATTGCACGGCTGCTGCTCGCCACCGATGACCCGGCTACTCCGGACAAGCTGGTGCAGGCGCGCAAAATCTTCGAAGGGTTGCAGCATGGCACGATTGACCGCTCTCTCTTCACGGACAACGCCAATTTTTATTTCAATGAACAGGCCTTAAAGGATTTCGCCAGCAGCTTGGGCCCGCTGGGAACGCCGGAAGAATTTATCCAGATTCACCAGGAATTGCGTGGGGGTATGAAGCTACGCGTGTACACCATCAAATTTCCAAAAACAGAACTAAGCGCCCCGATCTACGAAATGCCGGACGGCAAGCTGGAACAATACCAAATCGCGCCCCAGAATTAGGGGAATCCTCTAATCCATTTGTTTCTGGGTAGGGGCGGAACGGCATTCCGAGAATGCGTAACGGACAACCGCTAGTGCCGCGGACAGGCCTAGAAAAGCGTAATGCAGGAGCCGACCCGTCCCGGTTCGAGGGAAGGCCGAAGTTGGTGGAATCGTACGAGCGAACAAATTCCATTAAACCTGCCGAGGGTCAGACCTTGGAAGCCATCGAAGAGTACGGGGTGAAGAAGTGGCATTCGATTCCTAAATCGGTCGGCTGCTTCGCGGTAGTCACCGACGCGGAGGCGCAGTTCGCCGGACTCTCCCTGAAGCTTTTCGAGCCTCCATGGGAGACTCAGGTATCACTGCCGAGGCGGGGAAGTGTTGGCGGAGGTGCTCCAGACGATTGGAGGATGACTGGAGAAGCAAAATAGCGATTCTGCGATCCGCCAAGTTTTGTTGGTAGCGGAGGTTTGTGTCCACCGTGACCAAAACATCAAAAGCAGCTTCCGCGAGGCTCAAAAGTTCGCCGTTCTGCTTTCCAGACCAACCGCTTCCTGAACAGTGACACATTCGTGGACGCGATTTGTCAGGTGCCTTTTAAGCGCTTTGGGAGCGCACTCGTCGATCGGAACTTTCACTTGAGTTGTGCCACAAGACTCTGCCGTGCTTCTTCGATGGCAGTAGTGGCAAGTTCGCGGTTCACGCTTGGATACTGCTCCAGAAACTGATCCAAAGTGTCGCCCCCCTCCAAATAGTCAATCAAGACCTTGAACGGGACACGCGTGCCGCGGAAGACGGGCCGGCCTCCGAGGATATTCAGATCTTTGATCATGACGCCAGCCATCTGCATTCACCTCATCATCCAGAGTTTAACAGCCTAAGGTAGGTAGGGGCTGGCTCCGCCAAATCCTGGCTAGGATCACGTGTTTATCCTCGCACCGACCCGTGTATCAGGTTGGACATCCAGTCACCAGCGCGATTGAAATCTCGCGTTTCTAGGCAGCAATAAACTCTGATTACCGCAGACGTGGAGTCCTAGGCGTAGGACGGTCCGATTTTGCCACTCTAGAGCGCGTTCCCTAGTGCCGAATAAGAGTTGGGCTGTCCAACTCGATCTTGCGACTGTTCCAGATAGTCTCTCACAATAGAACCTATGTCCGTCATCGCTCCGGAAACTCCTACAACTCCCGGTTCGCCGGCCAATTCCACGTCTGACAGATATTTACAAATCTTGCTTTTCATTTGCGGACTTATTCTGCGCTTCGGTTTTGTTCTGTGGAAGAAAACCTACGTCCGCGCTCCCGGATCGATTCTTCCTTTTGGAGCGGAAATTTGCAGCATCGCCGAGCATATCGTGCGCGGGCAGGGTTTCAGTGCGCCTTTTTACCAGGACACCGGGCCCACTGCATGGATCGCTCCTGTTTATCCTTACTTGTGTGCCCTGGTGTTTCGAATCTTCGGAATTTACTCCGAAACCTCGGCACTGGTGCTGATCGGTATCCAGTGCATCATCGCAGCCGCAACGGGAGTTGCCATCTACGGCTTGGGTCGCCGCAGTCTTGGTACGCAAGTCGGATTGTGCGCCGCGTGGATTTGGGCGCTCAGCCCTTTTTTCTTTCGCTGGCCAGTTTCCTGGATTTGGGACTTCACGGCGAGCGCATTTCTGCTTTCCGTTGTGTTCATCGTCACACTGGACGTTGCGGAGAAGAACAGCAGAAGACTTTGGCTAGCGTTCGGCGCAATTTGGGCATTGATTGCGCTAACCAATCCCGCATTGCTCAGCGTGATGCCATTCACGTTTGCCTACGTTGGTTTCGTAAATCATCGCGCACTCCGGAGATGGCTCGCGCCCATGACGCTCGCCGGTGTCCTCTTCGCAGCGCTGGTATCCCCCTGGCTGATTCGCAACGAACTCGTGTTCGGCCGCCCGGTTTTCTTTCGCAGCAATTATTGGTTTGAATTCCACCTGGGCAACTATCATTTCAGCAATGGAATGGGCTATGCGGGCATTCATCCGGGGCTCAATCCAGGGGAGCTTCAGAAATATGCCGCCTGGGGTGAAATGCGCTACATCGATTATTACAAGCAGGACAGCTTGGCCTTCATTCGCAAGTATCCCTCCGAATTTGTCCACCTGACGCTTCACCGAGCACTGTGGTTTTGGGATGGCAGTTTGCTAATTTATTGGACGCGGGAATGGTGGAAAGCCTGGGAATTTTGGCCGTTGTCTCTACTTGGGTGGCTGGGCATTCTCTTTGGTTTAACCAGGCGACCACGCGGCTGGCTTCTCTTTTCCGCGGCAATCATTATCTATCCGATTCCGTATTACCTCGCGTATCCGACCGCAAAGTACCGTCACGCCATCGAGCCGGAGCTTATTCTACTTTCCGTCTATCTTGCATTCGTCGTCTGGGGTGAGATTCGCGCGCTCGCGCATCGCAAGGCTTGAGGCGTTCTCTTCCCGGGACCCTGTCCTTGGCTTTATGAGTGCATCAGTTTCCACGTGCGGCCAGCACCCCGGTAGCAACTCCTTGCCTTAGTAGGTGCGTTACCAAAAGGCTACGAACCGGATTTCGAAGTCGTAATGCAATGCATGCCTTCTGAGAAAATACTTGTTGCCTTACCTATAAGCTCCGTCCTGGGACGACCTGAATGAGACTATTGACCAGTTCACGAACTATTTCTGGCAGAAGATTGACGTCTCAGCGAATCGCGAGGCGACTATAGTGAGTGTCTTCTTTCCCAGAGAGGCGTTAAATCCGTTGGACCTTAATGGTTCGAGAGAGGGCGACGCCAGATTTCCAATGAAAGCCTCGACGACACTTTCCATTCTTGTGCCCGTTTACAATGAGGAGCATTTGGTCTGCACTAGTCTCGAACGGCTCAAAATCCTGGGTCAGTCTCCGCTGCTGGACCATATCGAAGTTATTGTGGTGGACGACGGTTCGAGCGACCAGACTGGGACGGCCTTGAGTGAGTTTCAACAGTCGGTGGTTGCAGCACCTCCCCACAAGCTGGAATGGCTATTTCTCCGACACGAGACAAACCAGGGAAAGGCGGCGGCAATCCACACGGCATTGTCGCAGGCCAACGCAGAATTGACCGTTATTCATGATGCGGATCTTGAGTACCATCCTTCCGATCTCCTTAAAATGGTCAAGGTCTTTTTGGAAGAACAAGCCGACGCCGTGTTTGGTTCGCGCTTTCTCGCCAGCGAATACCGGCGTGTTCTCTTCTTCCGCCATGAGCTGGGGAATCGCTTTCTAACTCTTTTGTGCAACCTCGTGTCGGATCTGAATCTCACGGACATGGAAACCTGCTACAAGATGGTCAGAACCGATTTGATGAAAAGCGTGCCACTAGTGGGCCAAGGGTTTGAAATCGAGCCGGAAATCAGCATCAAGCTGGCCAAACGCGGAGCGCGCATATTCGAAGTCCCGATTCGCTATGCAGGCCGCACTTATCAGGAAGGGAAAAAGATCAAATGGAAGGATGGCATCCGGGCCATCGGCGCGATATTGCGGTTTGGCTTTTCCGACCACATCTACGCCGAGGACGTTTATGGAAGCCAGATTCTCGGCCGCCTCAATCGCGCACCACGCTTCACAAAGTGGATGGCGGATGTTATCCGTCCTTACGTGGGCGAGAAAGTATTGGAGATAGGCGCGGGAACAGGCAATCTGACTTTGCAACTGGTTCCACGCAAAGTGTACTGGGCCAGCGACATCAATCCGTTGTATCTTACATACCTCGAAAATATTAGCCGGAATCGGCCATACCTTCATGTTGGTTACACGGATGGACAATCTGGAGAGACGTATCCAAAGGAACAAGAATTTGACACGGTGATTTGCTTGAACGTGGTTGAACATCTGGCCAACGACCTGGGGGCTTTGCGGAATATCCGTGAAGCTCTGGAGCAGGATGGGCGAGCGATCATTCTGGTTCCGTGCGGTCCTTGGCTCATGGGGACACTTGATGATGCTCTGGGCCATCAGCGGCGCTATACGCAAGATCAATTAAGAGTGCTGGCCAGTAGAGCGGGCTTCCACGTGGATACTATGCTGGAATTTAACCGTGTCGGCGTCGTCGCCTGGTGGATTAACGGGAAACTCTTGCGGCGGCGTGCCTTTGGCTTCTTGCAAATTAAACTGCTGAACGTGCTGACTCCTGTGTTCCGCGTACTGGACAAGCTCTTGCCCTTGCCTCCACTTTCACTCATCGCTGTGCTTAGCAAGCCGGGTCTTGAAGCGGCCGGAATGCCAATCCATTCATCTCCAGCCAAAATCGACCTCGCCTAAGTTCTTTCCGCCGTATTTGGATTTTCTCTGAATGCTTATCCTAAGTTAATACCGCATCAAGCGGGCGTGTGGCGTCGCTGCTTTCGTCATGCTAGCCTGCACTTGTCGAACAGTTCGAATCACTGTCAAGGTCGATGAAAACCAACTTCCTCCAGCGTTTTTGGCGCGGGCGGTCGAACTACGAGAAGGCACTCTTCTTCGTATTCCTGCTGAGCCTCCCCTTTCTTCATGCTCAAGTCGGCGGTGACGGGGTCGGATATTATGCTTACCTTCGTTCTCCACTAGTTGATCATAATTTCAGTTTTTCCTCAGACTTCCAGAATCCGAATGAGGAATTGCTGAAAATCTTTTTAGTAGATCATTTTGTTGACAATCCGATAACGAAAACAGGACATCTGCCGAATTTCTATTCGGTCGGTCCCGCCATTCTCTGGAGCCCGTTTCTGATCCCCACACATCTGGCGGTTTTTGGATTGGCGCATCTCGGTTGGCATATTGCGCCTGATGGACACTCCTGGCCTTATTTGGCGGCGATGACGGCTTCGACAGCCCTGTACGGCTTCGCAGGCCTCTGTCTTTCGTTTGCGGTGGCCCGAAGGTTTGTGAAGGAGCAGTGGGCATTTTGGGCCACGATCGGAGTTTGGTTTGGGAGCTCAGTTCCGATGTACATTTATCTACTGCCTGCGTGGTCCCACGCGCATTCAGTCTTTGTAGATGCGTTGTTCCTCTGGTATTGGCTGCGAACGCGCGGCACGCGCACGACTAGACAATGGCTGAAGCTGGGGCTGTTGTCGGGCTTGATGATAGATGTTTACCAGCTCAATGTTGTTTTTTTGGTGGCGGTGGCATTTGAAGTCTTTTCCTCTTATGCGGAAATTCTGGCCGCAGGCAGTAGTAGACAGGAGGGGTTTGCTAACACGCTGCGCCTACATGGAATTTTTGGAGGCGGCACTCTCTTCGCTCTACTACCGACTCTCATCACAAGGCAAATCGTATTCGGAAATCCTCTCAGCATGGGGCCATACGCACTTAGCACTTGGAACTGGGCGTCTCCAGCCTTTGAGAGGGTGTTGTTCTCAACAGATCATGGGCTGTTTGTATTTACGCCCATTCTCGTCCTGGCAATTGCGGGACTTTTTTGTCGGTGGATCTTGGACAAGGTTGTTGGAGCGATTTGCTTAACCATAACTCTTGTTTTCTACGGTCTCGTCTCTTGCTATCCGTGGTGGTATGGAAACGTCGGATTTGGCAATCGCTTCTTTATCTCTTTGACACCGATCTTTATTCTCGGACTTGCTTCGCTGTTCGCCTGGGCCGCGCGGCTGTGGCCAGAGAGTCGAGGCGCTTCGGTCCGATTGGTCCCCCTCGTAGTGCTTTTCGTCGTCTGGAATCTGGGCTTGATATACCAGTGGCAAACACACCTACTGCCAAGATACGGCTCAGTGTATTGGGAAGAGTTACTTTACAACCAATTTCGGGTTGTTCCGGCGCAGGCATTGCGCGATTTGAGAGAGAAATTCCGCTTGCCAATTAGTGTTCGCAATTGATTGCCCGCACTTCCACTTTCCGGCGTCGTGGCCAAGCAAGTCAGCTTTTGCGACCGGGCCTGGTTGAGACTCGGGCGGGTCATCGGCTACGTCTATGACGGCAACGGCGAGGTGTTCCCCGCGGTGGTCCAAGCCTTTTCCATCGCTCGGATTGCTCCTTCGACGCGATATCGAATCGGGCCAGTGACCGTAGAAACGGCCCAAGAGTAAGGTAACGCGACTGGCAGAGTAGCGATGCACTGATGCCAAGCGGATTTTGTGATGGTCAGTGGTTCATCACTTTCCCCCGAATTGGCTTATCCGGGTAATCCGAGAATTGGGTACCAAGATTGGTAAGCATCTATTGGATGGGCTTCAGATAGTCTAGCAGACCCTGTGCGTCTCGAAGCGAGCGCGCTGCATCATCTCGGATAGCAGCAAGCATGCTTTCATCCGACTGAACGCGAGCAAGTTGTGGAACCGCCGCTTCGGCTGTAGCGATTGCATCTGCGGTTTTGCCTACTTTCGACAGTGCAACGGCAATTAAAACCTTTGTCTGAGCTTCATTCTTGACCTGAATCATTGCGAACTGATGGGAGTCGCTCAATTTCTCGGCCTTGGCGACAGTTTGCTTCGGGCGAGGCCCCTTAAGTACGTTTAAGAGGTGAGACCTCGTAAAACCCTCATGGCTATTTTCTTGGAATTGCGTTTGGTTGTAAGACGGACAATACAAAGGACTTTCAGAAGAGATTGTGGTCCACATAGTAAGCATATCTTCCCGTTCCTAGCGGGCGAGACGAACCAGGCCGGGAAGAACATCCGGCGCGAGCCGCCGGAAACAGCTTTAGAGCGAAAACCGTGTTTGAGTAGAACGACCAAATGCTTGTAAGTCCAAAGTGAGCAAGACCTTTCGTTGGTACGTCGGTTCCGCGGGAGCCCCGAGAGTGCCTGCTGGAGGCCCTGAGGAGCAATAGAGGCACTGAGTGAAATACAAGCTCATGAGGTCTTTCCTCTACATGCGTTTCAGTTGTTCCTGTTTCCTGGCTCCTGTATTCAGCGGATTACCGAGTCTGACGCTGATTGCTACCCTAGGCTGCCTCTATGGGCCAAGGGATTCGAATTGCTGACGATACTTTGTCAGCCGGGCCACCGCCACCCAGCTATCCAATTTCTATAATTACTACTCTTCAGTTTTTGGAGTGGGGCAATGCAAATGCTGTATACACGTGAGCTGGGCCGCGCCAACGAAGACCGACCTCGAGGTAGACTCCGTCGCGCTTCCGCGACAAACGGAAATGGCCTGTCAAGAGGTCTGCCCGAGGTAAGCGCGAGGGCGAAGGAACTGATACCTCGACCGTCTGAAAGAACAAATTCCCATTCCGCTGGGCTTATATTGCTGGACGCCTTCCTGCGGCCTCTTAACGCAGACGAGGAAGCTGTTTGTATCCTTTCTTATCCGGAAACCCCGCGACGAAACAAAGGCTTTGACAATCTCCTCGTGCGACGGATCGAGTCGCTGCTTCCGAAGCCGAACGGCAATCAGCGCCCAAGATTCTCCAATGTGGTTACATCTGGTAAGAGGCAGTATCAGTTACGCGTGTTCACCTTAAAATCTAACATGGCAAACGGTGCCGGGCCGAGTCTGGCCATTCTGCTGGAAAGGAACCACCGAGCACCGCTTGATCTTGGACTGGTGGCTCAGAAATTTCGCTTGACGCAGCGGGAAACGGAAACGCTCGGACTTCTGATGCAGGGACATGCAACAAAGCAGATCGCCTGCCGAATGGACATCAGTCCCAATACCGCAAAGGCTTTCTTGAGATCCCTTATGTTCAAAACTGGAGCTTGTGACCGGTCCGGCATCCTGGCGAGAATCCTGCAGTTTTCGCAAGGTGCATCAGGGTGAAGCGCCGTTCTTCATCCATCGATACTGGATTACTCTGACTCTATAATAAGGCACGAAAACTAATGGTTATGTTCTCCCTGTGATGAGATGGATTTACAATCGCGTACAAAACGAAGCCATTCCCGCTATCCAGTCGACGGGAAATTTGCGGGTAGCGAATTGTCTTCGTATCAGACGAAGAACAAAACAGTGGCCATCAGCGGGCGGGTAAAGGATATCTCCGACGGCGGGTTCTGCCTTCTTGCGACCCACACCCCCAAGCAATCCGCGCTCCTGCAAGGCCAGCTCAGGCTCCCTCATATGCCTGCACAGATCCCCACGCTTGTTCAAGTCCGTTGGATAGAGCGGGCGTCTCCGAGGCATTACCGTATCGGCCTCCAATACGTTATCTGAAGGATGCGCGCCGAAGCCTCGCCTGGGTAATTCGACAAATCAAAACGAGCTTGCAGTACTAGCCGACGGGGTTAGCCCGCACGGTAATTGACGCGGCCTTCTTGCTCCCGTATGGTGGCCCCGGTTGTAATGAAACGTTCGCAAAGCATTCAAGGCATGTTGACCTGGACCACCGCCCAGCCAGGTCGCTCCGTTTTCAGAGAGAGAAAAAGTGCAAATATTGGTCACGGGTGGTGCAGGGTACATCGGCAGCCATACTGCTAAGTTGTTGGCACGAGCCGGATATGAGCCGATCGCGCTGGATAATCTGAGCACCGGTCATCGCTGGGCCGTGCAGTGGGGACCTTTTGTACAGGGCGATCTGGCAGATTTCAACTTACTCCGAGACATGATAAGGGACTACGACATTCAAGCCATCATCCATTTTGCTGGGAACGCCTACGTTGGCGAATCCATGGGCAACCCTCGCAAATACTTCCACAACAACGTGGTGAATACGCTCAATTTGCTGGATGCCATGGTCGATACGAGGGTGAAGCACATCATCTTCTCTTCTACTTGTGCCACATACGGAGTTCCGCAAGAGGTTCCCATTCCCGAGCATCACCCCCAGTCGCCCGTCAGTCCCTACGGAGAGTCCAAGCTCTTCGTGGAGCGGATGCTCAACTGGTATGCCCAGTCTTACGAGTTGCGATGGATGGCTTTGCGGTATTTCAATGCTGCGGGCGCGGACCCAGCGGGTGAGATTGGAGAGGACCACGATCCTGAACCCCACCTAATACCACGCGCGATCAAGGCCGAGCTGGGTGAAATTCCCTTTGTGGAGATCTACGGCTCAGACTATCCAACACCCGACGGAACCGCAATCCGGGATTACATCCATGTGACGGACTTGGCGGAAGCGCACTACCTCGCGCTCGCCAACATCTTGGACGGAGTCCAGAGCGCTGCCCTCAATCTGGGAACCGGAAAGGGTCACTCCGTGCGTGAAGTCATTGCCGCTGTGGAACGGGCGAGTGGCTGTCATGTTCCCGTTCGCGAGGTGGAGCGCCGTGCCGGCGATCCCCCGTGTCTAGTGGCAGATGGCAGGAAGGCCAAGGAACTTCTCGGATGGCAGCCACGCCACTCTTCGCTGGATGAAATCATGGAAACGGCCTGGCAATGGCACGTTAGTCAATCCCACGTTTCTCCCCGCGTGCGCACAGCCCAAGCAAATCTGGAGGCGCACGGAGGTGCAAGTCCGCGTGCAGCAGCAGACTGACTACCACTACCTCGGCTTAGTCCCTGTTGGCTGGGATGGGCGATCGCTCGTGCCGCCGGACCTACACTCTGGCCGCCGCCACAGAGGTATGTGCCGCCTTTTTTCCTGGGATAGCTGCGCAGTTCTCACCGTCACCTGGCGTCTCGCATTCTGCCTGTTTCTCGTATTTGTGATGTTCCCGGTTCTTCTTCTGGGGCAGGAGAACGGAAGCATGACTGGAAAAGTTGAGGAATCTGGCGGCGGAAAGTTGGCCGGAGTGAAAGTGACTCTGGTCAATCAAGAGACCAACGCAAAACTGGCGGCGGTGACGGCAGAAGATGGCAGATTCAGTCTCACGGATCTGAAACCGGGAACTTACCTCCTTCAGATTGAAGCGAACGGTTTCGAGCCATACAAGGCGAACATTCAAGTGGGGACGGAAAAGCTGGGCCCCTTGAAGATCAAACTGAAACTTCGAACTGTCGAAGAGGAAATTACCGTTCACCCCGACACCGCCGATGATCGGCTGTCCCCGGAAACCAACACGGATTCGATGAAAATCGACGAGACCTTTTTCAGCGGGCTTCCTCTCGCAGTCGATTACCTCATGTCATTCATTGACACATTTACGAATCCCGCAGCACAGGGAGGTGAAGGAACTTCGATTGTTGTCGACAGCATGGATGGCGGAGAGCTCGACATGCCGACCGCGGCCATCAGGACAGTGAAAATCAACCGCGATCCTTATTCGGCAGAGTTTCAGCATCCCGGCAGCGCAAGAGCGGAAATCACCACAAAGCACGGGCACAAGCGTCGGTATTACGGCAGCGCGGCATTTTTCGCCCGGAATTCCGTCTTCGACGCGCGAAACGCCTTTGCAACCACGAATCCAGATCTGAGTCGGCGGTTTGTGGAGGTCGGCGTGGGCGGGCCGCTGTTTGGCAAGAGTGGCAACTTTTTTGTCGCGGGTGAGCGTTTGATGGACGATGAAAGCTCAGTTGTGAATGCTTTGAATACCGTCGCCCTGAGCGGGCCCCTCAACCTCAATGTGCCCGCCCCACAGCGACGCGATCATCTTTTCTTGCGTGCGCAGTGGTCACTGACGGAAATGCAAACACTTTCCCTAAACTACACGTTCACCGACCACTCGAATAAAAACAACGGAGTAGGCGCCCTAAGTCTTCCAGAGCAAGGGACCAGCTCCAGTCGGCAAACGCATCGGGCGCAATTGATCGAAAGTGCAGCTTTTTCACCGCAATTTCGCAACGAGCTCATTCTGATCTTCAAAGACCAGACGTCACAATCCGGAAATCGTGCCAGCGGGCCGGAAATCGCAGTAAGCGGCGTGTTCATAGGCGGTCCGTCCCAATCCTATGATGGCAAAGAGGGACGTGCGTTTGATGTCCAGGATACCGCGACCTACATCCGCGGAAAACACACCCTTCTTTTCGGCGCCACAATCAGGACAGATTGGTGGAACGTCTTCGACGCATCAAATTTCGGCGGAACTTTTGAATTTAGCAGCCTTGATCAGTACAGAGCTGTGGTCCAGAACCACTTGGGGGCCCCTGATCTGTTTCAAATCAACGAAGGAAACCCAAGAGTTTCCTTCCTCACGCAGCAAACCAGCGGATTTGCGCAGGACACCATGCGCGTCTTCCCAAACCTCAGCCTTACGTTGGGGCTGCGGTACGACTGGCAAAACACACTTGACGACCGCCGAGATCTTGCCCCCCGTCTTGCCCTTGCATTTACCCCCGGCAAGAGGACAGTGCTACGCGCCGGAGCCGGGATGTTCTATGACAACTTGCCGCGCTCAGCCGCACAGGACGCTCTGCTCATGGACGGTGCGCGCGTCCGTGAAATCGACATTTCCCATCCGTCCTATCCGGATCCATTTCTGGGCGGCCAAGTGACATCTCCACCCCCGAGCATCGCACGCGTGGCATCCGCCGCCCATTCTCCGTACCTGATACAAACAAGCGCCGGAGTCGAGCAAGAAATATGGAAAGATACTTGGCTATCACTGGAATACTCGTTTTTGCGCGGGGTGCATCTGTTCCGCCTTCGGGACGCTAACGCTCCGCTGCCTTCGGGGTCTGGACTGCGCCCGGATCCAAACTTTTCAAACATTGCGGAGGTCCAATCGACGGCATTCCTTCGCGGGCATGCTTTGACTCTGACCTTTCGCGGAGGATGGGGAAAGCACTTTAAAGGCTACGGGCAATACGTCTTCTCCAAATACACCAACGATACATCAGGAATATTTTCGTTCCCGGCCGACAACTACAATTTGCGGCCAGAAATAGGGCCGGCCGATTTGGACCGCCGGCATCGCCTGAACTTCGCAGGAACCGTGCAATTGCCTTTTGGTTTCCGAATGGGTTCAATTCTGTCCGTCGCCAGCGGGGCGCCGTTCAATATTACAACCGGATCGGATCCCAGTGGCGACACCATGACGCGTCCTCCCGGAGTAACGCGCAATACGGGTCGCGGTCCGGCAACTGTGCAACTCGACATTCGGCTGTCCAAGGCGTTCAGCCTCCAGCGTGCTTCTGCGGCCGAGCATCGTCGTTCAAGACGCAACATGGAATTCAGTGTGGACGCGTTCAACGCCATCAACCACACAAACGTTACCGGAATTATCGGAGTGGTGAGCTCTCCGCTCTTCGGTCAAGCCGATGCGGCAGGCCCGGGAAGAACGATCCAGCTTTCCGCGAAATACAGTTTTTGAATTTTCACGAGGAGGGATTTCAGAGAAACTCCGGTGCCCGGCTAGCCCCAGCCCTCCCCTATCTCAATGGTTAGCAGGCTTTGCGTGTTTCTCGATTTCCAGCCATGGTGGTGATGGATGACTAGGACAGCTTCTTCGAACAAATCGTGCTTGCATGAGCAACCGTCCCATTCTGGAATTCGGGTTTTCGTGAATGGCAGAGCAGGCTGCGCCGTGAATGACGCAACGAGATTATTCGCGCCTGAGGGCTTGAACCCGGCCAGTGAAGTGCGGTTCAAATTTCAACAGCACATCGAATGCGGGGTTGGAGAACTGTGAACCAGGCCAGTAGGAGCGCGAATATGGCGGTGAGAATTATTCCCATCGGGGCTGCGGCTGAAGCGCCGGCGCCGGCGTCGGAAATTGTTTTGAAACATACTCCCGCCTCAGGAGCGGTTCCCCATGGTTCGCGCGCTACTTTGGGAGGCAAATTTCTTTTGGTCGGCCAGGAGAAGCTCTATGTCCGGGGCGTAACCTATGGAACATTTCGGCCAGGCATAGATGGCGGGGCGTTTCCTTCGCCGAGAGTGGTGGAACAGGATTTTTCTCAGATGTCTGCAAACGGCGTGAACGCCGTTCGAACCTACACCGCCCCGCCACACTGGCTGTTGGAAATTGCTCACAAGTGTAACTTGCGCATCCTAGTCGGGTTGCAAGGAGAGCGTCACTACACATTTCTGCACCAAAAAAAAACTGTTCGCGAGATCAGAAACCAGGTTAGAAGCGGAGCGCGAGTGTGCGCCGGTCACCCCGCAGTTCTGGGCTATCTTGTTGCCAACGAGATCCCCGCATCCATCGTGCGTTGGCATGGGACCAGCGCCGTAGAGAGATTTCTAAAGCAGTTATGGGACGAAGTAAAGGAAGAGGATCCCGAAGCGCTGGTTTCCTACGCAAATTATCCACCGACGGAATATTTGGATTTGTCTTTTCTCGATCTGATCTGTTTCAACGTTTTTCTCGAGTCGCAGGACAGCTATGAAGCCTATCTCGCGCGACTCCAAAACCTCGCCGGCAATCGTCCACTACTGGTAACGGAAATTGGACTCGACAGCCACAGGAATGGAGAGAAGGCGCAGGCTGCTTGCCTGGACTGGCAGATACGGAAGGCCTTCGCTGCAGGGTGTGCGGGGGCATTCGTTTATGCTTGGACCGACGAATGGTACAGAGGAGGTGAGGAGGTCACCGACTGGGATTTTGGTCTGCTGAGCCGGACAAGAGAGCCGAAGCGGGCACTCGGCGTTGTTCGAGAAGCGTTCGAGGAGGTTCCGTTCGCCGCCCAAGATGCATGGCCGAAAATATCAGTCGTGGTATGCACCTTTAACGGGAGCCGTACCATTCGTGATTGTTTGGAAGGAATCGGAAAACTCTGCTATCCCAACTACGAAACCATCGTGATTGATGATGGCTCAACGGATGGCGTTGGTGATATTGCGGCCGAGTATGACGTCCGCTTGATCCGCACAGAAAACCAGGGTCTGAGCGCGGCCCGAAACTTGGGATGGCAATCGGCAACCGGAGAGATCATCGCTTACATTGATGATGATGCCCGCCCCGATCCGCATTGGTTGACATATCTCGCCGCTGCATTCCTCAAGGAAGATTACGCTGGCGTCGGCGGGCCGAACATTCCAGTCCCGGACGACGGAGAGACCGCGAGTTGTGTCGCGGGCTCTCCGGGCGGACCGGCTCATGTGCTTCTTTCTGATTGCGAAGCAGAACATATCCCCGGCTGCAACATGGCATTCCGCAAGAGCTGGCTCGAGGCCATCAATGGATTCGATCCGCAATTCCGGCAAGCCGGCGACGACGTTGATATTTGCTGGAGAACGCGAGGAAGTGGCGGGAAACTTGGGTTCTGTCCGCCGGCCATGGTTTGGCATCACTATCGCCGGACCGTGTGGGCGTACTTGAGGCAGCAGCTCGGCTACGGCACGGCCGAGGCCATGCTCGAGAGGAAGTGGCCGGAAAAATACAATTCGGGTGGCTACGCAACGTGGGCAGGACGCATATATGTGAACGGAATCCTTCGCACGCTCTCCTTGTCTCGTGGACGGATATATCAGGGAACTTGGGGAACAGCAGGTTATGCGCGGCTGTACCAGCCTGCGCCGAATCTTCTGAACTCTCTGCCGCTGATGCACGAATGGCAGCTCACGACTCTTGTCCTGGTGGCACTCTGTGCCGTCGGCATTACGTGGAGACGGCTGCTGAGCGTCTTACCAGTAGCAGTAGCCGCCCTTGTGCTTTCGATGATCCCGGCAATAAGTGCGTCGTTGAAAGTCCGCTTTCCTGCGTCGACAAAAGGCCGCTTTACTCGCTTTCGCCTGCGCGTTCTCACGGGACTGCTTCACCTGATGCAGCCTCTTGCTCGCCTGTGGAGCCGTCTGGTCTACTCCCTCACGGCCTGGAGAATCCGCCGTTTTCCAACTCTCTCCTTCCCATGGCCGCGGATGTTTCAGCTCTGGAGTGAAAAATGGCTCGATAGCAGCGAGGTACTCCTGCCATTGGAATCGGTGCTGCGGTCCAGTGGCGCAGTCGTGCGTCGAGGCGGCGATTACGACAGTTGGGACCTGGAGATACGTGGCGGCTTGTTTGGCGGCGTACGCGTCTCTACGGCCTCGGAAAACTACGGGCGAGGCAAGTACATGGTGCGGCTTCGCTCTCGGCCGTGGTTCTCCATCTCGGGAGCCGGGACGACACTCCTATTGATGATTGGGTGCTTTGGAGCGCTATTGGACCACTCCGTATGCGCTGCCGCCGTCCTCGGCACATTGAGCGCGGTGTTCGGGGCGATAACGTTTAGGAGCGGCGCCGTAGCCGTCGGTTCGATCCATCGCGCCCTCATCAAGCTGGACTTCGAGGGCACATGACGACTACCGGGAAGCCCAGCCCCAACCGCGACCTGGCACTTTACCTCCGTTTGTTTCGGTGGGCCAGGCCCTGTTGGCCGCACCTCGTTGGTCTTTTCCTTCTCAGCTTACTGGCAACTCCCCTGGCTTTGCTGGTCCCTTTGCCGCTGAAGATAGCTCTCGATAGCGGCCTCGGATCCCGGCCCCTTCCTCATTTGCTTCGGCCATTCGTGCCCCCCGGATTCAGCCTCTCCCCATCCTCAGCGTTGCTCTTCGCTGTCGGCTTGCTGATTGCTGTGACCATTCTCACCCAGATTCAGACACTAGCCCTGGGGCTCCTGAAGACGTACACCGGCGAAAAGCTCCTCCTGGAATTTCGATCTGGACTTTTCGGCCAGATGCAGCGCTTGTCGCTTTTTTATCACGACGTTAAGGGAATCGCTGAATCGCTGTACAACGTTCAATACGACGCGGCCGCGGTTCAGACAGTCCTGGCGGAACGCTTCATTCCGCTCATTGGTTCCGCTTTCACGCTGCTCGGAATGCTGTACGTCACCATGAAAATCGATTGGCAACTGGCGCTGGTTGCCTTGGTGATCTCGCCCATTCTTTTTTTGATTTCCAAATTCTACCGGCGCCGCCTGCGCGGCGGGGCGCGCGAGGTGAAGAAGCTAGAAAAATTCGCGCTGGGCGTCGTGCAGGAAGTGCTCGGGGCGCTCCGCGTGGTGAAAGCATTCGGAAAAGAGGAACATGAGAGGCATCGTTTCGTGCGGCGTAGCTTCGAAGGTATGCGTGCGCGGCTGAAGCTAGCGCTGGCGGAGGGAAAGTACAACTTCTTGGTTGGTCTGACCTCCGCGATTGGAACGGCCACGGTGCTATTTGTGGGATTCCGGCAGGTGCAATCAGGCATCATCACCCTTGGTGATCTCATGCTCATGATGGGATATGTGACCCAGCTTTACGATCCCCTAAAAACCATGGGCAAAAACTCGGCGGCCCTGCAGTCCTACTTAGCCCATATCGAGCGGGCCTTCGCTTTGCTCGATGAACTTCCCGAAGTCGAAGAGAAAACCGATCCGCGCTCACTGGTGCGCGCCACGGGCAAGATTGCTTTCCAGAACGTTTCATTTAGTTATGGGCAGAGCAACCGGCCGGCCCTGAGCCAAGTTTCGTTTCAGTTGGATCCGGGAATGCGCGTAGGCATCGTGGGGCCGACGGGCGCAGGCAAAACCACGTTGGTGAATCTCCTGACTCGTTTCTACGATCCTACTGAAGGACAGATCTTGCTCGATGATGTCGACCTGCGCGAATACAAATTAGTCGATTTGCGCAGCCAGTTTGCCATCGTTCTTCAGGATCCGGTGCTCTTTTCCACGAGTATTGCCGAAAACATCGCGTATGCCCGGCCGAACGCGAGTGAAGCCGAGATCGTAGCCGCGGCCAAGGCTGCAAACGCACACGATTTCGTGATCCGCCTTCCTCAGGGTTACGCGACCATGGTGGGTGAACGGGGACTGTGCCTCTCCGGGGGTGAGCGTCAGCGCATTTCCCTCGCTCGAGCTTTCCTCAAAGATGCGTCGGTCTTGATTCTGGACGAGCCAACCAGCGCAGTGGATGTCCGGACAGAGGCGTTCATCTTAGAGGCAACGGAACGGCTTGCCCGAGGGCGGACGACGTTTGTTATCACTCACCGGCCCAGTGCTTTGAAGCTGTGCGATGTCGTCGTGAGAATTGAAGACGGACGGCTTGTGGCGTTTGAGCCAAGCGCCGGGACGGAAATGGTTCCCGTGATGGAGAATAAGCAATGAGAAGAGTGCGTGTGGGATTCCTGCTTCCGCATTATTCGCAAAAAAGTAGAAGCCTTATGCCCGAGGTTGTGCGAGCGCTCGGGGAATGTGGCGCGCTCGTCGACGTCATCCACCCGGTGGACGGGATGGTCGACCTATCGAAAGTCCGGGTCGAGCATGACCTCTATGTGCTGCGCCATACCAGCGGTCTTTCTCTTAGCTTGGCGGGTGCGCTCCATGCGCTGGGCGCCGCTATCGTGAATCCGTATCCGGTGTCTGCCGCGCTGCGCGACAAGATCATCGCCTCCCGAATCCTGCAGGCTGCAGGCATCCGTATTCCCGCGACGTACCTTGCATCGCGCCCCGACGAGTTACTTGCGCTGCTGGATTTGGGGCCGCTGGTCATCAAGCCGTATCAAGGGGCTGGCGGCCACCATGTTCGCATTATCCGGTCCCCTGGCGAACTCGCCGAGGTGAATTGTGGCCGCGACCCCGTGTTTGCCCAGCGCTACCACGCGAACGACGGGTACGATCGAAAGATTTATGCGATCGGAGGTCGTCTCTTTGGGGTCAAGAAAGTCTTTCCACGCCGGACGGAAGAAGAAAAACAGGGGGAACCCTTCACTCTCACGCCGGAGTTGCGTGAGGTTGCCGCCAGCTGTGGTCGTGCCTTTGGTATCGACCTATACGGCGTAGACATCATCGAGAGTGAAGGGACACCGTACGTCGTGGACATGTGCAGCATTCCCGGCTTCAAAGGTATTCCGGACGCCCCGCGGCTGCTGGCAGAATACTTCTTCGCGGCGGCGGAGCAGGCCGCCCAGGGAGAGCCGCCGCAAACAGCCGCGCTGACCGTCGCTGCGAGCCATGCCCATGTCTAAGCAAACGATCCCCGAAATTTTGACCGAAGGTGTGCAGGAGCATCAAGCCGTACAGGCTTGGCTTCAAATCCAATCGGGCTCCTGGGAGCCTGGTAGCCTGGAAGTGCTGCAACAGAGAAGATACAGCACCGTTTACCGGCTCAAGCAGGTCAACGAGGAGGCCACGAGAGTTATCGCCAAGAGGTGCCGGGTAGCGACAGCGCGTATCGAACAGACGATTTACGAGCAATTGCTGCCGCTCACGAGGATGCCGGCGCTGTGTTGCTATGGCCTTCAGGAGGAGTCAGACGGGGAGTTTTGCTGGCTTTTCCTGGAAGATGCTGCCGGTGCTCGTTACTCGCCGCAGCTTCCCCACAATCGCGGGCTTGCCGGCCGTTGGTTGGCGGAAACACAGTTGGCGGCCATGTCTGCCAACCTCAAGTCCTACCTCCCGGACCGCGAACTCGATCATTACCTGCGATTGCTGCGCGCCTGCCGTGGCATGTTACTCGATCACTTGGGCGGCGGCACATTCTTGGCCGAAGATGCCGCGTTGTTGCGCAATATTGCTGCGCACCTCGACGCTCTCGAATCGCTCTGGGGCAAGGTGGAGAAAATCTGTGAGGTGATGCCGCGAACTCTGGTGCACGGCGATTTCGTCACCAAGAATCTGCGCGTCCGTACCGCCGCCGCAAGCCCCGCGCTGCTGGTCTTCGACTGGGAATTCGCTGGCTGGGGCGTGCCCGCCACGGATCTGGCTCAGTTCATAGATCGCGTCGCCAGTCCAGACCTCAACCTCTACTGTTCGATCTTGAAAGGCGGGCAAGCACACCTGGATTTACGCGATATTCAAGCCGTCGCCGCCTGCGGCAATCTCCTGCGCATGATCGACCAAATTAGCTGGGCCACCGTAGACCAAGAGTTCGTTTTTCCCGCCCAGCTCGTTAAAGCCATAGGGCTGCTGCGATCTTATGAATCCGCGATCCTTGGAGCGCTGCGCGCCTTCGAGCGGAGCTGGGCATGATTGAAGGCTTGAACCAAGTTCTCGAACGTTACGGCCAGCCTGGCTTGAGCGAATTGCGCGGGTTGCTGCAGAACCTGCTGGGCGGACACGAGGTGGAGGGTCGTCTGATGGAGGAGCAGACTCTGCAGCCTCGCGCCTTGCGTGTTTTCCGCCTGCGCTTCGGCATTAACGGCAAAACTCGTCAAGTGATCGTCAAGCGTCTAAAACCCGAAATCGGCCGCCGGAGCGAATTGGTAGCGCACCGCTGGTTGCCTGCAGTGGGCATGAGCGACAACGGTCCGGCTTTGCTGGGTAGCGTCGCCGAGCCCGGCGGCAATTGTGTCTGGCATGTCTATGACGACCTTGGCCCATTCGAACTCCTTACCAACCCACTCGACCCCGACAGCGTCAGCGCGGCGATCAAGCTGGTAGCACAACTTCACATGCAGTTCGCTCGGCATCCGCTGCTCGGAGAAGTTCGGCTGCACGGGTGCGACCTGGGTATCCACTTCTACGCCGCCAGTGTGCGCGACGCTACTTATGCACTGGAAGCGTGCCAGCCATCTCATGAGCAAGCCTCATTGCACGGCCGCCTGCTCGAACGGCTGTCCAAATTGCGCCAAGAATTGCCGCAGCGCTCACACGTGCTGGACGCCTGGGGCGGACCGGAGACATTGCTGCATGGCGATTTATGGCACATCAACATTTTCGTCATCCCCGCCGCCCGGGGGCTCCACGTGCGCTTTATCGATTGGGACCACGCCTCGGTCGGACCGGCAAGCTACGACCTTTCGACTTTCCTCTTGCGCTTGCCGCCTCAAGAGCGGTCCTGGGTTTTACAGACCTACCGTGTGGAGACCTCGCGTGCAGGCTGGCGTCTGCCGACAGGTAGAATGTTGAACGTCCTATTTGAGACCGCCGAGTATGCGCGCTTGGCCAATCGCATTATCTGGCCTGCCATCGCACTGGTGCAGGATCGAGCGCCTTGGGCTTGGGAAGCATTGGCAGAGGTGGACCAGTGGTTTGAAGACCTTGAGCCGGTGCTGCCGTGTGAAAACGAATTGCAGGACGTCCCATCTTGAAAACGCCGGTTTCGCTGCTGCCTGATTCCATGACTCTGAAACTCCGGCTCACGGCTGCCTTGGGCCGAGACGGGTATGAACGGCGGCACGTAAGAATCCTCAGGAGAACCCTTCCGCCATTCATGAGCACGTTCCCGAACGAGATCGTCACCTGCCGATTGCCAGATGGTCGCAAAAGGCGCGTGTTTATCAAATACCAGGCCGGTCAAAGCCACAACTGCTACGGGCACCGCGGTGATGTTCGTTACGAAACCGATGTCTATCGCCGGCTGCTTCACTCCCTGCCAAACTTCCGACCCAAGTGCCTGGGGGCGCACGCTGACCACGACACCGGTAGCATCTCTTTATTCCTCGAATACCTCTATCGCAGCGTGCGCTTGAGCGACATGGTCCGGATGCGTCAAACGCGTCAGCCCCGGGCGATGGCCCAGGCAGCTTGCTGGATCGGGCAATTCCACGCCCGGCACGTGGCGCAGGCCAAGGATCCCGCGCTGGCGTTCCTGAAGCGGTACGATGCCAGTTATTACCGCGGTTGGGCGCAACGGAGTTTTGAATTCTCACGCCCGTTGTACGAGCTTTTCCCCTGGCTCACCAAACTATGCCACACCGATCGGTGGTTCGCCCCGCTGCTGGCTGAGCCGCAGACCGTCATTCACGGCGAGTTTTACGCCAAGACCATCCTAGTTCGCAGCCAAACTGTGTTCATCGTGGACTGGGAATCGGCCGCAATCGCCGCCGGGGAAATCGACTTGGCGGCCCTGACGGAAGGAAAACACTGGCCAGCTGACGTCGTGCGTAGATGCGAGCGCGCTTACGTAGGTGCGCGCTGGCCGGACGGTGCTCCTCCCGGCTTCAGGCGTACTCTCGACGCCGCCAGAATCTACCTGCATTTCCGTTGGCTCGGCGAGCGGCCCGATTGGACCGTCCGTGAAAAAAATCTCTCGCGTTACGAATACCTTCATGCATCAGCAAAACGACTGGGGCTGATATAGGTTTGGCATGGCCACCGTGGTTATTTCCGCGTATGACGTTGTGAATTATCCGCAGGGCGGCGGACACTTCTGGGTGTATCTACAATACGTCCTCGGTTTGCGCCTCCTGGGCCACGACGTATATTGGCTGGAAGCTTTTCGCACCAAGGGGCGGGAGGAGCAAGAAGCCGCTGCGGTGGCCACGTTCCAGGCGCGAATGGAACAGTATGGCCTTGGCGGGAGATGTATCCTTTACCGCACGCGGAGCAAAGAGCCCCTGTCCGAGGCGCCGGCGGAGTACGTGAACATGACACGTAAGGAAGCCGAAGCGGTCTTCCGACGAGCGGACCTATTATTGAATTTTCACTATGCTATAAGTCCGGCGTTGCTGTCCTTCTTCCGGCGCACGGCCCTGGTGGACATCGATCCCGGCCTTCTGCAGTTTTGGATCACGAGTGGGCAACTCCGCGTGCCACGCCATGATTTTTACTTCAGTACCGCCGAGGGCGTCGGGCGCCACGGAGGCAAAATTCCCAGTGACAATCCGCATTGGATTCACATTCGCCCGGCGATTTGCCTGGAGCGCTGGCCCTATGCGTTTGACCCTTGTTGCAAGGCATTCACGACGGTCTCCACCTGGGATTCCTCGGACTGGGTTGTCAGCCCCGATGAGACCTACGAGAACACCAAGCGGGTGGCGTTCTTAGAGTTCGCCGGCCTTCCCCAGCTTACCCCTCAACCGTTGGAGTTGGCTCTGTTCCTGCGCACGGAACGGGACATGCGAGAGCGGAAAAACCTCGAGGACTGCGGTTGGAGCATCCGACATGCGTGCGAGGTCGCCGGCACGCCTGAGATGTACCAAGCCTATATTCAGTGCTCGCGCGGAGAGTTCAGTTGCGCCAAACCCTCTTACATCAAGTTGCAAACCTCTTGGATCAGCGACCGCACCATTTGCTACCTGGCCAGTGGCAAACCTGTCGTCGTGCAGCATACTGGTCCTAGTTCATTCCTTCCCAACGGAGAAGGGATGTTTCGTTTCCTGACGCTTCAAGATGCCGCCGATGCCCTTGAAGTTATAAACGCCAGCTACCGGCGGCAAAGCCAAGCCGCCCGGCAAATCGCCGAGACACATTTTGACTCCAAGCAGGTCGTGACAGAAGTCCTCACCCATGCTCTCCCGCTGATGGAAACCTGCGTGCGTGGCCGCCACCGGCCTTAAGGTCCTGGACAAATGGCAGAGAGCAGGTTTGGCAGTCCTCGGAAAGGCTGCTGCCGGTCTGCGAAACAAGCTGGGTGAATCGCGCGCCTCGGTGCAGAGCTTTAATAAGCCGCTCGAGCAGGCCACTACCTCATCTCTCCATGCTTTGGAAAGCTACACACGGGGAGAGGAACAGCGGCGCACGGGTGAATCCATACTGATTTATGAACGTAACAGATGAATGGGAAGATCTGACCGTCGCCTCAGTGGCTGGCCCCCAGGGCGAACGCAAACAGTGAGTCACCCGCTCCAACAACCACGTACTGTTTGCCGTCGAGTTCGTAGGTGATCGCGCCGTTTGCTTGATTGGCTGCGACGGTAGTGTGCCAAAGCGTTTTTCCGGTCGTTGCATCGATGGCCAGGATATGCCTCGAGAAGTCGCCGGCAAAGAGCAAATTCCCCGCCGTGGTCAGCAGGCCACTACCCATGCCGCCCAGGTCATGTGTCCAACGAATCTCTCCCGTTTTGTAGTCGATGGCCTTAATGGTCCCCGGATAATTCAGAGAATCATCGCGCCCGGCAAATCCTTCGGCTTTTCCCTCTGAGGTCAAGTAAAAGACGCTGTAACTCTGTGACGCCACCACGTAGAAAAGACCGGCCAGCGGATTGAAACTGGGAGCAAACCAATTCGACGCACCATTCGAGCTGGGCGAGACGAGCGTACCATCACGCGCAGGCTCTTTCTTCGGATTGGGAATGGGTTGCCCCTTCGCGTTGATCCCCAGAGTCCAATTGCTGTTAATGAATGGCGCGGTCAGCAGATGCTCGCCGTTGCTTCGGTCCAGCACAAAGAAAAATCCATTTCGGCTCGCCTGTGCCACAAGTTTGCGCTGCTTTCCCTTGAACTCCCCATCAAACAGAATCGGTGTCTGTGTAGCATCCCAGTCATGCGTATCGTGCGGCGAGACCTGATAGCCCCACAGCAGCTTTCCGCTGTCTACTCTTAACGCAACGATCGAGCAGGTCCACAAATTGTCGCCCTTCCGCCCTGCCCCAGAGTGCACTGGATTAGGATTACCGATCCCCCAGTAGATCAAGCGTAGGGCCGGATCGTACGTGCCGGTCATCCACGTCATACCGCCACCATGGCTTCGAGCTTCAGCATCGGGCCAACTCTCGGAACCAGGTTCGCCGGGATTGGGTTCAGTATTCCAATGCCACTGCACCTCGCCAGTTTCAGGGTCGCGTGATTCCAGATATCCGGGATTATCCAGCGAATCGCCGCCTACGCCGGTGATGATGTGGTTGCCCACGACCAAGGGCGACATCGTGCAGAAATACTCGAGCTTTACGTCTGCGATCTGCTTTCGCCAGCGCTCCTTGCCATCCTGGGCGTTCAACGAAACGAGATTGCAGTCCGGTGTTTCGGTGTAAATTGAACTACCCAGCATGGCCACACCACGCTGGCCGATGTGCAGGCCCTCGTTAGGCGGATACTTGTAATGCCAAATTTCCCGCCCGTTGCGCGCATCGATGGCCCACACGTTATCCGGCATGGTGAAGTAAAGCACGCCATTCACTTCAATCGGTGTCGACTTGATGACCGAACCGAACCCGGCCGCCCCGTAATTGCTGGCACGATACATCCAGGCCAACGCCAAAGAAGCCACATTCGACCCGTTGATCTGATCCAACGGACTGTGACGCTGCCCCGAATATTCGCCGTTATACGTGGGCCAACTATCAGTCCCCGGCTTCACGAGCGCCTCTGGAGTCAATTCCTGCCCACAAAGCACGACCGGGGCTAGCGACAGCACGAGAGTGGGGGCCCAGACTCTCATTTTAAAGTTTCCAGATACGCCAAAACATCGTGCATTTCTTGATCGGTGTACTTCGGCAGCAGCCCTTCGTGCGCGGCCCGAGGATCCTGTACATCCACAGTCACGCTTTCACGCGGGAAGGAGCGGTGCCAGCCGGCAGAATCGCGCAGTGACACCGTAAATTCATCCAGATGATCAAGCGTCCCCGAAACCCGCTCACCGGAAAGCAGCTGAACAGTAACTTTGGTGGGCGCAGGAGGCGTCACTGCTCGTCCCAGAAACACATCAATTAGGTTCGGCGCGGGATACAACATCCGCCGCTGCAACTCGACAGGTTCATACTTGGTTGCCACATGCGCGAGATCACCGCTCGCCGAGTGACAGCTCCCGCAATGCCCGTCACCATTGAAGAACGACGCGCCTTTCTGCGCGTCACCCGTGATCAGATCGCCGATCTTGTAAGCAAACCGGTTCGAAACGTCAGCCGCTTGCGAATGCAAAAAGACCGAGATATCGGCAATCTGCTCGGCAGAAAGCGCCGAAAAAGCCGGCATCCCGCGCTCCGGCCGCCCATTTTGGATGACAGGACCGATGACATCACCCTTGTTGTCGTGCAGTACCGAGGCCGACCGCACAAGATCAGGACCGCTCTTTCCATGGGCATCATTGCCGTGACAGAACCCGCACGAAGGCACAAAGATTTTCCGCCCACGTTCCGCCGCTTCTTTGTCGATATGCGCGCCACCCGTCAACGCGGCAAGCGCATCCCCGGCGTCCTCCTTCTGCGGAGCGTCTTTCTGTTGCCGGTTCGCCTTCTGCTTCTCCGCATTGGCCGCCTGGTCGGCCTGCCCCGAACTGATCGACGCAAACAGAAGCAAGGCTGCGACAGCAACGAAGTAATGACTGGACATTCTGTCTCTCCCGGGCCTCACGACTTCAGATTCTTCATGTACTCGTAATCCACTTTGATCGCCTCCAGAGCCGGCATCTCGGTGAAAGGCGGCTCCTGTTCGACAAACAGCGCACGAATCGGCGCCTTCTGAGCCGCAGCGAAAATTCGGCCATAGTCGATCGCGCCCCGCCCCAATTCGGTTGGTACCGGCGCCCCAGGATCTTTGTCCATCAATGTCGTCCGGGGCGTAAATCCCTTTCGGAAGTCTTTAATGTGCAGCAAACTGTAGCGCTCCGGATATTTCGTCAGCAAGGCAACCGGATCCTGGCCCGCAACAGTCGCCCAACCGCAGTCTAACTCTAGTTTGACCAACCGCGAATCGGTCAACCGAAGAAATTCATCGTAACCCGTCACGCCGCCGTACGACTTCCACTCAAAGTTGTGGTTGTGATACGCGAGCTGCAGCCCAGCTTTGTTAATCTGCTCCCCTAGTTTATTGAACCGCTCAGCATTCCACTTCCAGTCGTCGAGCGTAAGCCCCTTGATGATTGCAATAAAAACTCCGATCTGCCCCAACTGCGGATCGGGCTTGAAGCGCGACGGATCGGCAACCCAAGGAACGGTGACAACCATAAACTCCTGCCCAAACTGATGGGCAAAACCAATCTTCTCGTGAAGAGTGCTGATCAAATCGGGAAGTATGTAGTGCCCTGAAGGATTTTTCAGGCCCGCGTCGTCGAGCATTTTCTTCAGATCTTTCGGCGATGTTTTAGTAAGTGGAGAAAGCTCCACTTGTGTGTACCCGGCGGCCGCCACTGCCTGCAACGTTCCAGCCGGATCGGTATCCATTTCTTGGCCGACGGTGTAAAGTTGCAGTCCGATCGGCAGATTCAAAGGACTAGCATTCATAGCTGGGATCTCCAGAAAGGAAGCAGCGAGACCAGAAGCTGCTGCTTTCACAAATGTTCTACGGGAAGTATTCTTGATCATAGGTCGCACCGCGCGTGTCCCATTCCGCCCTGTCGGGCTACTGAGTCCGTGCCAACTATCCTTCACAATCGGGGATGAGTATACGGCGAAAAAGGCCACCGGCTAACGGGATCGTTATCCAATGCACTATGCGCGCCATCCTCCGCGCTCCAAGGCTCCTCCAAGGAGAAGGCGTGACGATCTATAATGACGGTATGGCTAAGAATGTGATCCACACCTCGGAAGCAGAAGCGGCGAGAGACTTCGCGTCACGGATGGCCCGCGTTCGCACGGTGCGGAAGTCGTCATCGAGAATGATGCGCCGCCCGTTGCCGTGGGAAAGCTGCCTCGCGAAATTGTGGGCAAGTGAAAAGCATGGGTTTATGACCTCAATTTCGTCAAGGTTTTTGGGCAGGCTCAGCAGCAAAAGGATTTACTGAAGGACAATTTTCGATTGTATCCCTTCGATTCCCTCCGCCCAGGAGGCTGCCGTTTCCGCTAATTCCCGCAACACCTCCGCGTCGCTCCTTCCTGACCTCTTCAGCCCATGAAACGAATGATCTGCCGTTTCAATGATGTGCAACGTCGCTCGCGACCCTAGTTTCGCACACAGGGGACGCAACAACTTGAGATCGGCAAGCGCATCCCGCGTTCCCTGCAGGAACAGCATCGGCATCGTAACCCTCGCTAGGTGGTCAGCTCGTTTCGTTCCCGGTCGGTTGGGCGGGTGCAGCGGGAAACCAAAGAACACCAATCCTCGCACTCCGTCCAATGGATGCTCTGCCGCAGCTTGCGAAGTCATTCGTCCTCCCATTGACTTGCCTCCCGCCAACAACGGCAAGCCAGGAGCCGCCTCGGCAGCCGCTCGTACCGCGGCCACAACGGCTGCCGTCAGCACGGCTGGCGAGTCAGGAATGCGCCGCCGTTCCTCCATGTAGGGAAACTGGTATCGAAACGTCGCCACGCCCACGCTAGCCAGTTCGCCCGCCAGCATCTCCATAAATGGGTGATGCATTCCCGCCCCCGCTCCATGCGCCAGCACTAGCAGCCGCCGCGCCTTCGCCGGCATCGACAGCAGCGCCGACACCTCAACTCCGCCGTCCACGCCAAATCGTAACTGCTCGCCTGTTGCCATTTCCCCGCGATTCTAACAGAACTCGCCGTTATGCTCTTCCCCCTGTAAAACAGTTGGCAAAAAGGGTCATGTGGCCATCTGGAACACTGCGGCTTAAGATAGCTGATTATGCGGAGCCTTCTCGTTGGGTTTATCTGCTTTTTCACTGTGCCGCTGCACGCTGCGCAACGTGACAACCTTTCAGTCTGGTTCGTAGATTCGCTGGTGAAGGTCTTTCCTGACAGCCCGGCAGTAACATCAAGTTTCGAACTTGTTTTGGTGACCGCTCGCAATGGCCACAGTAGTCTGCAGGTCGCGTTGCGATCCGAATCACACCGACTGGTACGGGTACGCGTCATTGCCCCGCGCTTGGGGAACGCGGCACTTAAGGTCCAGAATTACCGAGTAGGAACTGTGAGGGTGAACTCGCATCCTACTGACACACCCTTGGACGAAGTGGTGCGTTCGGCAGTAGGTCCATATCCCGATCCCTTGTTTCCGCTGGAGAAAGAAATTGTCTTGGAAGCATCCCTCACCGAGGCATTATGGGTTTCCGTATTCGCGCCGAAGGAGACGCGGGCAGGGACTTACCGGGGCATGGTCGAGGTCGATGCAGGGAAGCAGAAGTCAAGGCTGTCCTTTCAAGTAGAAGTCTTCGCCGCAACCGTGCCGAAGGAACAACAACTCTGGGTCACCAACTGGTTCTGGTTCGAGCACGAACTGATGGCCAAGCACTATCCCAAATTGAAGTCCGATTCGGATCGCTATTGGAGAGTGTTGGAGAACATCGGGCGGACGATGGCCGAGTATAAACAAAATGTTGTGTTTGTTCCCGTGCGCACGCTGGCCAAAGCACAACTGGCGGACGGCGCCGTCCAATACGATTTCAGCCTAGTGGACCGCTGGATTGAGACCTTTGACAAAGCCGGTATGGCGCACATGATCGAGGGCGGCCACTTGAGCGGACGGCTCGGCGGTGGATATGACTCGCCCTATGTGATCCCGACGGACCTGGTCGAAAACGGTCAGATGGTGAGGAAGGATCTGGCGGCAGACGATCCGCGTGCTGAACACAATCTCCGGGAGTTCTTGCGGCAGCTCCGTGATCACTTGAAAGAGAAAGGCTGGCTTAGCCGTTACGTCCAGCACGTTCACGATGAGCCGCATGGAACAGAGATGCCTATCTACCGGCGCTTCGTCCATATCGTCAGTGAGGAGCTGCCGGGAGTGCCAACGCTAGACGCCATAAGCCTGCGCGAAGATATTTCCGCACAGGAGGCGACCACCATCTGGGTGCCTAAACTCGGCACATTCGATGAACAGCTTGCTGCAATTGCAGCGCATAAGGCGCGTGGGGGCCAGAGCTGGTACTACATCTGCCTGGATCCGCGCGGCAAATACCTCAATCGGTTTATCGACTTCCCGTTGATCAAGGTGCGGCTGCTGCCGTGGGTAAACTACCGGTATGGGCTTACTGGATACCTACACTGGGGAGGGAATTTCTGGACAGATCGACCGTTTGAGAACCTTCAACCAGATTGGGGAGGAGGTTTCGTTCTCCCCGCCGGTGATAACGCCATCGTATACCCCGACCCGGAACACGACGGGGTGTTGGTATCGATGCGTCTAGAAGTGATGCGAGAGGGCATTGAGGATTACGAACTGCTGATGGAATCCGCCCGACACGCGCCAGCAAGTACCGACGCACTAGCCCGAGCGGTGATGCCTACATTCACGGATTACCTGCGCAATGTGGCTCAGTTTCGAAAGGCCGAGCGCGAACTGCTTCGACTGGCGACGGAGGCGCACAGGGAATGATGAGGTAACAGATACTCCTGCCCGGACTATTTGACGGGACAGACCCCAGAATCCTCGGTCAGATCAAGGCGGTTGGTGTCTGCTGTTCATCTCTGCCGAGCAGCCTCACTCACTCACTCACTCACTCACTCACTCAGTCAACCAGCTCAGCAGAAGCTTTCTGGCGACGAATGGTGGCATTGTTGATCATCGGTCGTGCCCAAAAGCCAACGCTGAGGACAAACCCAAACGTGACATAGAGAAACGCCAATCCGCTCCGCAGTCCCGCGTAGTCTCCGATGCGCCCAATGATCACCGGCACCACTGCTCCGCCTATGATTCCGGTACCTAAAATGCCCGAGAAAGAGCCGTGGAATTCCGCGACGGAGTTGAGGGCAAGCGACACCACGATAGGCCACATCACCGATGCAAACAGACCCACGGCAGGAAAAGCAATGACGGAAACCATCGCAGGTCCAAACAAGGCTGCAGACAGTGACAACAGAGCCCCCAGGCACGCACCGATAAGCACCTTGCGGCTGTCAAATATCTTCAGCAATAGCATCCCGACCAGGCAACCAGCCGTGAGCAAGCCCCAGAACCAGGAAACCGCCGTCGCACCTGTCGTATGGGGATCCCAACCATGATACTGGCGCAAAAAACTCGACATCCAGTCGGCGGTTCCTTGTTCGCATCCGACATAAGCAAACATCGCCGCAAAGTAAAGCCACACAACCCGTTGCCGCGCCAAGGTTCGGTACATGTCCAGGGAGCCCACACGCTCTTCGGCGGTGTGCTGAACCTTAGGGAATTTGGAAAAGAACAAAACCACCACCATCACCAATGCGGAAAGGGCGAAAATCCAGTAGATGGAGGCCCACGGCAACTCTACTGGCGTCAGCCTTCGCACCATGCGCAAAACGATATTTTGATCGGGCGAAGGATCCTTGAGGTTTAGCACCAGATAAGAGTAAATCCGCGGACTAATAAATGATGCGCTGCCAAACACCAATTGGGCCAAAGTCGAATTGAACGCATAGTGTTCTTCCCCGCCGGCAACACGCAATAAGGGATTGATGGCCACCTGCAGAACGGCCATCCCTGCTCCGATAGTGAAGTAGGAAACAACTGCTACGCGGTATCCAGGGAATAGAGCGAAACTCAGCGAGCCCAGCATGCCAGCCAAGAAGGCCAGCGCCATCACGGGTTTTTCGGTGGATCGTTCCACCAAAAAACCGGCGGGGATGGACATCACTCCGTAAGCGATGAAGAAAGCAAAAGCCAGAAATCCCGCGGCAGTCAAACTCACCTGAAAGCTGCTGATGATATCCGGAACGATGGGACCAAGAATATTGGTTAGCAAGGAGATCACGAAAAAAGTAAGGAAGACCAAGCTGACCGTATAGCGGCTTCTGACCATGACCTGCCTTTTCACCTCCCTGCTTCGTGGAGGTGCGTTCCGCCTTCGTGACGCTCTCGCAACTAATTGCAGCGTGTCCCTGCAACGCCGGGGATTGACTGGATAGGTCTCGCAGAGGGCCGCAGCGGCCGTAAGTCACGAACTCCGGCCGACTCCCTGCCTGAATCGATGGTGCCAGACCCGCGCTGCACCTATGAGATTAGCGTCCTCTCCCAGCGACGCCAGTGCCAGTTCTGTCTTTTCAAACGGAACGAATCGGCAACCTTGGCTAATCACTTTGCGGATGCCGTCAAGGAAAAGGGCCGCACTCTTCATCACGCTGCCGCCTAAGACGATCACGTCCGGCACAAAAAGATTGACCAGATTGGCCAGACCGAGACCCAAGTAGTAGGCTTGGCGCTCAACCGCCCGGCAAGCCAGCTCATCCCCCTGTTGCGCAAGCATGCAGATTTGTTTGGCCGTGAGATCCTCGGGATAGCGGTGGTCCGCAGCTGCATTCATTTTGAGCCATGCAGCCAGGGCTGGACCGGTCGCCAGCGATTCCCAACATCCCCGGAAACCGCAGGAGCAGAGCGGTCCGGATGGGTCGATAACGTGGTGACCAATTTCGGGATGGGCCATGTCTGCGCCGCGGTAAAGCTGTCCATCTATGATGATCCCGCCCCCGATGCCTGTGCCCACCGTCACATAGACAATTCGCGACTTACCTTTACCAGCGCCCCAACCGGCCTCCCCGAGGGCGGAGGCATCCGCGTCGTTTTCCAGGGCCGTGGTCACGCTGAACTCCCGCGCCAGATCTTCCACGGGGTTGTTCCCTTGCCAGTCGGGGAGAAAGTCAACGTCGCCAAAGGCGCCGCTAAATGGGTACACGATACCGGTGGATCCAATGCCGATGCCGCCGATTTCGACGCCGGCTTCACGTGCCGTTTCTCGCAGCATGCCGATAATTCGCTGGAGTCCGTTTGCGTAACCGCCGCGGGCATTCGTCGCGGACTCCAACTTGGACAACACTTTCCCGGCGTCATCCACTATGCCGACCGCTATCTTTGTTCCACCGATGTCAATGGCGCCAATCACGATCTTCCCTTCCGAGCCTGATTTCGCTTTGTTCACTAATCTCCGAGCGCCCGGCACTATTTCTGATCTTTGGGGGCTCCAGCTTCTTCGCCTAGCAAGCCGTACTCGTCTTCGACAATGAAGGAACAAAAACGAAAGGAATCGCAATCGACACCGGAGAGACGCGCCAACTGTTCGGCTGCGAGTTGCGCCGGGATGGAGTCGATCAGAAATTGCCAGTCGGGTGGCACGGCCGGAAGCTGGAAAACAAGGTCCCCGGCATCCTTTGGCAGGTCTCGGCCAATGAGCATGACAGAAGCTCCTAGTCGCCGCAGATCCCGAGCAACGGCAAGATCTTGCCCACGCATACGCTCGCCGTCAATCCACATGCCGAAACGCGCACCCTTGGCAACCATTTCCTGCGGGCCATGCCTGAAGCCGGCAGTGCCCATAGCGGTGGCCGGCGATTTGACGCCTTCCTCCCAAAGGAGTCTGGCCTCTTGGCAACTCCCCAGACCGGAACCACGAGCCAGGAAATAATAGACGGCACCGGGTGCCAGCCAGGGCGTGCCTGCAATCTGTACTTGCCAGTCCGCAATGGCGGCCCCGGTCATTTCCAGGGCGCGTGATAGTGAAGTTGCGAGACTGACACTCCAAGAGCGGACCACGAAACTCGCCAGAATCCCGGCGGTGGCCGCCAAAGTGGAGTAGGTATTGACGGAAATCGCGTAATCCATCTCGATCGGCACCACCATGGAAATCTGCGCCTGTCTTGCGAGTGGCCCGTCCTCGGAATTGGTGATGCCGATAACGGTCACACCGCCGTTGCGAACTTTGACGAGCAAATTGACAATTTCCACGCTCCGGCCGCTGCGCGAAATTACGATAACTACCGAATCCGGCGGAAGAGTGGCGAATTGGAGCAACTCGGCTGTTTCCTGCACATAAACCGGGCAAGCACCAAGGTAGAAAAGTGGCGCGGCACCCAATGCCGCGTGCCAACTACTGCCGATTCCCGTCAAGTAGACGTGGCGAGCACCACGGATGACCTCCGCCGCCGCATTCAAACTGGGACGGCCCACGCCCATGAGAAAATCGATGGTCCGCTGCAACTCCGTCGGCTGGCGAAGAATGTCGCGCAAGAAGTGAGTCATTGGTCGCCCCGTGCGTGTTGATCTTGCTACTGCTTCGCAGGCGTGATGATGATGCTGCGATAGGCTACGAGCCCTTTTTCACTTCCCTGAAGATAGATGGGGCCCGGCAGTTCTTCGTGGCTGTCCAGGGCACCACCCGTAATGCCTGGGATCTCCTGTTTATCGATGATGGTCTGGCCGTTTTGGACGACGGTGATCCATCTCCCGACCAGCGTGATATCGAAGCTCTGCCATTCTCCCGGCTTGCGGGGAAGTTCCGGCGAAGCGGCTAGGAAACCGTAGACGCCACCCATGTGATGACTGGGTGGTTCCTCGAGGGAGTCTGTTTCTACCTGGACTTCGTAGCGGCCGCGCAAATAGATCCCACTATTGGAATTCGCCCCGCAATTGAATTCGACATGCAGCTTGAAATCTTCAAACTTGGCATCATGGATCAGTTCAGGACCGTTTCCAGGACTTAGCAAGTTTCCGTTTTCAACCTTCCAAACCCTCGTGCCCGGTCCTTTCATTCTCCAACCAGCCAGATCTTTTCCGTTGAACAAGGAAATCGGCGTCCCCCACTTCGGGGCACGTTCTCGATTCAGAGCTGGCGCTCTCTGACCGGTCCACTGCCAGGGGGTTCCGTCTGGTCCCGTCGTGGTCCCCGACAGCCTCTTCCCAATGAGCGTTCCTTCAAAGACCATATCATCGGGCCGTTCTTCTTCCTCTTTGGGAGAAACGAAAGTGAGGCGGCCGTTCGAGAGGTCAACTTTGGGAAGCGCCCGTGCGTTTCCCCAACGGCTCACCATCCGAGCCTTCAACTGTCCACTCTCCTGGCGAAGTTCCAACCATGAGGGATACTCCCGGTCTGACGCCTCTAGCGTCAAATCCCAGCGTCCCAGAAAAGCGTTGACGGATTCGGGGGTGTTTTTTGCGGATTTTTCGGTTTGGGAATACACCCTGGCAGACAACGTCAACATGCCCATCACTAGCACGAATGCGATCCTCTGAGGCTTCATAGCACTATGAATCCCTTCTGTCCGGAGCTAAACAGCGGTTTGCGTACCATCATGC
>Ga0209689_1000072_pt1 | contig 50589 bp, 54 predicted proteins | sample GraSoiAngelo_149_FD_187119 | JGI IMG/M metagenome (GOLD analysis project Ga0209689, IMG submission 187119) | Grasslands soil microbial communities from the Angelo Coastal Reserve, California, USA - 14_1009_09_30cm (SPAdes) (version 2) | ecosystem: Environmental > Terrestrial > Soil > Grasslands ... | reverse complement strand
TGGTGTCCCCGACAGGATTTGAACCTGTGCTCCTGGCTCCGGAGGCCAGTGCTCTATCCGGGCTGAGCTACGGGGACACAGCGGAAATCCGATTATAGAGACGGCGCCACAAGGGAGTTCGCAACTCGCGACCGAGCTTACGGAATCCGTTACAGACGTGACCCCGCTGAGTGACGCCCGACCATAAGCTGGCATCAGAACAGGCCGATCGGAGCGAGTCGCCTGTGCTGGAGGTGGGACCGTGCGGCGCTTTTTCAGCCCCTGGGTTCTCATTGCGATCGCGGCTGCCGTTCTTTCCTGCGCCGAAGCCTGGCCGAATCCGCTGTAAGCCAAGGCTTTCGTTGTCAAGTCTAGGTTGCTAGACTGTAGGTCGTGCTTACTAAGCGGCGCGCGGGGCGTTCGCAGCCGGACGACCCCGCGACGCCAAGTCCGCTCGGACGGCGCGTTCGCCAGGCTCGCCAGGAGCTGGGCCTCAGCCTGGCGGCAGTGGCCGGCGACGATTTCAGCCGCGCCTTCCTGAATCAGGTCGAGCTCGGCCGCGCCCAACCCTCGACCCAAACGTTGCGCATCATCGCCCACCGGCTGCAGCGACCCATCGATTACTTCCTCGAGGATCCCGGGGACTCAACCGCCGCGCTCGAGCTGGCTCTGGCAGAGGCGGAGATGGGCCTGCATCGAGGCGAGCCAGCGCGGGCCGAGTCGCTGATGACGCGACTGCTCGCCCGTCCGCTGCCGATCGACCTGCGCACCCGGGCACAACTGACCCTCGCGGTGGCGCAACTCAAGCAGGGCCAGCCCCAGGATGCCAGGCCGGTGCTCGAGGAAGCGATCGCGGTCGCTGAGCGGGCGCAGGCCAACCAGCTCCTGGTCGAGCTGTACGACCGGATGGGCAGCGTTCACTATCTGCTTCGCCGGCCGCATGCCGCCGGTCAGTGGTTCGATCGAGCCTTCGAGCGATACGAGTCCGCCAGCCTCGAGGATCCCGTTCTCAAGGCCCGCATCCTCGGCCATCGGGCGAACCTCCACTATGTCGCCGGCCAGCCGATCGAGGCGATTAGCGCATACGAATCCGCGATCGCAGCGGCCGAGCAAGTCCTCGACATGCCAGTGTTGGCGGGAATCTACGAGGGGCTGGCGCTGTCGCTGCGCCAGACCGGTCAGTACGCGCGCGCCCTCTCCTACGCGCAAAAGGGATTGCGCATCTTCGAGACCCTTCGCGACGTCCGTATGACCGGGCAGCTGCGGCTCAATATGGGCGAAATGCTCGTGCAGCAGGGTCGAGCCGTCGAGGCGGAACGCCTGTTCAGCGAGGGCGCCGAGCATCTGCGGCGGATCGGCGATCGCGAACTGCTGCCGCACCTGGTCGCCGGTATGGCTGAGTCCGCTCTCGAACGCGGCGACCCGAAGCGGGCCAGCGATCTCGTCGATGAAGCGATCGACCTGTTGAACCGCGCTACCGATCCTTTGGCCGCAGTCGCCGCCCACCGGGTGGCCGGGCGGGTCGCGCATGCGCTGGGGCGTCGCGAAGCGGCCCACCGCCACTTCGAGCGGGCGTTGAAGGTGGCGATGAGCATCGACAACCCCGACCTGCACGCCCGCGTGACCTACGACTTCGCCCGCACCCTGGAGGCCGAAGGCGATGCCGCCCAAGCCGCCCTCCACTTTCGCCGGGCGTACGAGGCGGGCCGGGCGACCGGCGCCCCCGCCAGGGCGTTAAGCGGCGTTGACGCGTAGGTAAGCAGGACTTGACAAGGGGTTAATCAACGCTCCATAATGACGGCCACGGAAGGTGGTTTCGTTCGCCGAGAACGATCCCCCCGCCACCCTCCGGCTCGGCTACGTCAAAAATTTCTGTCGGCGTCGCATTCTGAGCTAGACTGGTCACAGACAGTCAAGGGGGATCAATGGACGGGTACTCGCGGAAAGTGGGGGCCAGGCTGCGCAGCCTACGGAAGCAGCGCGGCCTCACGCTGCAACAGGTCGAGGTGCTATCGAACAAGCGGCTGAAAGGCTCGCTCCTCGCCGCCTACGAGCGCGGCGACCGGAATATCTCGGTGACCCGGCTGCACCAGATCGCGACGCTGTACAGCGTTCCGGTCAATCAGCTGCTGCCCGAAGAAGTCGAGGGCGGCGGCGAGCCGGCGTTGCCGCCGAAGCTGGCCATCGACCTGACTCAGCTCCAGGGGCTCCCCGAGCGCCAGGGCTCGATCCTCGCCCGTCATGTGGCGAGGTTGCAGCAGCAGCGCCAGGATTTCAACACCCCGGTGGTGACCTTTCGCAGTGACGACCTCGAGCAGTTGGCGGCGGCGTACAAGACCACCCCAGAAATGCTCCGCCGGTCGTTGAACGAATGGGGCGTGTTCCGGCCCGGTCAGGCTCCCACCGAGCGACCCGAAGTCGAGCGCGAAGCGCCGCCCGAAGCCGAAGAGACGTCCTAAAACGGGATCTCGCCCTGCGGCCGGTCCTCCCGGCTGCCGCGCTCGGCGCGTAGCTCGGCGACCGTGGCGGGGTGCGGCGCGGCGTCTTCGGGCAGCGGCTCTTCGCGCACCGGAAGGCTTTCGATCCGCTGTCGCGCCTCTTCCAGCTTGCGCTCGCAGAGCTCGAGGTATTCGCGGCCCCGCGCCACCGCGGCGATCGCATCCTCCAGGCTGAGCTTTCCTTCCTCCAGCGAGCGAAGGGTCGCATCGAGCTGGGTCAGCGCCTGCTCATAGGTCAGCGAGGAATCCAGGCTCATTCGATGGCCTCGTCAACCGTGGCTTCCAGCCGGCCGGCCGAGAGCAGGACCTTGACCGGCTGCCCGCGCCGTGACTGGTCGGCCTTGCGAATGATGCTGCCGGTGGCCGTATCGACACAGATGCTGTATCCACGCTTGAGCGTCTGCTCGGGAGCGAGGGTACCGAGCCGCGCGGACCGGCTCTGGAGCGCTCCGGCGCGCTCGCGCAGTCCGCGGCCCGCCAGTCCGACCAGGCGCTCCCGCAGCTCGGCGGCCTGAAGGCGATGGGTCGCGATCCGCCGTGCCGTGGCATCGTGGGTCCGCGCCAGCCGTCGCCGGCAGTCGAGCAAGGCGCGTTCGCGGTGGCGCAGTACCTCGCGCGGGTCACGCTGGTGGAGCATGCCGTCGAGATGCGCGATCCGCTCACGCCGCCGCTGGTGGAGATCGCGCGCCACCCGGGCCAGCGATTGCCGCCGGAGCGCCACCTCGTGGGCCGGGGCGATCAGTGCGGTCAGGCCCGCGCGCTGCAACCGCTGGCCCCGCTCACCAAGCTGGCGCAGCAGATCCGACTTTTTCGGCGCCACGATCTCGGCCGCCGCGGTGGGCGTTCGCGCTTCTCGGTCGGCCGCCAGGTCGGCCAGGGTGCGGTCGGAGGTGTGCCCCAACGCCGTCACCACCGGAATTCGCATCGCCTGGATGGCGCGCACCACGGCTTCCTGGTTGAACGCCATCAACTCCTCGAAGCTGCCGCCGCCACGCGCGACGATGACGACGTCGGCGAGCTGGTCCTGGTCGCACTGGCGCAACGCCGCCACCAGGCTTCGCTGCGACGCCGTCCCCTGTACCAGCGCCGGGTAGAGCGCCAGGCGCATGTTGGGAAACCGCTCCCAGATCGTCTGCTGCAGGTCGTGGATCACGGCCCCGCTGGGCGAGGTGATGAAGGCGATACAGCGCGGCAGAAACGGCAGCGGCCGCTTGCGTTCCGGCGCGAACGCGCCCTCCGCCTCGAGCCGGCGCTTGAGCTGCTCGATCGCCGCCCGCAGCTTTCCGGCCCCGTCGTAATCGAGCCGGCTGACGACCAGGTTGATCCGGCCGTATTGCGCGTGGTAATCGACCTGGCAGGTTACCACCAGCTCCTGCCCGTTTTCCGGCAGGAAGGGCAGCCGACGTGCGGTGCTGCTGAAGACCACGGCGCCGACGGTCGCCGACGCGTCCTTGAGCGTGAACCACACGTGGCCGCCGCGAAGCGTGACACCACTCACCTCCCCTTTCACCACCACGCTCATAAAACGCGCCGCCAGCAGGTCGTGGATCCGGGTGTTGAGTTCCAGGACCGTTAGCGGCTTGATCGCTTCCTGCGGCTGGATCGCCATCAGGGCACGGCTTCCTTGAGGCTGGAATCCGGCCGATACAGTGCCCGCTCGACCGCCTGCCGGAGCGCGTCGGCCCGGCCGGTCTCGTCGGTGAAGACGCGCACCAGGGTAGTGCGGATCGGCAAGCGCCGGAAGAGGTCCGCCACGGCGCTGCGCTCGACCGACCGGCTCACCGGGTTGTAGATATTGACCGGGAATGGGTCGTTGAACGGGTTCTGCGGTCGGGGGTCGACCGAGGCGAGGTCGACCTCGAAAGAGGCGCCGGCAAGCGATTGGGGGAGGGCCTCCCGGATCCGGCGGATATAGTCCGTCGGCTCCGGATCGACAAACGCCTCCTCGACGCTGGAGAACTCGTAGTAATCCTCGAAGATCAGCCGCCATTTCAGCTCGCGACGGACGATCCGGCCCCACTCCCGAGCGAGCTCGGCGGCGCGCCCTCCCTGGTGGCGCCAGCCGTCGACGGTATCGATCAACGACCAGTCGGTGAGTTCCTGGTACCGGTCGAGGTGGTCGAGCGGGTTGCCTGGAAGGATGCGCTCGATCGTCTCGCGAAAGATCTCCCGCATGTGGAGGTCGATCCGGCGGACGGTGCGGTGGTAATAGATGTTGTTGTAGAGGTAGAGGCGGGCGTTCAAGAAGAGCAACAACGCCTGCGCGCCGTGCTGGTGCAGCAGCATTCCCTCTCGGTCGAGGAACGAGTAGTGCAGCAGCCGGTCGATGTCGACCGGTCCCACCTTGACGCCGCACATGTAGGCGTCGCGGGGCACGTAGTCGAGGTTGTCCGCGGTGTACATGCCGTTGAGGATGGGCTTGAGCGCCCGGACCCAGCCGGGAACGGGGCCGCTCAGCACCGGTTCGGCGATCAGCTCGGCGATCCAGCGCGGATCGATTCGTTCGCCGGGGGCGAACGGTCCGCTGGGGCTGGCGCGGAGCGCGGCGATGGTCGACGCCAGCTCGCCCTGGATCAGCGCCCGGCCGATCACCTCATGGTCGATCGCGTAGCGGTCGAGATAGTTCTGGTCGAAGAAATGACCGAAGGGTCCGTGCCCGATGTCGTGCAGCAGGCCGGCCACCCGCAGCGTTTCCTCGACGCACGCCGCGGACGGCACGTTTGGATGCAGCGCCGACAGGTTGGGGTAGAGCTGTCGCGACCACTCGCCGCTGATGTGCATCGCCCCGAGCGCGTGCTGGAACCGCGAGTGCTCGCCGCCCGGGAAAACCCACCAGGCCGATTGCAGCTGGTGGATTCGCCGCAGTCGCTGCAGCCAGGCGTGATCGAGCAGGTCCTGCTCGGCCGCATCGGAGTCGCCCCGCAGCCGTTTGGTGATCTTGATATAGCCGTGCAGGGGGTCGGCGACCAGATTGACCGCGTCATAGCGGCGAGCTAAATCGGTCATGCGTTCGGCACTGATTTTACGGATAGGATCGCGGGATTCCCGCGTGTAGCATGAACTCGGTGGAAACCGCCGTCATCGTCGACGCGCTGCGGACGCCGATCGGGCGGTACGCCGGTGCCCTCAAAGCGATGCGCCCCGACGATCTTGCCGCTCTCGTCATCACCCAGGCGGTGCAGCGTAATCAGCTGGATCCGGCCGGCATCGAAGATGTCTACTTCGGCGATGCGAACCAGGCCGGCGAGGACAACCGCAACGTGGCGCGAATGGCGGTCCTGCTGGCCGGGCTACCGGTCGACATCCCGGCCGCGACCATGAATCGTCTCTGCGGCTCCGGGATGCAAGCCGTGGTATCCGCGACCCGGGAGATCGAGACCGGGAACGGCGGGTGCTTTCTCGCCGGCGGCGTCGAGAGCATGACCCGCGCCCCCTACATCCTGGAGAAACCCCAGCGGGAGTTCGCCCGCGGGCCGCAAACGCTGCACGACAGCACCATCGGCTGGCGGATGGTCAACCCGCGACTGGCCGAGACGTATCCCCCGATCAGCCTGGGGCAGACCGCCGAGGTGGTCGCCCGCCGTTATGCGATCAGTCGCGAGGAGCAGGATCGCTGGGCGCTCGGAAGTCATCAGAAGGCGGTCGCGGCCCAGGCGGCCTGTCACTTCCGAACCGAGTTGGTCCCGGTCGGGTTGCCGGACGGGAACGCGTTCGAGAAGGACGAGGGGCCGCGGGCCGACACGAGCCTGGAAAAACTCGCGGCACTGAAGCCCGCCTTCGACAAGGATGGAACGGTGACGGCGGGCAACTCCTCACCGTTGAACGACGGCGCCGCTTGCCTGGTTCTGATGTCAGAGGCGCAGGCACGGCGGCTGAACGCCCGCCCGATCGCGCGGGTGATGGCGGCGGCCAGCGCCGGCGTGGATCCATCGTGCATGGGCCTGGGGCCGATTCCCGCCAGCCGCAAAGCCCTGGCGCGGGCCGGAATGAAAGCCGGCGATCTGGACGTCATCGAGCTCAACGAGGCCTTCGCCTCGCAGGTGCTCGCCTGCATCCGTGATCTGGAGCTCGACCCGGAGCGGGTGAACCCCAACGGCGGCGCCATCGCCCTCGGCCATCCCTTGGGGGCGAGCGGGGTGCGGATCATCGCCACGCTGGTGCACGAACTCGCCCGCCGCAAGGCGCGCTACGGGCTCGCCACGATGTGCATCGGAGTCGGCCAGGGGATCGCGACCGTTGTGGAGAACCTGATCCGCTAAAGGCGTCAATGCGACGCGACTGAGCTGTGAAGAGGCTGCGACCGGGCCTTACCCGCTCGCCATTGGCGCTGCTGGATCATCAAGAGCGAGGCCATCAGGTGTTTCCTCGGCGTCGTGCCCTGCAACGCCCCCTGCTCGCGGCTGCCAGTGCCATCGTTATGACACTGGTGCCGCTGACGGCGGGCGCCTCCGCGAACCTGGTCGAGGCCCTCTGGAACCAGCCCGACGGGGTCAGCGTCGACAGCGGCTGGTACGCCGTCCAATCCTGGTGGAACGGGATGAACGGCACCGTCCCGGATGACCCGACCCAGCGCGGGCTCGATGAGCTGGCCCAGGCCAACGCCGATCTGCAAAATGCTTACAACCTCCTGCGCGGGCAGCGGGCCAACCCGGGCCCGCAGCCGGTGGCCGTCGTCGATCCCCTCGTCTCGAGCATTTACAACGCGGTCACGGGGGCAAACATCAGCGCCCCGATCGGCTCGTTCTTCGACTGGGTCAACCAGGGGATGCTCAAGCTGGAAGGCAGAGGCTCGAGGGCAGATATTGCGCGCCAGTTGCTCCAGGACTACCGCACGAAGCAGGCCGTCGGCCTGCGCGACCTGCGTCGAACTGGCGGCACCGATACCGAGGCCCTGCTGACGGTGAACACGGCTCGGGAGCGAGCGTTGCTCGCGAAGATCAGCACCGTGTCACACGAGCTGAAAGGCTTGGTCGCCGAGGCGGATCAGTCCACCACCGCGGTGGCGGCCCGGCTCAAAGACGCGGGCCAGGGCAAGGCTAACGACGGCAAAGGCAAAGCCGGCTCCTCGAAGGGGCAGCCCGCGAACTCGTCGAGCAACGGCCAGGGCCAGCCCAAGCATTAGCCAGCCCTTGATCTGACTAGGGCTCTTCCTCGTCCTCGACGCCTTCGAGGGTCAGCATCAAGCCATCCTGCAGGTCGTAGAGCGCATCCATAGACTCGGCGATGGTCAGATCCTCGGGCGCCCGGTCGCCCAGGGAATGCTCCATCTCGGCGGCCAGCCGCTGCACCCGCAACGCCAGATCGGCCGGGAGTTGCGTTTCCTCGGCGATATTCAGCAGCTCGAGCTCGTCAAGCAGCCGATCGATGTGACGAATCCGGTTCCGCCGGGCATAACGGAGTTCACGTTCCGCGTGCCACCGCTCGCGAAGCGCCGAGATCTGGACCGAGGTCTGCTCGATCATGCGGCCGCCCGAGAGGGTCCGAGCCATGCTTCCCGAGGGATTACATTACTTTCAAAGCTCGAATTGGTCAAGAACTCGCTCGGCGGCGACCCAGGCCCGCAAATTCGGTCGTCCCGCCGCTGAGAACGCTGCGCGGGGGTTACCTGCTGGTGGTCCTCTCCGCGTTCATGTTCGCGGCTGGCGGCAACGTGGTCAAGGCGCTCTTCAAGCTCGGCTATTCCCCGCTGGTGCTGGCGCAGCTTCGGATCTGGTGGGCCTTCGCCTGGCTGGTGCTCGCGCTGCTGGTGATCCGGCCGAGGCTGCTTCGCGTCAGCCGCCGGGAGCTGCCCGCCCTGGCGGTGTTTGGCGGCGTTGGGCTGGCCGGTGTGCAGCTCAGCTATTACCTGACAATCGCCCGAATCAACATCGCCGTCGCCCTGCTGGTGCAATATCTAGGGCTGGTCGCGGTCACCGTCGTCGAGCGCTATCACCGCCGCCAGGTGGTCGGCCCTCAGGTCTGGGGCGCCCTGGCGATGGTGCTGGCCGGCGCCTTCTTTGCGGTCGGCGCCTATCAACCGGAACTCCTCCGGGTGAACCTTCCGGGTGTCATGCTGGGCCTGGTGTCGGCCGCCTTCTTCGCCTTCTACATCCTGCGTGCCTCGACCCTGGCACGACGGCTCGACACCTGGACCATCCTCGTCTACGGCTTCGGGATGGGCAGCGTCCTCTGGCTCGCCTTCGATGGCATCACCCGCGTGGCGCTGCCAACGGACTGGCGCATCTGGGGTGTGATGGCGCTCGTCGGCCTGGTCGGAACGCTGGCCGCCCACGCGCTTTTCGTGATGGCACTGCGGACCATCCGACCATCATCAGCCGGGATCGCCGCCACCGCGGAGCCGGTCTTTGCCGGCCTGATCGCCTACCTGATCCTGGGCGATCGGTTGCAGCCGTTGCAGGTCGCGGGCGCGGCCGTGATCGTGGCCGGGATCATCTTCGTGCAGGCGGGCAGCCGCGAGGACCCGCTGGCTGCGGCGGTGCTGCCGTGAGCGTTTTCGACCTGGACCAGGTCCGCGCGCGGCTGACCACTGGTGAAGTTCGCTGGTCACTCCACTACGAGGCGGACTGCGAGAGCACGCAGGACCTGGCTCGAGCAGCCGCGGCCCAGGGGGTGGAGCAGGGCTGGACGATCGTGACCGATTTCCAGCGAGGCGGTCGCGGCCGCCTGGGCCGATCCTGGCTGGCGCCGGCCGGCCAGGCGCTGTTGTTTTCCACCATCCTTCGACCACCGATCGACGTGCTTCCGCTGCTCCCGTTGCTGGCGGCCGTGACCGTCGCCGGCGGCATCGAGGTCACCACCGGGGCCGCGCCGGACCTCAAGTGGCCGAACGACCTCATCCTGCACCGCCAGAAGCTCGCCGGCATCCTGCTGGAACGCCCGGCAGGACCGGCCGTGATCCTTGGCGTCGGGGTCAATGTCAACCAATCGATAGCTGACCTGCCCGAGGCGGCCACCTCGCTTCGTGTCGAGCTCGGGCATCCAGTCGAGCGCCAGGTGCTGCTGGCCGCGATTCTCAACGATCTGGCCAACGCCTACGACCGTGCCGACCGCGAAGGGGTTGACTGGATCGTACCGGCCTGGCGTAGCCGGAGCTCGATGCTGGGCCGGCCCATCACGTTTCATCGCGATGGGGCGACGATCCGGGGCGTGGCGGACGACATCGGCAATGACGGAGCCTTGCTGGTCCGGATGGCGGACGGAACCCGCGTCTCGCTCGTGGCCGGTGAAGTCGAACAGGTCAAGCTGGCCTGATCGGGATCTCGCGGCACGCTGGCCGCCGGTGCCTCAGTCGTAGGTCCTGCCGTTGTCCTCGATGTAGCCGCCCTCGTGCGTACCCTGCGGATCGTGATGGGTGAAGTGGATCAGGCCGCCCTTCGAGTTCCACACGTACTCGCCGTGCACGATGACGCGATCACCCTCGGCGATCGGAGCGCGAGCCCCGACCGAAATGTTGTGCTCGATCTCGACGGTCAGGTTTTGCGAGCTGAGCCTGATGATGAATTGCTCGTGGGTGCCGGTGCTGCTGGTTCGATCGGGAAGCAGCCGGACCACCGTTCCATCGGCCGTGACCTCGATATTCGATCGATGGTTGTGATAATCCGCGGCAATCGCCGCATCGTCGGCTGGCGCCGAGGCGCCGCAACCGGCCAGCCAGAGCGCGCTGACCAGTGCGGCAACCCGCCACACGGAGCTAGCCGACTTTTACGTCGCCGACCATCTGGGCGTGAATCGTGCAGTGGTATTTGATGTCGCCCGCTTTGCTGAAGGTGACGACGAATTTGAAGCCGGCATTCTGGGTACACGACTCGAAGCTCCCATCATCAGCGGTGACGGTGTGCGGCGCGGCACTGTCCATCCAGTCCCATTCGACGGTCTCGCCGACCTTGACGTTGACGCTACTCGGGTCGAAGCGGCCGACCGTGTTCGGATCGGGGTTGAGCTTGACGACCTGGGTACCGGTACCGCTGGTGCTGCCCCCGGTCTGATTGCAGCCGCTGTTGCTGGACGTGCCGCTGCTGCCACCGCAGGCGGTCAAGACCAGCGCGCTTCCCGCGGCCACGAGTGCCATTTTCCAAGCGATCACGATTGCCTCCTTGAGAAACGGGATTCCCCCGGGTTGAGTGTACGGGCCGATCTCGGCAGGCCGCAACGCGAACCGCCGCGGGCGGGCGAGAATCAGGTGTCTACCGTACCCGCGGAAATCGCCGGCCGCTTACTCGGGGAGCTCGTCGAATTCGCGCCGGGCGTCCCGCACCCAGAGGGCGAATGCCAGAACACCGAGGATGGCGCCGACCACCAGCAGCACGTGGATGACGACGAGGCCGGTCAGGATGAATGCGACCGCCAGGGCGAGCACCGGGGGCCAGATGCTCGGCGGCGGGAGGTGGAAGGCCTCGTGCGCCTCGGACGGCGAGGTCGACTCAGGCTCCGCCATCAGCCGAAGTTGTTGTAGATCAGCGCCCAGGCGAAGGACAACCCGAGCATGATCACCGCGGTGACGAACAACAGCATCCCCAGCCGGACGTTTCGCCGAGCCTCGTCTTTATGCATGACCGCTCCCCATGCTAGCCGACCACGCGATCGGCAACCATGACCGTGAACAGCAGGGCGAGGTAGGCGATCGAGTAGTCGAAGAGCCACCGCGACCAGCGCTGCCGCCGGCCACGCCAGTTGATGATCGCCAGTGCGACGAACCCGCCGCCGAGCAGGGCTGCCCCGGCCAGGTAGAGCCGGCCAAGGGCGCCGCTGAGCACGATCAGCAGGCTCAGCGCCACGAGCACCACGGTGTACACGACGATCTGCCGCCGGGCTACGAGCTCCCCGCGCACCACGGGCAGCATCGGCACCCCGGCGCGGGCATAGTCATGACGAAGCCGCAGCGCGAGCGCCCAGAAGTGGGGCGGCGTCCACAGGAAGATGATCGCAAACAAGTAGAGCGCCGTCAGGTCGAGGCTGTTCGTCACCGCGGCCCAGCCGACCAGAGGCGGCACCGCTCCCGCCGCCCCGCCAATGACGATGTTCTGGACGGTCGAGCGCTTGAGCCAGAGAGTGTAAACGAAGACATAGAACAGCAGTCCGCTGATCGCGAGGCTCGCCGCCAGTACGTTGACCTTAAAGGCCAGCAGGAGGAAGGCGGCCAGCCCCAGCCCGATGCCGAAGAGCAGCGCGTGACTGGGAGCGATCCGGCCGTCGGGGAGCGGCCGGTGTCGGGTGCGCGTCATGCTGCGATCGATATCGCGGTCGATCCAGCAGTTGATGGCCGCGGCGCCCGCGGCCGCCATGGCTCCGCCGAGCAGGGTGAGCAGCACCAGGCCGGTCGACGGCCAGCCACGGCGGGCCATCATCATCCCGCCAAGCGCCGTGATCAGCAGCAGCGGAATGATGCGCGGCTTGGCGAGGCTGACGTAGTCGAGCACCACCTCGCGAGCAGAGCGGCGGGTGGCGCGCACGCCGCGCGGGACAAGAACGGCCTCGCCGACCGGTGGTAGCCGGTTGGCGATCACCGCCAGCACGACCGTCCCCACCCAGACCGCGCCGGCCAGCGCCAGATGCAGCCCGCGCAGCGCGGCCGGCAGGTGGAGCGTGACCACCGCGGCCCCGACCGCGACTTGAAACGCCAGCGCCGCGAGGGTGAGCGCCACCGTGGCCCGCACCGCCGGCTGGCGACGATGGCGGGCGAGCACCGCCAGCAGGCTGATCACGATCAATAACCCGATGACCCCGGCGATTCCCCGATGGAGCAATTGGATCGCCGGCGAGCCGTCGAAGGCAAAGCTGAAGCCACCGCCGCAAAGCGGCCAGGCGCTGCAGGCCCCGCTGGCGCCGCTGGCGACCACCAGCGAGCCGCTGACAATCAGCAGGTAGGTACCGGCGGCAGCAGCCAGAGCCCAGCGACGTGAGACCGTGTCGGTCGCCTGACTCGTTGAACCGGGGGCCAGCGCGGCGACGGCCGTGACGGAGACCGCACCCAGCAACGCCATCGCGTTCGCCAGGTGCACCAGCACCACGATTGGTGGCAGCTCGAGCTTGACCGTGATGGCGCCGAGCGTGATCTGGACGACAAGCAGCCCGAGGGCCACCGTGGCCGCGGTCACGACGTCCCGTCGGCGGCGCAACCACAACCAGGCAATCACGGCCGTCACCACCATGAGTGTGGTGGCCAGCACCGTCGTGGTCCGATGCGAGTACTCGATGATGGCATGCAGGTCGAGCGGTGGCAGCAGACGGCCGTGGCACAGCGGCCAATCCGGACAGCCGAGACCGGAGCCGGAAACGCGCACCACCCCGCCCAGCACGACGAGGGCATAGGTGACGACCGCGGTCGCCACGCTCAGGCCACGGAACGCCTTCATGCCGGACGGAGGATCAGGCGTGCTCGGCGGCCGCCGTCACGCCGCGGCGCACATCGCGGACCGGGCGGCCGCTGCGGACGGGTGGAATGGTGTCGAAGTTGTACGCCGGAGGGGGCGAGCTGGTCGCCCATTCGAGCGTGTTGCCCTGCCAGGGATCTGCCGGGGCCCGCCGACCACCGCGCACGCTGATGGCGAAGTTGACGACGAAGATCAAGACCGCGATCGCGATCACGAACGCCCCGATGGTCGCCATCAGGTTCCAGGGAGCCCAGTCGGTGCGGTTGGGCAGCCAGACCGCGATCCGCCGCGGCATCCCCTCGAGGCCGAGGAAGTGCATCGGCATGAAGGTGACGTTGAACCCGACCAGCTGCAGCCAGAACTGGAGCTTGCCCAGGGTCTCATTCAGATAGCGGCCGGTCATCTTCGGAAACCAGTAGTAGAGACCTGCGAAAACCCCGAAGACGCTGCCGCCGAAGAGGACGTAGTGGATGTGCGAGACCACCCAGTAGGTCGCGTGGATCTGGTAGTCGGTCGCCAGCGAGGCCATGAAGACGCCGTCGACGCCGCCCACCAGGAACATCAGGACGAAGGCCACCGCAAACAGCATGGCCGTCGTGTACTTGATCGACCCTCCCCACAGGGTGGCCAGCCAGTTCAGGACTTTCACTCCGGAAGGGACCGCGATCAGGGCGGTGGTTCCCATGAAGAACTCCTGGAGCGCGAGCGGCAGGCCGGTGGTGAACATGTGGTGGGCGAAGACCATGAAGCCGAGCACCCCGATGGCCGCCATGGAGAAGGCCATCGCCCGGTAGCCGAAGATCGGTTTGCGACTGAAGACAGGGATGATCTCCGACACGATCCCGAACGCCGGCAAGATCATGATGTAGACCGCGGGGTGCGAATAGAACCAGAAGATGAACTGGTAGAGCAGCGGGTCCGCGCCGTGGTTGAAGAAGTGGGTGCCGACCTGGCGGTCCAGCAGCACCATGGCCAGCACGCCGGCCAGGAACGGGCTGGCGAGCAAGGTGAGGCCGGCCGTGATCTCCACGGACCAGACGAACAGCGGCAAGCGGAACCAGGTCATCCCCCGGGTGCGCATGTTGTGGATCGTGACCAGGAAGTTGATGGCGCCCATGATCGACGAGATACCGAGAATGTGGAGGCCGAGGATCCATAGGTCCTGGCCCAGGCCAACCGCGTAGGCCTTTTCCGTCAGCGGCACGTAGCCGGTCCATCCGGCGGCCGCCGCACCAGTCTGGGTCAACAGCCCGCTGTACATGGTCAGGCCACCCAGCGGGATCAGCCAGAAGGAGAAGGCGTTGATCCGCGGAAACGCCATGTCGCGGGCCCCGATCATCAACGGGACGAAATAGTTGCCGAAGCCGGAGAAGACCGGGATGATCCACAAGAAGATCATGGTGGTCCCGTGCAGGGTCATGATCTGGTTGTAGAGCTTGGGGGTGAGAAAATCATTGCCGCCCACGGACAGCTGGGTGCGCATCAGCAGCGCCATGATGCCGCCCACCAGGAAGAAAAAGAACGTCGTGTAGAGATAAAGGATGCCGATCTTCTTGTGGTCGACCGTGGTCAGCCACTCGACCACGACGTTGCGGCGGGCGACCGCCGGCCGGGGCAGCGCGATGCTAGCCATGCGTATTTATCTCCTTCATCCTCCGGTCACCGTGATCGTGCCGGTCATTCCCGAGGTTACGTGGTAGGTGCAGATGTAGTGATAGGTTCCGGGCTTCAGGAATTTGACCTCGTACTTCTCGCCCCCATTCTGGGTGTCCAGGCTGGGCACCTGCTGGTTGTCGAAGGTCACGCTGTGAACGGAGTTGCCGGTGTTCGTCCATTGCACCACGTCGCCCACCTTGATGGTCGCGCTGGACGGCTGGAATTTTAGTTCGTCGGTTTCCGCCACGTTGGACGCCGCGGGGACCCCGGTGACCTTTTCGCCCGGGGCCGGCCCACCGCCCGGGGGTGGGGCGCCACTCAAAAAGGCCTGATACTGCTGCGGCGTGACCGCGTCCACCTCGAGCGTCATCGAGTAGTGGTAGAGGCCGCAGAGCTCGTTGCATTGCCCGAAATACTGACCCGGCTGGCTGGCCTCGATCCAGCCGTGGTTCATCTGCCCGGGGATGGCATAGACCTGGCCCCCCAGCCGCGGCACCCAGAAGGAATGCAGCACGTCGCGGCTCGTCACCTCGACCCGGACGACCTGGCCAACCGGGATCATCATCTTGGTGAAGCTGCTCTTACCGTTCGAGTATTTGAAGCCCCAGGCCCACTGGACGCCGGTCACCTGGACCGTCACCTGGGGCGGCGGGCCGTTGCGAACGTAGTCCATCCGGAGCGTGGTTCGGACGAACAGGAAGGCGACGATCACCACCGGGACCGCCGTCCACAGGAGCTCAAGGCGGGCGTTGCCGTGCACCTGCGACGGCTCGCGGTCGTCTTTGCGCCGGAAACGGAGCGCGGCATAGACGATCAGGCCGCCGACCACCACCAGCACCGCCATCGCGATCCAGAAGATGCCGGCGTAGAGATTGACGATGTCGCAGGCCTGTGGGCCGGCGCAGCTGAGAGGGCTGACGTTGACCGCTTCGGCCATCAAGCTCATGACAGTGTACTGACCACGGCCGCCATCATCGGTGAAAGAGCCACCAGCGGCCGGCGGGCGCTCTCGAGCCGTTGATCTCCTGCGCCGAGCGGCGCGCGTCGTGCATCGCGTCGTACCAGACGATCAGGCCCAGCAGAAAAGTCGCCATGAAAAGGAGCAGCGAGAGCATCTCGACCAGCAAGGAGAAGAGGACCATGGCGCTGCCCCGCGGCTTCCACAGGGCCAGCAGCTCTGCGGTGGCGCCCGGGATGTTCAGGGTGATGAAAAACATGGCGAGGACGGCCAGCAAAAACGCCGCCGCGCGCTTTGGCTGCCGGTTGTAGAGCTGTCCGAGGCCCGGGACCACCGAAAGCCAGGTCGCCAGACGGACGCTGGGGCCTCGCCTCGACGGCGTCAGGACGGGCGGTGGATGCGGTTCGACCACGGGGACTGCGGCGATTACCGCTGGAACATCCGATAACAGTAGTAGGCCACGAGCAACAGGCTGCAAACCGCCCACACCAGCACGAAGAAGAAATCGCCCACCCCGGGATCGCGGGTCAGGTTGAGCAACTGGGCGAGCAGCAGGACCATCAGCCGCCCGCCTTGTGCGCCTTGGTCACGTCGAGCAGGTTTTCGGAGAGGATGACCAGCGCGGTAAAGCCGGCCAGGATGATAAAGGCGAAGGCCGTGCCGATCAGGTTCTTGAGCTGCTGTCGTCTCATGGCAGGGTGGCGTACTGCTGCCACATCCGGATCCAGTGGACCAGCAGATTGATGTTGTCGTTCACCGGCGCCGGTAGCAGCTTTTTGACGCCCCAGGGCGGCATGATCGTCCCCAGGTGTTCCTCGCCGGTGTTCCCCAGGTAAATGCAGCGGTAGTAGTAGTCGTCGCTGAAAAACCCGAGCCGGTTCTGGTCATTGAGCGGCGGTCCCTTGCCGCCCTCACCCAGGGCGCCGTGACACTGGGCGCAGTTGTTCTCGTAGAGCTGGGGGGCCTTGTCGGCGACGGAGAACGGGCTCGGCACCAGGTTCTGATGGGCGCCGGCTTGCGTGGTCGCCTGCCGGTTGCCGTTGTGGCAGATGATGCAGCCGCTCTCGTCGATGCCCAGCCCCTTGTAAGCACTCGGGATGAACCCGGTGAGCTGGGCGGTAATCGGCTTGTTGGTACTCGGGTCATTGACGACTTTGCCGTTCGCGTCCACCACGTAATAGGGTTGTGCTCGCGGATCCAGGCAGGCGGCGGCGGTGGTCGCCGCCGGTGAGGCGGAGGGTGTCGGTGAGGCCGACGCGGCCGGCGAGGTCGCGGCGCCAGGAGCGGCCGAGGACGATGGGGCGGCGGACGCGGTCGGCTTGGCCGAGGCGCTCGGCTTGGCCGAGGCACTCGGCGAGGCGCTGGCCGAGGCGGTGGCCGCGACGACCGGCCGGCAGATCAAAGTGTCCTGGCCATATTTGGCGAAGACCGCGTCGTTGATCACCGAGGGGTGGTTCGGCCCCAGCCGGCTGGCGGCCTCCTGGGGGCCGATCTTCTGGATGTCGGGCACATGGCAGGTGATGCACCGCTCGACGACGAACTGGTTGTTGACCTGGACGCGGGGGAACAGCTGCTGCACCTGGATGGGGAAGTCGGCGCCGTATTTTTGCGCGTAGGCCTGCTGAATCGGCAGCCAGGGCCGGTTCAAGTCCTGATAGAAGGCGTAGCCCAGCAAGAGCAGGAAGCCGACGCTCACCACCAGGAACGCTCGACCTAGCACGCCGCCCCTCCGCAAGTCTGCGGACTGCCGAGCACCCAGCCCCAGTTCCAGATGAACTCATGGCCGCGGAAGAAGGTGCCGATGATCACCAGCGCCACCACGATCACCATGTACAGCCCGAAGAGGATGATGGCCACCTTGCGCTCCGACGGCCGCCGGCTGGGGTTGCGGTCCAAAAAGGGCACCAGGATCATCAGGACGATGACGAAGGTGGGAAAGGCGACGCCCGCCATCAGCGGTGGGAATCGGGAGAGCAGCTCCTGCAATCCCAGGAAGTACCAGGGCGCCTTCGAGGGGTTGGGGGTGACGCCCGGGTTGGCCTGGCCGAGCAAGGGCGCCTGCAGGAAGATCGACACCAGGACCAGGAACACGGTCATCGCCACCGCGGCGATGAACTCCTTGAAGATGAATTCAGGAAAGGAGACGATCATCTCGTCGTCGCTGTCGTCGCGCACGGTGCTGGGCGCCTCGGCCTGGCGGCGGCGCGCCTCCACCCGGTCGCGGGCGGCGATCCGGTCCCGCGCCTCGGTGGCCATGACTAGCTAGAGACCTCCGCTGAAACCATCTTTTCGCACCCGCCAGAAGTGGACCACCATCAAGAGGAACCCGATCAGGGGCAGCCCAACCACGTGCATCACGTAGAAGCGAAGCAGGGTCGCATCCCCGACCGCGTGGCCGCCCAGCATCAGGTAGCGGGTATATGGACCGGCGATCGGCGCGTACTTCGCCATGTTCGTGCCGACCGTGACCGCCCAGATCGACAGCTGGTCCCAGGGGAGCAGGTAACCGGTAAAGCTGAGCAGCAGCGTGATCAGCAACAGCACCGTCCCGACACCCCAGTTGAACTCGCGCGGTTTCTTGTACGAGCCCGTCAAAAAGACCCGCGCCATATGCAACCAGACGGTGATCACCATCGCGTGCGCGGCCCAGCGGTGCATGTTGCGAATCAGCCCGCCGAAGGTCACCACGAACTGCAGGTCGCGCATGTCCTGGTAGGCATGGTTGATGGAGGGGACGTAATAGAACATCAGATACAGCCCGGTGACGGTCAGAACGATGAAGAGAAAGAAGGAGAGCCCACCCAGGCAGAGGGTGTAGGACATCCGGATCCAGGATCGCCGGACCCGGACCGGATGGATGTGGAGCACAAAGTTGGTGAGCGCGGTGCGCGCCGCGATCTTGTCGGTCAGCGGCAGGCCGTGGCGGAAGACCGATCCCACCATCTGCTCCATGACCGACCACATTTCATCGACCGCGCCGCGAATGACCTTCATGAACTCTCCCTGCTCCCCTGGTTAGACCTTCAACCGGTATTGATGATCCACGATGATCGAGCGGTCGATGAAGAGTTTGCCGTCTTTCGCCAGCTCGATGTGCACTCGGTCCATCGGACGGGGCGCCGGGCCGAAGAAGTTGTCGGCGTCCCGGAAGTAGCGGCTACCGTGGCAGGGGCACTTGAAGCCCGGCAGGATCGGGTTTCCCCTGGTCGCCTGCTGGCCGGTGTCGGGGTCCTTCGAGATCTGGGTGCCGGCCAGGACCAGGTCACTGGTGACATCGGGAAAGTAGCGGGGGGTGCAGCCCAGGTGGGTGCAGATCAGGCTGATGGCATAGAAGCCGTTGCTGTCACGGTTGATTACCACCCGCTTGTCGATGATCACCGTCGTCGAGCCCACCGCGTAACTGGATGGCAGGGCCAGGTCGCCGGCCGGCTTGAACGCGGGCGGATCCTCATAGGTGGCGTTGGGCTGGATGAATTTGACGCTCTGGAAGAGGGCGATCGCAGAGGCCACCGTGAAGCCGACCCAGCCGGCGATGGCCAGGAAGCTGCGCCGCGACATTTCGCGGCTGTCCTCGATGAAGCGCTTGAAGTCGGCGGCCATTACACGAACGCGTTGTGGGATGGCGGCGTGAAGATCGTCGCGAAGACAATCGTGGACGCCATGATGATGATGAACAGCGCGGCCACGAGCAGGCAGCCGAAATCAGCCTTGATCGCTCCGATCACGCCGCGCACGGAGTCGAGAATAGCAAAGCGACGCTCGGTCAAACATCGGGTCTCGGCCCGAGTGGGGCCGGGCCGGGTTAGGCCGGCTGAAGATCGGTGGGACGCGACGCCCGGGCGGGGGCCGCGAGCAGCGCCTTCCGCTTCCGTACGTATTCGTGCACCAGGGAGACCAGCGTGGCGTGACTCCAGGTCAACGGTGAGACCGAGAGTGGCGCCTTCGAGTAGGGATTGAGCTGCTCCGAGAGGACGCCGCTGGGCAGCGCCGCCCCCGCGACCCACTCCAGGATCTCGCGGGCGCGCTGCAAGTCGTCGACGGACTTTGCCTGGCTCACCACCCACTGCCCGTACCACATGGTGCAGATGAACCACGGATTGCCCGGGACGTTGCCGATGTCCTGGCTGACCTGGTAGTACCAGTCGTTCTCATAGCGGGCGATCCCGCCCACCTCGGTCTTGCACCAGAGCCGGTCGTAGACCGCGGTCATGGTGCTGACGATCATCGGATCGTCCGCGGCGAACATCCCGAAGTACCAGAGGCCATAGACGCTCGAATCGATGGTCAGGTCCCGCGCGGTGGTCCCATCGGGTCGCACGTAAATCCGCCTCAGGAAACGGTTGAGCTCGGGGTCGAACAGGTACTTCGTGATGCCCTGCTGGATGCCGTCGGCCGCCGCCCGGTAGCGGTCGGCCAGCTTCATCTCGCCGTAGAGTTGGGCGAAGTTGGCGGCCGCCTTGAGTCCCGCCCAGACCGCGGCGGCGGTAAAGCTCATCACCCCACGCCGCTCCTCCCAGAGGTCATAGCTCGGTTCGGGCAGGCCGGTGAGCGGGTCGATGTAGCTGGCCAGGAAATCGGCCGCCAGGATGATCAGGGGCCGGTAGTAGGCCTTGAAGAACTCGAAATCGCGATGCCGGTCGTAGTGCTGCCAGAGCGCGAACAGCACCAGCCCGGTCTCATCCTCCTGAATGGGGTACTGTGGCTTGCCGGTCGCGTCCACCCAGGGGTGCCAGCTACTGCCCGGGTCACCGGCGGGCGTGTACTTGTGTCGGAAGTAGCCCTCCTTGGTGACGATCCGGGCGCACAGCTCGAAGAAGCGGCGCGGCAGGTCGACATAGCCGGCCTGGTCCATGGCATAGACGGCCAGCGCGGCATCCCGCGGCCACATATAGCTATAGGTATCCCGGGCGAACTTGACGACGTCCGCGTCGTTCGCGGCCAGCACCGCGCCGCCGCTGTCGACCTGGGTGCGGACCACCAGCAGGCAGCGGCGGTACAGGTCGGCCACTCGCGGCGAGAGATCGGCGAACTCGCGATCTTCCTTGTTCACCCAGGCGACCCAGTAGGAGCGGGTCCGCTCCAGGAAGGCTTCCGGTCCGCGCAGCGTCACCACGTCGGCGACGGCCTGCAGCTCGGCGAAGTTGCGCGCCGCGATCAGCCATTGATAGGCGGTTGCCGCCTGCCCCGCGGGGATCCGTCCGAGCTTGAGGGCCAACGTCATGTCGACCGACCCCTGCTCGATCGGGTTGTTGCCGAGCTCGCCGTCCTCCGCGTCCCGCCAGGTGCCCTGGGCGCCGCCCACGTCTTTCTTGCCGCAGGCATAGCCGTCGAGGCCGAACCGGTCACCCACCATCGCGCAGGCGGCGAAGCACCGCTGCCCCTTGTAGGCGACCAGCCCCTTGACCGCGGGGTAGTACATGACCGTGTCGCCGACCTCGGTGCCGTAGATGTGCCAGTCGAAGTGAAAGAACAGCCGGACCTCCCGCTCCGCTCCGTCGTTTTGGACCCTGACCCGCCGAAAGAGGGCGTCGCGGCCGAGGTCAACGGCGTCATTGAAGGTGACCGTGACCAGGAGATCCGGATGGGAGACGGTGACGTTGGTGACAAGCGTGTCCGGCAGGTAGACGAGGTCTTTCGACCAGGCGGGGTCATCGAGCCAGGCGAAGCGGCCCTCCACCCAGATCCCAAACCGGCAGGGCTCGCCGCTCGTATGGTTCTCCTGGCCGACCCGCGGGTAATAGATGTCGCGCAGCTGATAGTTGTGATCGAAGTTGACCAGCAGCGCGCCGTTGCCGATCGGGAGGTCGCGTGACACGTCGGCCATTATCGGTTGCCGTACCCGCCTTTGAGTGAACCGCGAACGGATTGTTACGATCCGAGCGTGTCAACGCCGGCGAAAACTGATACCTTGACCGTCCGGTCGCGGGAGCACGATGACGTCATCGATGTCACGGACCAGGTCGCCCAGGTGGTGTCGGAGAGTGGCGTAACGACCGGCCTCTGCCACGTCTACGTGCCTCACACCACGGCCGGCGTCTTCATCAATGAGAATGCCGACCCGGACGTGAAGGCCGACGTGGTCGCCAGGCTGGAGGCGCTTGTTCCCTGGGACAACCACTATCGCCACGCCGAAGGCAATGCCGCGGCGCACATCAAGTCGACGCTGATCGGCACCTCGCAAACCATCCCGGTCCGCAACGGACGGCTGGCGCTGGGTCGCTGGCAGGCGATCTACTTTGCGGAATTCGACGGCCCGCGCGAGCGCCATTTCCAGGTCACCGTTCTGGGCTGAGAACAGGAAAGCCGCCCCTGGGGCGGCTTTGCCGATTCACAACGGCGCGGTTACTTGCGGCCGGCGGTCTCCAGCTGCTTCGGCTGGCTGTTGCTGCCGGTCGCGCCGCTGATCGGGATCTTCACCGATTTCGGCTTTGCCGGCTCCGCCTTCGGCAGCGTAAGGATCAGGACGCCGTTGACGAACTGGGCCTTGGCCTGCTCGCCGAGCGCATCCTCCGGCAGGGTCACCTGGCGGCTGAACTTCCCGTAGAAATTCTCGCGCAGCCAGTAATTCTCGGGCTGGGCATCGGCCGGCGGCTTGATCTCGCCCTTGATGTTGATCTGCCCGCCGTCGACGGTGACCTCGACCGCGCCCGGGTCGACGCCCGGAACGGCGGCCCGGATCACCCACTCGTTGTCGGTCTGGTACACGTCCAGCGGCAGGTAACCCTCGCCGACCGCGCCCACGGTCCGCGACTGGCCCGGCAGACCGAAGGTATCGCCAAACAGGCGATCCATGGCGCTGTGGAGTGACATCAGGTCGCTGATTGGTGACCAACGAATCACGCTGCTCATGGCATTTGACCTCCTTGGTCGTGTGGTTTTTACGGTCGCCGGTATACCCCCGCGGCCGGCATCTTAAAACCCGCAGCCGGGCCGGTTCACAGATCGTGAAAAGCCGTAACCACTCCAAGGAGGCCGGTATATACTGTTCAGACTCAAAAGCCGGGGAGACGCATGCTTACCAGCATCAAGTCGGTCGGCAGCCACGTTCCGTCCGGCATCCTGACCAACGCCGACCTCGAAAAGATGGTCGAGACGTCCGACACCTGGATCCGGGAACGCACCGGGATCGTGGAGCGCCGGATAGCCGCGGTCGACGAATCCGCCACCGACCTGGCCGCCGAAGCGGCGCGGGACGCGCTGGCAATTGCCGGGCTGCGCCCCGAGGACACCGACCTGATCGTGTGCAGCACCTCGACCCCGGACTCGATGTTTCCGTCGGTCGCCTCACGGGTGCAGGACCGATTGGGCGCCCACGGTCCGGCCTTCGATGTGCAGGCCGCCTGCACCGGCTTTCTCTACGCCATCAGCGTGGCCGACCGCTTCGTCAGCGGTGGCGAAGCCAGGCAGGCAGTCGTGATCGGCAGCGAAACGCTGACGAAGATCGTGAACTTCAAGGACCGGGGCACCTGCGTCGTCTTCGGTGACGGCGCGGGCGCGGTGGTGCTGGGGCCCGGTTCGGGCAGCGCCGGCATCAAGTCCTGTGTCCTCGGGTCGGACGGCTCCGGCGGCGACCTTATCTATGTGGCGCCTGGCGCGGACGGCCCCGAAGGCCGTGGCCGGCCGGAGATCCGGATGGACGGACGTCGCGTGTTTCGGTTCGCCACCGAGATCCTGGCCCAGGCCACGCTGCAGGCGCTGGAAAAAGCGAACGTCCGGCTCGAGGACGTCAAGCTGATCGTGCCCCACCAGGCCAACGCCCGCATCATCGAGGCGGCTGCCAAGCGGCTGGGCGTGGGCGCCGACGTGATGGTGAACGACATCGCGAACTACGGCAACACCTCGACCGCGTCGATCCCCCTGGCGTTGAAGGATTCCCTTGCCGCCGGCCGCCTCAAGCGCGGTGACCACCTCGTGCTGGTGGGCTTCGGCGCCGGGCTCACCTGGGGAGCTTGCGTAATCGAGTGGGAAGGCGCGCCCGTCCGGGTCGCGGCCTGACCGGTGTTCCGCCCTAAAACGCGTTACGTCGCGCTTCCGTCGCCGCGGGCCGGCGTGGGCGAGGAGGTCGACCGCCTCACCTGCCCCAAGTGCGACACCTCACTCGAACCGGCGCGGCTGAGCGCCGCCCTGGGGGTCTGCTATCGCTGCGGTTATCATTTCCGGCTACGCGCCCCGGAACGGATCGCGATGCTGGTCGAGCCCGGCTCCTTCAAGGAAGAAGACCTGGGGATCACGGCAAAGGACGTCCTGGGCTTCAAAGACAGCCAGCCCTACAGCAAGCGAATCGAGCAGAGCCGCGCCAGCACCGGGGCGAATGAGGCGGTGAGCTGGGGCGAGGCGGTGCTGGCCGGACATCGGATCGTCATCGTCTGTCTGGATTTCGCCTTCATGGGCGGCAGCATGGGCGCCGCCACCGGCGAAAAGATCACCAATGGCATCGAGCGTGCCCTGGACAGCCGGCTGCCCCTGCTGATCATCTCGGCCTCGGGTGGGGCCCGGATGCAGGAGGGGATGTTGTCGCTGATGCAGATGGCGAAGACGGCCGCCGCGCTGGGTCGGCTGGGTGGCGCCGGGATGCCGTACATCTCCTTGCTCACCGATCCGACGATGGGCGGCGTCACCGCCAGCTTTGCCTCGCTCGCCGACGTCATCCTCGCCGAACCCGGCGCGATGATCGGCTTCGCCGGGTCGCGCGTCATCCAGCAGGCCACCTACGAGACCCTTCCCGACGGTTTCCAGACGGCGGAATTCCTCTGGCAGCACGGGATGATCGATCTGGTGGTGCCGCGACCGGAGCTCCCCGCCGTGATTCGGCAGCTGCTCGACCTGTACACCCGGGACGGTTTTCACTCCGACTTCGAGCTGAAGGGGCAGGCCCGCGCAGCCGCACAAGCGGCGGCGCCCACCCACCCGTGACCGACAACGGTTCCCTGGCGGCGGCCACCTGGGAGCAGGTCGAGCTGGCCCGCCACCCCGACCGCCCCTACGCCCTGGACTACATCCATGCGCTCTTCAGCAACTTCTTCGAGTTGCACGGCGACCGGCTCTACGGGGACGATCACGCGATCATCGGCGGGCCCGCCGCCTTCGATCAGCGGACCGTGATGGTGATCGCGCAGCAGAAGGGCCGCACCACCGCCGAGCGAGCGATGCGCAACTTCGGCATGGCGAACCCCGAGGGATACCGAAAAGCGCTTCGACTCATCCGGCAGGCCGAGCGCTTTCAGTTTCCGATCATCGCCTTCGTCGATACCTCGGGCGCGTTCCCGGGGGCGGGAGCGGAGGAGCGGGGCATCGCCTGGGCGATCGCCGAGAACCTGGTGGCGCTGGCGGGGGCGCGCACCCCGATCGTCACGCTCGTGCTCGGCGAGGGAGGCAGCGGCGGTGCGCTCGGCATCGGCGTGGGCGATCGCTTGCTGATGATGGAGCACTCGATTTACAGCGTCGCGATGCCGGAGGCGTGTGCCTCGATCCTCTGGCGCGACATCGCCCGTAAGGTGGAGGCCGCCGACGCGCTCAAGCTCACCGCGGCCGACTTGAAGCGGATGGGCCTGGCCGATGAGATCGTGCCCGAACCCCCGGGCGGGGCCCACAACGATTACGGCGTCGCGGCCGATGCGGCCGGGGCGGCGCTGCGGCGTCACCTGGCCGAGCTGGAAGCGGTGGAGCTCGATCGTCTGGTGGAGCAGCGCTACCAGCGGTATCGACGTATCGGCGCGACCTAACATCAGCACGATGGCCAGCCATGCCCTGACGGACGCGCCGATCCGGCGGCGCGAACGCCTCGACCCCTCGGTCTTCCGGCTGCCGGTCGATCGAATCCGCGAAGGGTATTACAGCGACGTGTACTTCAACCGTACGGTCGACGTGCTGCAGGCCGACCGGCAGCATCCGCACGTTCTGATGCAGGTCTTCCAGAAGAATCAGTCAGTGATTGGCGGCATGGATGAGGCGATCGCCATCCTCAAGCTCTGCTCCGAGGACTTCTCCCAGTTGCGCGTGCAGGCGCTGTTCGACGGTGATCCGGTGGCGCCATGGGAAACGACGATGACGATCGAGGGCGACTACACGCTGTTCGCCCGCCTGGAGACGGTCTATCTGGGCGTCCTGTCGCGGCGCACCAAGGTTGCCACCAACGTCCGCCGGGTGGTCGACGCGGCGAAGGGTAAACAGATCATCTTCTTTCCGGCCCGCCATGACCACCACCTGGTGCAGACCGGTGACGGCTATGCGGCGCACGTGTCCGGCGCCATCGGCGTGTCAACCGATGCGCAGGCCTCCTGGTGGGGCGGAAAGGGCACCGGCACGGTGCCCCACTCGTTGATCGGCGCCTACCAGGGCAACACCGTACTCGCCGCACAGAAGTACGCCGAGTTCATCGACCCGAGCATCAACCTGGTGGTGCTGGTCGACTGGGAAAACGACTGCGTCCGCACCTCGCTGGAGGTGGCGCGGGCGCTCAAGGACCGGCTGTGGGGCGTCCGCCTCGACACCTCGGAGACCATGGTCGACGTCAGCATCCAGAAGTTGATGGGCGATTTCGATCCGCGCGGGGTCAACCCGCAGCTCTGCACCCTGGTGCGGAGGGCGCTGGATCGTGAGGGCTTCGAGCACGTCAAGATCGTGGCCAGCGGTGGCTTCAATGTCGAGAAGATCGAACGCTTCGAGCGCGAGCGGGTACCGGTCGACGCCTACGGCGTGGGCAGCGCGTTCTTCCAGGGGAGCTACGACTTCACCGCCGACGTCGTGATGGTCGAAGGCCGGCCTTGCGCGAAAGCTGGCCGTCGCTTCCGGCCGAATCCACGCCTTGAACCGGTGACCTGATGCCAAACGTCACCATCGTGGTCGACATGGTGAACGGCTTCTGCAAGCACGGCAACCTGGCGTCGCCCCGCTGCGACGCCGCCATTCCGCGGGTGCGGGCGGCGATCGAGAGCCGTAAGCAGGCCGGCGATCAGCTGATCTTCCTGGCCGACACGCACGATCCCAACGACCGCGAGTTCGAGATCTTCCCGGTGCATTGCGTGCGCGGCACCTCCGAGTCCGAGGTGGTGCCCGAGCTTCAGCCGTTGCTCGCCGGCGCCACCCTGATTCGCAAGCGCCGCTACTCGGGCTTCTTCGAGACCGACCTCGAGGCCCGGCTGCGGGCGACCGCCCCCGATCAGGTCACCGTCGTCGGCGTCGACACGGACATCTGCGTGCTGCACACCATCGCCGACCTGCGCAACCGCGATTACCGGGTGATTGTTCCCGCGCAGGCCGTCGAGACCTTCGACGGCCCCAGCCACCCGGGGGACGAGGTGCAGGGCTGGGCGCTTGCCCATATCAAGGGCGTGCTCGGCGCCACGGTCCTCACCTGAGCTTTGTGAGCCCCACGATATAATCTAAAGCTCCAATGGAATGGCGGTATACCGAATACCCCGGCCATCGCTTTACGTTTGCATTGATGTGATGGCAGCCCCAGCCGGCTCGTTCTGCCCGGCCTGCGGCGGCAAGCTCAAGCCCGACAGCCGCTATTGCTCCGGCTGCGGCCGGGCGGTGGTCCCCGCCGGCGGTTTTCCGTGGCGGTTTCGTCCCTGGATGGTGGCGCCGGCGGTGTTCCTCGCCGTTCTGTTGATCGTCCTCCCGGGGGTCCTCTATGTCTGGGCCGGGCTACCGTCGACGTCGAACCTGAGCACGGCTCGGCTGCCGCTCTCGACCCGCATCTACGACCGGACCGGGACCATCCTGCTGGCCGAGATCCACCAGGGATCCGAGCGGCGCCACATCGTGCGACTCAACCAGGTGGCGCCGGCGATGCGGCAGGCGACGGTCGCGGTCGAAGACCGGACCTTCTACCAGCACGGCGGGCTCAACCTGTTGCGCACCGGACAGGCCGGGCTGGAGGACTTGCTCCACCTGCGCTTCAACCAGGGCGGGAGCACGATCACCCAGCAGCTGGTCAAGAACGTCTATCTGTCCGGTGATCGATCGGTTCTGCGCAAGCTCGACGAGGCCATCCTCGCCGTCGAGATCGAGCATCAGTACTCGAAGGCGCAGATCCTCGAGGCCTACCTGAACCGCGTCTTTTACGGAAACCGCTCCTATGGGGTGGAAGCCGCGGCGCAGACCTACTTCGGCAAGCCCGCCAGCCAGCTGTCCCTGGCAGAGGCGAGCTTCCTGGCCGGTCTGCCGCAGGCGCCGACCGAGCTCGATCCTTTCACCAACCCCAACGGTGCCAAGCTGCGACAGCGGGTGGTGCTCGCCGCGATGGTCAAAGCCCACGACATCAGCTCGGCGCAGGCCAAGTCCATCGCCGCCCAGCCGCTCGCCCTGCAAAAGCCGTCGACTGCGGATGATGTCAAGGCGCCGGGTTTCGTCCATTGGGTCGCCGCGCAGCTGGAGAAGACGTACGGCCCGGACCTGCTGGAAAACGGCGGGCTCACGGTGGTGACCTCCCTCGACTGGAACCTGCAGTCGATCGCCGAACGTCAGGTGCGTGCCAAGGTGATGGCGCTCCAGGGACAGCACGTCACGGACGGGGCGCTGGTCGCCATCGATCCGAAGACCGGCGCGGTGCTGGCCATGGTTGGATCCGCCGGCGCCAACGTGCCCGGCGGTGAATACAACATGGCGGTCATCCCCCGCCAGCCCGGCTCCGCCTTCAAGATGTTCACCTACACGGCGGCGATCGAGTCGGGGAAGTTCACCATGGGCTCCTGGGTGCTCGACGCGCCGCTCCACATCCAGCTGTCGGACGGCAGCAGCTACACCCCGAACAACTACGACGGCTCCTACCACGGCTGGCAACCGCTTCCCCACGCGCTCGGCAATTCGTACAACATCCCGGCGGTCAAGGTCGAGATGGGTACCGGCATCGACCGCGTGGTCGACGTCGCCCGGCGGATGGGCGTGGAGACGCTGAACCAGCCGGTCACGGCCTATCAGCCGAGCCTGACGCTGGGCGGCTACGAGGTGCCGCTGATCGACATGGCGGCCGGCGCCAGCACCCTGGCGGCCCAGGGAACGTATCGCCACCCGCAGGGCATCCTCAAGATCGTTGCCCAGAATGGCGCGACGCTGTACCGGTTTGACCCGGGCAAAGGCCGGCCGGCCCTGACCCCACAGGTCAGCTTCATCATGTCCGACATGCTCTCCAACGACAACAACCGCGCGCTCGCCTTTGGACGCAACAGCGACCTCGTCATCCCCGGCCACCATGTCGCGGCGAAGACCGGCACCACGAATGACTTCCGCGACAACCTGACGGTTGGCTTCACCCCCAACCTGGCCGTCGCCGTCTGGGTTGGAAACGCCGACCACACCCCGATGCAACACGTGAGCGGCATCGTCGGCGCGGCGCCCATCTTCCACGGCTTCATGACCGAAGCGCTCAACCCCCAGCCGGACAGCTGGTATAGCGTGCCCGACGGTCTGCACGTGGTCAACATGAATGGCTATACGGCGTATCTGCTGCCGGGCACGGAGCAGGTCAGCCAGACCCAGCAGCCGCCGCCACCCTCGTGTGACGAAGACTGCGGCGGCGGAAACGGCGGCAGCTCAGAGGGCCGCCACAAGAAACACGGTTAGCTCAGAAACTTCACGCGCAGGTGCGCCGACGACCCGGCTCGCGGCGCACTCGCCCTTAAGACGCATGGGCTCGTAGGCTCGCACGAGCCGGGGCGGCGCCTGCGCTATTACGCGCGAAAGCGCGGCGGCCTGACGGCCGCTGGCCGCCGCACCTGCGCGGTTAGGTCTCTGTACTAACTGTGCTGCGGCGGATTCGCCGCCGACCCGCCCCGCAACGACTCGAGCTCGCGGCTCAGTTCCGCGACCTGCCGCTCCAGCTGCGCGACCTGTTCGCGGCTCGCCAGCGGCATCGATGAGCGGGCGCTCCGCACACTGTCCTGCACCCGCCGGCCGAGGTCTTCGCCGGCCCGCCGGGTTCGGGCGGCGAAGTCGTCGAAGCGCCGGAGGCTCTCCTCGCGGCTCGTCTTCCCCTCGTGCAAAAACGTATGCGCCCACCTATCGGTCTGATCAAACGCCCACCACGCCGCGCCCAGCATGATGGCGAAGCCATCGCGGATCACCTCGCGGACGTGTTCGGTTCCCTCTGAAGATTCGTGATCGGCTGTCTGCGCGCCGCCGTCCGTTGGATTGTGCTCTGCCATGCGCTAAGTTTAGGGGCAGGGCATGCCTATTTACGAGTACCGCTGCGCCGATTGCGGCAAGCGGCCATCGATCTTCTTCCGCAGCCTGGCTTCAGTGGAAGCCGCGCCCGCCTGCCCCGCCTGCGGTGGCCGTCATCTGACTCGGCTGATCTCGCGCACCGCGCAGGTGCTCTCAGAGGACACCCGGCTGGACCGGCTCAGCGACAGCCCCGATCTGTCCGACGTCGACGAGAACGATCCCAAGAGCATGGCGCGCTGGGCCAAAAAGATGGGCCAGCAGATGGGCGGCGACGAGCTCGGGGAGGATTTTGACCAGGTCGTCGATGAGATGGGTGAGGCCGGTCCGAATGGCGATGGGCCCGCCGACACCGATGATGACGACCTGTGAGCGCGGCGCCGATCGCTCGCATCATCGGTCGTGAGATCCTCGACTCGCGCGGGAATCCCACCGTTCAGGTCGACGTCGTGCTCGAGGCCGGTCAACGCGGCCGGGCGGCGGTGCCGTCGGGCGCCTCGACCGGCGCGCACGAGGCGGTTGAGCTGCGCGATGGGGACAAACGCCGCTATGGCGGAAAGGGCGTCCGCAACGCGGTGGCGCACGTCAACCGGGAGATCGCGGCCGCGCTGCGCGGCGCCGACGCCAGTGATCAGCGCGCCATCGACGAACGGCTGATCAACCTCGACGGGACGGCGAACAAGTCACGGCTGGGGGCGAATGCGATGCTCGGGGTTTCGCTCGCGGTGGCGCGCGCGGCGGCGCTTAACGCCGGCCAGCCACTGTATCGCTACCTGTCCGGCGGCGCGGAGCCGCTGATGCCGGTGCCAATGATGAACATCCTCAACGGCGGCCGCCACGCACAAACCCGGGTCGACTTCCAGGAGTTCATGGTGGTACCCGCCGGGGCGCCGACGTTTGCGGAAGGCCTTCGCTGGGGCGCGGAGGTCTTCCATGCCCTCAAGGAGGCGCTGCATCAGCGTGGATTGTCCACCGGACAGGGCGATGAGGGCGGTTTCGCTCCGGAACTCAAGGCCAACGAAGAGGCGATGACGCTGCTGGTCGAGGCCATCGAGCGCAGCGGCCACCGGCCGGGCGAGGAAATCTTCATCGCGCTCGACCCGGCCGCCTCCGAGCTCTACCGGGATGGGTCGTACCGGCTCGAGGGTGAGGGAAAAACGCTTCCCGCCGGCGAGCTGATCGATCGCTGGGCCGCCTGGGTCGATCGCTACCCGGTGATCTCCATCGAGGACGGACTTGCCGAGGATGATTGGGACGGCTGGCGTCAGCTCACCGGCCGGCTGGGCGGGCGGCTGCAGCTGGTCGGCGACGACATCTTCGTCACCAATGTCGTCCGCCTCCGCCAGGGTATCGAGCAGGGCGTGGCGAACAGCATCCTGATCAAGGTCAACCAGATCGGCTCGCTGACCGAGACCCTGGAAACCATGGCGACCGCGCGTCGGGCTGGGTATACGACGGTTATCTCGCACCGCTCGGGGGAGACGGAGGACACCTTCATCGCCGATCTGGCGGTGGCGACCGGCGCCGGGCAGATAAAAACCGGTGCGCCGTCACGGTCAGAGCGAGTCGCCAAGTACAATCGGCTCCTGCAGATCGAGGAAGAGGTGGGAAGCACAGCGCGTTACCCGGGGCGCACCGCGTTCATCGGTCTGACGGAATCGAGGGCTTTTCCACATGTCTAGGCGAGTCCCGCCGCGCGGCTTCTTCAACGGCGAGTCGCCGTTCGGCCGGCTGCCGACCGAGCCGAGCTTCCCCACCATCCGGGTCTCCCGGCGCGGCGTCATCTGGATCGTGGTCGCCGCGCTCGTCCTGCTGATCCTCTTTCTGCTGAAGCCGTTCGCCACGCTCTACACCGACTACCTCTGGTTCCGCGCGCTGGGCTACGGCGGCGTGTTCGGCACCCGCTTTGCCGCCCAGCTCTGGTCGTTCTTCATCTTCGCCATCGTCTTCTGGGTGATCGGCGGCGTCAACGTCCTGCTCGCCCTCAATTCCGGGCGACGACTTTCATCGATCGGCATCCGGCAGCGCCTGCTGACGGCTCCCTCCACCATTCTCGCGATGCTGGCCGTCTTTTTGCTCGGATTGCTCTTCGGTCAGATCGCCTCCGGCCAATGGCAGACGATCCTGACCTATCTCAACCAGAAGCCGTTCAACGTCCAGGACCCGATCTGGCACAAAGACGTCGGGTACTACGTCTTCACCCTCCCCTTCTATCGCTTCCTTTGGGGCTGGTTCCTGGGGGTGGTGATCCTGATGACGCTGGTGGTCGCGGGACTCTACGCCTCACGTGCCGGGCTCCAGAATCTGGTCTTGCCGACGCGGGCGGTGCGACACCTCTCGGTGCTGGCCGCCGTCTTCGCCGCGCTGCTCGCCATCCACTACCGGCTCGATCTGTATGAGCTGCTGTTGACCCGGCGTGGGGGCCAGTTCGTCTACGGGGTTGGCTACGCCGATGCCGCGGCTCGCATTCCCGCGTACTGGATCATGGTGGTCCTGATGGCGCTGATCGCCATCGGGCTGCTGGCCAACGCGGCGGTTGGGCGATTGACGCCGCTGCCGGTAGCGCTCGTCGCCTGGCTGGGGGCGGCATTCATCCTGCTCGTGATCTTTCCGGGCATCATCCAACGATTTCAGGTGGCGCCGAGTGAGCTCTCGCGCGAGACGCCCTACATCAAGAACATGATCGACTTCACCCGACAGGCGTACGGCCTCACCAGTATTGCCGACCGGCCCTTCACGCCCAAGGATGCACTGACCGCTGACGCCGTCGCCCGTAATCCGCAGACCGTCCAGAACGCACGGCTCTGGGATCCGCAACTGGCACTCCCCTATACCCTGGAAAACCTCCAGAGCCTGCGCACCTATTACCAGTTCTACCCCAACGAAGTGGCGGTCGACCGCTACCAGCTGGGTGATCAATACCTGCAACTCTTGCTGGCCGCCCGCGAGCTGAACCCGGACAAGGTGGCCGAGAACTCGCCGACGTGGGTTGCCCAGAAGTTGCAGTACACCCATGGCTACGGCGTCGTCGCTGCCCGCGCGAACGAAGCCACCAACCAGGGAGATCCGGTGTTGACCCTGCAGGATATCCCGCCCGCGGGCGTCCCGCCGGTGACCCAGGCCGGCATCTACTTCGGCCGTCATACCTCGAACTACGTCCTGACCGATTCGAAGCAGGCGGAATTCGATTATCCGTTCGCCACCGACCAGTACACCCAGTGGAAGGGCCACACCGGCGTGCCCCTATCCTCGACGCTGCGAAGCCTCGCCTTTGCCATCCGCCTTGGCGATATCAATCTCCTGATCAGCCCGCAGCTGACGTCGCAGACGCAGGTCCTCTTCAATCGGGCAGTCCAGGATCGGGTCGCCGCGCTCGCGCCCTTCCTGCAGTTCGACCAGGACCCCTATGTCGTCGTCGTCAATGGCCGCGTCTACTGGATCCTCGACGGCTTCACCGTGACCGACCACTATCCATACAGTGAGATGGCGCCGGATGACGGCGGCCCACTGGTCGGCGTGAACTACGCCCGCAATTCCGTCAAGGTGGTGGTCGACGCCTACGAAGGCACGACGACCTTCTATCAGATCGACACCAAGGACGCGATCGCCAACACCTATGCCTCGATCTTCCCCGGGCTCTTCAAGCCGTTCAGCGCGATGCCCGCCGGGTTACAGGCGCACATCCGCTATCCGCGCGACCTCTTCAACCGCCAGGCCGAGCGGTTCACGTACTTTCACATGACCGATCCCACCGTTTTCTACCTCCGCTCGGACCTCTGGAACATCGCGAAGGAGAACCTGGCACAGGCCGGCGGACCATCGCCGATCAGGCCCTTCTACGTGATCAGCCGGCTCCCCGGCGAGCCGAAGGAAGAATTCCTCACCATCCTTCCCTACACGCCGAACGGCAAGACGAACATGATCGCCTACCTGGCGGCACGCTCTGACCAACCCGACTACGGCACGCTCTTCGACTTCCGCTTCCCGAAAGACAGCCTGGTCACCGGCCCCCAGCAAGTCGAGGCAAACATCGACCAGGCGCCGGTCATCAAGTCCCAATTCGCGCTGTTGAATGCGCCCGGTTCGCAGGTGATCCGCGGCAACCTGCTCGTGCTCCCCATTGAGACGTCGCTGCTGTATATCGAGCCCGTCTACCTGCAGGCCACCAATGTCGCCAAACCGCAGCTCAAGAAGGTGATCGCGGCGACGGGTCAGAACGTGGCGATGGAGGACACCCTCGACAAGGCCCTGGCTTCGCTGCTCGGCACGGCGGCGCCCAGCAACCCATCGGGACCGACCGGGCCCGCGCCGAGCGGCACGGTCGCCCAACTGATCGCCCAGGCCAAGACTCATTACGATCTGGCCCAGGCTGCCCTGCGGAACAGCGATCTCGCCACCTATGCCAAGGAGATCCAGATGGTGGGAAACATCCTGAACCAGCTGGCGGCACTGCAACCAGCGGCGAGCGCCTCACCCTCCGCGTCCCCCACCACATCTCCCTGAGGTTCCGCCGCCCTTAAGCGGGCATGAAAAAGGGCGCTTGTCCGTGACAAGCGCCCGTCCGAGCCCCCGGAACCGGCTATCTGCCCGACGGAAAGGAGTCGGCGACGGCGAGGACGGCGACGACGAGCGAGGCGATAAGCGCAACGATCCGGAACATGGACACCCTCCTTTGGGTACCGGGTGTCCGGACCGTGTGGCCCGGAATGTAACACCCGGTTCAATTTGGTGTCAATATACTTATCGTCTCCTTGTTTAGCAGCGCTATACTGCAGAGGCGGTTATGAACTCCGTCGGTGAGCGTTTGCGCGAGGCGCGGATCTCTCGCGGACTGACGCAGGCGCAGCTCGCCAGGGGCCTCGCGACCAAGGGATTCATCAGCCAGGTAGAGCGCAACCACGCCACGCCGTCGCTGGCGAAGCTCCGGCTGATGGCGGAGCGGCTCAGCCTTCCGCTTGGCCATTTCACGGGCGACAGCTCACCGCTCGAGCTCAGTTACCTGCGAAAGAGCGCGGAGCTTGCCATCAAAGCCCACGAGCCCGAACGCGCCATCGGGCTGGTCGAAGAGGGCTTGCGTTTCCCTGCCACCGCCAACGAACGAGCCGACCTGCTTCGGATCATGGGCCTGGCACTCGAGGCATCGAACCGCCTGCCGGAAGCGATCAGCGCGCATCAGCAGGCGGCGGCGATTGCGCCCCCGGACGACCCCGAGCTCAACGCCAGCATCTATGCCGAGATCGGTTACGTCCAGCAGTCGCAAGAGCAGTTCAACAGCGCGATGGAGGCCAACCTTCGGGCGCTCAGCTGGCTCGACCGCAGCCGTCATGCCGATCCCGCCTTGCGGGCCCGGGTGCTGAACAACCTCGGTCGCTCCTCCTACGCGCTCGGCCAGCTGGAGGCCTCTGACCGCTACTTGCAGCTGGCGCTCGACGCCGCCCTCGATGCGGAGAGCCTCTTGCGGATCGCCAACGCCCACATGGCGCTCGGAGTTTCGGCCCGGGCAATCGGTGAGCTCGACCGGGCGCTCGAACATTGCAACCGGGCACTGGAGCTGCACTCCCGGATTGGCCAGCATCGGGCGGCCAACATGGTCCTCAACAACCTGGGTGATGTCCACTACGCCGCCGGCCGGAAGCGTGAAGCCGCCGAATTTCAGCAGCGCTGCCTCGCCCGCGCTCGCGAAATGCGCGACGACTTTGAAGTCGGCGTCGCCGCCGGCGAGTTGGCGCGTTACGCCCTGGAGGAAAAACGACCCGCGGACGCGATGGCGCTGGCCAGGGAAAGTCAGCAGGCTGCGGCTCGGTCTGGCGACCATCTCCACCAGGCCGTCTCCGCCGCGGTGGAGGGGAGGGCGGCCGAGCAGCTTGGTCACCCCACCATTGCGAATCGGAAATTCAAACTGGCGCTGCAACTGCTCGCCGACCGTAATGCGGCGGGCAAGCTGGCCGAGGTGTGCGCCATCTACGCCGATCTGCTTCGAGCGCGCGGCGACCAGAACCGTGCCTTCGCCGTCATGCGGATGGCGGCCGAGCGGGACTTCAGCAACCTCACCGGGCTGCTCAAACCTGGTAAATGATCGCCACCCACACCGCACGGGCGAAGACTTCGCCCGCGACAGTCCTCCTCGCCGACGCCGATCAGGGTCGCGCCCCGCAGCTACGCGGCATGCTCGAGAGTGCCGGTCACCGGGTGATCACCGCCGCCGATGGCGCCGCCACCCTCCGGATGCTGTCGGCGCACGCCAGCGACCTGGTCCTCTGTGATGCCGCGTTGCCCGACCTCGATGGCTTTGAAGTCTGTCGCGCCATCAAGCAGGCGCCCGCGACTGCGGACACCCCGGTCGTGATGCTGGTCGATAACGATGATGAGCTGCAGCGGGAGCGCGCGCTGCAAGCGGGTGCGGATGACGTGACCACCAAGCCGGTGGAACGGGCGGCGTTGCTGACGCTCATCCGGTCTCAGCTGCGGATCGCCCGGCTGACGATGCAGCTCAATGACCTGGAGGGGGTGGTGGTCACGCTGGCTCGCGCCGTCGAGGATCGCGATCACAGCAGCAGCGGTCTCTCTGAAAAAGTCGCTCACTGGGCGATGGAATTGGGGACGGCCATCGACCTACCCGACGACCAGCTCACCCTGCTTTACAAGGCGGCCCTGTTGCACGACGTCGGCACGCTGAGTGTTCCGGTCGGGGTGCTCGCCAAAGAGGGCCACCTCGATGCGGGGGAGTTCGGCCAGGTCAAGCGTCATCCGGTGGTGAGCGAAGAGATCCTGGGCGCCTTACCCCGCTCTGAGCCGTTGCTCCCGGCCGTCCGTCACCACCACGAACGGGTCGACGGCGCGGGCTACCCGGACGGCCTTGGCGGCAACGACATTCCCCTGTTTGCCCGGATCATCGCCATCGCGGACGCGTTTGTCGCCATGACCAGCGATCGCCCCTATCGCCGGCGACGTTCCAGGGCGGAGGCGATCCAGACGCTGGCGCAGGGCGCCGGCAAACAATGGGACGCATCCCTGGTTGAACGATTCCTGCAACTCGTGGCCGAAACCGTCCCGGAGATTCGAACCGCCGGCTAACCCGTGCTGAGGCTGCAGGATCTTCTCAGCCTTCTCTAATCCGCATCAGGTGGTGCGCTCATTCACGGCTGCCATCCTGACCAGAGGAACCACCGATGAGCAGCCTCCATTCGCTTCTCGACAACTTGATCGCCGCCGGCAGCATCTCCGGCTGGCGGATCGACGCCATCCTGCTGGGAAGCCTCCTGTGGGCCGTCACCGCCAGCTACAGCCAGATCGGGGTCGCCACCGCCTAAGCCGGCCAGTCCTCGGGGCGGTCGACGTCGTCGCCCATCGCGGCTGAAAGACCAACTTCAACCACGGCCTCGGGATGCGCGGCGACCACCACCTGTCCGCCACGATCATCTGTCAGGCGGAGCAGCTCGGAAAAGAACCGCCGGTCGAAGATCGGCGGGTTGCCGCGATGGTCGCCGTAGCGCGGAACGACGATCCGTCCCGGAGAAAATGCGCGGACCAGTTCCGCAATCGCGTCCCCGGTGAGGTGCGGCTGATCACCCACTGCAATCAAGGCAGCCTCGGTCGTATCGGGCAAGAGGCTGAGCCCGATCCCGATCGACCCGCCGATTCCAAGCTCGGGGGCGGGGTTGGTCACCAGGCGAAGCGGCAGGCCCGCGAGCGCATCCGCGTAACGCTCGTCATCCGAAATCACCACCACGATCGGCTCGAGGCCGGCGTCCACCAGGTGACGCGCCGCGCGACGCACCAGCGGCTCACCGTGCCACGGCTCGAGCAATTTCTGGCGTGGTGCGAACCGGCGCGACTGGCCGGCGGCGAGGAGAATCCCCCCGATCAGCTGGCGGGGGTTGCGGCCTTCAGCTGCTGCTCGACGCAACTGGCGAACCGCTGCGTCATTCGCTGAGCCACCTCCTGCATGATCGTGCTGCGCCCGAACTGGGCGACGATGCCGCTGACCGCGAGGTCGGTGTTCATGGTGACGCTGGTCGTGTCTCCGTTCGCCTCCACCTGTGCGGTCATGGTCGCGCTCGCACCGCCCCGACCGCGGACCTCCGCCCCCTCGCCCTTGATCCGCACCGTGTGACTGGCGACATCGACGCTTTCCAGGCTGATCCGTCCCTTATACGAGACGGCGATCGGGCCCAGCCTGACTTCGATCTTTCCGGCATAGGTCTTGTCGTCGATCACCTCGGTCAAAGCCGCGCCTGGCACGCAGTGCGCGATCTTCTCCACGTCGAGCAAATAGTTCCACGCGGCGTCGACCGGGACCGCCAGGTCGAAGCGGGTCGTGATGACCATCGCTCCTACATTACGGCAGAGCAAACGGCCGGCTCCTCGCGGAAGCCGGCCTCGAGCGCCTGTTGAGGCGAGTCTACGTCAGGCTCGCGGGAGGTTGCCGGATATCACGACGCGGTGATCGGCGTTCCCGGGTCGACGAGGTGGATCCAGGTCAGGCCGGCGGGCAGCGGCATCGGCTTGCCGTCGGCGCCGAGGATTTTCAGCGGAAGCTCCGGGTTGCTCAGGTCCCATTTCGCCGGATAGCGATGGCCCTGGGTGAACACGTCGGCCGGGCCGGTTCCCTGCAGGTCGAAGTCGACCGCCGGGGCCCCGAGCACATCGGTAAAGCCGGCGTCGTGGTGCGCCACCTGGACCAGGACGACATTCACCGGCTTGATGGGCTGCCCGGTGTCCAGGTCGACCAGCGGTCCGGCCTCCGTGCCATAGACATAGGCGCCGTCGCCTGCCGAGTAGGTGTAGGTCACCCGGTGCGCGTTCGTCTGATCGAAGATGACCCGGTTGGCGACGGCGGGCGCCGGGCTGGCTGCGGGCGCGCCGGGTTTCGGAAGCTGGTACGTGACCTGCGGCGCATGCTTGCTCAGGCCGAGCCGCAGCCGGTCGCCGTCGGTATAGAGGTTGTGCGGCGCCCGCCGGCTGGGGTCGCGCGAGAAGTAGATGCCGCCGTCGCTCCCCTCGGTCAGGGCTGGGATCTGCTGCTGCGCGATCGCGTCCAGCACATGCTGGTTGGCACCGGAAAAGAAGACGACGCCATGGTAGGCGTGCCAGAGCTTGATCGTGACCGGGCGGGCGCTGCGCACCGGCTCGATCCGCTGGTTCCCCGACGGCTTGAAGTAGATCACGGTCATTCGGGTGATGCCGCCCTCGGCCAGGTACTCGTAGACCAGGTCGGCCTGCTGCAGCCCCGCCTGAGGCCGGGCAAGGATCGAGTTCTCGACTTGGACCATCGCCGGTCCGGGCCGGCTCGGGGTTGGCGTCGGCAAGAGGACAGCCGGCCCGTTGCCGCAGGCGGCGAGGACCAGGGCGGCGACCGCCGCCAGAAGTGCGGGGTGTCGCCCAGCGGTTGGCCGCTTCATGTGAGGGTCAGTATAAGAAAAGGCGATAGCGTAAGCCGCAGCGCCTTCGGGTAAGGTTCCGACTGATGCTTCCGCACGAAATGCTGCAGAGCCAGACGCAGGTCGAGCGATCGCTGCTCAGCCGGACGATGGGCTGGCTCGGTCTTTCCCTGGCGCTGACTGCGGGCGGCGTGTATCTCTGGTTCGCCGGGGTCGTACCCCAGAGCCTTCCGTGGTTCCTCTACTTCGTGGTCGCCATCGGGCTGATCTTCGCAATTCAGGCCACGGCAACCAGCAAGAACACGGGTCTCGCCGTGGGGCTCTTCGCCATCTTCTCAGTAGTCGAAGGGCTCTTCATCGCGCCGGTCGTCTTTTACTACTTGTCCGTCACTCCGGACGCCGTGGGCGAAGCGCTTCTGGGAACCGTCGGCATCTTCCTGGTGGCGGCCGCCGTCGTCTACCTGACGAGCATCAACATGGCGGCCTGGGGCCGGTATCTCCTCGGCGCGCTGCTGATCGGCATCCTGGTCAGCCTGGCGACCCTGATCTTTCGTTTCCCCATCAGCCAGCTGGCCATCAGCCTCTTCCTCGGCGTGGTCTTTGTCGGCCTGACCTTCTACGACTTCTGGCGGGTCAAGGCCGAGCGGGCGGGCGACAACAATGCCCTGCTGCTGGCCCTCAGCCTCTACCTCGACTTCATCAACCTCTTCCTCATCCTGTTGCGGATCTTCGGAAGAAGGAATTAGTTAAGCGGCGATCCCGATCTTTCGGAGGGCCGGGCCCAGCTCGCGCAGGTTACGCGTCCGCCGCTCCCGCCAGTCGAGGATGAGGTCGGCAAACGCCGACTTGGACAGCCGCTCCCGGCGAACGGCGTGGGTTTTTGCGTCGGTAATTTCGAGCTCCACCCAGACCACCCCGGCCTCGATCAGGCGCGCCGGGTAACCGTTGTCTTCGATCAACCGAATCAGCTCGAGCTCTCCAAGCATCTCCATCTACCCCGGATAAAACCAGTTGTTGACTGCTCTTATTCATCCCCAACGGGGAATCCGGCGAAATCCGTCACTGTTCCTCGCAAGTACGGGTCGGACTCAAAAACGCCCCGGTACACTTAGCCGGTGCTGGCCGACCTCCACATGCATTCCACGGTGAGTGACGGTTGGCGCGACCCCGATGAGGTCGCTCACCTAGCCGCCGACCGGGGGGTTCGGGTGATGGCCCTCACCGACCACGACACCTTCCTGGGGCTGGCGCGCGCCCGCTCGGTGGCGCATCGTCGTGGCCTCGGCTACGTGCCCGCCCTCGAGGTGACGACCTACCCGCCGAACCAGATGCGCCACATCCTCGGACACGGGGTGGATGTTCGCCATCCCCAGCTGCTCGCCATCCTCGATCGAACCCAACGGGTCTTCCGCCAGCAAACCGACGCCTGGCTGAAAGTTCTCGAGGAGCAGGGCATCGGCCGCGGGCTGGGGCTCGAGGCCTTCGCCTACAAGCCGACGGTGATGCCGGGGGCGGTGCTCAAGGTCCTGCTGCAACACGACGTGATGACCGAGAAAGACGCCTGGGACAGCGCCCGCAAAGCGGTCGATTTCATGCCGGCGGATTTCTATGCCCCCATCCCTTCCCCGGCCGAGGCGATCGACGCCATCCACGCGGCCGGCGGACTGGCGGTCCACGCCCACCCCGGCTCGGTGCCCGACCAGGACCTGATGAAGGAAGTCCTGCCGCTGGTGGACGGCCTCGAGGTCTACACCCGGCGCCATCGACCGGAACAGATTCCGATCTACGAGGAGCTGGCCGCCCGACATGGCCTGCTGATGACGGTCGGCAGCGACTACCACGGCTTCAACGGCGGCGACTACGAAGCCCCCAAGAAGGTGATCGACATCCGGTATCTCGACAAACTCGGCGCCCGCGTGCAGTGGCCCGCCGTGGAGCAAGCCGGTTGAGCCCGACCCTGGTCTCGCCCGCCGTGGCCGAAGCCCGCGCCGCGTTACTCGAGCTGGGCGGCCGCGATGCCACCGGCATCACCTCGGCGATCGAGACGCTGCCGTCGCTGCCAGCGTTCCAGGTGATGGCGACCGCCTCGCAGGCCGCCCGTCCGCAATGGGCCGGCCTGGTCGATGACCTCTTCGAGCGACCGTTGCTGAAGCACGCGAAGGCCGGACTGCGCAATGCGCTGATGTCGACCCTGACCGGCGACACGCTCTATCGCAACGTCTTCTTCTCCTTCGCGGACGCGGTTGTCCTCTGGCATTACGGGCACACCCAGGAACGCACCGGGGCGGCCCGCCTCGATGCCGCCTACGACGCGATGCGGCGTTTGCTCGAGGGCGCCGAGCGCTTCATCGAGATCCGGCCGAGGCTCGAGCCCGACGTCGCGTATTTCCACCGGCTGCGCCGCATCCGGCTCACCCGCGACCACGCCTATCCGGTGCTGCGTCGTGCCGGCCGGTTGCTGGGCGCCGTCGAGGCGCAGGTCACCGGTGAAAAGCTGCACAGCGTGAGGGGCAGCATCCTGACCAGCTACGTGACGTTCAGCGCCCAGGTGATCGCGATGGCCCGGGCCTTGCGGGCCGAGCGGAACGCGATCCAGCGCGAGGATGTGCTCGCCGGCCTGGCGGCGATCACGGCGCTACTGCAGACTCCGCCGGCCGTCCTGGCCGGCTGACCGAAAGGCGCGGGAGCGTCGCCCCCAGGCCGACCATGGCCAGGGCCCCGAGCGCCATGGGGAGCAGCGCGAACCGGAATTGGCCGCTCCAGTCCCAGGCAAAGCCGCCGAGGGCAGGGCCGAAGAATGCCGCCCCGTAGCCGATGGTCAACATCAAGCCGGTGGTGCGGGCCACCTCCGAAGGCGACATCAGGGCCGGCAGACCCAGGTTGAGAATGAAGGCCGTGCTGGCGCCGGCCCCCGCGAGCCCGGCCCAGAACGGGGCCGTCTCGACCGGCGCCAGGATGTAGCCCGTCACGCCCACCACAGATCCCAACCCGGCCAGCAGGAACGGCCATCGCCGTCCCACCATGGCATCCGCGGCCAGCGCCAGCAGCAGGCTCACGGGTAGTTGCATGAAGTTGAGCACGCCCAGGGTGACCGGAATCAGGTTATGGGCGTGCCGCGCCTCCAGCGTGTCGGGTATCCAGGTGTTCATGCCGAAGTAGACGATGCTGGCGGTGCCCATCAGGAGCCCGAGGTGCAGCATCCGGCCGCTGCGCCAGTCAGGAAACCATGCGGCGGCAGGAGTCAGGTGAGTCGTTCTCGTGGCCGGCGTTAGCGCCAACCAGAGCGCCAGCCCGATTCCCGCCGGCACGGCCCAGGCGGCGAGCGCGCCCTGCCAGCCGAGGGGAGTGATCAGCAGGGGCAGCGTGACCGTGGCGGCGATCACCTCACCGACGAAAATGCCATTCGTGTAGATGGCGATGCCTCGACCGATCCGTTCGGGCATCCAGGCCTGCACCAGGCTGGGGACGGCCGGCTGGCTGACCGCGATCCCGAGCGAGAGTGCGATCGTACAGATGAACAGCGCCGCGGCACTCGGGACCGCGCCCCGGAGCGCCGCCCCTGCCGCGAGCAGGGCCAGTCCATAGGTCACCGCCTGGCGCGCCCCAACCCTGCTCACCAGGTAGGCGCCCGGGATCGCACCCGCGGCCATGATCAGGACCGGCAACGACGTCAGCAACCCGCCGGCGCTGTAGGAAAGGCCCAGCGCCTGATGGAGGGCGGGCAGGGCCGGGGGAACGCTCAGGATCACGGTCCGCAGGTTGATGCCGACCAGCCAGAGGAGGAGCAGGATGAGAAGAGGTCGGCCCGACTGGCTGGGCCTAGAGACCGCCGACAGGTAACTCCTCGATCAGAACGGTCGGGCTGCCGCAGAAACCACCGGCGAATATGAAGCGCAGGTCGTTGGCCACCGCCACCACGTTGCGCAGCAAGGCGATCACGTTGCCGGCGACGGTCAGCTCCTTCACCGGCTTCGTGAGCCGGCCGTTTTCGATCCAGTGTCCGGTCAATCCGAGCGAGAATTCACCGGAGACCGGGTTGACGGTGTTGAGGCCGGTGAGCTGCGAGACGTGTAGCCCATTGTCGACGCCGGCCAGCAACATCTCGCGTGAGATGTCGCCCGGCTTGAGCACCAGGTTCGAGACGCCGACCTCGGGCACATTCCTGTAGGAGCGAACCGCGCTGCCGGTCGACCGGCCGTTGGTGCGCACCGCGGTATACGTGTTGTGCAGATAACTCGTGAGGACGCCATCGACGATCAGCTCGTTGCGCCGCGAGGGGACGCCTTCCCCGTCGAACGGCCGGCTGGCCAGGCCCTGGGGCAGGAGCGCGTCGTCGGTAATGGTGACGATGCCGGCCGCCACCTGCTCGCCGATCTTGCCGGCCAGTAGCGAGCGTCGTTTGATCACCGCATCGGCGGAAAAGGAGCTCGACAGCACGCCGAGGATCATGGCCGCCGCATGCGGATGCAGCACGACCGGCACCCGGGCGGTCGGCACCGGCCGCGCGCCCAGCAGGCCCGCGGCGTTCTCCACCGCTTCCTGGACCACCGCTTCGAGGTCCAGCTCGCCAATGTCGCGGCCGTGGGTGAAGGCGAACCCCGACTGCATCTCCGAGTCCTGCTCGGCGATCGTCTCCAGCACGCCGTAGGCGACGGTCCGCTCGTAGGTCGCGTGGAGCCCGCGGCTGTTGTAGATCTCGACCTGCCCGCTGCCGTCGCTGTAGACGGCGTCACTCACTCGTCGGACTCGAGGATCGAGGGAGGTGGCGCGCCGTTCCATCTCGAGCGCGAAATCGATTTTGCGCTGGGGCTCCGTCTGCTCCAACGCGGGCGAGGCGAGGCCGGCCACGGCGCCGGCCATCTCCGTCGCGGGCAGCACGTTGGCCTCGTCGGCGTGATTGTATCGACCGTTGAGCAGCGCCTCGTCGACCAACGCGTCGAGCGCATCCGGCTCGGTGTCCGAGGTGTAGGAAAAGCCGACCCGATGCTCGAGAAAGGTGCGCAAGCCCACCCCTCGGCTCTCGGCCGAGACCAGGGATTCGATTTCGCCGTTGTAGATCCGCACCGTGAACTCGGTCCCCCGCGAGATGTAGAGCTCGGCGTCTTCCGCCCCCAGCTGCCGGCTGCGGTCCAGGACGCGGTCCCCAATCGGGTTCACTGGCGCATGGCGCCGCCCGGCCCCACGCCGGTGCCGCCGACCGTGAGCTCCGAGATCCGGATGGTCGGCTGGCCGACGGAAACCGGCACCCCCTGGCCTTCCTTGCCGCAGGTCCCGGGCGCCAGCTTCAGGTCGTTGCCGACCATGTCGATCTTGTACAGGGCGCGCGGGCCATTGCCGACGATGGTCGCGCCGCGGACCGGCCGGCCGATCCGCCCGCCTTCGATCAGGTAGCCCTCGGTGACGGCGAACACGAAATCGCCGCTGGTGACGTCGACCTGCCCGGCCCCGAGTTTCTTCGCATACAGCCCGCGCGGCGTGGCGGCGATGATGTCCTCCACCGAGTGCGCCCCGGCCGCGATAAAGGTGTTCGTCATGCGAGGAATCGGCAGGTGCTGGTAGGACTGGCGACGGCCGTTGCCGGTGACCGGATGATTCTGCTGTCCGGCACGCAGCCGGTCATACATGTAGCTGACCAGCACGCCGTCCTGGATCAGGACGTTGCGCCGGGTGGGCACGCCCTCGTCATCCACCGCCAGCGTCCCCCAGCGACTGGGGAGGGTGCCGTCGTCGACGGCGGTGACGATCGGGCTGGCGACCGGCTGGCCAATCTTCCCAACAAAGACGGTCGATCCTTTGCCCACGAAGTCCGCCTCGAGGCCGTGGCCACAAGCTTCGTGGAAGAGCACGCCACCGAATTCGTTGCCCACCACTACGGCCATCGGACCGGCAGGCGACGGGGCCGCGTCGAGCAGGGCGGTGGCGCGCTCGGCGGCGGCGCGGGCATACTCGGCGGCCGAGGTCTCGTCGAAGAACTCGAAGCCGCGCTGCAGACCCGGTGCCTCCATCGCGGTCTGGATCTCCCCGTTGCGCTCGGCGACCGCGTGAATCATCAGCCGGACCCTGGTGCGCACGTCGGCGTGACGAACGCCTTCTGAGGTCGCGACCAGCACCTCTTGCGAGCTCTGGCCGTATCCCACCGCGACCTGCCTCACCGCCCCGCTCACCTCGCGGGCCGCCTGGTCGGCTTCGAGCAGCAGCTCGATCTTCGCGTCCGCCCCGACGGTCTCCGGCGCCACCTCGATCCGCTGGGGCGCGTGCGGGGCGCCCGACAAGTCGCCAAACGCGAAGCGTCCGCCGCCGCGCCGGCCAACCTGGGCCGCCAGGTCGGCGGTCTTCAGCAGCCCGTCTTCCGAGAGGTCCTCGGTGTAGACGTAGCTGACCGTCCCCTGGTGAATGATGCGAAGTCCCGCACCCAGGTCATTCCCTGAGCTGACCCGCTGGACCTTGCTCTCTTCGACGCTGATCGACTGATTGCGCTTGCGTTCGACGAAGAGCTCGACGAAATCCGCTCCCGACCGCAACGCGCGTTTGATCACACTGTCCACGAGCGATTGGTCGAGCAGTGGCATCAGCTTGAGTTTAGCGGGCCTGGCTCGCGAACCAGCGCCGTCACCCAGACGCCCAGCAAGGCCAGCACGGCGGCGGTCGCGATGAAGACCGAGGGGTACCCAAAGCTGGCGGCGAGCGTCGATCCGAGCAACGGTCCGACGGCATTACCGACGGCGGTGGCGCTGCTGGTCAGGCCGTAGGCAGAACCGCGCAGGTCCGGAGGCGTGATCAGGCCGACGATGGCGTTGGTCGCGGGAATCAGGACGCCAAAGAAAATCCCGAGCGCGGCCCGGAGCAGCAGGAACTGCCAAACGTTCTGGGCAAAGGCCTGCGGGAGGAAGAAGGCGGCGGCGCCGAAGCAGGCGAGCACCAGGATTTGCCGGTAGCCGCTGCGGACCACCAGCCGGCTGTAGGAGATCGCCGCCAGCGCACTGAAGACCGCGGTCGCGCCGAAGGCCAGCCCGGCATAGAGTTTGACCGGGTCTGAGGCCGCCGACAGCCGCTCGACGAACAGCGGCAGGATCGGAAAAACGATGGCGGAGCTCAGCTGAACCAGCAGCAGGGTCACCATCAAGGGCATCAGGCTGCGGGAGGCGAGGCCCAGACGGAGCGTCACAAAAAAGCCCGGCCGGCGGCTGGTCGACGGTGGCGCGAAATGCTCGTGCACGAAATGCCAGACGAGGATGCCGCCGGCCACGAGCATGGCGCCGGCCAGGAAGAACGTGCCAGGGATCCCGACCGCCTGCGCTAGCGCGCCGCCGACCACCGGCCCGGCCGAGATGCCGACATAGACGCTGGTCTGCAGCAATCCCATGCTCGAGCCGAGCCGCTCCCGCGGCACGATGGTCGCCACCAGCGCGGTCGATGCCGCGATCGTGCCGGTGAACATCCCCTGCAAGATGCGCAAGACCAGGAGCTGGCCGACGTTGGTCACCAGCCCCATCAGGGCGAGGATGACGCCGCCGATTAGCATCGACCGCAGCACCATCAGCTTTCGGCCCCGCCGGTCGGCGAGCGCGCCCCAGATCGGGCTGAAAATCGCCAGCGAAACGCCGGTGCTGGTGACCAGCGCGCCCGACCAGAACACCACTGCACTCTCCGGCGTGACCCCGATCTCCTTGAGATAGAGCGGCAAGAACGGAAGGATGAAGCCGAAGGCCAGCATCGCGACCCCCTGCGCGACACAGGTCACATAGAGACTGGTCCGCCAGCTGGGGCTGACCGCCGCCGAGATGTGGCTGGGCGGCGCCGGGGTCAGGCGGGGTCTAAATCGCGTGCGAGTGCGCTAGCCCGCGCCGCGAGCGTAACTGTGCAGGCCGACGATCCAGAGGTTGACGGCGTAGAGGGTCACCATGATCGAGATGAATCCGGCGGTCGCGATCAGCGCGGTGCGCCGCCCGCGCCAGGCGCGCAGCGTATGGGCATGCAGGTAGATCGCGTAGATGATCCAGGTGATCGCCGCCCACGTCTCTTTCGGATCCCAGCCCCACCAGCGACCCCAGGCGTGCTCGCCCCAGATGGCGCCCGCCATGGTGCCAAAGGTCCAGATCGGAAAACCCAACAGGATGGCGCGGAAAGTCAGGCGATCGAGGGTCTCGAGCGAAGGCAGTCGGATCGCGATCGCCGAATCGTGCAACCAGGATTTCACGCTGGCGCTTCGATCTTTGACGAGGTAGAGGGCCGCGAACACGAAGCTCGAAACCAGGATGCCCGAGGACGCCATCATGCTGGAAACGTGGATCTTGAGCCAGTAGCTCTGCAGCGCCGGGACCAGCGGCTCGGGCGATTGATACAGGCCGTACCCGATTCCCATCAACGCCACCACCACGAACAACGCGACGCCGCCGCCCAGCGACGCCACCGGCCAGCGGACCGTCATCAGAAGAAAGACCGAAACCGCCACCAGGGCGAGCATCGAGCTGTACTCGTACATGTTTGCCAGCGGGTAGTGCCCGTCGGCAAAGCCGCGCGAGACGATGGCGCCCAGCTGAATCGCGGCGCCAGGCAAGACCAGCGTGATCCCCAACCAGCGAAGCGCCTCCGTGCGGTAGGCGAAGTAGGCGAAATAAAAGAACATGCCGCCCACGTAGAGCACCATGGCGGCGAAATACAGGTGCAGTGAAAGATCGGCCACGCCGCCCGGCAGCCGGGCCAGGTCGCCGCGGACCAGGCTAAAGGCCAGCAGGTAGAACGCCAGCGGCAGGAAGCGCCAGAGCGCCGGCACTCGACGCGGGCCAACCGCCGTCACCGTGCCCACCGGCTCACTGACCGTGACCCGGGCCATCTCAGGTCGCAGCTTTGACGGGAAGCTTCCCGCCCGCGCCGACCGGGGTCAGGGGAATCATCTGCATGGCATCGTCGCGAAAGCGGACCCGCTGAAAGGTGATGCAGTTGACCGGGCAGTGATCCTCGCAGATCCGGCAGTTCGTGCAACGGTCGTAGTTGACGAGGATCTTGCCGGCCTTTCCGCCGAACTCTTCGCCGAGCACCGTATTGCAGATCTCGACGAAGCCGCCGCTCGACGTGTCGCGGTTCTCGCCGTAGACGACGACGTCGAGCGCCTTCTCCGGGCAGACGTCGTCACAGGCGCCGCAGAGGATGCAGGTCGATTCGTCGACGTGATGCACGGTGTCACACTGGAAGCAGCGCAGCGCGGCGGTGATTGCCTGCTCGTCATTCCAGGGCAACTCCACGGGCGTCATGTCCATCCGTTTCTCGGCCGGCTGGATGGGTGGCTCCTCGCGGGCGTAGTAGTCGGCCTCGCGGTGGTCGTCGGTCGTCTCGATCACGGTCAGCGGCTTGGCGTCGCGCGGCACCGCGGCGCCCAGGTACTCGTTGATGGAGCGCGCCGCCCGGTGACCCCAGGCGACGGCGTCGACGATGAACGACGGCCCCTGGACACAGTCGCCGCCGGCGAACAGCTTGGCCAGGGTGGTGTGTCCCCCGGTGTCGGCCTCCATCAGCTTCCGCTGGGTCAGCGGCACCCCCTGGTCTTGGGGAAAATCCATGATCTGCCCGGAGGCGAAGATCGCGTAGCGGCAGGGGATGACGTGCTCGCTGCCCGGCAATTTTTGCACCGTGTTGATCAGCAGCTTGCCGCTTTCGGGGTCGAACTCCAGCTTGGTCTCGTCGACCCGGATGAACTCGACGCCGCTGACGTGGCCGCTCGCGTCGGCCTTGATGCCGTTGACGATCACGCCGGTGTGCAGTGTCAGCCCGATCTCGCGCGCCTCGACTAGCTCGTTACCGAAGGCCGGCAAGCGGTCGGCGGGCTCGATCGACACCATCCATACCTTGCGGGCGCCCGTCTTGATCGAGGTCTGGGCGGCGTCGGTGGCCACTGCGCCGCCGCCGATGACGACCACGTCACCGCCACGGGGGAAATTGTCCGGGACGATCTCGTACGACCGCACCCTGAGGAATTCCATCGCTGAGATCACCTCGGGTAGGTCGGAACCGGGTACCGGCAGGATGCGCCCGGTCATCATCCCGACGGACAGGAAGACCGCGTCGTAGTCGGTGCGCAGCCGCTCGATCGGGATGTCTTTGCCGACGTTCTTGTTCAGGAGGACGTTGACCCCCATGTCGACGATCATCTGGATCTCCCAGAGCAGCTGGTCGTGGTCGAAGCGGAAGTGGGGAATGCTCGCCGACAGTAAGCCGCCGAGCTTCGCTTCCCGCTCGTAGAGGTCAACGCCGTAGCCCATCAAGCGGAGATCCTGCGCCGCCGTCATCCCCGCAGGGCCGGACCCGACGACGGCGACCCGCTTTCCGTTTTCCGGCGCCCGCTGCCAGTCGATCTTCACCCGCCGGGCCCAGGCGTAGTCGGTGGCGAAGCGCTTCAGCGATTTGATCGACACCGCGTTTTCCGGTCCCTGCACCCAGCCGCGCTTGCAGTCGGTCTCGCAGGGATGGTTGCAGAGCCGGCCGAGCATCGAGGGAAAGGGATTGGTCTCGTGGATGACGAGCCAGGAGTCGAGGTATCGACCCTGCGACACGTAATCCACATAGGCGGCGATGTCCTGATGGATCGGGCAGGCCCGCTGACAGGGCGACACCGGCACGTTGAGGCTAAGGTCCCGACGGCCGACGAACACCTTGTTGGAGGCGGTATCGGTGGTCGTCTTGCCGATCTCGTCGAGGACCTCGTACGCGCTCACCACGCCCACCGTCCTCGAGGTCTTCTTGAACAGTGGCCCTTCGTCCTCGGTCAGCAGCACAACCGGGGTGTCCTCCCGGTACATGATGTCGGCCCCGGACTCCAGCGAATCCGCGACGTTGCGGCCGGGCAACGGCCGGCGCATGAAATTACGGACCGGCCCGCTGCCATCGGCGAAGGTGGCCAGCGCCTCACGGTGGCCGAAGAGGCCGACGACCGCGCCGTTGTCGACCACCAGCAGCGCATCGGCGCCGGACGTGTTCAGGCGGCGCAGCGCCTCGGATGCGCTGAGGTCGGCCGGGCACGTTTCGCCGATCGGCCTGACGACTTTGCTCAGCGCCGGCATCAGGCAGCGGCCGCCATGGCCCGGGTGACGTCGCGCACCGTTAGCGCCCCGATCGGCATCCCGGCCGGCGTCGTGACCAGGATCAGCTGGCGGCCGGACCCGCGGAGCAGCCGAACCGCCTGCGACAGTGGCAGCTCCGGCCGGACTTCCGGAAGCGGGGTGCGCACCAGGTCGGCGGCCCGGCCGCCGAGCTGCGCCCTGACATAGCGCTGCAGGATGTCCAGGTACGAGACGTACCCCAACGAGCGCTGATCGACGATCACCGGCAGCTCGGTGACCCGGTTCTGGGCCATCATCCGGGCCGCCTGGGCGAGGCTCGTGCTCGGGAAACAGAACGCGAACTGGCCGGACATCGCCTGTTCGACCGTGCGCGTGTCGCGAACCGCAACAGCCATCGTCGAGATTATAGAAGCGACCCTCGCAATCCAGGCTTCGCCCCGTCATGCTCCCGGCAGCCGACTGTAACGATGGCGTGACGGCTTCCGCAGCCCGCGCTCGTTATATCAGTCGGAGTTGGCCGAGAACCTCGCC